>JAESGE010000111.1_pt1 | contig 76400 bp, 55 predicted proteins | sample 9269601 | NCBI WGS metagenome assembly JAESGE01 (sample SAMN14515569, study PRJNA621662) | algae metagenome | isolation source: Tolypothrix brevis GSE-NOS-MK-07-07A and co-occurring heterotrophs from wet... | place: USA: Grand Staircase Escalante National Monument, Utah | collected 2006-04-16
TGGCGCAAGTCGAGATGGAGGTGATCACCAGCCCCATCGTCACGGTCGGCCAGCCGGTCGCGCGCGGTGGCGACATATTGGAGGTGCGCGGGCGCAACCTGTTCGATCGGCCGCATACGATCGTCATCGAGGCGGAGATCCAGCAGCAGAACAATATCGAGCGCACGTTCATGCAGCTGGGCAATCCGAACGGCGAGGTCATGACGGTGGCGCGCACCACCGACCATGCGCTGACCGGCACGCAGTGGAACAGCCATAAGCGGCCTTGCGTGCCCCGGCTCTACGGGCCCGGCAAGGTCCGCATGGCCCACCGGATCGGCACGCGGGGCCAGACGATCGCGGCGGCCGGGCTATGCGCCCATGCGCCGTTCCTGGAGCCGCCCGCCCGGCTGGACCGGCTGGCGGTCGGCGCGCGGCTGGACGGCACCTTGCCGATGTCGGGGTGGGTGCGCTCGATCGAAATCATCGAAGAGGTCGGCGACGATGACCTTGAGGCGCTGACCGCCGACCGGAACGACGCCTTCCTGGCCGAGACGCGGCGTTATGTCAGCCCGACCGGCGACGACAGCAAGGACGGGCGTACCCCGGCGACCGCGTGGAAGACGCTCGCCAAGGCGGCGGACGGCACGCAATTCTGGCCGGGGACGCACTTCTTTCTCGAACGTGGTGGCTCCTGGAACGAGACGCTCCTGCCCGGCAACCGCTGCACGTACCGGGCCTATGGCTCCGGCGCCGCGCCCAGGGTCGGCATCGGCCAGCTCTTCGCGCTGGATGAGAACAGTGCCAGCGATTTCCGTGTCATGGGGCTGCACCTCACCGGCGCTCGGCAGCGCGGCGTCAACAGCTATGGCGGCTACGGCATCATGCTGGTGGACTGCGAGGTGTCGGGCAACGGCTCGCGTACCGATGACAATTCGATCGGGATCGCGATACGCGGCAACACCCGAAAGGCCGAGGCGGCGCTGGGCGCGGTCCCGCCATCCGTCACCGTGCAGGCCTATGCGACCACCGAGGCGGGGCTGACCGGCATCTTCCGGGTGGAATGCACGACAGGCGGCAGCGGATCGGCGACCCGGTGGCGGGTGCGGCGACCCGATGGCTCCCTGGTCACGGGCACGACCAGCGGCGGGGTCGCCTTCTCGGGCGGTGGCGTGTCCTTTACCCTGACCGGCACGGCGTCGGTCGGCGACGTGGTGGAGATCCGCAACAAGCCGTTCAGCGAGATCGCGCTGCCCACGACCGCCGTGGCCGAAGACGTGTGGATCGAGCGCTGCTACGTCCACGACAATATCGGCAAGGCGGCGGGCGATGCCGTCTACATTGAGGGCATCGGCGGCCTGGTCGCCGTCATCGGCTGCGACATTCCGCCACCCGAGGGCGTCCAGGCCGACTGTATCCAGATCGGTCGGAACAGCGCGCTCTACGTCTCCAACCCTGCCCATGCGATCGTGCGGGGCAACCGGGTCGCGGCTTTCACGGGCGGCGGCAAGGGCGCGATCGTGGTGCGGTCGGAAACCTGCCTGGTCGAAGGCAACCGGGTCCGGGGGCATAATTTCTGCATCGCGGTCATGGCGAGCGGGATCATCCGCTGGAATTACTGCGAGAACGCCGACCTCTACAATTATTCCTGGGGGATCGGGCCGGGCGAAGACAATGATGTCGTCAACCAGGAGATTTACGGCAACACCATCGTCGGCTGTCGGCGGGGCGTGTCCTTCTCGGGCAATGGCGGTTCGACCATGACCCTGGGCGGGCGCATCCCGCGCCTGCAATACCGATCCGGCATCGCCGTCTGGTCAAACGACATCCGCAATGCCGATGCGGGCGTTTTCATCGATCGGCCGACCGGCGGGCGCATCCAGTTCAACACCGCGCAGAACGTCAAGACGCTACTCGATCGCCGGACCGAGACGCTGCCGCCGGGGCAAACCGAATTGCGCACGACGCTGGCCTTTGTCAGCGCCGCGACTTGAAAGGGTAATATATGGCTGTTGTCGAGGCGGGTTATGCCGCCCAGCTTAAATCCGCTCAGCGTGAGCTTCCGGTCGCGACGCCCGGGGCGGCGCGCTTCCCCAAGGGGCGCACGATCACGTCCGCGTCTCCCTTCGCCACCGAAGCCGGGGCGCGTGCCGAGGGCGACCGGCTGGCGGCGTTCTTCGGCTATCCGCTGGTCGAGGATGTCGCGGTAGTGCGCGGCGCACGGGCCGATCTGCAAGGGCGTTGCATCGCTGCTGATTGCACCCGGCTCGACTACCGCCCCGGCGACCTCGTTTTCGTGATCGAGGCGCAGGAGCTGGACAACGACACGACCCAGTTGACCGTCCTGAAGCGCATGGTGGCCTGATGCTGTCGATCGTCCAACCTCTTGCCTTCACCCTCGACCAGGGCCGTTCGTCGGCGGGCACCGGCCTTGCCAATCTGGCGACGCCGTCGCCGCGCGAAGCCTTCGCCGCCAATGCCGCCGCCGCCACGATCGTCCTCGATCTGGGGCAGGCCAAGGCGATCGACCGTGTCGTGCTGGGCTTCACCACCGCCGCCGAGACGGACGGCTTTTCCGTCGTGCCGGGGCTCGATGGGGCAGCGGTGCCCGGCACCTTCGCGCATAGCTATCGCCGTGCACCTGTCCTTCGCCACGGGCTTTGCGTGCTGCCCGCCCCCGTCGTCACCCGCTATGTCCAGTTGCGCATCGCCGCCGCCGCACCGATCAGCGCCGGTGTCGCGATCGTCGGGCAGGCGATGCGCTCGGCCTATGAATATGGTTCCGGTCGGCCGCTGGTCGATACCGGGCGGTCGGATCGCCTCTGGTCTGGTGCCTTCGGGGGCGAGCCTGGCGCAGTCGCCGGGGGCTATGCCTGGACGATGGTCGATCTGGCCGACACGCTGCGCGATCGTCTCTATGCGATGCAGCTCGACCTCGGTATCACCGGCGACTTCCTCGTGATCGAGGATGAGGATGCCACGCCCGGCTTGAACGAGCGTATCCATTGGGGGCGCTTCCCCAAGCTCGAAACCTTCGAGCGCCAGGCGGACGGCACCTCCAAGCTGCCCATGGCGATCGGCGACTGGGCGTGATGCGCCAGCGCCCCCCAACCGGGCGCTGGCAAACCGCCTATCGGTGGGGCATGGTCATGCTATCCCCCTTCGAAGAGGCCGCCTCGCACACCCTCGGCATCGAGGGCGGCTATAGCGATCACCCGTCCGACCGGGGCGGCAAGACCCAATGGGGCATCACCGAAGCCGTCGCCCGCGCCGATGGCTATACCGGGGCGATGGCCGATCTGCCCAAGGCGCGCGCGCTGTCAATCTATCGTCGCCTCTATTGGGATCGGATCGGCCTCGACTGGATCGCCGCCGTGGACCGCGACACCGCCGCCGAGCTGTTCGACACCGCCGTCAACATGGGCGTCGGCGTCGCGGTCACCTTCCTTCAGCGCGTCCTAAACGCCCTGAATCGCCAGGGCCGCGACTATGCTGACCTGAAGGTGGACGGCAGCGCCGGGCCCGCCACCGCCTCGGCCCTTCGTGCGCTGATCGCGCGCCGTGGTATCGTCGGGCGGAACGCTGTCCTGGTCTATCTCAACGCGCTCCAGGGCGCGCGCTACGTCGAACTGGCGGAAGCGCGCGCCGCCAACGAAGACTTCATGCTGGGCTGGGTCCAGCGCGTCGTCTTCACCATGCCCACGACTATCAGGAAGGCCGCATGACCCCGTCGCTTCGTGACAATGGTTCCCCCTCGCCGATCGAGGCGGGAACCCATGACCCGGCGGGCCTGCCCCCGCCGATCCCGTTCGACCAGGCAACGGCGGAAGGGCTTCGCCTGGCAGGCACCACGTCCATCGATGCGCTCGACCTCGGGCCCGACGCCCCCGCCTGGATGACCGCGCTCGCCCGCTCGATCCGTCCGCTTTGCGTCGGCGCGCTGATGGCGATCCCCACCGCTGGTGCCGCGTCGGTCGGGCTGGTCGCGATGGTGTCGCCCCGCGCCGCCGCCGCCATGGTCGCCGCCTCGACGGCGTTCCTCGCTGGCATCCCGACCGATATCGTCCTGTTGATCGGGACGCTGGCGTCCGGATACGGGCTCGCCAAGTCCATCGAAAAGGTCCGGGCCAAGTGAAGACCGAGATGCAAATGGCACTCTCGACGAGGCCGATAGCGCTGGCGACGGTGCCGCTGGCGCTGTTCGCGATCGTACTGGCGGTCGCGGTCATCCTGCCCGGCTGCACGACGATGCGCAGCGATCAGCGACTGGCCGAGCAAGCCGCGCTATCGGTCGAACTCGCCTATCAGGCGGCGGCGATCGGGACGCTGGCCGCGTTGCAGACGGACCGGTACGACGTGCAACAACGTCGTTGCATCGGGAAGCTCGACGACCGCGCCTATACCGCTGTCCGGGTCGCGAGGTCGGCCTATGATCGCCGGGATAGCGCGGTCGCTGACGACGTGGTGTTGGCGCGCAAGGCCGTGACGATGCTGCTCGATCGGGAAGGATGCTGACCCATGGACCTCGCCACCATCATCAAGGCCATCGAGATCGTGGGCGCGGCAACGCCCGCTGCAATCCGGTTGTACGAGGGTTTCAAGGTGCTTGTCAGCGACGCCGATCGAGTCGAGTTGCAGGCAGTCTTGGACCAAGCCATCGCCCAGAGCGACCGCCTCCACGATCAGGTCCAAGCCGCTGCGCGGTGAATTAATGCTCGTTTTCGCTATTTAATGCTCGAAATTTTTGCTCGGCTACATCCAATGGGCGCCGACCGATAAGGTCCATGTGACGCTGGACGGCCTGTACGGCCGGTTCAAGGGCGATCGGTTCGAGACCCACCTCGCCTCGCGCGGCGGCGGCAGCTCGACCTGGCTGGGCGGCGGCGAGACCTTTGCGGGCACCGTCTATCCCAATTCGCGGGTCAACGCGATCCAGTGGAACGACCGGAACGAGGTGACCTATCTCGATGTGTCGGGCGGCAAGGCATCGACCGAAACACGGATCCAGAACACCAAGAACGTCTTCAAGCAACTCGTCCTGTCGGGCGACGCGGAGCTGGTCGACGGGCTGACCTTCCACTGGCTGGGCGGCGTCGAACGGTCGCGCTACGACATGCCGGTCAACGACAAGTTCACGCTCGAAGGGTTCGGCGACGTCGTCTCCGACTATCGCGGTGGCACCTATTCGCTGGTCAACACGTACAAGTTCAATCCGGCCGACGCTAATTTCTGGCACGCCAAGCGGCTCTATGTGAACAACACCTTCCAGGATTCGGCTTTCGACAATGTGAAGGGCCGCTTCGAGTACAAGGTCACCCCCGACGACACGATCAGCGTCGGCGGCGAGTGGCGGCGTTTCGGCAATAGCGGCTATTATGCCGAACAGGACAATATCCTGACCAGCAGCTTCGTCTCGGGCAAGGTCAATGCCAATCCCACTGCCTATGCGCAGACCTATACCGGCTATAGCGGGCAGGACTGGACGATCGTCGACTTCCCCAAGATGCTCCAGACGCTGGGTATCGACCGGTCGCAATATCTGACCAAGCGGCTCGGCGTGTTCGCGGTCGAGGAGCGCACCGGCGCGGCATTCGCGCAATATGACTGGAACCATATTCTGGGCGGCATTCCGTTCCGCGGCAATATCGGCGCGCGCTATTACCGGACGACCGTCACCTCGGACGGTGTGGCCAGTGTCGGCCCGATCACCGTGCGCGGCGAATATCAGGGCGTGCTTCCCGCCGCGAACCTGATCTTCGAGCTCGATCCCGGCCTGATGCTGCGCTTCGCCGCATCGAAGAACATCAACCGGCCCGCGCTCGGTGCGCTGGCGGTCAACGGTTCGGTCAGCAACGACAATGGCAATATCACCGTGTCGATCGGCAACCCGAATCTGCGCCCCTACAAGTCGACCGATTTCAACATTTCGTCCGAATATTATTTCGGCTCGGTCGGCTATGTCGCCGCCGCCATGTTCTACAAGACGCTGGACGGCTATATCTCGACCCAGACGGTCAACAACGTGCCCTATTCGCAGACGGGCCTGCCCGACAATCTTTATCCCGGCGTGACGGGCGCGACTTTGGTCGACAGCTATTCCCGCCCCGTGAATCTGCTCAAGACCAATTTGTTCGGGATCGAACTGTCGGGGCAGACCGACTTCAAATTCCTGCCCGCCCCCTTCGACCGGCTGGGGACGGCGGTGAACTTCACCTATGTCGACTCGCGGCTCGATTACTCTAAAATCTACACGGGCAGCATCGCAACGACGCTGGAGGGGTTGAGCAAGTATAACGCCAACGCCACCCTTTATTATCAGGACAAGGCGTTCGACGCGCGCATTTCCGCCAATTATCGCAGCGGCTGGATTCTCAGCGCCTCGCCGGTACTCACGTCGCTCGGCCCCGACCAGGACGTGACCGGGTTCGAGGGGACCATCTATGTCGATATGTCGGCGCATTACACGGTCAGCGATCACGTCCAGCTGACGCTGAACGGCATCAACCTGACCAATCAGCGTGAGCGGCAATATTCGAACAGCACCAAGCGGCTCTATGTCGTCACCCGTTCGGGCGCGACGGTGCTGGGCGGCATCCGGCTGACCTTCTGACCATGCCATGACCTTCGGCCTTGATACCCGGCATGTTCGGGGTATCAGCCGATCACCCGCGCCGCTCCGTCACGGGGCGGCGCGGTTCTTTTTCGACAAGGATTGTCCCCGGATGCGGCGCCACCGGCTCTTCTTGGATAAGGCCGAATGAACAGCCCCCTCGCCTGGGCGGTGGAGGGGCGCGACCGCCTGTTGACCTATGTCCGCAGGCGCATTCGCGAGCCCGAACAGGCGGAGGATGTGGTGCAGGAATCGATCATGCGCGTGATCGAGCAGGAGCGGAAACAGGTGATCGAACAGCCGCTCGCCTATGCTTTTCGCGTCGCCGATTCGGTAATCTACAATCGCGGGCGACGCGGCGCGGCGGATCATGCGCCGGTCGATCCGGAACTCGCCTGCGCCCTGCCGCTGGCGGACGAGGTGCTCGACTATCGCCAACGTTTCGAACGCTTCCGCACCGCCCTGTCGCGCCTGCCCGCGCAACGCCGCGCGGTCTTTGTCGAGCGCCATCTGGAGGGCAAGTCGCGCCAGCAGATCGCCGACGACATGAACATCAGCATCGAGGCGGTGAAGAAGCATCTGGTCCGCGCGATGATCGATCTGGACGGCTGCATCGACGATCTGCCGATACGCGGAGGCCGTCTGCATGACTGATCGCGACACGATGCTGGAAGAGGCCGCCGACTGGGCCGACCGTCTGGATGCCCTGTCGCCCGAGGCCCGAGGCGAACTTCACGCATGGCTGAACCGCTCGCCGGACCATCGCGCAGCCCTGGCGCGAATGGTCCGGCTGCTGGGCGATCCGGCGCTGTTCGACACGGTCGACCAATGGACTCGACAGACGGTGCCTTCCCCCGCTCCGCCCCATGTCCATCCGCGCCATCGGCCACGGCGTTGGGGCGTCCTTGAGCGCCCCGGGGCCCGGCGGCGGGCCGTCGCTATTGCCGCCGGGCTGGCGGCCGTGATCGCCGCACCGCTGGTCTGGCATGTCGCAGCTTCCGACGACGCCCCGGTCGAGCGCATCTATGCCTCCGCCACCGGGCAGCAGAGGCGGGTGACGCTTCCCGATGGGTCGGATATGACGCTGGATGCATCCTCGCGCATCGCCATCGCCTTTTCGGATGGGAAACGCGACCTGACGCTGGAGCAGGGTGCGGCACGGTTCGAGGTTCGCCATGATGCCGCCCGCCCCTTCTCGGTCTCGACACCCGAGGGCCAGATGGTCGCGCTCGGCACCAATTTCAGCGTCGATCGCGGCGCGGAGCATAGCGAATTGCGCGTGTTCCGGGGCCGGGTCCGCCTGACGGTAGCGGGCCAGCCGGCGGTCGTCGTGACCGACGGGCACTGGGCGGAGGCGGGCGCCGGGCGGATCATCGTCCACGCTTTCGACACCGCCAACTATCAGGGATGGCAGGATCGCTGGCTGACCGGAGACCGGATCAGGCTGGGCGATGCCGTCACCCGGCTAAGCCGGTACAGCGCGCGCGCCATCATCCTGTCCGACCCGGCACTCGCGGATCAGACGTTCAACGGACGCTTCCGGCTGGACAGAACGGTCGAGAGCCTGACGCTGATCGGCGCGTTGTTCGATTTGTCGGTGAAGGATGACGGCAAAGCCCTTCACCTGACGGCGATGTCGTCCCAACACTGACGCAACTGCCCGACATCGAACAGGCCAATTGGCCCAACCAATCGGGGTGATACCAATCGAGACTCAGCCGCTCCATTGACCACCCGACTGCAGTGCATGGGCCCGAGACACGCATAAAAACAAGCTCATCAAACGCCTTAGCGCCACCATGACAATAAATTCACGATGATAACTAATTGTTTTATGACGGTTATTTTCGAATGCGTTTCGTCCTGACCAGTTTTCGCGCGAAACGGATTGCCTGCCCGTTGACAGGCATGACCATTTCATGTCACCGATAAGACCTTAAGATTACAACACCGTGATGCAGGAAGAAATTTTCGGTCCTTTCGAGTGATCCGTCGCACATGACTCATAGGTCGGGCGGCGGGCGCGACGATGGACTTCGGAAGGGTCTGCGCTCCGACGCAAGAGATGGGACGGTCGAGACCGGTCCGTGAACGACACCTCGTTCCGGCCGATGACGCCCTCTGTCCTCCTGACGGTCGCCATGCCCCTTCCGGCACAGTCTCGGGGAAGCCCGGCGCGATGAGCCCGCGCCAGGATCAGAGGGAGGGAATGAGCATGACTATGTCACCGCGCAAGGGCGTGTCGCGTCTGGGTCGCAAGCGACTGCTTCAGACCACAGCGTTTACCGCAGCCTGGATGGCTTCGGCCGTGATCGCCGCACCGGGCTGGGCGCAGACGGCCACCACCGGCACGGCAGGGGTTAGCGTCACCGCCGTCGCAGCCGATACCGGGCAGGCGACGCCGCAAGCCGATACCGCCGGGGATGCCAGCCAGGACGAGATCACCGTCACCGGCTATCGCCAGAGCATCGCCTCCGCCCTCGCCGCCAAGCGCAACGACATCCGCATCACCGACGGCATCTCGTCGGAGGATATCGGCAAATTCCCCGCCCAGAACGTAACCGAGGCGATCCAGCGTATCGCGGGCGTCCAGATGTCCAACATCAACGGACGCGGCTCGACGATCAGCATCCGTGGCCTGGGGCCGCAATATGCGCGCACCACGATCAACGGCCAGACCTTCGCCAGCGCCGACTTCAAGGACGGCTTCCGCTACGACATCATCCAGACCGATCTGGCCAGCGCGATCCAGGTCATCAAGTCGCCCACTGCCGACATGGACACGGGCGGCCTGGCGGGCACGGTCAACATCGATACGGTCAAGCCGCTCGCCTATAAGGGCCCCAGCTTCATCGCGGGGGTGAAGGGCTATTATTCCGACTTTCGCGGCGACGTCACGCCCAAGGTCAACGCCGCCTATATCAAGCGGTTCGCGAACGACACGATCGGCGTCATGCTTGATGTCGGCTATCAGAAGCTGAAGGATCGCGGCGACTATCTGTTCATCAAGAACTGGTATCAGCCGGGCGCCGTGGCGGGCGCGCCGGACGTGCAGGTGCCGGGCAATCTGCGTTACCGCCGGATCGACCGCGACACCGAACAGCTAATGGGCAGCGGCGCGATCCAGTGGAAGCCACAGGACAATTTCGAGGTGCTGCTCCAGGGCGAATATTCGCGCGACCATACCCGTTATGACACCCGCCAGATGGTCTTCGGCCGCTGGGCCGCCTCGGCGGTGAAGGTCAACAGCTCGGCCAACGGCGTCGCGAACAACATCTCGATCAGCAATTTCAACGTCGACAACAACGACCAGCCCGAACTGCGCAAGCTTCAGACCCAGGCCTATACCGGTACGGTCAGCTGGAGCCCGACCGACACCACCCATATCCGCGCGATCGGCCATTATACGCAGGGCGATGCCAAGCTGTACGAATGGGCGACCATCGACGAGGTGCGCTTCGCGAATGGCGGCACGCTCGACATTTCCGACCCGTTCAACGTCAAGTGGAACACCGCGAGCCTGACCGACGGCTCGATCTACACTATGGCGAACCGCACTTGGTATGCCTTTGTCGACGGCGCGACGCATATCCAGTCGGCCCGCGACCGCGCGGTCCAGACCGATCTGACCCAGGACCTCGACTGGCACGGGATCAAGGCGCTGGTGTTCGGCGCGAAATATCATCACGAAAGCTTTGACACCAAGGCCTATCGCCACGACCGCGACGCCGATGTCAGCGATCCCGTAACCTACCCCGAATATGCGTGGATTCCGGACCTGTCGAAGACGGGCGTGCTGGTGAACAACTTCCTGAACGGGTCGATGTCGATCCCGCACAGCTTCCTGTCGGTCAACGCGCCGCTGTGGCAGCAGATCCTGCGCGACAAGGGAATCAGCGTACCCGACACGCCCGACTGGCCCAATACCTACAAGGTCGATCGCTATATCCCGGCGGTCTATGCGATGGCCAATATCGACGGCACGCTGTTCGACCTGCCGGTGCGGGGCAATGTCGGCGTGCGATACGAACATACCCACCAGAACGTGACCAGCAGCCTGACCAACGGCACCGGCAGCGACGCGACGCTGCTCGGCCAACAGCATGTGGTGCAGGATTATGGCAATGTCCTGCCCAGCGCCAGCTTCGCGCTGGACCTGACGCCGCGCCTGGTCGCACGCATCGCCGCGGCCAAGGTGCTGGTCCGCCCGCTGCTCAACAGCCAGACGCAGATGGCCGACACCATCACCCGCGTCACCACCAGCCTGCGACCCAGCGTCTCGGTGGCGCAGGGGGAAAGCCGGTTGAAGCCGCTGACCGCCAACCAGTTGGACCTCAGCCTCGAATTCTACCACGGCAAGGGCAACTCGATCAGCGTCGCCGGCTTCTACAAGGCGGTGAAGAACGGCACCTTCACGCAATTCTACTGCCCGTCCTCCTATGACGGCGTGGCGCTGAACGGCGTGGTCAGCGATTGCCAGTCGGCGGATTTGAAGACCGATTACAGCTTCAGCCGGGTGCTGAACGACGACCGGGTCATCCATATCAAGGGCCTGGAATTCTCTGCCTCGGAGAATTTCGACATGATCCTGCCCGTGAAGGGGTTCGGCGCGGTCGGCAACGTGACGGTGGTCGACACCGATGCGAGCGCGATCGGCACCGGCTTCAACCTGCGCGATCTGTCCAAGCTGACCTGGAACCTGACGCCATACTGGGAAAACGAGATGTTCAGCGTCCGCCTGTCGGTCAATCACCGCAGTTCCTATGTCCAGGATGCGGCGTCGAGCTTCTTCGTCAATAGTGGCCTTACCCATGTGGTGCGCCCGCGCACCCAGATGGATCTGGCGTTGGGTTTCAACCCGGCCAGCTACATCAGCTTCACGGGCGGCATCATCAACCTGAACAACACCCATGAAGACGCCTACCAGACCAACGCCGATACCTTCCAGCTCGCGAGCAGGACGGGTCGCACCTTCTATTTGTCGGCGTCGACACGCTTCTGACCTCCCCCACGCAAGGGCGGATCGTCATGTGTCGATCCGCCCACCTTTTCCTATCGAAGGCCGCCGGAAGGCGGCGTTTTCGTATCAAGCCGCCCGCTAACCAAATGATTTTCAGGGCCTTTTAGGTTTGCAATTACGCGCCCACATTTTTGACCAATTGCCGCTTCGCAGCCGTTGACAGGTCAGACCACTTCATGTCACCAATAAGACCATAACATAACATAATCGCGATGCAGGAAGACGTTTTCGATCCATCGGCGGCGCCGGGACGACTCCGAAAAGGAGCGCTGGCCGTGTCGATGATCGGGGAAAAGTGACGCGGTTCGACGCAGCACAGAGTCCGGTTCGGTGGGCTTGGGCACGGCTTGGCCGTCCCGGCCGACGATGGTCGCTGGCCCGCATCGGATGCGCGTTGCTCGATCGGGGCATCGCCCGGCGCCTTATGTCGGCGCCGGGCGGATTGGGGGGAAGATCATGACTATTTCGCAGCGAAACGACGAACGACGCCTGACGCGCACGGCCTTGCTTCATACGGTGGCCTGGATGGCAGCGGTGGCGGGGGCCACCCCGGCCCTGGCGCAAACCGCACCCGCCGCCGATGCGGCACAGGCGGCACCCGACGCGGCAGCCGATGCGAGCCAGGATGAAATCACCGTCACCGGTTTCCGTCAGAGCCTGGCCTCCGCCCTTGCCGCGAAGCGCAAGGATATACGGGTCAGCGACGGCATTTCCGCCGAGGACATCGGCAAGTTTCCCGCCCAGAACATCACCGAATCCATCCAGCGCATCTCCGGCGTGCAGATGCAGAATATCAACGGGCGCGGCGCGACGATCAGCATCCGGGGCCTGGGCCCGCAATATGCCCTGACCACGATCAACGGCCAGACGTTCAAGAGCGCCGATTTCACCGACGGCTTCCGCTACGACATCATCCAGACCGAACTCGCCAATGCGGTTCAGGTCATCAAGTCGCCGACCGCTGACATGGATAGCGGCGGCCTGTCCGGCACGGTCAACATCAACACGCTCAAGCCACTCGACTATGCGACGCGCAAAGTGGTGCTGTCGGCCAAGGCACAGAATTCGGAATATGCGGGGCGCACGATCACTCCGAAGTTCGGTGCCAGCTATGTCGACCAGTTCGCGGGCGGGACGCTCGGCGTCTATCTGAACGTCGGCTACCAGAAGCTGAAGGACCGCGCCGACTATCTGTTCCAGGATCGCTGGGCGACGCAGAGCATCAACGGTGCGACGATCGCCGTACCGCGCCGTCCCCGCTATCGCCGCATCGACCGTTCGATCGACCAGATCATGGGTAGCGGCGGGGTCCAGTGGCGCCCCAACGACCAGTGGGAGGTGGACGCCAACGCCATCTATGCACGCGACGATACGCGTTATGACGTCAACCAGCAGGTGTTCCTGTTCAACACCGCGCGGTTGACCGCCGCCAGCATCGCCAACGGCGCGTCGATGGTCACCACCGCGACCAACTTCACCCTGGAAAATAACCGCCAGGAGGAAAGCCGCAAACTGTCGAGCCAGGGCTATACGCTGAGCGCCAAGTGGAAGGGCGAGGATGGCTGGACCGCGCGCGCCGTCGGCAATTTCACGCGGGGTCATGCCTATTCGCGTGAGGATGCCGCCATCCTGGGCGTCACCATTCCATCGGCGACGCTCGACATCACCAATCCGTTCAACGTCAAATATAGTGTGGCGGCGAACCTGAGCGATCCGTCGCTCTACAATCGCTCGACGCTGGTGCGAAACGAGTTTCCGGTGGGCGCGACGCGGAACACGACCGGCAAGGAAGTCTCCGGTCAGGGCGATGTGACGAAGGACGTATCGCTTGGCCCCATCTCGCAATTCGCGGTGGGCGCGAAATACCGGCACGAAAGCTTCGTGCGCAATGTCGGTCGTCACGATCTGGCCTCGCTCGCCAATCGGCCCGGTGCGACCGCGACCGTCTTCCCCGCGCTATCGAGCAGCGGCTACGGGGTCGGCGGCTTCCTCGACGGCATGGGCGGCATCCCGACCGCCTGGATCGCGCCCGACATTGGCGCGTACAAACAGGCCCTTTCGGCGGCCGGGATCAGCGTCCCCGACCTGCCCGCCCCCGAGTCCAGCTACAGCGTCGATCGCTATATCCCGGCGGTCTATGCGATGGCGAATATTGAAACGACGCTGTTCAACGCGCCGTTGCGCGGCAATTTCGGCGTTCGCTACGAACACACTAAGCAGGTGGTGGAGGGCAATATCACCGCACCGCGCAGCGGGTCCTATACCAACGTCACCAACAAGATCGGCGACTACACCGCGCGCCAGGACTACCAGAACGTCCTGCCCAGCCTGAACCTGGTGCTGGAGCCCACGTCCAAGCTGCAACTGCGCTTCGCCGCCGCCAAGGTGCTGGTCCGCCCGATCCTGGACGCCAATACCTCGATGGCGCAGACGACCACCTCGGTGGCGAACACCTTCCCCGCCGGGACCAACACCGTCACCGTCGATCTGGGCCAGGCGGGGCTGAAGCCGCTGACCGCCGATCAGATCGATCTGGGCGCCGAATGGTATTACGGCACCGCCAGCGCGATTTCGGTCAACGGCTTCTACAAATGGGTGAAGAACGGCACCTTCTCCTCGCTGGTCTGTCCGGCGTCGTTCCGGGGGACCGCGCTGAACCGCGCGTCGAGCGGCGACTGCGTCGATGCCTCGGGCAATATCTACAACGTCACCCAGACGTCGAACGACCCGCGCATCATCCGCATCCGCGGCGTCGAATTCAGCTGGAACCAGTCGCTGGACCGCATCCTGCCCGTCGATGGGTTCGGCTTCATGGCCAACTATACCCGTGTGATTCCGACCCAGGTGGCGATCGGCACCGGTTTCACGGTGCGCAACCTTTCGAAGAACACGGTCAACGTCACGCCCTATTGGGAAAACCGTCACTTCAGCCTGCGGTTGTCGGCCAATTATCGCAGTTCCTATGTCCAGAACGGCGCGGACAGCTTCTTCGCGACCGAAGGGCATACGGTACGCGGCCGGACCCAGTTCGATCTGAGCGCGGGCTATACCCCCAATGAGACGCTGAGCTTCGCGGCAGGCATCATCAACCTGAACAACAGCCGCGAACAGGCCTATTACAACAACAATCCGGCGATCTGGCAGGAGACGAGCTTCTATGGGCGCTCCTTCTACCTGTCGGTGTCGACCCGGTTCTGATCGTTCCGGTCGAAGGGCGGATCGCCGTGCGGGTCGGTTCGCCCTTCCTTTTTGGGGATTTGCCAAGGACAATGCCGTGATGACCTCTCCCAAAGCGTTTGGCCTGATCGGCACCCTGTTCCTGGCCGCGTCCGTCGCCCATGCCCAGAGCGATCAGGGGCAGGCCGCGCGCGCCGCGCTTCAACGGCTGGGCGTGCCCGAGAGGCAGGTGACGGTGACGATCCAGCCCTCCGCCCAATCGCGCTATCGGGTCCGCGTCGATCACGATCGCCTGAACGTCGTGGCATCCTCGCCCGTCGCCGCGGTGCGCGGTGCCGCCGCCAGCTTGCAGGCGCAGGGACGGCTGTCGGTCAGTTGGGAGGGACGGCGCGTCGGCCCGATGACCCGGCTGGCGGCACAGGACAGCGGCTGGGTCCCCTCCCCCTTCGGCTTCCGGGCCTATCTCAACACCTGCACCTATGGCTACACCACGCCCTGGTGGAATTGGGCCCGCTGGGAACGCGAGATTGACGACATGGCGGTGCACGGCGTCGACATGCCGTTGGCCATGGAAGGACAGGATTATGTCTGGCGCAAGCTGTGGCGCGAACAGGGCCTGAGCGAGGCGCAACTGGCGCAGCATTTCTCCGGCCCCGCCTTCCTGCCCTGGCAACGCATGGGCAATATCGAGGGCTATCGCGCGCCGCTGCCGCAGGGGTGGATCGACAAGAAGCACGACCTGCAAAAGCGCATCCTGGCCCGGATGCGCGATCTGGGCATGACACCGATCCTGCCCGCCTTTGCCGGTTACGTCCCCAAGGCCTTTGCCGAGGCGCACCCCAAGGCGCGCATCTACAAGATGCGATCCTGGGAGGGGTTCGAGGGGACCTATTGGCTCGACCCATCCGACCCGCTTTTCGCGCCGCTCGCCAAGCGGTTTCTCGACCTCTACACCGCCGAATATGGGGCGGGGCAATATTATCTGGCCGATGCCTTTAACGAGATGGTTCCGCCCATCGCCGAGGATGGCAGCGACACCGCCCATGCCTCTTATGGCGACGCGACCGCCAACACCCCCGCGCTCGACGCCGCTACCAAGGCGGCCGCATTGCCCCGCGAAGTCCGCGACGCGCGGCTGGCGGCCTATGGCCAGCGGCTCTATGCCTCGATCGCGTCGGCTCGGCCCGATGCGACCTGGGTGATGCAGGGCTGGCTGTTCGGCGCGGACAAGAAATTCTGGTCGTCCGACGCCATCGCCGCTTTCCTGCGCGACGTGCCGGACAGCAAGATGCTGATCCTCGACATCGGCAATGATCGCTATCCCGGCATCTGGAAGACGACGAACGGGTTCGACGGGAAGAACTGGGTTTACGGCTATGTCCATAATTATGGCGGCAGCAACCCCGTCTATGGCGCGCCGGACTTTTACCGCCGCGACGTGGCGGCGCTGTTCGCGGACCCGTCGCGCGGGCATGTCCGCGGGTTCGGCATGTTTCCGGAAGGGCTGCACAGTAACAGTCTGGTCTATGATTGTGCCTATGACGTGGCCTGGCCGGGTAGCGACATGGCGCTCGCGCCGTGGCTGACCCACTACACCACCGCGCGCTATGGTCGGAGCGATCCGGCGATGACGGCGGCGTGGCAGGACGTGGTCGCCGGGGCCTATGACGTGCGCTACTGGACGCCGCGCTGGTGGAACGAGCGGGCGGGTGCGTATCTGTTCTTCAAGCGCCCCGCCGCCGACGCGCCGACCTACCCGGCCGCGCCGGGCGACCGCGCGAAACTTCGCGCCGGGATCGCGGCGATGCTGAAGCTCGCCCCCGCGTACGGGGCGAGCCCGCTCTATCGCTACGATCTGGTCGACCTGACCCGCCATGCCGCCAGCCTCTCGCTGGACGACGCCGTCAAGGGCGCCGTCGCCGCCTATCAAAAGGGCGATGTCGCCGCCGGGGACCGGGAAACCGGACGGGTCAAGGCGCTGGCTCTCGCCATCGACCATCTGATCGGCGGGCAGCAGGAGAGCCTCGCCAGTTGGATCGCGGATGCGCGGGCCTATGGCGACACGCCAGCCGAAAAGACCGCCTATGAACAGAATGCCAAGGCGCAGGTGACGATCTGGGGTGGCCGGGGCCATCTGGGCGATTATGCGTCCAAGGCCTGGGCAGGCATGTATGCCGATTATTATCTGCCGCGCTGGACCCGCTATCTGGCCGAGGCTCGCGCGGCGGCGCTGGCGAAGCGTCCGGTGGACGATGCGGCCTTTACTGCCAGGCTGCTCGATTGGGAAAAGGCCTGGGTCGCCGACCCCCGCGCCTATAGGGCGAGCCCGCCCGCCGATCCGGTGGCCGAGGCCCGTGCGCTGATGAGGGAGACCGCCCAATGACTGCCATCGGCGCGAGCAACGTGACCGCGAAGCCCGAACGCTTCGCCTCGCTCGACATGTTCCGCGGCGCGACCATCTTCCTGATGATCGTGGTCAACACGGCGGGGGCGGGCGGTGCCTTTACCCAGTTGCAGCACGCGCCATGGATCGGCTTCACGCTGGCCGACCTGATCTATCCCAGTTTCCTGTTCGCGGTCGGCAATGCGATGAGCTTCGCGCTGACCCGCCCGATGGCCGAAAGCGTCTTTCTGCGCCGGGTCTTCAAGCGGGCGGCGCTGATCTTCCTGCTCGGCGTGCTGATGTACTGGTTTCCCTTCGTCACCCATCAGGCGGACGGAAGCTGGGTCGCCAAGCCCTTTGCCGACACGCGGCTGACCGGCGTGCTGCAACGCATCGCGCTCTGCTATCTGCTGGGGGCGCTGTGCGCGCGCTATTTGCGGCCGAGCCATTTGCTGCTGGTGGCGATCGGGCTGTGCGTCGCGCATTGGGCGATATTGGTAGGGCTCAGCCCGGTGGGCGAGGCGTTCGGACGGTACAGAAATGCGGGGACGCTGTTCGACCTGTGGCTGATCGGCCCCGATCATCTCTACCGTAAGGATCACGGCTTCGATCCCGAAGGACTGCTCGGCACACTGCCCGCGACCGCCAATGTGATGGCGGGCTATCTGACCGGCCTGGCCATTCAGCGGTGGGGGAAACACACCGCGACCGTGGGGCGGCTGGTCGCGATCGGGGCGGGCCTGGTGCTGGTCGCACTGTTGCTCTCGCCCGTCCTGCCGATCGGCAAGAAGCTATGGACCGGATCGTTCGTCGCATTGACGGTCGGGATCGACCTGATCCTGCTCGGCGCGGTATTGTGGCTGGTCGAGGTTCGTGGCGTTCGCTTCGGGCGGTCCTTCCTTCAGATGCTGGGACGCAATCCGCTGGCCATCTATCTGTTCTCCGAGATGCTCGTCGTCACGCTCGAGCTGATCCACGTCCAGCCGGACACGGGGCTCTATAGCTGGATAGGCGAACATCTGTTCCAGGCGGTCACGCCCGGCCCCATGGGCTCGCTGCTCTGCGCGCTAGCCTATACGCTGATCTGCTGCGCCTTCGGGCGGGAGCTGGACCGGCGGGGGATCATTCTGAAGGTCTGATCCCCTTACGGAAGCGTCGCGTAAAGCGGTCGCGCACCGTCCAGCACCAGTTCCACCCGGTCCAGCATCACACCCGGATCGAGCGGCACGATCGCCACCCGGTGCTGCCCAGCCGCGAAGGTCTTGAGCGGCAACTCGGCAAGCGCGGTGTTGGTCAGCACATTGTGCCGCCACTGGTCGCTGCGCCCGGTGGTGGCGAAATCGACCATCTGCCATTCGCCATCGTCGATCCGCACCGCCGCCCGCAGACCATGGGCCGGATCGCGCGGATGGCTGGGCAGACCGACGATACGCAGGACCGCCCCCGCCTCCGTCATCGTCGCGAAGCGCCAGGTCGCCGGCGTACCCTCCCGCGCCGATCCGCGATGCGGCAGATCCAAGCGGGCTCGTAGCGCACCGTGCTGACTGCCCAGATCGGGAACCATCTCCCAGTCCGCACCCTTCTCCGCGGCAAGGGCAGGCAGGATCACGCGCCGTTCGTCTTCGACGATCACGCCCGGTTGGACGGTCGGCGGGGTCAGGACCGCGGCGTGCACCGTCACCGCCGCGTCGCCACAGCGCAGGGTCACGGGGCCAACCGGCCCCTTCCCGTCATAGCGCAGCGTCAACCGCTGCTCATGGCCCCCCTTTTCGTCCAGCGTCCCGCCGCTTTGCGACAGGGTCAGCCCGGCGGGGACGTCCTCCACGCTCCACGCGGTCGTGACGGGTTGGTGGGTGTAGAGCGTCACCGGCCGGGTCGCCGCGACCCCATGGGTAAAGGTCAGGACATTCTCATCGCCGATCCACGCGCCCCACAGACCGGCGCCGCAACCCTGCTGCGTCGAGGACTGCCATTTCGGCCATATCGGTTCGGCAAAGACCGGCAGGCGGCGCGGGGCCTGGTCCATCATCCCCCGCCACTTGCCCCCGGCCAAACCGTTATAGCCATCGGTTTCGGCATCGATCCGCTTCTGCGCCGCCCGGGCCCGATCCACATAGGCATTCGCGCTCGCCCGCTGATCCCGCGCGTACAGCCCGGCCAGATCGAGCGATAGGATACGGTCGTTGAGCGCGGCCGCGCCATCGACCGGATATTGCACCAGCTCGAAATAGGCGTCCTGCCGATCCTTGGGCAGCCGCGCGCCGATCGCAGCCGCCTGCGTCATCAACTGGCGATAGGCGGCAAGCCTCGCCTGCGCCTCTTCGCCATCCGACTGGACATAGGTGCTGGGGCGGTTGGGCGTGACCCATTCGGTTTCGCCAAAACCCATGAATTCGGGCTTTCGCGGCCATGCAAGATCGTAAAAACGCATCATCACATCGGCGATCGCACCGGCTTCGGCTTCCCCGAACTGCTCGGCCATGAAGCCGCGGAGATGCTCGCGCGGCGACCGATCGAGCAGCCGTGCGTCGAAGGCGAGTTCGAGGAAATATTGCGACAGATATTCGATCGGCTTGATGTCGCCGACATTGACCACCCAGATGCGCCGCGCGTCGGTCGCCCAGGCGCGGCCCATCTCCTCGCGGATCAGCGCGGGATGGGTGGTGCCCAGCCACAGATAATCGTGCGGCCGCCCCCAATAGGACAGGTGATAGTAAACCCCCGCCCCACCCGGCCTTTTCTGCTCCTCCGGCGTGCTCAACCGACGCAGATAGCCGTAATTGTCGTCGGTCCACATCATGGTGACATCGCCGGGCAGGGTCAGCCCGGCATCATAGGCCTCCTGCAACTCGTGATAGGCGACATAGAGTTGCGGCACCTCTGCCGCCGGTTTCCCTAGCGTCTGCGCCAGCAATCCGCGTTGCCGACCGACCACATCCTCAAGGATGCTGCGCCGTGCCGCCGTCGTCGTCACGCCCTGCATCGGGCCGTCATGCAGGCCGCGCAGACCGACCGTATAGAATGCCTCCTGCCCCTTGGTCTCCCCCACCCGCTCGCGCCAGTAATCGAGGATCGCCTGGGGTCGCCGGGTGAAGTCGAAGCCGCCCCGCTTCCCCTCGTCCCATTCGCGCAGATTGTTGCGGAGCATCGGCTCGGCATGTGAGCTGCCCACCACGATGGCATAACGGCGGGCGAGCGGCGCATTGCCCGGATCGCCGAAAAAGGGCGTCGAGACCGAATGCATGGCGGGCCAGATCGTATTGGCCTTCAACCGCCACATCAGCTCGAACACGCGGGCATAGGTCTTGGGGCCGATATTGCCCTTCACGGGGTCAAAGGTCTTGGCAGCCCAGGGTTGCAGGCCCCAATCCTCGTCGTTCAGGAAGATGCCGCGATAACGGACGGACGGCTCTCGCGAGACGATGACCGTATCGTCGACGGCGATCCTGTCGCGATGGCGCGGCGTCACGTCGGCCCACCATTCCCATGGCGAAACGCCCAACGCCCGCGACAGGTCGGTGACACCATATGCCGTCCCGCGCGCATCCGATCCGGCAATGAGCAGATAACGCCGCCCCGCCAGCGTGAAGCCGGCGCGAACATAGCGTTCCCAGCCCCCCTTCAACGCGGACAGATCGACCCCGCCCTGCCGGGCGAGTGCCCGGACCAGCGGCAAGGCGGCGGACCCGATGACGATACAGGTCTGCGCGCACGCCTTCTCCTCGGCAACGATGGACGCCGGTCGCCCACCCAGGCTGGACAGGTCGCGCGACAAGAGTTCGGCCGCTAGGCGGGTGGTCCCCTCACCATCCTCGACCGCCAGCAGGCCCGCCCGGCTCAGGTCCAGCTCGGCGGCATAAGCAGAGTTGCTCGCAAGAGCGAGGGCAGCGCATGATCCCGCCAGCATCGCCGCAAGCCGCTTGCCTGTTCCACCCGCCATGTCCCGCCCCCCTTACGATGTCGGACTGGAGATTAACCGGTGCCCTTAATCTGTAAAGGACATATGTCTGACCAATCTAAGGCCTTATGAGACATGCATCATCGGCAGGACGGCGGCGAAGCTGGTCCCGTTGGTGTCCGACCCCATCAGACGCACATCGCCGCCATGGCCGCGAAAGATCTGGCGCGCCAGGGCCAGCCCCACGCCGCTGCCCGAAGCCTTGGTGGTCATGAAGGGGTGGAAGATCGCCTCCACCAGGTCCGGCGCGATGATCGCCCCACGATTGTGGATCGTGACGGTCATCGCGTCCATATTCGCCGTCAGGGTCACCGCAACCGTCGCGTCCGTCCCCCCCTCGCTCGCCTCCGCCGCATTCTGCAACAATGCCCAGAGCGCCGCCGTCAGTTGATCGGCATCCGCCATCAGTACGGGCGGTGCGGAAGCATCATTCAGGACAAAGCGAATGTCCGGCCAGCGCACCCGGAACAGCCGCGCCAGATCGTCCATCACATCGCGCGTCACAATCCGCCGCCGATCGGGCGCGGGCAGTCGCGCCAGGCTGCGATAGGCATCGCCGAACCGCTGCAACCCGCTCGCCCGGCGGGCGACCGTCGTCACCGCCTCGCGAACCGCCGCGACGTCAAGCGGCGCATCCTCCAGCAGCGCCGCCGCCGTCTCCGCCAGCGAGGCGATGGGGGTCAGCGCATTGACGATCTCGTGGCTCAGCACTTGCACCAATTCGCGCAGCGCGGCGGCCTCCGCCGCCTTGATCTCCGCTCCGATGTCGATCAGCGCCCCCACCTGCGCCACGCCGCCACCCGACAGCAACTCTCCGGCGGCGAGCGCGAAGGTGCGCGGGCTCCCTGCGTCGTCCAGCGTCACCGTCGCCGTCCGCCCCGGCGGCGTCTGGGTCAGGGCGTCCAGCAAGGCGGGCGGCGGCTGTGCGACCACCGCGTCGGTCAGGAACAGCCGCCGCGCCGCGCGATTCACGGCGGTCAGCGCCCCTCCCTCGCGAACGATCAAGGGGGCCGGCGACAGGTCGAGATAGGCGAGCAGCCGCCGTCTCTCGTCCTGATCCGCGACGGGCGGCGGCGGAGGCGGCGGCAGGATGGCGGGGCGCGTGGCGAAGAATTCGACTCCCCCGGTCCAGGCTACGACCAGCAACGCCAGCGCCGTATTGGCATAGAGCCCGTCATGCGCACTCCACGACGCCGCCGCACCCGCCCCCGCGACGACCAGCGTCCGCAGCGCCGCCGCCAGACGGTCAGAGGCCATAGCGGGCCATCCGGCGATAGAGCGCGGCGCGGGTCAGCCCCAGCTCGGCGGCGGCCCGGCTGACGTTGAAGCCGTGCCGCTTCAGGGCGGCGGACACCAAGGCCTCCTCGCTTCGCGACAGGTTCAGATCGTCGGCGATCGCGCGCGGGATCAGGTCATCGGGCGGCAGGCTCAGGGCGAAGTCGGCCACGTCATGCACCTCGCCCTGCCCCAACAAGACCGCACGCTCCGCCGCCTGACGCAGCCCGCGCACATTGTCGGGCCAGCTATCGGCGGCAATGGCGCGCTCAGCCTCCGGGGTAAGCGGGCGAAGCGGCCTGGCATAGCGCGCCGCGAACACCGCCAGGAAATGCCGCGCGAGCAATACCGCATCCCCCGGCCGTGCCGTCAGCGGCGGCAGATCGAGTTCGATCGTGTTGATCCGATAGAGCAGATCCTCGTGCAACGCCGCACGCAGTCCACCGCGATCGAGCCGACTGGTCGCGATCAGGCGGATGCCACCGCTTTCGCGCGCCAACAGGGGTTGAAGCGCCGGGGCGAGTCGGTCGATCTGGTCGACGATCAGCGTCGCCTCCGCCGCTTCCGCCAGGCGCGCGGACAGCATCGCGACATCCGCCGCGCCCGCGTCCAGCGTCACCAGGGCCCGGTCGGCGCGCCCCGACCCGCCATGCGCCAGGGTCGCCGCCAGCGTCTTGCCGGTCCCCGCCGCACCGCGTAGCAGCAACGCCGCGTCGGTGGGCGCGATCCGCCCGATCAGGTCCCGCGCGGCGGCGATGACGGCGCTTTCGCCCAGCAGCAGCGGCACCTCGCCCCCCGGCGGCGCGGGCATCGCCTTCAGCTTGGCGCGGCGCAGCGCGACCCCGCGTTCCACCGTGGCGAGCAGGCGGGCATTGCTCCATGGCTTGATGACGAAATCCGCCGCACCGCCCCGCATTGCCTGCACCGCAACCTGGATGCCGCTATGCCCCGTCACCACGATCACGACCGCATGACGATCGGCGGCGATCAGCCGGTCGAGCAGCGCGAACCCCTCTTCCCCGCTGGTCCGCCCGCGCGCGAAATTCAGATCGAGCAGGATCACATCGGCAGGCCGCTCGGCCAGTCGGACCCACGCGGTATCGGGATCGAGCGCGGTCGCCACCGTCATGCCGTGCCGGTCGAGCATCAACTGCGCCGCACGCCCGATATCGGCGTCGTCGTCGATCACGAGGATATGGGGTGATTCGGTTGACATCGCGACCTGCACTGTTCGTTTTCGAACACTTGCTAGAGCCGATGCCGAGGCCTTGACCAGAGGGCATCGGAAATCCATGCTTTGGTCGGCACTTAGGTCGATCGCGACTGTCCGGCCTACACTGTCCGCATGGTCGAAGCCTCCTCTTTCCCCATTCAAGGCTCGGCGATGGACCGGCCTGTCGAGCGCCCCGGCCGCCGGTTCCGCAAGCGCATCGCGCGCGCCGCGACGGCGGGCGGCATCGCCGTCGCCGGCCTGTCGATCTGGTGGTTCATGCCCGCCGCGAACAGCCTGACCGTCGATGCCCAGAGCATTCGGACCGGCACCGTCCAGCGTGCTTCCTTCCGCGATTTCGTACCGCTGCGCGCCGAGGTCGCCCCGTTTCGCACCGTCTTCGTCACCGCCATATCGGGCGGATCGGTGGCGGCATTGCTGGCGGCCGACGGCGGTATCGTGGCCGCCGGGGCACCGCTGGCGCGGCTGTCCAACCCGTCGCTCGAACTCGACGTCGCCAGCCGCTCGGCAGGGATCATCGGCCAGTTGAGCACGAATAGCGGTGCGCGTCTGTCGGTGCAGCGTAGCCGCCAGGACAGCGCGCGAGACATTGCCGAGGCGCGCAACGCGCTGTCCAAGGCGCAGACGGCACTGCGGCAAAAGGCCGCGCTTTACGATAAGGGATTTGTCACCAAGGCCGCGATCGACCCGTTGCGAGAGGAGGTCGCCTATCAGCAGAACCGGCTGAATGCGCTGCTGGGCGGACAGGCGCAGGCGGAAGCGACGCTGGCCGACCAGTCCGCCGGGATCGCCGCCACCACGCGCGAATTGCGCGACAGCCTGGCCATGGTCCGTGCCAGCCTCGACGCGCTGACCGTGCGTGCGCCGGTCGGCGGTCGGCTGACCGCCTTTACCATCCAGCTCGGACAGATGCTGAAGACGGGCGACTCGGTCGGCCAGATCGACTCCGAGGACGAATGGAAGCTGGTCGCCGATGTCGACCAATTCTATCTGGGCCGCGTCCGCAACGGGCTCGCGGCGCGCGCCGATCTCGATGGCACCGGCTATCCGCTGCACGTCATCAAGGTGCTGCCGCAGGTCAGCGAAGGCCGCTTCCGGGTCGAATTCGGTTTCGATCGCACGGTCCCTGCCCGGCTGAACCGCGGCCAGACACTGGATCTGCGGTTGATCCTCGGGGCCGATCGCTCCGCCACCGTCGCCCCCACCGGGGGCTGGCTGGATGCGGGCGGGAGCACCGCCTTCGTCATGGACGGCCAGGGCCGCGCGGTGCGGCGCGCCATCCAGACCGGCCGCCGCAACCCCGATCAGGTCGAGGTGACCGCCGGACTGTCTCCCGGCGAGCGCATCCTGACCTCGCCGCTCGCCGCCTACGCCCCCTACCAGACCCTCATCGTTCGATAGGACCCGCCATGATCCAGCTTCAGCACGTCAGCCGCACCTATGCCTCGGACGAGGTCGAGACGACCGCGCTCGGCGGCATCGACCTTCATGTCGAACCGGGTGAGTTCGTCGCGATCATGGGACCATCGGGCTGCGGCAAGTCGACGTTGCTCAACATCCTCGGCACGATCGACCGCCCCAGCGGCGGGCAATATCTGTTCGAGGGTCGGGATATAGCCCGCGCGCCCGAAGCCGAGTTGGCGCGATTGCGGCGCGATCGGCTGGGCTTCGTGTTCCAGAGCTTCAACCTGATCGACGAGTTGACCATCGCGGAGAATGTCGCACTCGGCCTCGCCTATCGCGCCATGTCCGCACGCGAAAAGCGCGAACGGATCGCGGCGGCAATGGACCGGGTCGGCATCGCCCATCGTCAGCGCCATCACCCCAACCAGCTCTCGGGCGGCCAGCAGCAGCGTGCCGCCATCGCCCGTGCCATCGTCGGCGAGCCGCGCCTGATCCTGGCGGACGAGCCGACCGGCAATCTCGACACCGCGAACGGTGCGCAGGTCATGGAAATCCTCCGGCAACTCAATGCGGAGGGCGCGACGATCGTCATGGTGACGCACAGCCCGGCCCATGCCGACGTCGCAAGGCGGACCATCCATATGCTCGACGGGCATATCCTGGCCTCGGCCCGGTTGGCGGCATGACGGACGTGCCGCCATCGCGCGCGCGGGGCGACGGACTGGTCCTGTTGCTGCTGCTCCTCGTCCTGCTGCTGATGCTCCGCCATGCGGCCCGCCCCTTGTCATTCCGTTCCGCCGCCTGAAGGATTTCGCCTCATGTCTCTTTCGGCCTTCGCCCTCACTTCGGCTTTGTCCTCTGCCGCGACCAGCTTCCATCGTTCGCTGACGCGTCAACGGCTGTTCGCGATCCTCAACATCTGCGGGCTGGCGCTGGGTATCGCGACCTTCCTGGTGCTCTTCCTGTTCGTGCGGTTCGAGACGCAATATGGCCGCTGGGTGCCCGGTAGCGACACGCTGTGGACGATCAAGTCCGACGTCAACATTCCCGGCTTCGAACCCTTTCACAACAGCGCAATTGCCGCCCCGCTGCTGTCGATGCTGCGCGGTGATTATCCCGAAGTCATCGGCACCCGCTTCTCCCCGGTCGACGCCAGCGTCCGCCAAGGCGTCGGAGCGGCCGCCGCCAAGGTCATCCAGGCCGATCCCAATTTCTTCCGAATTCTGCGCTATCCCGCCGTGGCAGGCGATCCGGGGCAAGCCCTGACCCAGCCCCATTCAGCGGTCGTCACCCAAGAGCTGGCCAGTCGCTATTTCGGCGATGCCGCGACTGCGATCGGGCGTATCCTGACCGTGACGATCGAAGGAAAGACGGCAAACTATACGGTTACGGCGGTGCTGCGCGATCTGCCCGCCGATACGGACTTCCGTGCGGCAATCTTCGTACCGATCGCGCCATTGGACCCCAAGGCCAATGACAGCTGGTCGTTCGGCGATAGCGTCTTCGTGCTGCGCTTCGCCAACGCCGCCGCTGCTCAGGCGATGCAGGCACAATTCCCGGCCTTCGTCCGTCGCCATCCCCTGCGCGAGGTCATGCCGAACACCAAGATTTCTCTCAAACTGGTGCCGCTCCGCGATCTTCACATGGCAGAGAAGTCGGCGGTGACGGTGGTCGGCACCCTGGGAGCGATCGGGCTGGTCACGTTGCTGATCGCCCTGGTCAATTACATCAACCTTGCGACGGCGCGGGCGGGCCTGCGCGCGCGGGAAGTGGCGATGCGCAAGGTGCTGGGCGCTACGCGGGGCAATCTGATCGTCCAGTTCCTGACCGAGTCGATCGCGGCGACGGCGCTGGCCGGTCTGCTGGGACTGGCGCTGGCGGAGCTGGCATTGCCTCTGGTCAACGCGACCGGTGGGACCTCACTCGCCATCCATTATGGCGGCGCGCAATCGATCCTGCCGCCCTTTCTTCTGCTGGTGATCGGTGCGGGGCTGATCGCGGGCGTCTATCCGGCGCTGGTCCTGTCACGGTTCCAGGCCGCCGCCGTCCTCGCCTCGGCCCGGTCGCCGGGGGGCGGACGCGGGGGTACGCGGGTCCGGCAAGCGCTCGTCGTGCTGCAGTTCGCGATCGCGATCGCCTTGGGAAGCGGCACCGCCGTTCTGGTCGCGCAGACCCGGCATGTCCGCAATGCGGATCTGGGCTTCGACCAGAAGGGCCTGATGCTGGTCCCCGCATTGGGTGACGATGCGCTCGATCCCGGTCGCAGGCGGCGCATCCTCGACGCCTTTTCACGCCTGCCCGGCGTGACGGCAGTGTCCTATGCCAGCTTCACCCCGGCCGGTGGCACCTACATGCTGCGAGCGCTGAAGGTCGAGGGTATGGCCGGCCCGGAAAAGCAATTGAGCTTCAACACGGTCGATGAAGGATTCCTGTCCTTGATGGGCGCGCGCTTCGTCGCCGGGCGTGGTTTCGATCGGCGCTTCGCCGGTGACGACTCGACCGTGAAGGGACAGCCGCGCTCGACCCATTTCGGCAATGTCATCATGAACGAGGCCGCCGTACGGAAGTTCGGACTGGGCCGCCCCGACAAGGCGGCGGGTAAGACCCTGTCCAACCAGGGCGGCAAGCGGATCCAGCTCGTCGGCGTGATCGCCGATCTGCGCTTCAACGGGCCGAAAGTGACCGATGACGCGATGATGTATCTGTTCCGCCCCGAGCCTCAGGCAGACAGCACCGCCTTTGTCCGCTTCACCGGCAGTGCGACCGCCACAAGCGCCGCGATGGAGCGGGTATGGCACGAGCTGGCACCGAACGTCCCCTTCGATGCCAAGACGGTCGAACAGGCGCGATACGACACCTTTTTCCGTGAGGATGAACAACGGATGCGGCTGTTCACCATCGGCGCGGTGCTGGCCGCCGTCATCGCCTGTATCGGCCTTTATGGCCTGGCCTCGTTCGACACGGCGCGGCGGTTTCGCGAGATCGGCATTCGCAAGACCCTGGGGGCGTCGACCGGCGACGTTCTTCGGCTGCTGATCGGTCGTTTCCTGCGCCCGGTGATGCTCGCCACCTTGCTCGCCTGGCCGATCGCCTATTTCGCGATGCGCCAATGGCTGTCCGCCTTTGCCGACCGGATCGCGCTGTCGCCCGCCTTCTTCATCCTGTCCGGCGTCGCGGCCGTGGTGATCGCGACCGCGACGGTTTCCGCTCAGGCCTGGCGGGTCGCCCGCGCCGAGCCCGCGCGCGCGCTGCGGTACGAATGACGGGAGGATTTGGTAGGGAAGATGAAATCTTGATCGTCCTCCCTACCCTTTTCCCGCGAAACCGCCGCTTACCGGCTGGCCATGACCGGTTCGATCCGCAACAGGACCACCCCATGCGGGGCGATCGTCAGGGCGCCACCGCCTTGGTCCAGATTGCGGTCCGCGAACAGGTCGCGCACCCGCACCGGGCCGACCAAGCCACTATCGTCCGGCATCGACACGGCGCTCTGCGGGTCCGTCGTGCGGTTGAACATCGCGACGGCGACCGCGCCATCCGCCAGCCGCTTGCGCCAAATTTCCACCCCATCGGCGCGACGGACCCGTCGCCCCTGCTCGCCCAGCCGATCCTGATCGATCGCGATCATCGTAGGCATCGCCAACAGGTCGCGCGTCTCGTCGGTCATGCGGCGAAGGTCATGACCCATGATCAGCGGCGCCGCCTGCATCGCCCAGAGCGTCATATGGGTGCGGTATTCGTCGCGGCTCATCCCGCCATTGCCGACCTCCAGCATGTCGGGATCGTTCCAGCCGCCCGGCCCCGCATGGGGGAAGCGTGGATTTCGCTCGAACCCGATGTCCGACATCGTCTTATAGTCGTCGGTGATGTCCCCGGTCGTCCGCCAGACATGACCGCCGACCGACCGCCCCCAATTGGCGACGTCGAACCGGCCATATTCGCAAAGCGAGTAGAGGATCGGCCGACCCGTCGCGCGCAGCGCCCGACCCATGGCAAGATAGGCCTGCTTCACCCCCTCCGCCGTGTCGTAGAACCATTCCCCCGAGCAAAGGTCATATTTGACATAGTCGAGGCCCCAATCCGCGAAGGTGCGGGCGTCCTGTGCGACATGGCCATAGCTGCCTTCGTAACCGGCGCAGGTGCGCGGGCCGGGCGAGGTGTAGAGGCCGAGCTTCAAACCCTTCGCATGGACGTAATCGGCCAGCACCTTCATGTCCGGAAAGCGGTCATTGGGCCGCAATACGCCGTCCGGCCCACGCACTCCCTGCCAGCCATCGTCGATGTTCACATAGAGATAACCCGCATCGCGCAGGCCACTGTCGACCAGGGCATCGGCCATCGCCCTGATCGTCCTGTCATCGATCTTGTCGGCGAAGCGGTTCCAACTCGACCAGCCCATTGGCGGGGTCGCCGCCAAGTCATCGGGTGGCAGGGTCGCGAGGGGCGGCAGCGGTGCGGCGGGACGGAAGGTCAGCGTCCGCACGTCGCGGGGGGTGCCGCGCCGGCCATGTTGGGCGATGTCGCCATGCCAGATGCCGCCCTTCAGCAGCACGCCACCGGCCGGATCGAAGGTCGCGGTCCAATGCCGGGTCGGGCGATCGCGATCATTGATGTTGCGCGTGTCGAAATGGAGCGTGCGTCCATGGAGGGCGACGTTGCGCATCGCGATGTCGCCATACCAGCGGCTGGTCAGTCGTCCTTGCAGCCCATGGCCGGTGCGATCCACCCGCATCATGGTGACGCCCGGATAGTCCGCCACTCGGTCGAATACCCAGGCCCCGGTCGGCCGGACCTCCGCCGTGGCCGCGATCGGGGCGAAAACCGCCAGCATGCCAAACAGGCAGGCGAGAATTCCGCGCCTATGGGAAGCGCGCATCAGCATATCTCCGCGGTCGATCGCGGCAGCGGACCGGACGGCACGCGCGCAGGGTGATTGTAAAAGCCATCCGCATCGAGATGATGCCGATCGCCATACACTTCGGCGAGCAAAGCATAGAGCGCCGGGTCATAGGATCCGAGATCCTGATGCGACAGGATACGCCGCCCGTCGATCACCGCGAGGCGATTGGAATTGAACCAGAATTGCGTCCCTTCCGCCCAATATTCGTCGGCGGTCGTCTCGGCATATTCGCCCTTCCACATCCCCTTGGCCTTCGCTTCCGCATAGCGGGCGTTGATGCGGGAGAAGAGGTCCGGATCGGCCTGGCCGATCCCCGCCATGATCTCGTGCGAAAATTCGTGAACGAAGATATTTTCCCCGAAGTAGCGGGTCCCCGGCCGCGCGAGCAGATTTTCCTCGGCCCCGCTGGTCAAAAGTCCGCCCATCCCGCGCGCGCGACCATTCCAATAGGCACGATCGCTCAGCCGCCCGATACGTTCGTCATAATGCTTGCGCTCGCAATAGGTGAGAACCGGGCTGTCGGGCCCCGGCTTCTTCCAATCGGCCTGTTCGGGAAGGTCCATCGTCCCTTCGGATTCGGCCATGATGGCGACCCGCGCACCGCTGGTCACCAGCGCGGCGCGAATGTCCGGGCGATGGGACAGCATTTGAACCGCGATGCTCCGCGCGCGCCGCAAGGCGGCGGGCGATACTTTGGCGGAGCCGGTGATCGGGATGCCGGTCGCACTGATATATTGGGTATAGAAGGGCGCCAGATGCAAAGTCGCCGGTGGCTTGGATATGGGATGCGTGCACCCCATGGTCCCGCAAATTAGCATCGCCCCGGTCGCGACGCGGCGGGTGGACCGGCGCATCGTGGCGGAAAAGCCCCGAGACTGCACTGCCAAGATCGACGGATAAAGACGTGACATGATCCCCCCTCCGCTTGATGCCACGATCAACGGCTCGGCAATTGTACGCGGCACGAAAAAGCCCCGTACAATCCACTTAAGTATTTAGTATACCAAACTTCAGAGGGAGTAAACCGTCGGGGTTCCATAATAACTGGCCCAAGCCTCACGCGCCGAGCGCCGCGCCTCGACGCCATTCGCACTATTGCAATAGGACGCTGACGGAACCCGCCAGCCTATCTGGACGAACACCGCAATCCCTTAAGCGAGGATAGGTTCTTCCGATCGTGCCGCGACAGGCCGCGCCGCCGGGACGATGCGTGGCTAGGGACACCCCTTCGGCAGGACTGCGAACCGTTTTTGCGACAGGAGGATTAGCCGGGATGTCGATCGGGCCTTACCCAGGGAGTATGGCTGTCCGCCTTCGGCAGCGGCGGCCAAATGGGGGCCAGCCGGTCGCCGACAGATCCGCCGACCGGATCATTTGGCGGGCAAGCGCCGAGATGTCGACGCCCGCCCCCTTTGCCAACTAGCGCTGCCCACGCCGGCCGATAGCGGCCAAGGTTCGTACCCCGTCATCCGCGCTCGAAAAGCGAGGCCAGGATGCCGCCTATTTGGCGGCCGTCACCTCGATCTCCACCAGAAAGGCCGGACCGGCCAGCGCGGCGACCTGGACCGTCGAGCGGGCGACGGTGTTGGGATTGTCCGCCGTGCCGAAGAACTGCTTGAAACCGTCGTTCATGCCCGCGAAATCCATCTTCCCGCCCAGCTTGGGATCGCCCGCGACGAACACGGTCATCTTGATGACGTCGGTCATCGCAAAGCCCCGTGCGGCGAGGATCGTCTTGATCTTGTTGAGGACACTGACGGTCTGGGTCTTGGTATCCCCGAAATCCTCGATGGTCAGCTGCGCAGACGGCTTCTTGCTGGCGGGGTCGAGCGGCGAGGCGAGTTGGCCCGACAGATAGAGCATCGTCGCGCCGGGCTTTACCGTCACGCCCTGCAGGATCAGGCCGGGCGGCGTGTTGGAATGGCGGATGACGGACCCGGTTTGCGCCGAGGCGGCGGATGCCGTGGCCAATGCAAGGGCGGCGGCGGCGAACAGACGAAGCGACATGGCGGATCCTTTCGGGAGGTCGTGACCGGCGGGCGCCTTTGGGACGCCCGCCGATGACTATCAGAAATTGATGTTCAAACGTGCGTAATAATAGCCGCCATTAATGCCATAGGGGCTGAAGGTCAGCGGAGCGTCCAGGACGTTGCCGCCATTGACCAGTGTCTGGTTGGTGGTGCCGGGCACCAGCGGCACGGTCGGCGGGCGCTTGTTGAAGACGTTGTTGGCGCCCAGCGCGATCCCCAGGTTGGGCGTGATGTCATAGTTGAACTCGACATCGCCGATGAACGTCGTGCCGATCTTCCGCTCGTAGAAGGTGCCGCCATCCGGGCTGAGCTGCGCCGAGCTTTTGCCATAGACGGTGCCACGGAGCGTCGTGGAGAATTTGCCGATGGTGTAGAGGACCGAGCTGATGACCTTCACGCGCGGCGAGGCGGTCTCGATATTCGACTGCGCGCCGAGGTTGAACAGAGGTATGACCTGGCCCGTGGCGGGGTTGGTCAGGGTCGAGGGTGCGGCGATCAGGCGGGTAAGCTTGGTTTCGTTGTAATTGCCCGAGATGGTCCAGTTCGCCCGGCCATAATCCCCAAAGTCGGACACATAGGTCAGCACCAGATCCACGCCGCGCGTGCGCGTATCCGCGCCGTTGGTGAAGATGTTGATGCCGGTCTGGCTGACCGTGGGGTCGAGCACATTGCCGTTGGCGACGATCGCGCGGGTCACGACGGGGAAATTGACCGCGCCGCCACTGCCGAAGATCGAACCGGTGCCGAGGATGCGGTCGCGGATACGGACCTGATAGGCATCGAGCGTGATGGTGAAGGCGCTCGTCGGACGGATGACCGTACCGAGCGAATAGTTGGTGGACTTTTCCGGCTTCAGATTCTGGAAGCCGATCAGCTTGGCCGCCGCCGAGTTGGCGGGGAGCTGGACGAACGCGGCGGTCGGCGAGACGTTGGTCGCCGAATAATAGGATTCCGCCAGCGTCGGTGCACGGAAACCGGTCGAGAGGGTGCCGCGAAGCGCAAAGGCGTCCGAGAAATCATAGCGCGCCGTCCCCTTGTAGATGAAGCGGCTGCCAAAGTCGGAATAATGTTCGTACCGGCCCGCGACATCGACCTTCAGTTGCTCGACCGGGTTGGCCGCGACATCAACGTAAAGCGACTTGCCGGTCCGCGCATGTACGCCCGCGTCGGAGGGGCGGAAGCCCGGATAGGACTGGCCACCCTCCTTGTAGATCGAGCCGGGATCGCCCGATCCGATCTCATAGACGTTGCGGCGATATTCCCCACCGAAGGCCAGCGTGATCGGTGAGGCAAGCCCCGCCTCGATCTCGCGCCGGAAGTCGGCGTTGACGGTGAACTCGGTTGATTTGAACAGACCGTTATAGAAGCTGGTCGGGGTGAAGCCGGTATCGGCATAGAGCGAGGCATTGGCGGAATCGATGGTGTAGACCAAGGCCTTGTCCTGCCCGAACGTCGTCGACAGGTCATAATGGAAACCGCCGGCGTCACCGCGCACGCCGCCGGTGAAAGCCATATCGTCCTCGCGAATCTTCTGGCGCGGGTTGAAGCCGTTGGGCGGATTGTCGCCATCGGGATCGAAATAGGTCGTGACGCCGTTGACCGTCCGCGACACGCGCGTCGGCACGCGGACATTCTGGTAAGCGCTGGCGATGCGTTTGGAATAGGTGCCGAAGCTATAGACCTCGACATGGCCGAAGTCATAGGCGCTGTTATATTGCAAATTGGTCAGCGACGATTGGGCATCGCCGTTGATCCAGTTCACATAGGGAAATCCGGCCATCGACGGATAGAGTTGCCGTTGGATCGCATTCAGCGAGGGGCTCGACGTCGCGGTCAGCAGCTTGCCGTTGATGTCCGTCACACGGCGGTCCAGCCCGCCGACCCGCGTGAAATCATGAAAGCGGTGGAAGCCGGTGACGTTGAGAAAGCCGCTTTCTCCCAACTTCGTTGCCAGATGCAGCGTGCCAGCCAGCGTGTCGCCGCCGACGCTATAGTTGCGGCCCGCCGTCACATAGCCGTCGCCGCCCTCGGCATCGTCCTTGAGGATGATATTGATGACGCCGGCGATCGCGTCGGAGCCATATTGCGCGGCCGCACCGTCCTCCAGCACTTCGATCCGCTTGATCGACGGCGGGCTGATCAGGTCGAGATCGGCGGTCGCCGCACCCTGGAAAGGCCCACCCAGAACGGCCAGATTGGAGGTGCCGTGGCGTCGCTTCCCGTTTATCAGCACCAGCGCATGGTTCGGGCTGAGGCCGCGCAACCGGGCGGACAGGGTCAGGTTCGCGGTGTCGCCGCCAAAGGCCTGCGCCGTGAAGGACGGGACGAGTTGCGTCAGCACCTGGTTGAGGTTCGGCTGGCCCACATGGCTTAGCGTTTCCTCGCCCAGCACCTTGATCGGGGCGGCGCTTTCGGCCGCGGTCATTCCGGTCGCACGCGTGCCGGTGACGATGATATCGCTGCCCTCCTGGGGCGCCGGTGCCGAAGTCGGTTCGGGGAGGGTCGGCTCTGTCACTATAGTGGCCGATACTGGCAGCAATGATGGCGCTGCCTGTTGCGCATATGCGGGATTAGACAGAGACAAAAGATAGCACGCGGTCAATGCCATGTAAGACACGCCATCACGTCGAATCATAATAATCCCCCTTGTTGTATGCAAACAAACAGGATCCTCACCCGAAAGGCGTTCTTTTATTTTCTAGTGCAATATTATTCTCAGTTCTTCTTTTTGCAGGCATCAATATTAAGGCGCTCATGATTTTACGAAACGCCCGACGTGACAAGGCCCTATTTACACAAATTCCATGAATCGGGTTGCATGTCGTATTTATACAACATTGATTTTGACTTTTGCGCAGAAGACCATTGCGCAAATTGGGCGCTATCGAACCATTAAATATCGCGTTCCTATTACCTGCGGGACCGAATGGGCGGCATCTTCCCTGCACGCCGTTCGGCCCTGGCGGGTCACAGACCTTGTGAGAAGCCTCCAGGCTCAGGCGGCGGGCCAGTCCGCCGATCCGGCGCCCCCCAATATTCCCCGGCGCTGGCAATGCCGATCGCCATCAGGCCGCCCGTCGTGATCGCGGCGTACCCTCGCTGGCGGCCCGCCGCCCGAGTTCCGTGACCTGACGGCGGGCCGACTGGATACCGCCTTCCTGCCAACCGGGCGTCTGACTGAGTGCGGCACCGGCGAAATAGATGCGACCTTCGGGCTCCTGCAGAAAGCGGAAGGCGGGCGTATCGATATGCCCTTCCTGCCGCCCATTGGCGCTGCCCGCATTCCAATCCGGCCATGGCCCAAGACTGAACGGGATCTTGTGCCAGTTGACTGCCAGACCGTTGACACAGTCCCCGCCGTGCCCCGGATGCAAACGGTCGATCACGCCCCGCGAAAAGGCGATCTGCTCCTCGATCGGCCGCTTCTCGAACTCGGCAGCCACGGGCCCGGAACTGTAACAGCCCAGGATCATGCCACGCTCGCTATGCAGACCCGCCGACGGGTACCAGACCAGGGTGGTCGGGCCGCCGACAAAGGATAGGCCGCCATAGATTTGCTCACGCTCCCAGAAGCGCGGGCTTTCGAACGCCACCTTGTTCGAATAATCATATTTCACGCTCTCCACCATCTGCTTCAGGCGAGGCGAGAAATTGCTGTCGATCTTGGCAAGCACCGGGAAGGGGATGGTGCAGATCAGGTAATCGGCGGCGACCCGGCTCACCACGCCGCTGCGGCGGTCGCGATAGACGACCTCCACGCTCGCCGGTAGCTGGCGGATCTGGGTGACCTCCGCCCCCAACAGGGCGGGACGGCGCAGGTTCCGATCGAAGCCGGCATGGATGCGATCCATACCCCCGACCGGTTCGAACATCGTCGCCTGCATATAGAGATTGTCTTCGAACAGCGTCATCGGCAACCGCTGATTGGCCAGCAATTGCTCCAGCGGCAGCGCCGTCGAGGGCGAAGCGAAGGTGACGCCCGCCCCCGGCGCGGTGCCGAAGCCGGACCGCTCCGTACCCTTGAAGCTGTTGCTCGCATCCAGATCGCCATAGGCCTTGAGGAACGGCATCAGCCGCTCGCGGTCGACCGCGGTCAGTTCGCGATCGAGCGAGCCCTGGTTGATCGCCTTGGCCAGCAGTTCCGCGATCCGCCCGCGCATGTCGTTGATCGCGGTGCGCATCCGGATCTTCGTTCCGTCATCGCCCATGATATAGGCCGAGCGACTGGAATTGACCTCGACCTCCATGGGCACACCGAACCGCTTGGCATAGCCGAGGACCCCCTGATGGAAGCTTGGAATGCGCGCCGGTCCGGCATTGAAATAAATCCCGTCGGAGAAGCGAGCGGTCTGCGTCGCCTCGCCATTCATTTCGATCTTGTCGCCGTCACGCACCGTCCAGGCGCGGCCACCGACCCGGTCGCGCGCCTCCAAGAGGGTGACCAGAAAGCCTGCCTGCTCCAGTTCATAGGCGGCGGTCAGCCCCGCAATGCCGGCACCCAGGACCACGACATGGCGACCGCGACCGACCTCTGTCGGCAGCGGCGCCCATTCCTCGGCATGGGCGATACCCGCCACGCCAAGCGCCTGCATCGCCCCCAACATGGGACCGAGCCCCGCCAACATCCCCAGCTTACCCAATACCGCACGCCGTGTAGCCATTACCGCCCCGTCCCCCTTGGCTCGAATGCCGAACAGGATGACGGCGAAACGCCGTCACCACGCCAATCGGCATCCTCTTCCGCGTCAGGATCACAGGTCGCGAGGCGCAACCAAAAAGGGTTGCCGCGCAACTTTCGGCCACTCACTCCATCGGTGAGCGATTCGAAATGAAAACTATTCTTCATGGTAGTGCAACTTGTTTATTAGAAAGCAGGGTCTTCGAACCGCCCGGAATTCGCCAGGCTTGCCCCGGACGAAGCCACGCAATCCCCCGTGCCCGTTTGTCGGCGCCCGCCGTTCATAGGCATGATCCCGAACCGCTAGGCGGTATCATTTGCCGTGATCCGACAATAAGCACTGTTGCCAAAGGCGGCCTGTCATCCGGTCCGTCAGCGAAGTGGAGACGGCGATGGACAACGGACGGTTCACGGGCGACGAGGCGATCGCGGAGACGGATGCCCTCATCATCATCGACCCGCAGGTGGATTTCTGTCCGGGCGGCCGCCTGGCCGTGGCGGGAGGAAACGAGATCATGGCCGGGATCGACGCGCTCGCCCCGCGTTTCCGACATGTCGTCGTGACCCAAGACTGGCATCCGGCCGGACATTTGTCTTTTGCGAGCAGCCATTCGGATCGGCACCCGTTCGATACGGTAAAAATGCCTTATGGCGAGCAGGTGCTGTGGCCCGATCACTGCATCCAGAACACGCCCGGGGCCAAGTTCCATCCCGATGCGGCAAGCGCCATCGGCCATGCCCAGCTCATCATCCGGAAAGGCTCTAATCCGTCGGTCGATTCCTATTCCGCCTTTTTCGAGAACGACAAGACGACGAAGACCGGTCTGGCGGGGTATCTGCGTGACAAGCAGGTGCGGCGGTGCGTGTTCGTTGGGCTGGCCTATGATTTCTGTGTCGCCTGGTCGGCGCTCGATGCCAGGCGGGAGGGGTTCGAAGCGTCAATCCTGAAGGACTATACGCGCGCGATCGCCATGCCGATCGGTGGCGGCACCACGGTCGACGCGGCGGAAGCTGAATTCCGCGTGGCCGGAGTGCGGCTCCGATAGGCCGTCAGGCACGGGTGGCAGCCACCGTGCATCGGCCGGATGGAATAATCGCGAGGCAATGATGGTCCTTATCAAGACGGGGTTGATCTATTTCGATCAGGCGATCCGCCACGGTTCGATCCGTAAGGCGGCGGAAACGCTGAATATAGCTTCCTCCGCGGTCAACCGGCAATTGTTGCAGCTCGAGGAAGAACTGGACGTGCAACTGTTCGTCCGCATGCCGCGCGGCATACGCCCGACCGCGGCGGGCGAGGCATTGCTGGCCTATATCCGCCGCTGGAAGCGCGAAAGCGTCACCTTGCGTCACGAGATGCTGCGGCTGCGCGGCGGGGAGCGCGGCCTGATCCGGATCGCGGCCGCCGAGAGTCTGGCCGACGATCTCGTTCCGCGCGCGATCGCCCGCTACAAGGAACGCTTTCCCCTGATCGAATTCTCGCTGCTGGCGGGGGACAATCACCGGGTGAAGGCGGAATTGCTGTCCAAGGAGGCGGACGTCATCTGTGCCTTCGATCTGACGGGGACCGCGCGAACCGCGACCGTCGCACATGTCCAGATGCCGATCGGCGTCATCGTGCCGCCCGGCCATCCCCTATCCGGCCTCGACCAGGTGACATTGTCCGACTGCATTCCCCACGCGATCGTGACGCCGCATGACGACTGGCTCAAACAGAGCGTCTTGTACGACCTGTTCGATATGAGCGAAGTGCCGCTCAAGCGGGTCGCCACGGTCGAGCGGATCGATACCCTCAAGAATCTGGTCCGTGCGGGGATCGGCATCGCCTTTCTGTCGCGCATCGGACTTGAGCGTGAGCTGGCGGCGGGCGAGCTCCACTGGATTCCGCTGGTCGAGGGGATCGTCCGCCCGGCCAGCGTGTCGATGCTGCTGCAACGCGGGCGAGTACTGCCCATCTATCTCAGCAGTTTCGTCGACATACTGAAGGAAGAATTCGCACGGTTGGAGGAGTAGCGGTTCAACCCGGCACGGTCGCAGGTACCACCACCGTCGCCGCATCCGCCTCGTTCGCCAGCCGCCGGGCGAGAAAGGCGCAGGCGATCAACTGCAACTGATGGAACACCATGACCGGCAACAGCACGACGCCGACTTGGGCAGGCGGGAACAGCACGCCCGCCATCGGCACGCCCGTCGCCAGGCTCTTCTTCGACCCGCAGAACCGCATCACCGCCGCATCGGCAGGGTCCAGCTTCATCGCCCGCGCGATGAACCCGGTCAGGACCAGCACCACCGTAAGCAGCGCCGCGCACCATCCGACCAGTTCGGCCAGTTCCAACGCCCCGACCTGCGACCACAGCCCTTCGCTCACCGCCGCGCCGAAGGCGGTATAGACCACCAGCAGGATCGATCCGCGATCGAGCGTGGTCACCAGCCGTTTGCGCGCCGCGATCCAGTCGCCGATCCACGGGCGCAGCATATGCCCGGCCGCGAAAGGCAGGAGCAGTTGCAGTACGATCGTTCGCACGCTGTCGAACGACAGGTCGACACCGCCGGTACCGGGCAGCAGCAACGCCGCCAGCGCGGGCGTGATGGCGATGCCGAGCAGGTTGGACAGCGACGCGCTGCACACCGCCGCCGCCACGTTCCCGCGCGCGATGGCGGTGAAGGCGATCGAGGACTGCACCGTCGAAGGCAGCAGCGTCAGGAACAGGATTCCGGTCGCCAGATCCGGTGCCGGCAGGCCGCTGCCGGTGATGGCGAGACCGAGCAGCGGGAACAGCACGAAGCTTACCGCAAGGATCGCAAGGTGCAACCGCCAGTGCCGCGCGCCTGCGACCAGCGCGCTGCGCGACAGTTTCGCGCCATGGACGAAGAACAGCGCGACGATGGCGGTATCGGCGGCAATGTCGAAAATCGGAACGCCGACACCGCGCGGCGGCAGCAGCGTGGCGATCAGCACGGTCGCCAGCAGCATCAGGATATAGGGCTCGATCGTGGCGAGCAGGCGACGGATCATCGGGGCACTCCGGCGGAAAGGAACGGGATCAACTGCCCCGATAGGTGGAATAACTGTAGGGCGAGACGAGCAGCGGCACGTGATAATGCCCCCCCTCCGGCGCGATGCCGAAATCGATCGTCACCCGGTCGAGAAAGGGCGGATCGGGCAGTTCCACTCCGGCGGCGCGGAAATAGTCGGCGACCGCGAAGCACAATGCATGACGGCCCGGCGAGATCGGCACGGCGGCCAGCGCGGGACAGCGCCCATCGGCATTGGTCACGCCATCGAACAACCGCACCCCGTCGCCATCGAGCAGGGTGACGGCGATGCCCGCCGCCGGCCGGCCATGCGCGGTGTCGAGGACATGGGTGGACAGGGTCATGCTCATGCCACTGCCCCCGTGCGCGGCCATGACCCGATGAATTCGGGCTCGTCATAGTCGAGATAGGCGGCGATCATCGCATCGCGGTCATCAAGGAACAGCTGGTCGGCCACCCCCGACACCAGCCGGGGCAAGGCGTGGCGCAGTCCCGACAGTGCCGACGCCGACAGGCCGAGGCTGATGAGCCCCGAATAGTTGAACGCGAACAGCCCGTGCAGCGCCGCCGCATCGTCGGGCGTGCGGGGCAATAGCTGGAATTGCGGCCCCAGATAGGGATGCGCATCGATCAGCGGATGCGACGCCTCCGCCGGGCGATAGCGGTCGGACCAGCGCGCGATGCCGTCGGCGACCAGCGCCAGTTCGGGGCGCAGCGCAGGATCGGTGACCAGCCCGGTCGACAGGACGAGGAAGTCGAACGTCTCGGTCCCGCGCGGGGTGGTGACCGCAACCGCATCGCCGGTGTCCGCCACGTCCAGCCACGGCGTACCGAGATGCAGGTGAAAGCCGGGCAGCGCCGACGCGCGGTCGAACGTGTCGTTGGTCGGCGGCTGGCTGCGGTCGAAAAAGGCGACCATCATCCGGTATTTGGCGGCATCGTCCAGCGCGGGGAAGCGGCCGATGATCCCGCTGCGCTCCATATGCCGGATCGGATTGACGCGCGGCAGTTCCGCGCGGCGGACGAAGACATGCGCCTCGGCCACCCCGGCGGACAGCGCGGCATGGGCATTGTCGAACGCCGAGGCCCCCGCCCCCAGCAGCGCGATGCGCTTTCCGGCCAGCCCCGCATAGTCGATCGAAGCGGACGTATGGGCATAGCGGGTCGCGGGCAGCCGATCGCGCACCAGTTCGGGCACGTGCCAGTTGCCGCCCCCCTGGATGCCGGTCGCCAGCACGACCTTGCGCGCGAGCAGCGGCGCACCGTCCGCGAGGTGGACGCGGAACCGCCCGCCCAGCGGCTCGATCAGCGTCACCCGCGCCTCGTTGCGCACAGGGAGATTGAGGACGGCGCGATACCAGCGCAGATAGGCCATCCAGTCGCGGCGCGGGATCTTGTCCAGCGCGTCCCATCCCGCGCTCCCATGCTGCGCCTCCCAGAAAGCGCGGAAGGTCAGCGAGGGGATGCCCAGGTCGATCGCGGTCAGATGCTTGGGCGTGCGTAGCGTCATCATCCGCGCATAGGTGTCCCACGGCCCCTCATAACCCGCCGGGTTTTCGTCGAGGACGAGGATGTCCGACACGCGCTCGCGCAACAATCCGAACGCCGCGCCCAGACCGCTCTGCCCGCCGCCGACGATGATGACGTCATGGACATGGCCCTCCGCCATGGGCTGCGGCACCGTCCAGGCGGGGCCGCCATGCGCCAGCCGTTCGAGATCGGTCGCGACCTGCTGGGCCAGGGCGGCTAGGCCGATGGGTTGGGTCATGCCAGGGTCTCCAGTCGCAGGCGGACGATATGGCCGATCTCGGCCAGCGCGGTTTCGACCTCCGCCTCGCGGTCGTTGGCCAGCCGCTCGGCCATGGCGCGCAATATGCCCGCCCGGTCGGTCCGCCGGACACAGATGACGAAGGGAAAGCCGAACCGCTCGCCATAAGCGGCGTTCAGCGTATGGAAGCGTTCGAACTCTTGCCGGGTCATGCGGTCCAGCCCGGCCGAGGCCTGCTCGCTGCGCGACTCCTCGGTCAGTGTGCCCGCGATCGCGGCGCGCCCCGCCAGTTCGGGATGGGCGCGGATCACCGACAGCTGCTCCTCGGGCGTAGCGTCGGCGAGCACCGCCACGATCCCCTCCGCCAGATCGGCAAAGGGCCGTCGCGCCGCCGCGCGCTCCACCACCCAGGGCGAATGCTCGACCACGCTCGCATAGCGCGCGACGAAGTCCTCGCTGGACATGGCATTGAAATCGCTATCGGTCATGATCCCGCCCCCTCGATCGAGACATGCGCGGCGACGACCTTCCACCCATCGGGAAAGCGCACCCAGGTCTGGCTCTGCCGCCCGCGCCGGGCATCGCCTTCGCGGAAGAATTCGGCGTTGGCGGTGGCATGGTCGCGGCCGAAGCTGTGGATGGCGACCGTTCCGAGCCGACGCTGCGGCGATCCGCCCCGACCCTTGCGAAAGGCGCGAATGGCCTCCGCGCCGTACAGCACCTCGCCCACGCCATAGCGGATCGTGGTCGGGTGATCGTGGAACAGCCGGTCCATCGCGGGCACGTCATCGGCCATCAGCGCGGCTTCATAAGCGGTGAAGGCGGCCATGACCTCGGCCACCACCTGCGGATCGTCGATCATCATCTCGGGCGTCATGCCGGGTGCACCTGTTGCCAGTGTCGCGCGATATCGATGCGGCGCGCGATCCACGCGTCGCCGCTGGCGATCACATGATCGACGAAGCGGGCCAGCGCCGCTGCGCGGCCGGGCCGTCCGACGATACGCCCGTGCAAGCCCACCGACATCATCCGCCCGCCCTCGCGGCACAACTGCTCGAACGTGTCGCGCAGATAGCGGAAGAAGGGCTCACCATCGGCAAAGCCGTTATAGGCAACGAACTTCATGTCATTGGCGTCGAGCGTATAGGGCACGATCAACTGCGCCCGCCCGCCATTCGCCTCGGCATGGCGACGATCCCAATAGGGCAGGTCGTCGGCATAGCTGTCGGCGTCATAGACGAACCCGCCCTCGGCGGCGACCAGCGCGGCGGTCGCGGGCGAGGTACGCCCCTGATACCAGCCCAGCGGGCGCGCGCCGGTCAGGCGGGTGTGCAGCGCGATCGCCTCGGCGATATGCGCGCGCTCCACCTCGGGCGGGACATATTGATAGTCGATCCAGCGATAGCCGTGGCTGGCGATCTCCCAGTCGGCGGCCAGCATCGCGTCGACCGTCGCCGGATTGGCGACCATGGCGGTGGCGACGGCGAAGGCCGTGACCGGCACCTGCCGCTCGGCGAACAGCCGGTGCAGCCGCCAGAAACCGGCACGCGCGCCATATTCGTACAGGCTTTCCATCGCCATGGCGCGCGCGGGATGGCTGGCCGCACCGACCATCTCGGACAGGAACGCCTCCGACCCGGCATCGCCGTTCAGGACGCTGTTCTCCGCGCCTTCCTCGACATTGACGACGAACTGCACCGCGACGCGCGCGCCGCCGGGCCAGCGGGGATCGGGCGGCGACGCGCCATAGCCGACCAGATCGCGCGGCGCGGTCATGCGGTATAGCTTTCAAGCGCGGCATCGACCCCGGCGCCGGCGGGCAATGCCATGCCCTCGGCCCGCAACACCGCCTCCAGCGCGGCGAGCGTCAGCAGCACCTTATGCTTCATGGCATTGTAGCCCATCGCGCCGATCCGCCAGACCTTGCCCTGGAGCGGGCCGAAGGCGGTGCCGATCTCGATCTCGAAATCCTCGCGCATCCGGGCGCGCACCCGCTCGCCGTCGACGCCGGGAGGAATGACGATGCCGGTGACGTTGCTCATCCGGAAGCGATCGTCGCCGAACACCTCCAGCCCCAGCGCACGGGCCCCGGCCACCACCGCCCGGCCCGCCGCGGCATGGCGCGCGAACCGCGCTTCCAGCCCCTCGCCCAGCGCCACGCGAGCGCATTCGCGCGCGCCGTAGAGCATCGTCGTCGCTTCGGTATGGTGGTTCAGCCGCTTCTCGGACCAATAGTCCATGATCATGGCGAGGTCGAAATAGTTGGTGCTAATCCGCACCCCGCCCGCATCGACAATGTCGTCGCGGCGAATGCCCTTTTCGACATGGCGACGCCCCAGGATGCGCTCGGCGGCGCGGGGCGAGACGGTGATCGGGGCCGATCCCGACGGACCGCCCAGGCATTTCTGCAAGCCGCCGGTGACGATGTCCGCGCCCCAGCGGTCGGTGGCGATCTCCATCCCGCCTATCGTCGCGGTCGCATCGACATAGAGATACGCGCCCGCCGCCTTGCACAGCGCCCCCACCCCGTCGAGCGGCTGCGCCATGGTGGTCGAGGTGTCGCCATGGACGCAGGCGACCACCATCGGCGCGGTCCGCTCGATCGCGTCCGCGATGGCGTCGAGCGGCACCGTCTGCCCCCAGGGGACCGACAACCGCTCGACCTGCGCGCCGATCCGCTCGCCAATCTCCTGCAACAACAGTCCGAAGCGGCCGAAATCGACGACCAGCAACCGGTCCCCCGGCGCGAGCAGCGAGACCAAAGACGCCTCGATCGCCGCGCGCGCGGTGCCGTCGATCAGGAAGGTCCAGTGGTTCTCGGTCCCGAACACCGGCCGGTACAGCGCCATGACCTGGTTCATATAGCCGGTCATTTCCGGATCGAACTGGCCGAGCAGGTCCGCACTCATCGCGCGCAGCACACGCGGATGGGCGTTGACCGGCCCCGGCCCCATCAGCAGCCGCTGCGGCGGATCGATCTCGCCGAAAAGGTCAGGCGTCACGGTAATCTTCTCCCAATCGGTCGATAAAGCCGCGCATCGCGGCAAAGGCGGCATCGGCGTCGGCCGGGTCGACATGTTCGGCCGGGTTGTGGCTGATCCCTCCGGCACAGCGCAGGAACAGCATCGCGACCGGCCCCAGCGCGACCATCGCCATCGCGTCATGCCCCGCGCCCGACATCAGCCGCCGCGAAACCTGTCCGGTGGCGACGACCGCCGCGTCGAGCAGATCCATCAGCCCCGGATCGCACGGGCATGGCGGCAGGTCGTGGACCGTCGCGACGGTGAGGGCCACGCCCCGATCGCGCGCGATGACGTTCATAGCCTCACTGATCGCGGCGGCGGCGCGGTCACGGCGGTCGGTCGCGCCCGCCCGAATGTCGACGGTGAAGCGCACCTCGCCCGCGATCACGTTCGCCGCCCCCGGCGCGACCTCGATCCGGCCGACCGTCGCGACCAGATCGGACGCGGCGGCGACCGCGATGTCCTCGACCGCCGACACCATGCGCGCGGCGGCGGCCAGCGCGTCGCGGCGCAGCGGCATGGTGACGGTCCCGGCATGGCCCGCGACACCGTTCACCGTCACCTTGAGGCGGAGTTGCGCGGCGATGCCGGTCACGACGCCCAGCGCCAGCCCCTCCGCCTCCAGCACCGGCCCCTGTTCGATATGCGCCTCGAGATAGGCGAGCATCGTGCCCGGCGCGCGGCGCGCGGTGGCGAGCGCGGCAGCCTGGCTGCCGAACTCACGCAGCGCGGCATCGACGCTGATCCCCGCCGCATCGGCCATATCGGCCGCGTCGGGCGTCAGCATGCCCGCCACTGCGCGGCTGCCCAGCATCGCGGCGGGAAAGCGCGATCCCTCTTCGTCGCCAAAGCCGATCACCTCGATCGCGAAGGGCAGTCTGCGTCCATCGGCATGAAGCGCGGCGACGCATTCGATGCCCAGCATCACGCCCAGCGGCCCGTCATAGGCCCCCGCATCGCGCACGCTGTCGAGATGGCTGCCGATCACCAGCGCGGGCGCGTCCGGGCGCGTGCCCTCATAGCGGCCGATCAGGTTGACGGCGGCGTCATGGCGGACCGTCATGCCCGCCGCCTCCATCCATTCCCCGACGCGGTCGATCGTCGCGCGATAGGCCGGGGTCAGCCAGCCGCGAAACAGCCGGTCCGCCCGGTCGCTATAGGGCGCCCGCGACAGCTCGAGACAGCGCGCCACCGCGCGCGCGCCGGATGCGGTCATCGTCACCATGTCGCCACCATCCCGTCGCTGCGCGGATCGGCCGCGCCCTCGATCATCCCGCCGGGATGGCGCAGGATCGCCCCGGCATGACCCATTATCGACGACCGGCCGGGCACGCGTTCGACCGCATGGCCCGCCGCCGCCAGTTGGTCGTACAGCGCCGGGTCGAACCCCGCCTCGATTTTCAGCGTCGTGCTCTGGTCGCCCCAGGTCCGCCCGAGCAGCCAGCGCGGAGCGTCCACCGCCGCCTGTAGGGGCTGACCGAACAGCGCATGACGGGTAAAGATCGCCGCCTGGGTCTGCGGCTGTCCCTCGCCGCCCATCGTGCCATACGCCATGACCCGGCCATCGTCGAACCGCGCCAGCGCCGGGTTCAGCGTGTGGAAGGGCCGCGCTCCGGGTCGCAGCCGGTTGGGGCCGTCACCGTCGAGCGCGAAGGAGCATCCCCGATTCTGCCACACGATGCCCGTGCGTGGCAGGACGATGCCCGATCCGAACTCGAAATAAGTGCTTTGGATACAGCTGACGACCTGCCCGCGCGCGTCGGCCGCGCCGAACCAGGTGGTATCGCCCAGCGCCGGGGGATGCGGCCAGGGCGCGGCGTGGTCGGGGTCGATCGCCCCGGCCATGCGGTCCAGCGCGGCGCCGTCGCCCAGCAAGGCCTGCGCATCCTGCGTCATCGTCGCCGGGTCGCCGACATGCGCGTCGCGCCAGCGGAACGCCTGCTTCGTCGCCTCGACCAGCCGGTGGACATGGTCGAACCCATCGGCCTCGGCCGCGCGCAGCCGGTCGAACAGCGCCAGGATCAGCAGCGATGCCACCCCTTGCGTCGGCGGCGGCAGGTTGAACAGGCGCGCCCCGGTGATCGCCACCTCCAGCGGCGCGACGGTCCGCGCGTCGAAGGCGGCGAGGTCGGCCGCCGCAAGCGGACTCCCGAGCCGGGCGAGATCCTCGGCGATCGCCTGTGCCAGCGCGCCGCGATAAAAGCCGTCCAGCCCCTCCCCCGCCAATCGCTCCAGCGTCTCCGCCAGCGCGGGCTGGCGGAGCAAGTCCCCCTCAGCTAGCGGACGGCCTTCGGGCTCGAAGACGGACGCATAGGCGCCGGGCAGGTCGCGGAGCGCGGGCGACGCGGCGGTGGCGACCTGTGCCCCGCCCGCCGTGACGATCACGCCATTCCGCGCGTGATGGATGGCATCGCGCAGCAGCCGGTCGAGCGGCAGGGTCGCGCCGCTCCGCGCCAAGGCCGCCTGCCACCCCGCGACGGTCCCCGCCACCGTGTTCGCCGCCAAGGGTCCGCGCCACGGAATGGTCGCATGGTCGCGGTACAACGCGCGTTCCGCCGCCAGCGCGGCCGCGCCGCAGCCATCGATCGCCCAGGTCCGGCCGTCCGGCTCGGCGACCAGCCAGAAGCCGTCGCCGCCGATCCCGGTCATGTGCGGATAGACCACGGCGAGGCAAGCGGCGGTCGCCACCGCCGCCTCGACCGCGCTGCCGCCCTCGGCCAGCACGTCGCGCCCGGCCTGGGCTGCCAGATGGTGCGGGGCGCTGACCATGCCGCGCAGGGAACGGGGGGTCGCGCGCATCATGCCGCCTCTGCCAAAAGAGGAACGGGCGGACACGCCACCAACCCCGCCGCGACCAGCGCCGCCGCCGTGTCGAACAACAACGCCTCACGCCCCGGCGCGGCGATCAGTTGCACGCCGATCGGCAAGGCACCCTCCGTCTGGTCGAGCGGCACCGAAAGGATCGGCACGCCTGCCAGGCTCAAAGGCTGGGTGTGCAGGCCCAGATCGGCGCGCGCCGACAGGGTCTGGCCGTCGATGACGATCGTCGTCGCATCGATCCGAGGTGCGGGCATCGGCGTCGCGGGGGCCAGCAGCAGGTCATGCTCGGCCAGCGCGTCGGCGACCTCGGCCACGAAGCACGCCGCGACCGCCTCGGCATCGCGGACAGCGGCGACCGGCTGGAGCGCCCCCGCGATCAGCCGGTCGCGCGTCGCCGGATCGAACGCCATCGCGTCCCGGCGCAGCGCGGGCAGGTGGCGATGGCCACCCTCGGCCCCGGTCAGCAGGAAACCGGCTGACCGCGCGGCGGCGGCATAGCGCAGCACGACAGGCGGCCCCGCCTCCAGATGCGCGGCGATCCGATCGATCCCGGCAAGGACGGCGGCATCGGCTCGCCCGGCGAACCATCCGCCCAGCGCCGCGACACGCACCGGCCCGCCAGTGAACGGCGGCAACGCCTCGCCGAGCATCACCGCATGGGCCAGCGCCATATCCTCGGGCGAGCGGGCGAAGCATCCGACCGTGTCGAGCCGCTCGACAAAGGGATAGACGCCCTCGACCGACAAGGCGCCGAAGCTCGGTCGCAACCCGAATATCCCACACAGGCTGGCGGGCACGCGGATCGATCCGTTGGTATCCGATCCCAGCGCCAGCGGGATGAGCCCCGCACCGACCAGCGCCGCCGATCCGCCCGACGAGCCACCCGCCAGCCGATCGGGATCATGCGGGTTGCGGGTGGTGCCGTAATGGCCGTTCTCGGTCGAGAAGCCATAGGCGAACTCGTCCATATTGGCCGTCGCGACCAGCACCGCCCCCGCCGCGCAGAGCCGCGCGACCACTTCGGCATCGCGGACCGCCGCTGGGGCCTGCGCGCGTTGCCGGGCACCGGCGGTCGTCGTCTCCCCGGCGACGTCGAACACGTCCTTGACCGCAAAGGGCACGCCTGCGAGCGGGCCGGGATCGCGCCCAGTAGCGACCGCCGCGTCGACGCGCGCCGCATCGGCCAGCGCCCGCTCCCGCAGCAGCCGGGTGGCTGCGTTCAGGTCATCGTGCCGCGCGATGCGGTCGAGCGTGTCGGTCGCGACCTGCCGGGCCGATAGCCGCCCCTCGCGCACCTGGGCGGCGATGGCGCAGGCGGTTTCGGGCAACGCGCTCATTCCGCATCCTCCGCCAGAGCTTCGCGCACGACGGCATGATGCCGCGCCAGCAATTGCTGGTTGGCGACGACGCCGTCCAGCGCCGCTGCCGGAAGGACCAGCCCCAGGCGTTCGGCCTGAAATATGGCGGCGTTGCGTTCGGCTTCCGTGGGCTGCGTCATGCTATCGTCTCCCCATCGCTCGGCGCGCGGTCAGAAGCTGTACCGCACGCGACCGATGACGGTGCGCGGCGGGATCAACTGGTCGAAGGTGGCGTTGACGCCGAACACGTCGGTGAAGCGCGTGCTGATGCCGTCGGTGTCGAACAGGTTCTGCGCGCTCAGGCTGACATCCCAGCCGCCGCCGAACCGGACGCCGGCGGTCAGGTTGACCTGGTTGTAACCGGGGATGCGGTCGATCGCGGGATTGTTGAACACGCGCGCCTGCATCGCCCCGCGCCGGATGAACAACCCGGATGCATAGCCGCGCAGCCCGTCGCCGAACTGATGGTCCCAGTTCACGCCCGCCGTGGCGCTGAACGCGGGCGTCTTGGCGAGTTGGTTGCCGTACAAATCGCCGATGACCGCCGCGCGGGCCAGCGTCACGGCGGGCGCGAAGATGCTGAGCCGCTGGTTGACGACCAGATTGCGCTCCGCCGCGGTCGCATTCACGCTGTCCAGCGCGCGGGTGTGGCCGCTGACCTTGCTGTCGAGCAGGGTCAGGCCGGTGTTGAACCGCAGGTCGCGGCTGGGTGCGAAGGTCACTTCGGCTTCCGCGCCCAGGAGGCGGCTGCGCGGGATATTGGCCACGCCGCTCGACCGGTTGCGCGGGTCGCTGGTCATATATTGCAGGTCGACATAGTCATAGCCGAACCCGGCCAGATTGGTGCGCAGCCGCCCGTCGAGGAAGTCCGCCTTCAACCCCAGCTCATAGGCGTCGATGCGTTCCGGGCGGAAGGTGCGGAACACCAGATCCTCGGCCACGTCGGCAATGCCATAGGTCAGGTTGTTGCCGCCCGGCTTGAACCCGCGCGTATAGGAGGCATAGGCCATGCGATTGCGGCCCAGGTCGAACTCCACCGCCGCGCGCCCCGTCACCGCCGTCCCCTGCGACGTGATCAGCGCGGTCGGTCGGCCGGTCGACAGGGTGAAGAAGTTATAGTTGCGGTTGGTCGCCCGGTCGTCGGTATAGCGCAGCCCGCCCGTCATCCGCAGCCGGTCGGTCGCATGCCAAGTCGCCTGTCCGTAAAAGGAGAAGGAGCGGCGCTCGGGGAAGAAATCGCTCTGGAAACCGATGTCCCCGGCGGGCGGCAGGCCGTTATTGGTGACCGCGTTGAACGGATCGAGCACCCCGTTGCGGTTGCGATCCACCCGCTCGAACGAATGCGCCTCGATCTTCTGCTGGAACCAGAAGGCGCCGAGCACCCAGTCGACGCTGCCGAACAAAGGCGTGCGCGACACGAGGTTCAGTTCGGAGGTATAGGAGCGATGCGCCTGATCCTGCCGCTCATAGAAGCTACGCTCGACGGCCAGCGGCCCCACCAGCGCCACGTCGGAAAAGTCGTTGTCGCGATATTTGCGGACATCCTCGCGCTGGTGGCTGCCCAGATATTTGACGGTGAAGCCCGGCAGGTCCCAGGTCGCGACCAGGCTGTACAGTTGCGAGCGCAGGAACAGGTGCGACGGCGAGTCCTGCGCCAGTTGCCGGTGGCCGTCCGCGTCGCGGCGCGGGGTCGGATCGAGCAGGCCGAAGCGCGCGGGTCCATTGGTGTCGCTGCGGAATTGCTGCGCGGTCAGGTCGATCTGGAAGTTGTCGGCGGGTTTCCACAGCAGCTGGAACCGCCAGGCCGCGTCGTTGCGCTGGTCCAGCTTCTGCCCCAGCCGGATGTTCGTCGTGGTGCCGTCCTGCTTCAGCCAGCTTCCCGTCGCACGCACCGCCATCGTCGATCCGATGGGCAGGTTCACCGCCGATCGCAGGTTGCGATAGTCGAACGATCCATAGGCCGCATCGACATAGCCCTCGGTCCGGTCGAGCGCGGGCGCGACCGTGACCAGATTGATCGCGCCGCCGGTCGAGTTCTGGCCGAACAGCGTCCCCTGCGGCCCGCGCAACACCTCGACCCGCCCCACATCCAGGAAGTTGCCGCCCAGCGCGAAGGGTGACACGATATAGACGCCGTCCTGATGATAGGAGACGGACGGCGCGGCGACGTCATTCTGGTTCGCCTCCTGCCCGACGCCGCGAATGGACAGCGTGGTGCGCTCCCCCTCGGCATTGCCGACGGTCAGGCCGGGGGCCAGCGCGCTCAGATCCTGGAAGGTGTTGATGTTGTTCGCGACCAGCGTATCGCCGGTCAGCGCGGTGATCGCCTGCGGCACCTGCTGCAACCCCGCCTCGCGCTTTTCGGCGGTGACGACGATGTCGGGCAGATAAGCCTCCTGCCCCGCATCCGCCGACGCGTTCGACGCCGAGGCCGGAGCCACGACCTGTGCCAAGCATGGCGGGGTCAGCAGCGTCGCACACGACAGCAGCGACCATTTCGTCCAGTTCATCAATTGCCCCCCGGAAGTGATTCCCTTGGCCGGTACGCCGACCTCCGATCGTCCGCCGGATGATGTCGCGCGGCGCCGCCCGCCTTCGAGAGCCGTGTTAGCGGCGACGAATTGGATAGCAGAAGCACAATATTGCGCTTTCAGCGCCCACATTTTTCGCTCGCTTTGGGCATAGGGGGATCAGTGGATCGCCTGACGTTCGAAATGGTCGAAATCGCGTTCGAGGCGCGCCTCCATGCGCGCCTTCACATGGTTCGCGGTGAAGGTACGGCACGCCTCCGCGTCAAGGACACGACAGGCCGGGACGCGTGGCCCCCCAGCGCGGTCCTGCCAAAGGCTCTCGCCCGGCAGGAAGGAATAGTGCAGCGAATCGCGCGCCATCTGCTTGAGATCGAGGTAGCGCAGCTTCTGCTCGGTCACCCCGCGCAGATACTCGTTGGTCATGTCGCTGCGCGAGACACCCTCGTCGTCGGTCGACAGGACCACCGGCACGCCCGCCTGACGATAGAGGGACAAGGGGTGGTCGCGTCCCTTGACGCCCAGGATCACGGCGTTGCTGGTCAGGTTGATCTCCACCGCCACCCGGTCGCGCGCCATGCGGGCGAGCAGCGCGCGGGCATCGGTTTCATAGGGAATGTCGATACCATGGCCGATCCGCCGCGCCCCCGCGACCGTCACCGCGTCGTGGATATGAAAGGCCAGTTCGCGCGGCGGCACCAGCCCCAGCGTCAATTCGCCCGCGTGCAGGGAAAGGGGGACCGTAGGATAGCGCTCCTTCAGAAAGCGCAGCATCCTCATATGCAGGGCATAATCCCGCAGCGCGACCGGATTATGTTCGGGCGCGACGATATTGACCGCTACGAAGCGCGGATCGGCCTGCACCAGCGCGAACCCCAAAGCGAGTTCGGCGAACACCTGTGCCGGCGGCCGGGTGCGAATGGCGGCATATTGATACCGGATCTCGGTCGCGCAGGCGGGCTTCGGACTGGGTGTGCCGCACCCGTCGATCCGCGCCATCTCGGCTTCGTAGGCGTCATATTGCGTCCGCGTCGCCTGGACCGCGCCGGGCAGTTCGGGGGCGACCCTGGCGTAGAGCGCAGCCAGGTCCCCTACGTCGCCATCGCCGGCCTTCGCCAGCAAGGGCTGCGTCGCCGCCGAACCGCCACTAAGTTCGGCATAGGATACGCCATCGGCCGCGGCCTGTTGACGGGCAACCGCGATCACCTTGCCCCCATGGCGCGCGGCAATCGGCCAGAACGCATCGAAGGTCGAGAAGAAACGGTCATAGCCCGACACGCGCGGATCGCCGATCCCGGCTTCGAAACCCCGCGTGGAGAAGCCGTCGATAAAGGCGGCATAGCGGGGATAGTCGCGAACCAGATCCGCCGCCGCAACCCGGCCGGGCGCATCGCAGGGCGGTGGCGCCACCCGCGCCGTATCCGTCGACAGACACAGCCCGTCCGCCGCCGCCCATGCCAGCATGTCCTCGGCATAGATGGCGCCACCGGCATGATTATGCAGGTCGCCGCCCTTGGGCATGGTTTGCAGAAAGATGCGAAGCTGCGGCGGACTGTCGGCGATGCTGTCCAGATATGCCGCCGTCCGCGCCTCGGGCGTCATCGTCCCGCGCGGGGCGGTTGCGCCACCGAGCATCGCCGCCACGAACACTAACATCGTCGTTTTCACCGCGCCGGAGCGCGCGCGTCTGCTACCGTTCTTGCAACGGGTCGTCATCCGCTTTTCCCCTTATGATGCCCGCGAAACATGGCGCAGGCCCCCTGCCGGCCTGTCTATCGGCGATGCTGCGGCTCGCCCATCGCAATATCCGGCACGTCGCGTTGCCGGAAAAAGTGCGCCCCATATAGCCGCTCACCCTAATGCACCCCGCAAAGGGGTGCGCTCATTTTTGCAACGATGAATGCGATTGAATGATGTAGATCGAGCGGCTCCCCGCTGGCATGAGGGTCACAGGGCGGTGTCCGGAGGGCGGAATGATAGATACGGCAATACAGGAACAACCGGCAACGACCGCGCTGGAGCGCCGTTTCCAACTGGCCAAGCGCGGCACGTCGGCGCGGACCGAGATACTGGCTGGCACCACCACCTTCCTGACCATGGCCTATATCGTGCTGGTCAACCCGGCGATCCTGGGACAGGCCGGGATGCCGGTCGCGGCCGTTGCCGCCGCCACCTGTTTCGCCGCCGCCTTCGCCTCGATCCTGATGGGTATGGTCGCCAACGTGCCGCTGGCGCTCGCGCCCGGCATGGGCCTGAACGCCTATTTCAGTTTCACCGTGGTCCAACAGATGGGCATTCCCTGGCCGGTCGCGCTGGGCTGCGTGCTGATCTCAGGCTTCTGTTTCCTGATCCTGACCCTGACGGGCGTACGGCAACTGATCGTCTCGGTCATTCCGTCGCATCTGTTCGCGGCGGTGGCGGGCGGGATCGGCCTGTTCATCGGTTTCATCGGCTTGAGGAACGCCGGGATCGTCGTCGCCAGCCCCGCGACGCTGGTCGCGCTCGGCCCGTTGACGCAGCCCGGCGCGGCGCTGGCGCTGCTCGGCCTGTTGCTGATCGCGGTGCTGAGCATCTGGAATGTGCGCGGCGCGATGCTGATCGGCATCGTCGCCACCACCCTCGTCGCATGGATGACCGGGCAGGTCACGGTGAAGCCCGAGCCCTATAGCCTGACCATGTTGACCGAGACCGCGTTCCGCGTCGACCTGCCCGGCGTGTTCGGGGCGGGCGGGCGGCATGGGCTGGGCCTGTTCGAGATCCTGTTCGTCTTCCTGTTCGTCGATCTGTTCGACAATATCGGGACACTGGTCGCCGTGACGAAGCGCGCGGGGCTGATCGATGCGGCGGGCCGCATTCCCCGGTTGAACCGTATCCTGCTGACCGATGCGGTGGCGACGATGGTCGGGGCGGTGGCAGGCACCAGCACCGTCACCAGCTATGTCGAAAGCGCGGCGGGGGTGCAGGCGGGCGGGCGCACCGGTCTGACCGCCGTCGTCACCGGCCTGTTGTTCCTGCTGATGATGTTCGCCGCCCCCTATGCGCAACTGGTGCCGCTGGCCGCCACCGCGCCGGCGCTGATCGTCGTCGGCGGGCTGATGCTGCTGCCGCTGGTCGAGGTGAAGTGGGACGATCCGCTGGCGGCGATCCCGGCGTTCCTTACGGTGGCGATGATCCCGCTGACCTTCTCGATCGCCAACGGACTGGCGTTCGGCATCACCGCCCATGCCATATTGAAGGCGATGCGCGGACAGGCGACCCGCGCCGACTGGTTCCTGTTCCTTCTGGCAGCGCTGTTCGTCGCCCGCTTTGCCTGGATGGGCACGGCGTAAGGCGATGACGATCCGCTTCCTCCTGGACGACGCGATCGTGGAGATCGCCGATGCCGAACCGACGGCGACGCTGCTCGACCATCTCCGCTATCGCCTGCGCCGCACCGGCACCAAGGAAGGCTGCGCGGAGGGGGATTGCGGCGCCTGCACCGTGCTCGTCGGCGAGCCCGCCGGAGAGGGTATCGCCTGGCGCGCGGTCAATGCCTGCATCCTGTTCCTGCCGATGATCGACGGCAAGGCGGTGCTGACCGTGGAAAGCCTGTCGTGCGGCGAAGCGCCGACGGCGCTCCAGTCGTGCATGGCGCGCAACGGCAGTTCGCAATGCGGTTTCTGCACGCCGGGCTTCGTCATGTCGCTCTATGGCCGCGCGGTGGGGGCGGCGGGACATGCCCTGCCGGTGGCCGATGTGATCGCGGGCAATCTGTGCCGGTGCACCGGCTATGGCCCGATCCTCGCCGCCGCGGAGGCGGTGCCGGGGATCGAGCGCGACGACCGGCGGCTGGCTGCTACGCTGCGCGACCTAACTCCGCGCGGCGCTGCCGACGAGCGTCAAACATGGTTCGCGCCGCGATCGGCCGACGAACTGGCCGCGCTGCTGCTCGAACGTCCCGATGCACCGCTGATCGCCGGGGCCACCGATGTCGGGCTGTGGGTGACGAAGGGGCTTCGCGCGATCGACACGCCGATCTTTATCGGGGACGTTCCCGAACTGCGCGGGATCGTAGAGGAGGCCTTCGGGGTCACGCTGGGCGCAGCGGTCCGCTATGCCGAGGCGCATGATGCGCTCATGCGGCTGCACCCTGATCTGGGCGAGCTGGTGCGGCGTATCGGCGGGCTGCAGGTTCGCAATGCGGGCACCATCGGCGGCAACATCGCCAACGGATCGCCGATCGGCGACGGGCCGCCCGCGCTGATCGCGCTGGGCGCCTCGCTGACCCTGCGCCGCGGCGATGACCGCCGCACGCTGGCCCTTGAGGATTATTTCCTCGACTATGGCAAACAGGATCGCGCGCCAGGCGAGTTCGTCGAGAGCATCCATATCCCCCGCCCCGCCCCCGACGCCATCGTCCACATCGCCAAGCTGTCACGCCGGTTCGACAGCGACATCTCCGCCGTGTGCGGCGCGTTCCACCTGACGCTGCGGGAGGGCGTCATCGATAAGGCACGGGTCGCGTTCGGCGGCATGGCGGCGACGCCGCGTCGTGCCGCGGCGTGCGAAGCAGCGCTAACCGGCGCGCCATTCTCACCGGCGACGATCACCCACGCCGTCGCAGCGCTGCGAGACGACTTCGCGCCGCTGACCGACGTGCGCGGCAGCACGGCCTATCGTCACGAAGCGGCGGGCAATCTGCTGTGGCGGCTGTGGCACCGCGAACAGGGCGAACCGGTTTCGGTCCGGGAGGCGGTCTGATGGTCGATCCCGTTGCGACCACCGCCGCCCAGCCGATCGTGAAACCCTCTCTGCCGCATGACAGCGCGCTACTGCACGTCACCGGCGCGGCACGTTATATCGACGACGAACCCGAGACCGCCGACCTGCTTCACCTCGCCTTCGGTCAGGCGAGCGAGACCCATGCCGAAATCGTCGCCATCGACCTGTCGGCGGTGCGCGCCGCACCGGGGGTCGTGGCGGTCTTCACCGCCGCCGACATTCCGGGGCATAACGACGTCAGCCCGGTCGCGCATGACGACCGGCTGCTCGCCGATGGCGAGGTCCTGTATCGCGGTCAGCCGGTCTTCCTCGTCGCCGCGACCAGCCGGGACGCGGCGCGGCGGGCGGCGCGGCTGGGACGGATCGACTATGCCCCCCGCCCCGCGCTTTTGTCGATTACCGACGCCCGCGCCGCCGCCTCGCTGATCGAGCCGACCCAGCGCATGGCGCGCGGCGATGCCGCCGCCGCGCTCGACACCGCGCCGCATCGTCGGTCCGGCGGGTTTGCGATGGGCGGCCAGGATCATTTCTATCTGGAGGGGCAAGTCGCGCTCGCCCGTCCCGGCGAGGATGGCCAGATTCATATCGCCAGTTCCACCCAGCACCCCAGCGAGGTGCAGCATCTGGTCGCCGACCTGCTGGGCATCGCATCCGCCGATGTCACGGTCGAGGTCCGTCGGATGGGCGGCGCGTTTGGCGGCAAGGAGACGCAGGCCGCCCCCTTCGCCGCCGCCGCCGCTCTGGTCGCGGCCAAGACGGGCCGGCCCGCCAAGTTCCGCTGCGATCGCGACGACGACATGGTGCTGACCGGCAAGCGCCACGATTTCGAGGTCGCCTACGACGTCGGCTTCGACGACGAGGGTCGGATCGTCGGGCTATCACTTAAGCTGGCGTCGCGGTGCGGGGCGACAGTCGACCTGTCGCCCGCCATCAACGACCGCGCGATGTTCCATGCGGACAATTGCTATTGGCTGCCCGCCGTCGAGATCGTCTCCGAACGGTTGAAGACCCACACCGTCTCCGCCACCGCCTTTCGCGGCTTTGGCGGGCCGCAGGGGATGCTGGCGATCGAGCGGGTGATCGACGTGGTCGCCGCCGCGCTCGGCCGCGACCCGCTCGATGTGCGCATCGCCAATCTCTACGGGCCGGGGCGCGACGTGACGCCCTATGGCATGACGGTCGCCGACAATATCGCGCCCGCGCTGATCGCCCGGTTGCGCAGCGACAGCGACTATGACACCCGGCGCGCCGCCATCCGCGACTTCAACGCCCGCCACGCCGTGTTGAAAAAGGGCATTGCGCTGACCCCGGTGAAGTTCGGGATTAGCTTCACCACCACCCATCTCAACCAGGCGGGTGCGCTGGTGAACGTCTATGCCGATGGCAGTATCCAGGTGAACCATGGCGGCACCGAGATGGGCCAGGGCCTCTTTATCAAGGTCGCGCAAGTCGTGGCGGACGTCTTCGCCATACCGGTGACGCAGGTGCGCATCACCGCGACGCGCACCGACAAGGTGCCCAACACCTCCGCCACCGCGGCCTCCTCCGGCGCCGACCTGAACGGCATGGCGGCGTTCGAAGCGGCGCGCGCGATCCGCGAGCGACTGGCGGGCGTGGCCGCGTCGATCGGCGGGTGCGCGGCGGATGCAGTGCGCTTCACGCCTGCCGGGGTCGTCGCGGGCGAGGAGATCATCCCCTTCGCCACCCTGTGCCGAAAGGCGCATCTGGCGCGCGTGTCGCTGTCCTCGACCGGCTTCTACGCGACGCCCGGCATCGCCTATGACCGCGCGGCGCATCGCGGCCGCCCCTTCTACTATTTCGCCTATGGCGCGGCGTGTGCCGAGGTGGTGATCGACACGTTGACCGGCGAACACCGCGTCCTCGCCGTCGACATCCTCCATGACGTCGGCCGCTCGCTCAACCCAGGGATCGACCTGGGCCAGATCGAGGGCGGGTTTTTGCAAGGCCAAGGCTGGCTGACCACCGAGGAACTGGTCTTCGCCGAGGATGGCCGACTGCTCACCCATTCGCCCGCCACGTACAAGATCCCGACTGCCGCCGATCGCCCGCCGCGCCTGTCGATCGCGCTGTGGGACGGCGAGAATGTCGAACCGACCATCAACCGTTCGAAAGCGGTCGGCGAGCCGCCGTTCATGCTGGCCCAGTGCGTCCTGTCGGCGCTGGGCGAGGCGATCGCCGCCACCCATGCCGAACGGCGCGCCTTCCCTCCGCTCGACGCCCCCGCCACGCCGGAGGCGATCCTGCGCGCGATCGCCGCGCATCGCGCATGAATAGTGCATGGATGGAGCGGTTGCGCGCCGTCGGGCCCGAAGAGCCGGTCGCATTGATCACGGTCCTCGCCACCGAAGGATCGGCGCCGCGTGGGCCAGGCACGCGGATGGTGGTCGCCGAAGACGCATGCTTCGACACGATCGGCGGCGGTGCCCTGGAACATCGGGCAATCGAACAGGCGCGTGCGATCCTTGCCCATCCGCCAGGCACCTGGCGGATCCAGGATTACCCGCTCGGGCCGCTGCTCGGCCAATGCTGCGGCGGCCGGGTACGCCTGCTGATCGAGCGGATCGATCCCACCGCGCTCGGCTGGATCGGCTCGGCGACGACCGGCGCGACGCTGACCACCACGCTCCATCCGACCGGCATCGTGCGTGAATGGTCGCAAGAGGCGAAGGTCGTCCCGCTATCGGCGCGCGGCGAACGTCCCGGCATGGGCGCGCAATGGGCCGAACGGCTCGGTCAATGGCAACGACCGGTCTATTTGTTCGGTGCCGGCCATGTCGGGCAGGCGATCGCCCGCCGGACCACTGGGCTGCCGCTGCGGCTCGCATGGTTCGACAGCCGCCCGGTGATGGCCGACGTCGAGGGGGTTACGATCGTCGATGACGATCGCCTGCCCGCCTGTCTTGCCGATGCGCCAGCCGACGCCGCGATCCTGATCCTGACGCATGACCACGGTCTCGACTATCGGCTTACCCAGGCGGCGCTGGCTCGATCGCCGCTCGCCTTTGTCGGGCTGATCGGCTCGGCAACGAAACGCGCCCGCTTCCTCGCCCGCCTGACGCGTGATGGCATACCGAGCGAGGCGCGCGCGCGCCTCACCTGCCCCATCGGGTTGGCGACGATCCCCGGCAAGGAACCGGAGGTTATAGCGCTGTCGGTCCTCGCCCAGCTTCTCGCGCTCGGCAACGACGCCGAAGCCCCTGCCAAGATAGAATGTCCATGACCCTACGACTCTTTCGCGCCGAACTCCTTTCGGTGTCCTCCGACCCTCGCGACGATCCCGGCGCGATCCGGCATGAACCCGACGGGCTGCTCGCGGTCGAGGATGGCATAATCGTCGCACGGGGCGATCATGCAGAGCTCGCTCCGCGCTTTCCCGGTCTGCCTATCGAACAGCTCTCCGGCCTCGTCGTCCCCGGCTTCGTCGATGCGCATGTCCATTATCCGCAGATGGACCGCATCGCCTCGCATGGCGAACAGCTGCTCGACTGGCTCGAACGCCATATCTTCCCGGCCGAGAAAGCCTTTGCCGATCCGGCCCATGCCGCCGCCGTCGCCGATGCCTTCCTGACCGAGCTGCTCCGCCACGGCACGACCAGCGCCCTGGTCTTCCCGACCGTCCACCCCGGATCGGTTGACGCGCTGTTCCACGCGGCGCTCGACCGGCGGATGCGGATCCTGTCGGGGAAGGTGCTGATGGACCTCGGTCCCGAAGGCCTGCGGGACACGCCCGAGAGCGCCCGCGCGGACAGCGAGACGCTGATCCGCCGATGGCGTGGGCGCGGACGGCTGGGCTATGCGGTGACGCCGCGTTTCGCGCTGACCTCGTCCGACGAACAGCTCGTGCAGGCCGCGGCCTTGCTCGAGGCGAACCCCGACGTGCTGCTGCATACGCACTTGGCCGAGAACCGCCACGAATGCGCCGCCGTCGCCGAGCGTTTCCCGCACGCGCACGACTATCTCGACGTCTATGATCGGTTCGGGCTGGTCGGTCCGCGATCGGTGTTCGCGCATGGCATTCATCTGACCGACCGAAGCTGCGCGCGGCTCGCGGAAACCGGAGCGGGGATCGCGGTCTGCCCGACCTCCAATCTCTTCCTGGGGTCGGGCTTCTTCGATTTCGGGCAGGCCGATGCCCACAAGCTGCGGCTGGGTCTGGGCAGCGACATCGGCGCGGGCACGTCCTTCTCGATGCTGCACACCGCCGGGGTCGCCTATCAGGCGGCGCTCGCACGGGAGTTGCGGCTCGATCCGTTCCGCGCGCTCTATCTCGCGACGGCGGGCAGCGCGGCGCTGCTCAATATCGGCGACCGGGTCGGTACGCTACTGCCCGGACAGGAAGCCGATTTCGTCTTACTCGACGAAGCGGCGACGCCGCTGCTGGCGAGGCGGACCGCCGGGGCGGATCTGGCGGCGCGGCTGTTCGCGATGCAGGTGCTGGGCGACGACCGCACCGTGCGGCGGACTTATGTGATGGGCGAATGCGCCTGGGATCGGGGGGAAGGTTGATGCGGACTTTGTTATGGGGCCTGATCGCCCTGCTGGTGGCGGCGATGCCCGCGCAGGCGCAGGATAGGCGCCGGCTGGTCGTCATCGACGACGAGGGCTTCGGGCTCAGCCATGCGATGCTGCTCGACGCTCCCGATGTCGAGGTGCTCGGCATCACCACGGTGACCGGCAATGTCTGGGTCAACCGGGCCACCGCCATGGCGCTCAAGGGCGTCGAGCGGATAGGCCGGACCGTACCCGTCGTCCAGGGCGCGACCTATCCGCTGGTCAATTCGGAGGTGCTGACCGAACGCTGGGAAGCCCTGTACGGCAAGCTGATCTGGAAGGGCGCGTGGATGCGGCAATGGGTCGAACCGACCCAGCAGAGCACCCCGCCCTATCATCGCGCGGACGATCCCGTCGATCTGCCCGGCGGCAATCCCACCACCCGCCCGTCACCCGAAATCGCCGCCAATTTCCTGTTGCGCATGGTGCACGAACATCCGGGACAGGTGACAATCATCGCCATGGGGCCGCTGACCAACCTTGCGCTGGCGCAGCGGCTCGATCCCGCTTTCGCCGGCCTCGCCAAGGAACTGGTCTATATGGGCGGCAGCCTCAATCCCCGGCAGATGCGGGATGGCGTGTCGGCCGCGCAGTTCGCCCGCGAATTCGTCCACTCCCCCCGCCGCGAGTTCAATGCGCGGTTCGATCCCGAGGCGGCGAGCATCGTGTCCCGCAGCCCGTGGCGGCGCATCACGGTCATCCCGGCCGATCCCTCGACCTCGACCGAATTGACGCCCGCACTGATCGCGCGGCTGCGGGCGGTGTCGCCCCCCGCCGTTGCCGCATGGATCGGCTCGCTGGAACCCGGCTTTCCGATGTGGGACGAGATCGCCGCGGGGGTGTGGCTCGATCCGACGATCGTCACCGAGCGCGTTACCGCCTTTGTCGATTACGACACGCAGTTCGGACCCAATTATGGCGACATGCTGTCGTGGAGCCCGGGCTATCAGCCGGGGATCGGCGAACAGAGCGCAGAGGTGATCCGCACGATCGACCCCACGAAACTGGAGGCGCTGATGCTGCGCCTGCTGGCCCGCCCCGCCCGCCGCTAGGCCCGGGGCGGGATATAGGCGAACTGGGTAAAGCCCGCTTCGATTTCGCGCATCACCATGGCCGCGGCATAGGAGGGCGTGCGGGCGGTCGCGGTACACAAGGCCAGCGTCATAGGCCGCAGCACCTTGTCGGAGATGCGGGTGAAGGCGAGCGTGCCGGCGCGAACCTCAGTCGCCACGTCGAGCGACGTCAAAATGCCGACACTATCCCCCTCCTGAATCAGCGAGGCGATCATCTGGATATTATCCGACGTCACGCGCCGGTTGAGCGTGACACCCGAGGTCGCCTCCAGCACCGAGACCTGCTGGTGCACCGCCAGCGGCGCGGCCGGAAGGATGACCGACTCCCCGTCGCAATCGGAGAAGCGAATATCCGGCCTGCCCGACAGCCGATGATCGGGTGGCGAAACGATGCCCAGCACCACGTCGACAAAGGCCCGGACCGTCAAATCCTGATAGGATTGCGGTTCGAACAGGATACCGAAATCGACGTCGTTGGCGGCGATCGCCCGCCGGACCTGCTCGTTGCCCAGCACGTGCACGCCGATGGTGATGCCGGGATGGCTTTGCTGGATCGCATGGATCGCCGCGGGCATATAGCCCTTCGCGAGCGCGTCGATCACGGCGATGTCGACATGGCCGCGTTTCAGCCCGCGCAGATCCTCGATCTGGGACAGGGTGTCGCCAAGCTGCTTCTGCCAGCGTCCGCCCGCCGCCATCATCACTTCGCCCGCCGCCGTCAGGCGCAGCCCGGTCGGCAGCCGCTCGAAGAGCTGAACGCCCAGCCGCGCCTCGGCATTCAGGATCTGCCGGTCGATCGCCGATGCCGACACCGCCAGTTCATCGGCGGCCCGCCGGATCGACCCGAGCCGCCCTACCGCCATGAAATATCGAATGAAGCGCGAGAGAGCAGGCATGTTCTAATTTTTGCAACGGATCGTCGTCATCATTGCGTTTGAATGCAACGATCGGGCTCCGTACGTCAATCTCCAAGCCGGAATTGTAACGTGGCTACCAGCGATAGCCGCGCAGAACGGCCTGCGTGACGGCGGCGGGCATGCACCGACGCGGTCACGGGGGAGAGGTCGGGGATCAAGGCGGCGGACCGATCCGGGGGAACGGATCGGGCGCCGCACGGGGGGCTGACAATGATGACGCTTATTTGCTCGCGATCGACCATTTCGCACAAGCCGAAGCCGGTGCGCCGCACTGGCCTCGCAATTCTCATTTCACTGCTTAGCGGGACGGCGATGACCACGCCCGCGCTTGCGCAGCAGGCCGGGGCGGCGGCACCTGTCGCCTCCAATCAGGCTCCGGCGCAGGACGGCGCGGAGATCGTGGTCACCGGCTCTCTCGACGCGCTACCGGTCAAGGACGTCGGCTCCGTCTTCGGGTTCGACAAGACCTTGGTCGAAACCCCGCGTTCCGCCTCGACGATCAGCGACGAGCAGATCGAGCGCTTCGGTATCACCGACATCTACGATCTGGTCGCCCAGTCGCCCGGCACCTTCACCAACTCCTTCTTCGGCGTCGGCGGCGCACTCGACATTCGCGGTACGCCGGGCGAGACCTATTTTCGCGGTGTCCGTCGGCTCGACAATGCGGGCAATTATCCGACGCCCATCGCCGCGGCCGATCGCATCGACATCGTCCGCGGCCCAGCCTCGCCCATCTATGGCCCGTCCAAGACCGGCGGCTATCTGAACTTCGTTCCCAAATCGGCGCGGGTCGCGGGCGGCGCGCTGCTGAGCCGTCCGACCGGCGAGGTGAGCTATACCGGGGGCAGTTGGGACCGCAACAACCTGCGCGCCGAAGTGCGCGGGCCGCTGCACCTGCCGGGCGCCGATCTCGGCTACAGCCTTTATGCCGAAATCGAGGATTCGGGCAGCTATTACCGCAACATGTCGACGAAGCAGACGATCCTGCAAGGCGCGTTCGACCACCAACTGACCGACCGCATCCGCATCGAATTCGGCGGCCAGTACCAGAATTTCAAAGGCCAGCAGAATGGTGGCTGGAACCGCCTGACGCAGAAGCTGGTCGATAACGGCACCTACATCACCGGCACCGCCAAGCCGCTCGACACCAATGGCGATGGTCAGATCTCGCAGGGCGAGGTCAACGCATCGATCCCCGGCGGCCTTTCGATCTTCGGCAATTTCACCTGCCCCAACAGCACGGCCAGCCCGTTCGCGAGCGGTTTTACCGACGCCTGCTTCACCCAGACCTATCCGCAGCTCAATCTCGTCAACACCGGGACCACCACGCTCAGCCGCCGCAACGTGCTGACCGGCGTCAACGACAAGCTGCACAACAAACAGACGACGCTCTATTACGACATCACCTTCGATGGCCCCAGCGACCTGACCGTCAAGAACCAATTGTTCTTCGATCATACGCAGAACATCAACAACAATGATTACGGCTTCTCTCAGCGCGTCAAATCCTATGTGATCGAGGACAAGATCGTCGTCGCCAAGTCAATCGAAACGAGTATCGGCAAATTCTCAGGGCAGCTCTCGCCGTCGCTTCGCTACGTCAATTTCGACTATGGCGACGATTTCGATTATGAATATTTCCACCGTGTCGACCTGACCCAAGGCTATACCCCCGCGTCGAACCGGCTGCTCGCGACCGAGTGCAATTGCGGTTACACCGATCGCGTCTTCGGCCACACTACGGACTATGGCATTGCGGCGCTGGTCGATCTCGACTTCAGCTTCGGGCTCGATCTGTTGCTGGGCGGCCGCTATGACAAGGTCGATGCATCGTCGCGCTATGATGCGAGTGTGATGGACCGGGTGCCGACCCGGAATGCTGCAAAGGGCAGCGACGATGGATGGTCGTGGACCGCGAGCGCGTCGTACAAGCTGCCCTTCGGCCTCATCCCCTATGCCACCGCGTCGCAGCAATCGACGATCGTCGTCGGCCAGGGCGCCGAGGTCCTGCCCGAAGCGGTGGCGTCCGGCTTCATGTCGACCTCCCGCCTGTATGAGGGCGGCGTCAAGGGAAGCTGGCTGAACGAGAAGCTCTATGCCGCGCTTTCGGTATACAAGCAGAATCGCACCGACTTCAACATCCAGTCGATCACCGTCAACCAGGCGGTCGAGACAAAGGGGGTGGAGGCCGAAGTCCGCTGGGCGGTCGACCGTCATCTGCTCGTGACCGGTGCCTATACCCATACGGAAGTCGTCAACCTGACCGGCCTGCAAGCCGGCTCGCTGTTCAGCTTCTTCGGCATCGAGGATCTGGTCAACGTCTCCAACCCGACGCTGTATCTGGGCGGGCAGCCGATCGGCCTGGTGCCGATCAACAACCGCGACCAGGCCCGCCGCGCAGGCATCCCCGCCAATCTCTATTCCGCCACCGCCACCTATGGCTTCGACAACGGCCTGTCGGTCAGCGGCAGCGTGGTGAAGGTGGACTCGGTCTTTTCGGGCCAGTCGCAAGCGGTGCGGCTGCCCGGCTATACGCTGGTCGATCTGTCGAGTTCGTATCAGACCGGCCCGTGGCTGTTCCGCGTGGTCGTCAAGAACGCGACCAACGCGCGCTACTTCCGCGCGAACTTCACGGAATTGTTCGGCAGCACCATCGTCCTGCCCGAACGTCCGCGCAGCTTCCTCGCCTCTGCCGTCTACAAATTCTAATGGTTTGGGCGGGGGAGCGGACGGCCGCCTCCCCGCCCGGCCGGAGTATCGATCATGCCCGCTTTTCTCCCCGGCCTGCTGCTCGCAGCCGCCGCGTCCGTCACCGCCGCCCCCGCTCCGGCCTCGCCGCCCGCCCTTTGCGCGATCGCCGCGCCCTGCGCCCGCCCGTTGCCGGTGCGAATGGTCGTCGTCACCATGTTCGAGATCGGCAAGGACGAGGGCGATACCGCCGGCGAGTTCCAGCTATGGAAGACACGGCGCAACCTCTACCAGCGCATCCCCTTCCCGCACGGCTATCACGACCTTTATTACAACCCGGAAACGCAGATCCTTGGGGTCGTCACCGGCGTCGGATCGATACGGGCCGCCTCTGCGATCACTGCAATCGGCCTAGACACCCGGCTCGACCTGTCGCGCGCCTATTGGCTGGTCGCGGGCATCGCCGGGATCGATCCCGAGGATGCCTCGATCGGCTCGGCGGCCTGGGCCCGCTATGTCGTCGACGGCGATCTGGCGCATGAGATCGACGCGCGCGAAATCCCCGCCGACTGGAAGAGCGGCTATTTCCCGCTCGACCGCAAGGGGCCGAACGACCCCGCCCCGCCCCGCCAGGACGGCGGCGAGGTGTTCGCGCTCAATCCCCGGCTGACGGAATGGGCGTACCGCCTGACCCGCGACGTGCCACTGTCCGACGATCCGGGCATCGCCCGCGAACGTGCGCGCTACACCGATCATCCCAATGCACAAAAGCCGCCCTTCGTCCTGATCGGCGACCAGTTCTCGGCCATGACCTTCTGGCACGGGGCGCTGCTCAACCGCTGGGCCAACGATCACACCCGCTATTTTACGCGGGGGCAGGGACAGTTCGTCACCAGCGCGATGGAAGAAAGCGGGACGCTCCAGGCGATCGACTATCTGTCGAAGATCGGCCGCGTCGACAAGGATCGCGTTCTCGTCCTGCGTTCGGGCAGCAACTATACCATGCCGCCCCCCGGCGTCAGCGCGGCCGACTATCTGCTGCGCGAGAATGAGGGCTATGCCGGTCTGACCGCGTCGGTCGAAAGCCTGTACCGCGTCGGCGACCGGGTGGTGACGGAATTGCTCACCCATTGGGATCGCTACGGCCAGACGCCGCCCCAATGACGCTGACCGTCCTGCACTCGGCCGCCATGCTCGTCACGATGGACGATGACGAGCGGGAGATCGCCGACGGCGCAATCGCGTGGCGCGACGGCGCCATCACCGAGATCGGCACGACCGACGCGCTCGCCCCACTGCGGCGAGCGGCCGACCGGACCATCGACGCGCGCGATTGCGTCGTCACCCCGGGCTTGGTCAACACCCACCATCATCTGTACCAGTCGCTGACGCGCGCGGTGCCGGGGGCGATCGATGCCTCACTGTTCAAGTGGTTGAAGCGGCTTTATCCGATCTGGGCCCGCTATCGGCCCGACGACGTCCATGCCGCCACGCGGCTGGGCCTGGCCGAACTGGCGCTCTCCGGCTGCACGCTCAGCACCGACCATTTGTACCTTTATCCGAACGGCGTCACGCTGGACGACACGATCGCGGCCGCCGCAGAGATCGGTCTGCGCTTCCACCCGACGCGCGGCAGCATGAGCGTGGGCGAAAGTGCGGGCGGCCTGCCCCCCGATACACTGGTCGAGCGCGAACCCGCGATCCTGGCCGACACCATCCGGGTGATAGACCGGTTCCACGATTCCGCCCCCGGCGCGATGGTTCGCGTCGGCGTCGCTCCCTGCTCGCCCTTTTCGGTCAGCGAAGGTCTGATGCGCGACGCGGCGCTGCTCGCCCGCGACAAGGGGGTGATGCTCCACACCCATCTGGCCGAGGACGAAGACGATGTCGCCTTCTCGCTCGCCCGCTTCGGCTGTCGGCCCGGCGTCTATGCCGAACGGCTCGGCTGGACGGGGCCGGACGTGTGGATGGCGCATGCAGTCAAGCTGGACGCCGACGAGATCGCGCTGTTCGCCGCGACCGGCACCGGGGTCGCGCATTGCCCCTGCTCCAACTGCCGCCTCGGCTCCGGTATCGCGCCCGTCGTCCGGATGCTGGCGGCCGGTGTGCCGCTCGGGCTCGGGGTGGACGGCTCGGCATCGAACGACAGTGGCCACCTGTTGAACGAAGCGCGACAGGCCTTGCTCCTGCAACGCGTCACCGGCGGCGCCGGAGCCTTGTCGCCGCGCGCTGCTCTCCGGCTGGCGACGCGAGGCGGCGCGGAGATGCTGGGACGGCATGATTGCGGTGCCCTGATGGTCGGCCGCCGCGCCGATCTGGCGGTGTGGGACGTGGCCGGGAGCGCCAATACCGGCGCCTGGGATCCGGTGGCAGGACTGATACTCTGCCCGCCCGCCGGTGTGCGCGACCTGTTCGTCGAGGGGCGGGCCATCGTCGCCGACGGCGCGTTGGTCAGCGCATGCCAGGCCACCATCCTGGCCGACGCCCGCCGTTCGATCGAGCGGCTTCGCGCGGGTTAGGCCATCGGGTCGTCGGTGCTGGTCCGCGCGCTGAAGAACGCGTTCAGTCCGACCGCGCTGACCGATGCCAGCACGATGCCCGAATGCAGCAACGGGGCGAGCGCCGTCGGCATCGCCTGGAAGAACCGGTCGGACAGCACGGGGATCAGCCCGACGGCGATCGACACCGCGATCGTCACCAGCCGCTCGAAGGTCAGCTCGACCGAACCCAGGATGCGGATGCCGGTCGCCGCGATCATCCCGAACATGACCAGGGCCGCGCCGCCCAATACCGGCAGGGGCACTGCCGCAACGAGCGCGGCCAGCTTCGGACAGATGCCGAGCGTCAGCAGGATCACCCCCGCCCCTGCGCATACGAAGCGCGAACGGACGCCGGTTATGCTCAACAACCCGATATTCTGCGCGAAAGAAGTATAGGGAAAGGTATTGAATACGCCGCCCAGCAGCGTTCCGGCCGCATCGCCGCGCAGCCCGCGCACCATCTGTGCGCGATCGACCGGCCGACCGACCATCTGCCCCGCCGCCATGAACATGCCGAACGATTCGATCATCACCGTCATCATGACCAGGCACATCGCGATCGACGCGGGCAGGTCGAAGGTCGGCAGGCCGAACTGGAACGGCCGCACCAGCGCGAACCATGGCGCCTCGTGCACCGGCGTCAGGTCTACCTGCCCCATGATCCCGGCAAAGACGGTCCCCGCGACCGTGCCGATCAGCACCGCGCCGCTGCGCACAAGGCCATGGCCGAACCGCATCAGGCACAACACGACGCACAGGGTCAGCAGCGCCAGTAACAGATGGGCTGGCGCGCCATATCCCGGATCGGTCGGCTGTCCGCCCGCGGTCCAGTTGATACCGACCCGCATCAGGCTCAACCCGATCGACAGGATCACCGTCCCGGTCACGGCAGGCGGGAAAAGCCGCGACACCCGCCCGACGAACGGCGCGATCAGGAATCCGAACAGCCCCGCGACGATGACCGCGCCATATATACCCCGCAAGACCGTCTCGGGCGGCGTGCCATCGGCATGGCCGGTGGCGATCATCGCCAGCATCGGGCTGATCGAGGCGAAGGTCACGCCCATCACGATCGGCAGGCGGATACCGACCAACGGCAGCCCGAGCGTCTGGATCAAGGTGGCGAAACCGCAGGCAACCAGGTCGGCGCTGATCAACATGCCCAATTGCGCGGGCGCCAGGCCGAGCGCACGCCCGACCACGAGCGGCACCGCCACCGCCCCGGCATACATGACCAGCACATGCTGGAACGCCAGCGGCACCAGCCGTCGCGCGGGCAGGATCGCATCGACTCCGTCATCGGCCCGGCCCCCTGCCGTTGCGACGGACGGATGGGACGCGCCCTCCTCCGCCAGACCCTGTCTTGCCAGGGGCAACTCCGATGTCGCCAATTGCATGGCTTGGGTCTCCGTATGTCCGCTGGATGATGATCGCCATGGTATCGACATCGCCCCTGCCGCCACCAGCGCCGAATCTGGAACGGAGCGATCGAGAAAAGGCATCACTTGTCGCCGTGGGGTTCCCTTTCTCAAACTACGCCGGAATTCGCACGCCGAGGCTATCGCAGGCGTCATCGATTGCGCATGATGGGACGATCACGCTACCGATTGTTTCGGATGGAGCCTGCCCGCATGACCGACGACGACTTCATCACCGCCCTGCCCAAAGCAGAATTGCATCTCCATATCGAAGGCAGTCTCGAACCCGAATTGATGTTCGAACTGGCACGCCGGAACAAGGTCGACATCCCGTTCCGATCGGTGGAAGAGGTACGGGCCGCCTATGCCTTTTCCAACCTGCAGGATTTCCTCGACATCTATTATGCGGGTGCGGACGTCTTGCGGACGGCACAGGATTTCCACGATCTATCGGTCGCCTATTTCGATCGGGCGGCGGCGGATGGCGTCGTGCACGCCGAGATCTTCTTCGATCCGCAGACCCATACCGATCGCGGTATCCCCTTCGACGTGGTGATGGACGGACTGCTGTCCGGGATGACTGCCGCACGAGAGCGGCATGGCCTGACGTCGAAGCTGATCCTGTGCTTCCTGCGCCACCTGGATGAAGAGGCCGCCTTCGCCACCTTCGGCCAGGCGGAAAAATGGCTCGATCGGATCGATGGCGTCGGCCTCGATTCCTCGGAGGTCGGCCATCCTCCTTCGAAATTCGCCCGCGTGTTCGCCGCCGCCGGGGATGCCGGGCTCAAGCGCGTGGCCCATGCCGGGGAGGAAGGTCCGCCGGCCTATGTCCATGAGGCGCTCGACCTGTTGCGGATCGACCGCCTCGACCATGGCAATCGCGCGCTGGAAGATCCGCTTCTGACCGCACGCCTCGCGCGCGAAGCGATGACACTGACCGTTTGCCCGCTGTCCAACCATAAATTGTGTGTGGTCGGGGATATGGCGGATCATCCCATCGACCGGATGCTGGCGCTCGGTCTGCGCGCGACGATCAACTCGGATGACCCGGCCTATTTCGGCGGCTATGTCGGCGACAATTACCGGGCCGTCGCCAAGGCCCGAAACCTGTCGCGCGCGGACCTGGTGACACTGGCGCGCAACAGCTTCCTGGGATCGTTTCTGGACGATGGCGCGATCGCGACGCATCTCGCCCGGCTGGAGGCGTTCGCACACAATGCCCCGTGAGCTGCTAGGGCTGTCGTCGCGCCGACATGCGACGCGCCCATTGCTCTCCCGGCGGGAGGAGTACACCATGATCGCGGGACGCGAGCATGGGTATCTCTGCCCATCCGTACAACAATGATGATGGAAATTCCGTGGTTACCAAACTCTATCTGTCCGCCGACCGTCTGCTCGAAGACTCGTTCCGCCTCGCCAATCTGGTCTTCGATTCGGGATTTCGCCCCACCCATATCGTCGGCATCTGGCGCGGCGGCGCGCCGGTGGGGATCGCCGTTCAGGAACTGCTCGAATATCGTGGGGTGCAGAGCGATCATATCGCGATCCGCACCACCTCCTACACCGGCATCGATCAGCAGGACCCGCAGGTGCGGATCTATGGCCTCGGCTATCTGGTCGACGTCCTCAACCCGGAGGACCGCCTGCTCCTGATCGACGATGTGTTCGATTCGGGGCGATCCATCCGCGCGGTGCTTAAGGAATTGAAGGACCGTTGCCGGAACAATATCCCGGACGAAGTGAAGGTCGCGACCGTCTATTACAAGCCGTCACGCAACGTGACCGATCTGAAGCCCGATTTCTTCGTCTATCAGACCAATGACTGGCTCATCTTCCCGCACGAGATCGACGGACTGACCGAGGCGGAAATCCGCGAGCATAAACATGGTGCCGACATCATCCTGCGCTGAGACGAATTAGGCCCGGTTTTCCCCGCGCACATGGCCGATCCAGAAAAGGCCGGGCCCCTCCCCCCTATAGTCAAGCCCGGTCGGAAGAGTCGCCGTGTGACGGATAGCCCCGCGGGTGGGTGATCCCAACCCGCGGGGTCCTGTCGGCTCTTCGAGGGGCAAGGGCATTCGGCGAACGGATGTTCGCCGCGCCGTTCAGAATTCGACCTTCGCGCCGATCCGCAGGCTCCAGAGCGACACGCGGCCGACATTGTTGATCGCAGGGTTCGAGAAGTTCGAATAGCGATACTGCGCGCAGCCCGCCGAGGTGGTGGCCGCACAGGCGACGTTCACGACCGGCGCAAGATAGGGGAAGGCGACCTGACGCAACGAGCCCCAATCGCGGTTGATGAGGTTCAGGACGTTTTCCATGTCGGCGAAGATCTTGAACCGCGCGCCGAGGGGCAGCGGCACTTCCTGATCGGCGTGAAGGTCGATCTTCGTCCAAGTCGGCGCGCGCTGGCTGTTCTTGGACACGATCGCGCCCTGCTTCAGCCCATTGTCGCGAACAAAGGCCGAGAAGGCGTCGAAGGTCGCCTGGCTGTCATAGGTGACGCGCGAGTCCGCCCCGATCGCGGAGACGTTGGGCACATAGAGCAGATAGCGATTGGAACTGCCCGCCGTGCCGAAGATCGAGTGGCCGTTGACCAGCGCCGGATCGTTCATCGTCAGGCTGTAGGGAAGGCCCGAACGATGCTCGCCGAACAGGCTGATCCGCGTCTTGTAATCGCCGAAAAAGGCATGGTCGTAATCGATATGGAACTTGATGCTGTTGCGCACCTGGTAGATCGAGGTGCCATAGGCCGCGATGTTCGGATCGACCATGGCATTCTGGCCATAGGTCCCCGATGCGGTCGTGCCGTTCATCGAGGAAACATCCTTCACGTCCTGCCACGTATAGGCCGCGCCAAGCGAAAGGCCGGAATCGAAGTCCTTGTCGATCCGGGCGACGGCGACGAAGCTATAGCCCTGTTTCGTATTGGTCAGCAGCAGATCGGTATTCGATCCCGCGGTCAGTGAGACATAGCGGGTCCGGCCGTCCGGCATCGTTCCCGCCGCGGCGAGGCGGAGATCGCGATAGATCGAGGCGTTGTTGACCCAGCCATAATAGACGTCGCCGCCCAGCGTCCATCCGCTGCCCAGGAAGCCCTCGAACGTCGGCGACCAGTCGAGCGACAGGCTGCTCTTCCACGTCGAATCCAGCTTATAATTGCGATCGAGCGCATTGACGTTGGCGAGCGATAGAGAGGTCGTGTTGGTCCGCAGGAAGTCGGTGACCAGCGAACTGAAGCTGCTGCCGTTCACATTGTCGAGCGCCGCGGCGCAGACGTCTGCCGGGACGGGCGCGCGGCAACCACCGCTCGCCAGGCGTTCGAACGTCACCGAATTGGCGAAGACGCCCGACACCGAATAGCTGTTGCCCAGAAAGACGTTCGGCGCGCCGCCCGCGAACAGGCCGATGCCGCCGCGCACCTGCAGCGTGTCGGTCGGTGCATAGCGGAAGGACAGGCGCGGCTGAAACACCGACCGACCGTTCGTCGTCGCGGTATTGGTGAAGTTGTAGCGCGAGAGGAAGAACGTGTTCATCGGCGGCGGCGTGGTGCCGCCATACAGGTCGATGCGACCGCCCGCCGTGACGTTCAGGTTCGCCATCGGGTCCCAAGACACCTGTCCGCCAAAGGTATATTGGTCATATTCGAAGCTGGCCAGCGTATCGATCAGGTTGCCCGTCACCGATCCGCCCAGCGTCAACTGGCTGGCGCGCCGGTTCTGGAAATCCGCCAGCGAGTCGAAATAGAAATTGCCATAGGCATTCTGGGTGAAGGCATTGGCGACATCGAGATGCTGGTACCCGGCGTCCAGCTTCATCGTGAAGTTGCCCGCGTCCAAACGCGCGACCGCTTCGCCGCCATATTGCTTCGTGCGGACATAATTGAAATGGCGGAACTGGTCCGGCCCGAAATAGAGCCTCGCGGTACCCGGTGCCGCCGTCGAACCCTGGGTACAGGCGACGAGGCTGCCTGCCGACACGGAATCGAGACAGACCTGCATCTGCGCAAAGGGAGTGGCGCCGAAGGGCACCGGCGTCAGGTCATAGGCGCGGAAATTGCCGCGCAATTCGGTGTGGAAGCGCGAGCTCCAGTCTGAATTGAGCTGGACGACGATCGAATCGACCTTTTCGGGCCGCCGATAGTTGTTCGACCCCAGGCCCAGCGCCGGGCTGGCCGCGACGGCGCTGGAGAAGCCCGCGGTCGAGGTCTGCGCGCTGTCGTTCCGGATATAGGTCGCCGACAGCCGCTGGCCATCCGTGACGTTCCAGTCGAGCTTGGCGGTATATTTCTTGTCGGTTTCGAGCAGCGTCGACTGCACGCCCAGCGTATCGTAATTATAGACGCTCTTCGCGGTGCTGGTGACCCCGGCGATCTGTGCGTCGGTCAGGTTGGGCACGACCGTCGGGAAGCCGGCGGTGCCGATCTGGATCGGCGTATCCTCCTTGAGATATTCATAGGCCAGCGCGAAGAACAACTTGTCCTTGATGATCGGCCCGGACAGAAACGCACCATAGTTGCGGCTCTCGAAGTCCAGCGCGATCCGGCCGCTCGGCGTGCCGGGGCCCACGCGGGTACGGCTGCCCGTCAGGCCATCCGAACTATAGGTATAGAAGGCCGAACCGGTCAGATCGTTGGTGCCCGAACGCAGGACGACGTTGATCGCGCCGCCCTGGAAATCGCCTTCGCGGATGTCATAGGGGGCGACCTTCACCGACAATTGCTCGATCGCGTCGATCGGCACCGGCCCGCGTGCGGTGGGCAAGCCGCCGTCGTTCAGACCGAAATTGTCCGAGAAGCGCACGCCATCGACCGAGAACTTGTTCAGTCGCGCATTCTGCCCGGCGATCAACACGCCACGCGAGGTCCGGCCCGCGTCGATCGTGGCGAAGGGATCGCGGCGCACGATGTCGCGAATGTCGCGCTGAACCGACGCAACGCCCTCGATCGCCTGGCGGTTGAGCACGGTCGCGGGACCGCCTGCGGTATCGACCGCCCCCACTGCCCGCGCGGTCACGACGACTTCGGCCCCCTCGGGCGCGAGCTCGACCGGCAGGCTGAGCGGTTGGCCAGCGGTCAGATTGACGTCGGTGATGACCGTGGTCGCATAGCCCGGCGCGGCGATGCGGACGGTGAAGGGACCGCCGACACGTAGACCGGCCGCGCTGAAATTCCCGTCCGTGTTGCTGCTGGTCGTGGCCGTCGTGCCGGATGGCACGTGCGTCACCAATATCTCCGCATCGCGCACCGGGACGCCGCCCGATACCACCTGCCCCCGGATGGTCGACGTGACGTCCTGTGCCGCGGCGGGCAGTGCCGTGGCAATGATCGCGATCGCGGCGGTGCCGGTATAAAGTAGAGTACGCATATATCCCCCCAAGGTTCGTATCGGTTCGGTTGTGCCGCGGCCCGTGCCGCACATGGCGGCAGGCCCGGCCCTGAATTATTTCGGTGGCGCCTGTTCGTAGCGGTCCCAATGAACGAGCAATTCGTCGACCACGCGGGACCCGACCGCATAGAGGCTTTCCAGCGCGGCGGTCATGCCGGTATAGCCTTCGTTCTCGCGCAGGAGATTTTCGGCAGCGCTGACACCCGGTGGCGGCATGTCGTAATTGCTGCCCGCGCGCAGTACCATCACGCGGTCGCGGTCGACCTTGCCGGCGCGGTCGAGATATTCGATCGCCTGCATCGTACCCGTTTCCTCCATCGCGGAGGTGACATATTCGCCCTCGCCCCTGGTCCAGTAACGCGTCCAGCCATTGGCCCAATCATTCAGCCGCGCGCCGTGCCAGAACGTCATCGCGGCAAGCTGATCCCCCTTCAGCACAAAGGGCGGACGCTGCGCATTGGGAAAGCCGGTATAGCGCCGGCGTTCGGCCGCAATGCCCGGATCGTCGGGCAGCGTCATGTCCTTCGTCAGCGCATAGGCCCAGTCGCGCAAAGCCCCGTTCAGTTCGAACAGCTCGCCCGACGGCTCGGGCCGCGGCGCTGGATCATTGGGTCCTTTGCGGCGGCGGGGGAAGTAGCCGGTCTTCCAGTCCGCAGGGCTCTCGCGCGCGTCAATCTCATGCGCCAGGTCACCGTCCACCAAGTAACGCGCCCAGGCCGCCGAACCGATCGACGCATCATGCGGATCGATCCCGGCGATACCTGCCACCAACCAATAGGCATGGGTCAGGTCTAGCCGCGGGTCGAGCCCGACCGCCATCGTCGCCGCTGCCGACTTGATATTGCCCACGCCGGTGACGATCGACAGGATGCGACTGTCGGGATTGTAATAGAGGTCGTGGAATCCCTGCGGGAATGGGATGCGCATGTCGAGCTTGCGCCGCTCCTTCCACAACTGGATTTCGCCGGGGGCGTCGCCACTATCCTTGCCGATCTCGAACATGGTGACGATGACCACGCGGACGGGCAAAGGCGTGGAACAGGGGCCGCCCGGCACACAGTCCGCAGCGCGCGCGGAGCCCGTCGCCATAAACGCGGCGGCGAACAACAGGGCAGTGGAAAGCAGACGAAGCACGTGATGATCCCCCGATCGATCCTCTCGTCCCGTCGCATGTCAGGTCGAACCACTTGCACGGCTCGCCACCGCATTTGCAGCGGCATTAATGCCCTACAAAGTCGAAAGCTTACGATCAAATGCAATGATTCCGACGCTGCGTTGCATAAATCAGAGCGGCCCGAAGCGGCCGCGCCTTTATCAGCCTACGGCTAGGAAACGCCCCTCACGAGAGTGAGAAGGAAACGGCAACATTGAGGCTGAGGGGAGTTTGGCTGAGGCGGCGGCCCGCAGACGCAACGCCGCATCATTGATGGCTTCACATCCTATCGCCGGGGTCAATGTTCGAGGCTGTCGATGCCCCCGCGCGGTGGCGGTGCGATTAGACAACCGGGGGGCGAGAAAAGCGGGATCAAGAAGATGCGCATCATGACGTCCAACGCACCAAGTCATTGCAATCGCCTGGAGATTGCCCCGCTCCGATCATCCGGAAGACCATGGTAAAGAGGGCCAGCGCATACCCGTCCAAGACACCATCCTGGCGGTGACGGATGGCAGGATCGAGATTGACGTCGCTCCGTGCCGCAACCCACGTGCATTATCGCTTAGAAGTTCAACTACAACCTTAGGGTCAGGACCTATTGATGTGAGCATCGCGATCTGATTCAGGCTCCGCAAGGAGACCGGAATGAGCGACCTGTTTTGGCTGACGGATGAGCAGATGGAGCGGCTGCGACCGTTCTTTCCCAAGAG
>JAESGE010000112.1_pt1 | contig 74480 bp, 67 predicted proteins | sample 9269601 | NCBI WGS metagenome assembly JAESGE01 (sample SAMN14515569, study PRJNA621662) | algae metagenome | isolation source: Tolypothrix brevis GSE-NOS-MK-07-07A and co-occurring heterotrophs from wet... | place: USA: Grand Staircase Escalante National Monument, Utah | collected 2006-04-16
TAGTAAATTCGGCATATTGTAAAGACGTTCCGACGGAACGTCTCTACGATAGACATCGCACCATGCTCTCTAATTAAATTATGTTGAAATTTATCTTTGGTAATTCAAAAATAAAAATAACAATAAGCAGTTCAGTTATCTGCTGAACTGCTTGTTTTAGACTAAACACGTTAGTAAATTCGGCATATTGTAAAGACGTTCCGACGGAACGTCTCTACGATAGACATCGCACCATGCTCTCTAATTAAATTATGTTGAAATTTATCTTTGGTAATTCAAAAATAAAAATAACAATAAGTAATTCAGCAGATAACTGAATTGCTTATTGTGGACTAAATTAGGCTTGCTAAAAGCATCTCGATGCTTTTAGCAATCTTGTTCTTATTGACTTGAAGACTTAATAGTGTCTGTTGCCTCTGTCCCAATTGCCACCACCACCGCCACCGCCACCGCGAGAACTTTTCTCCTCCCGTGGTCTTGCTTTATTAACTTTCATTGCGCGCCCCATCCATTCTGCACCATCGAGAGCTGCGATCGCAGCATCTTCTGCGGCTGATGATTCCATTTCTACGAAACCAAAGCCGCGTGCGCGACCTGTTTCTCTATCTGTCGGTAATTGAACCCGGCTGACGGTGCCGTACTCTGCAAATACCTTACTAAGGTCGTCTTCTGTGACGCTGTAGGACAGGTTCCCTACGTAAATTGACATGAAATTCTCCAAAATCCATTGATGCAGATATGTTCATTCGGAGAGATGCCTGCAATTATTACTAAGTACAAGCTCCATATCGCCGAACTCACTTCATTTAGATTTTATCAGAGAAATGGGTTTAAAACCCCGTCGTTCTACGACGGCTTTATATTGTTGGTGTAATGTTGTATATTTAAGAAGTTGGGACGATAACCAAGTCCTAAACAAACATTTTTCTTGAATACCGCTCTTCTCTTGCGGGAAGGCATAAGCCTAAAGTCTGTGGAGCGAACATAAGACCAAATCCTCTTAGGGGGTGCAGGCGGTTGCTATGAAGCAGAAACCTAATTCGTGAGTGTTAGGAATCCCCGACCGTTTACGGCGGGGAGGATGTCAACCTAACTTTAGATACTTTACCGCACTAAAAGACTAAGATGTGCTACCGACTATGGTCGGGCAGACCAAAAGTCAACGCTTGGGGAGAGAACCACCTCTGGCTTAGATACCGCAAGGGGTCTAAGTTAAGTGGACTCGTTGAACCAAGAATCCTCATACCTTTAGGTTTACTAGTGTCAATTCTCACAACAATCCCCGATAACGAATAAAAACTAAAATCACCGCCCACGACCCCAAGGCGACTTTAACTGCAACTAGGATATTCAGCAAGGGGACAACCCCCCCACTAAAAAGTGCGCCCATCTCTCCGTGGGGTAACTCAATTCCAGCCAGAGTTATAGCCGCCAGTACAATGAAAACCAGAACCGAAACTTTCTCCCATATAGCAGCGTGGTAGCGCTGGTAGATTTCTTGCATCCACTCTGGTGAAGAGGTAATTGCAATCAACCCGATCGCTGTTCCACCAGCCACCCCAGACGCAAAACCACCGCCGGGACTGAGATGTCCCCGAATAGCTAGTTCGATACTTACCAACGCGGCAATAGTCGCTCCCAGACGCGCCAGGACAATGGATGGCTCATCGGTGAAACGATAAATCGCGCAGGACGGCTTTTCATTCGCCAGCATAAAATTAGCTCCCATGATGGCGATCGTAAATACCACCACCTCGAAGATAGTGTCGTATAAACGATTCCTGAGAATGATCACTGTAACCGCATTCGGCATACCACCATCTTTAACAATCGATTCAACGATGGAGAAATCCGGTACCACTGGTGCTGAATTCGGCAAGATAAGCATTTTTACAAACAGCGCTATCCCTGCTGCAATGTAGATCCACTTCATTTATGCTTCTCCCCTGAATCTGGTGTACTTACATAACTCAGGATTGTCGCTGGTGATGCAAGTTCGGTTTGCATAATCTCATAGATACGTTTCACTCTAATGGCGGTGTGATAAAATTGATTTTCGTCCTCACTTGTTACCTGTTCTCGCCTGACACAGGTTGCATGGACTTCTTTATCCATCAGCGCTCGTTCCAAAGCTTGGGTATTTGGGTAGGGAACCAGTTCTAGACGCATCTGGCGTTTGCCAAAAATTTTGCGTAAGTCATCCATCAGTTGCCCAAAATGGTGTTCGTCATCTGGCTCCATCGCCTCATTTTCAACTAAGCCAAGACGCATCACCAGGGATGAACGCACGGCGATCGCATAAAGGGTAATTGCCAACATAGTACCCACCAATGCTTCAGTTAAAGCAACATCTGGCGCCCCCAAAATTGCATATAGCATTGCTGCCACCGCTCCCAAGATGCCGCGAATAACTAAGGCATTGTATGGATTGACCTGAGATACTACCATAGACGCAGCCAACGGCAACAGGGCGATGATCACATAGAGATAGCTATCATTCATGGCTAGCCTCGTTAGTAGAACAGTAAGCCAACACATACCCCAGTACTGTATTCCAGATGGCCAAGGAGATGAGAGCAAGGATGAGTAGCGGCCATCTGCTGGGTATCTTTAAGAGTAGCCCGATGATGATACTCATTGATCCAAGAGTATCTGCAACCGAAAGACTATGGAGTTTGAACAATAGCGATCGCTTGCCCAGTAGGGGAAAGGTTCCCCAAAACCAGAAGAAAAGTCCTAAACCTATGCAGGTATAACTGAAAAAGTCAATCATACTTCATTCATTCGTTTGAGTACATGAGCCAGCAACATTAATCCAGCATTTCCCACACTGAGGATGATGACCCCGCAAACACCAATCATCCAATCATCACGCAAGACGGATACGACCAGGATCATAATTGAAGTTTTGGTGGCAGCACTGGCAAGTGCGAGCATTTTTTGCCAAATATCATCATCTTGCCATGCCTCATACATGGGGATGAGCAGTGCCAAAATCATGGCAATCAATACCACATTCAGATTCATACTTTTCTCCTCAGTCGCACCCAATGTACCTCGTACCAGCCTTCTTCGTGGTATTTCAAAACAACGGTCTTTGGTGTAAAGGTAATTAAGAATATATCCAGAAATACAAGCCCTGGCGTGCGTCCTGGTTTAATTTGTTCCATCGTTATATCTTCGTGGTTATGCGGGCGGAGGATGATTTGAAATGCCTCAATATACGCCTGGGGAATCGCCACCATGATTTCACCCAGCACACGCACCCAATCTTTTAATGATTCCCTACCTGTTTTACCACCTGGCAATAGAAGTGCAATGCTGATACCAATGATGATATTTGCCACACTGAAATCGGCAGTGAGCAAAAACCAGATAGTCAGTCGCAATATTATATTTAAATACCCAACCATGCAAAACCCTTCCAGAACAATAGGATTAAAATCAAACTCATGACACCGATCAAATGGTCAAATTGTTCAAGGACACGCGGTAACTTGATTATTGAATGTTTAAAAATTAGTAAGTACGCCAACCAGCCAACGCCGATGATTACAAGGGGTTTAATGATATTCGCCAAGGTGTACGCTTCGTAATACACAACATTAGCCAGAATTAGCCCACCGAGCAATAGAATCATGGCAGCCCAGAAACCAGGCTTTAAATCCGCTTTTCCCCCACGCGGCAAAAATATGAATTTGGCAAAGGTTATTGCTGTTCCGAGGGCTGCAATATTCATTGCTATCTCTTGCCAAGGTAGCAAATTCTTCGTTGTCAACACCTTTGCCCCAAAGCCGGATAACAACGGTAAGCCCGATATCGACAAGCTAGCGATCACCAAGGCAATCCAAATTGGGGTAGCGATCGGTTGATGTTGCAGTTCCTTGAAATTTCGACTCGGTAAAGCCCCGGCGATCATAAAAAGCGCCGATTTCACCAGTCCGTGCGTCAGCGCATAAAAACCACCCACGCCCGGTGCAGCAAGAATCCAGCCTAACTGGGAAATCGTGCTTAATGCCAGCATCCGCTTGGTATCTTTTTCAAAGACTGCATAAAATACTCCCAGAAGCGCTGTGCCAACTCCAAAGATTCTCACAATCGGGTCAATCTCTTCCACCATCAGCGCACACCGCACTAATGGATAAACACCAGCTTTGACCACAACTCCCGACAGCATCGCCGAAACTGGCGTTTCCGATTCGGAATGAGTCAAGGGCAACCATAATCCCGATACAAAAACTCCTCCTTTTGTCAAGAGTCCCAAAAAAATCAGGGCAAGGGCTTCTGGAGGTGCTACGCGCAAACCGGCAAAACTAAATGAATGATGTGCCTGATACACCAGCACCGCGCCAACCAGATAAAAAAGCATTGCCACGTTGCTGCTAAATAGATAGCGTAAGGCAACCCAAATCGAACGGTCAGTTCGGGGATAGGCAATCAACAGAAACGCGGCAATACCACTTACCTCTAACGCCACGTATAAACTAATTAAATCCGCACAGGCAAACGCGGCATTAACACTGCCATGCAAAATGATCAGTTGTGCGTAAAAAAAAGCTGTCTTATCGCTGTGCCAACAGTAGAGGACGACTGCTGCCGTCACCAGCGCATTAGTTAATATGAAGTAGGCGCTTAATTGATCGACTGTTAAGATAACGCCAAAATTATCTAGTAACTGTAGTGTCAGTGGGGACTGAGTTACAAATAGCTGCAAAGCATATCCGGCGGAAGCCAAAGCCACACACAGTGCGAGATATTTGTCAAGCTTGGGTAGCAGATAAATGACAAACCCAAAAAACAACGGTAGTGCAATCCAGGCGATCGTAATGTTACTCATGGCGTATTATTCTTCTCGATTTCGTTGCTTTCCAAGGTCGGATTATCCCGTGATAGCTTCATAACGCCGACCAGCATTAACGCCTGAATCGAAAATCCGATCACAATCGCCGTCAATATAACCGCTTGGGGAACCGGATCGGCGTATCTGACATTTTTGGCGTTGGAAATAATTGGTGTGAACAAGCCATCTCGTGATGCAATCAGCACGTAATAGGCGATAACCCCGGTACTCATGACATCCATAGAGATGATCTTCATCACGAGGTTCTTTTTAAGTATGATGCCAAAAAATCCGCAAAATATTGTTGCGAATATGCACGCTTCTAACACGAGAATTAATTATTGGGTAAGGTTTAGCTGCTCAACTGTGAATCTGAGGTAAAAGTCACTCCCAACAAGTATTATCGCCTACTTATGTATCTCTTTAGAGCAGAGGCTGTAAAATAACATCACCTTGTCGAATGGGTTGCATAGATTTACCTCTATAAATGTAGGTAAAATCCCACTTTGCGGTTGCTCTGAAATTTGCTTTAATTTTGGCACAATCTTTTTGGAATCAGGCATCAGTAATTTGAGGAGGGGTAAAGGGGAAAGGGCAAGAAAAAAGAAATATTTGTCCCCCTTGTCCCCTTGTCCCCTTGTCTCCCCCCCTCTGGTTTCCAAAACTGTAGTCGTCAATTATGCCAGATATAAGTTAATGATTGAGATAACACTAAATTTACACTTCTGCTTTCCCTGGCACATCCTCAAAAAAGGACTATCCTACGGGAAGGGCTACGCTCTCAAGAGCTTTCTTTGCAGGGATTTTATCTTGAACGGACAGTTTGTGGGAGGATGAAATCACATCCCTCCGCCCTCAGTAATGTTAATTTAACTGTCTAGCTTTGCAGCTATTATTTTTTTGAAATTTCCATGTCAACTCTCGTCATCGTCGAATCTCCAACCAAAGCTCGTACCATTCGCAATTACCTGCCGAAGGACTATCGAGTGGAAGCGTCTATGGGTCATGTACGTGACCTTCCCCAGTCGGCTACAGATATTCCCGCTAGTGTCAAAGGGGAAAAATGGGCGCAACTGGGAGTAAATGTAGATGCCGACTTTGAACCGCTGTATATCGTCCCCAAAGACAAAAAGAAAATTGTCACCCAGCTCAAAGAAGCCATGAAAGGCGTAACTGAACTGATTCTGGCAACGGACGAAGACAGGGAAGGTGAAAGCATAAGTTGGCATTTATATCAAATACTCAAGCCGAAAGTTCCGACCAAGCGGATGGTATTTCACGAAATTACCTCAGAGGCAATTAAAAAAGCGTTGAAAAACTGCCGCAATATTGATGAGCAGTTGGTTCGCGCTCAAGAAACGCGGCGAATTTTAGATCGGCTGGTGGGCTATACCCTGTCACCGCTATTGTGGAAAAAAATCGCTTGGGGATTATCTGCGGGGCGGGTACAATCGGTTGCTGTGCGGGTTTTGGTGAAGCGGGAACGGCAACGCCGCGCTTTCCATGAGGGTACATATTGGGATTTGAAGGCTTACTTGGAGCATGAAAAAGCCGCTTTCACCTCACAGTTAGTGACCCTGGGAGGAACCAAAGTAGCAACAGGCAGCGATTTCGACTCAACTACAGGTCAAATTATTGTTGGGCGCAAAGTCGTGCTGCTTAGTGAAGAGGAAGCGTCTTCGCTCAAGGAACGCCTGACAGGTAAACCCTGGACAGTTACAGACATTGAAGAACGCCCGGTAACACGGAAACCCGCACCACCGTTTACCACCTCGACCCTGCAACAAGAATCTAACCGGAAATTGCGCCTTTCGGCGCGGGATACGATGCGAATTGCTCAAAATTTGTACGAGCAAGGGTATATTACCTACATGCGTACAGATTCGGTGCATTTGTCAGAACAAGCAATTTCAGCTGCCCGTGATTGTGTAGAAAAGCTTTACGGAAAATCATATCTCAGCCCCCAACCAAGGCAATACACCACCAAATCCAAAGGCGCACAAGAAGCACACGAAGCCATACGTCCGGCGGGTAGCAGCTTCCGCACGCCTCAAGAAACTGGTTTAGGCGGTCGAGAACTCGCGCTGTATGACTTGATTTGGAAGCGCACCGTAGCCTGTCAAATGGCTGATTCTCGCCAAACTCAAATTACCGTCCAGTTGCAAGTTGAGGATGCGGGTTTTCGTTCTTCTGGCAAGCGAATTGATTTTCCCGGTTATTTACGCGCTTATGTTGAAGGGTCAGATGATCCCGATGCGGCGTTGGAAGACCAAGAAGTAATTTTACCGCCGATGAAAGTGGGGGATCATCCAAATTGTACCAACTTAGAGGCAGTTGATCACGAAACTCAACCACCAGCTAGATACACTGAAGCTACTTTGGTGAAAACTTTAGAAAGTGAAGGTATCGGTCGTCCCAGTACATACGCCAGCATTATCGGCACCATACTTGATAAAGGTTACGCCCAATTGGTGAGTAACGCCCTGATTCCGACTTTCACCGCTTTTGCCGTCACCGACTTGCTAGAAAAACACTTTCCCGACATCGTAGATCCTAGCTTTACTTCCAAAATGGAGCAAACTTTAGATGATATTGCTACCGGCGAAGCTAAATGGCTACCCTATCTGCGGGAATTCTATTCGGGAGCCAAAGGTCTAGAAACTCTGGTTAGAGAACAAGACGCACATATTGATGCTACCAAAGCTAGGACAGTAGAACTAGAAAATCTCGATGCGAAAGTCCGCATTGGGAAATACGGTCCTTACATCGAAGTCGAAAATGGTAATGGTGTTATCACTGCTTCAATTCCCAAAGACCTCACCCCCGCTGACCTCGACCCGAAAAAGGTAGAAATCTTACTGCGGCAAAAAACTGAAGGTCCCGACCAAGTAGGGCGTCATCCAGAAACTGGCGAACCAATTTATGTGAAAATTGGCGCTTACGGTCCTTACGTTCAGTTGGGTGACAAGACCGAAGAAAACCCCAAACCTAAACAAGCTTCTTTACCTAAAGGTGTTACTCCCGAAAATGTCACTCTGGAGATGGCTGTTGGTCTTTTGGCACTACCCCGGACATTGGGAGTTCATCCGGATATAGGTGGCAAAATTCAAACCAGTTTAGGACGTTTTGGTCCTTATGTTGTTCATGACCAAGGTAAAGAAGGCAAAGATTATCGTTCTTTAAAAGCTAGCGATAATGTCTTAACAATTTCTTTAGAAAGGGCTTTGGAATTGTTATCTGAACCAAAAAAAGGACGCAGCAGCACCAACAGTAAATCTAAAGCTGCTTTACGCGAATTAGGCGCACATCCAGAAGATGGCGAACCAATCAACATCTACGATGGTCCTTATGGTCCGTACATCAAGCACGCCAAAACAAACGTGAGTATCCCCGAAGGTCAATCGGTCGAAAATGTGACGCTTTCCACAGCACTGGAGTTGTTAGCAAGTAAAGCATCGTCGGCAAAATCCACACGTAAGACAACGAGTAAAACTACAACCAAAACCACACCTAAATCAACTACTACTAAAGCTAAGTCAACTACCACAACTGCGAAAAAAACTGAGCGAAAGGGAGAATAGCGAAGTTGCTAATTGCTAATTTCCCTTTTACCCCTCGACAAAATTTCCTATTGGCTTGTGACATAATAGCTTTCCTTCATATGATGTAACCCTATAGGTTTCTGATGTGATAATGTAGTAAGTATTGGAGATCACAACACAGAATTTGACTAATGGCTTATGCCTAAAATAAAGTGATGTGTATCAAGCCAGTTTCAAGCCAGAGGTGCGTTGGAACGCCAGTTTCCGCTTAACTGTGAATCAAATATTAAGGTAGTATCTCAGGAGCGCTCAGTCAGATGGACTATATAGATAAGGTACTGGAAAAGCTTAAAGAATGGGCACGGAAGCTGATTGAAGCCCTGCTAGGTCCAGAGGCTGAGGCAGAACCGGAACTAATTCCGATTCCTGTAAATGACCGATCGCGCCGTCGCTAAAAAGTTAAAAGTGGTTGTATTGACATTAGAATATTTAAGCGTCCTGGTACTACATGGACCAAACCTAAATCTACTAGGACAGCGAGAACCAGGAATTTACGGTTCAGTCAATTTGGCGGAAATTAATCGCCTGTTAGAAGAAGAAGGAAAAAAACTACAGGCGAAAGTTTCTCCCTTACAGTCAAATCATGAAGGAGTTTTGGTAGATGCGATTCATGCAGCATTAGGGCAACATGAAGGAATTTTAATTAACGCCGGGGCGTATACTCATACAAGTGTGGCATTGCGAGATGCGATCGCTGGTGTTAATTTACCTACAGTAGAAGTACATTTAAGTAACATCTACCGTAGGGAAGAATTTCGCCATAATTCATATATTGCACCAGTGGCGATGGGACAAATAAGTGGTTTTGGTGTCCAAAGCTATTTATTAGGTCTACAAGCGTTAGTGGATCATTTAAGAAATAAAACTTAAAATTTCCGAATATGAGCGGGGTTCTCCCGCTTATATTCGGAATATGGCTTAGGGTAATACCCAGCCCCTAATTTATGCGCTATTCTCTGGAAAGTCGGTTTAGAGGTACAATAATCGGGGCATTTATTGGGGATTTAGCCTCTGGCAATAAAGAACAGCCGAAAAATTGGCATGAAATTGCGCTTTTAGGTATGGAAAGTCTAATTTTGCGATCGCAACTGAATTTAGATGATTGGATTCAACGTCAGCAAAAAGAATTTCCTCATTTAGATATTAGCGATGACGTTTCCTTGAAAGCGATTATTGCGACTTTGCCAGTGGCGCTGTTTTACTTTGACAATACAGTTAAACTGCGAGAAAATTTGAGTCAGGCGATCGCAATCTGGGATCGAGACTTAATAGTTCGGGATGGGACACTAGCAGTAGGCTATGCCATCGCTCAATGCTTAACTGAAAAACTAGATATAAAAACCCTCATACCCCAAACAATTGACTTTATTGGCGAAACGCCAACCGCACTACCACAAACCTTATTAAAAGTCAATAATTTATTACTTCAGGGTGCTGGATTAGAAAGAGTACAAGGGTCATTAAGTCGAGAAGAAAAGCTAACTAAAGTTATTGCTATGGCGTTCTACTGCTTTATGAGTACCTTAGAAGACTTCCGTTTGTCAATTTTGCGGGCTACTCCACTCTCGCCTGCTACAGGTGCAATTACTGGTGCTTTATCAGGGGCTTACAATAGTTTAACGAGCATTCCCGTAAGTTGGCAGATGAAGTTATCTGCACCAAATTCGGCAACATCAAGACTGAGTAACTGCAAGCAGATGATAGAATTAGCTGATGCGTTAGTGGCTGTATGGTCAGGAGCCTATGACCTTACCCCATATCCTTTATATTTACAGCAAGAAGGATGTGCAATGTCTGACAAACAAAGTACGCTATGCGTCAGTGCAGCTCCTCGCGTCATTCGGTTACGTTAATCATCAGAATTGGGAGTTGCTAAACCTGGTAGATCCGGGGGTGGGAGGATTTCAAAGAGCGATCGCCTTACAATTACCTGATGGGTTTTTGGTGAGACCCGACAATGGTATATTTAGTGGGATACTTAGTCATCGCCACCAAGATATTTCGCCCGTCCGCTCCAACGTGTTGTTAGACCACGCTTTCGCGACAAGCTTACAACCGCTCGTCCGCTTTCAGCTTGCTGTTTTTGCAAATCAGCAAAGATTGCTTTCAAGTCATGGTTGAATGACCGGGAGTACTCTTCACGAATTCTGTGAATCTCTTCTACAATTTCATCTTGCAACATAATCAACCTTCAAGAAGTTCATAGGGTGTACAAAGAATCGGTAACTCGTATCCAAAATCAAGGCTAATCTCTGCCAACTTTCCCTGAATCTGAGCATTGGCAATGTGCTTACAATTCCATGTCAGCAGGTAATCCATGCCATGAATAGTTGCCGCTGCAATGTGAAGAGCATCAACATCAGCTTTTGAAGGGAGGTTACTCCGCTCTAAGAACCGTTCTGCTAAATCAAGTACAGGTTGGTTTAAGTCTAGTAACGGAAAGTCACGAAGGATCTCTAGCCGTCGAGATGCCATTTCAGCGTCTCCTTGGGCTACTTCTTTTAGAACGGCTTGGGAGGTATAGAGGCTAAAGGCATTACGGCGCGTATCCCACCACTCTCGCGTTACTTCAGTGTTTGCAACCAAGACAAGGTTCCTGCTAGGTCGAGCAGTGAGATAGCCCAAGATGCTGGTTTCGATGTAGACCGCTTCACTCATACGAAGTAGGCTGGGAGTCTCTCTATTTTAACCCAGCCCTTCATCAGCCCGCCTCAAAAGCTACGTAGACCAACGATCTCATACAGATTGCATCATGTTTACACAGAACCAAACGTAGTGCCATTGAAAGGTCGGACAATAAGAGCTTGTCCTAAGCCATCAATAACATAGACAAGTCTAGACTATTATCGACAACTATTCTCCTACACTTTCAATGAGACTATCGACAAATTCTCTAAGCCGTTCCTTCCAGTCTGGGACGGCTTTTAATTTATCTTTAACGCCTTTTCTCACGTTAAAACAAACCGGCGCTCGATCAAAAGGCTCTTCATTGAAAGGTAATGCAGTGCTTTGTCCGTTCTCAATCGCAGTCAGTGTGAATAACACCATCAATGAGCAAAAAAGTGGACAATCTCTCCTAGCATAGGAAATATAGATTCAAATCCCAGATTGTTATGACTCTAACAGAATCTCCAGCATCCGTTTATCAAGGTCAGTTTGGCGAATTTACAATTAATCAAAGCGATCGCAAAAGCGTAATTATCTATCGCACTGCCTTAATGGTAGCCGCACTCAGCTTTGCGATCGCCAGCGCTTTGGTATTGTTTTACACCAATAAAACTACCATCCAAGTAATTACACCTTTGTATACTATTTTTTGTCTTGCTCTGGGTGTAAGTTTACTGACTATTCATATCTACTTAGCACCGCTGCATCGGCTTTTACAAGCTTTCTGGTTCATCGGTTGCATTTCCTCATTTGCAGTGGGACATTTTGACACTCAAGCTTTTGCTGTCACAGTTTACACTCATCCACTGAGTTTGTTGGGAATTGGTTTTACCTTCGCAGCTTTAACAGGCATATATTTCAAAGAAGCTTTTTGCTTCAATCGTTTGGAAACAAAAGTATTAACCTTTACAGTGCCAATACTGTTGCTAGGACATTTGGGAGGAGTTTTGCCAATTCAAGCAGAACGGATTTTATTAGGAGTTTGGGCGATTTTCTTTGTCATATTTGCCTTGCGGAAAGCTGTACAAGAAATTCCTCCGGATATTGGCGACAAATCCGTGTTTGCTTATTTGAAAGCAGAACGCACAGCCAAAGCATAAATACAGCTTAATGTCCAGAAAAAACTATCAAAATCCCAAAATCCTAAAAATCAGGCTGATAAAACGCCAAGAAATGTGGACACTGACGGTGCTAGGATGGGTAATAGCGATGGCTTTAATGATTTATGTAATATTTTTCAGCATTACTCATTTATACCCGTTTCTCGCCGTCACCTCTCCCATCAAAACCGATGTCTTGGTAGTGGAAGGATGGGTAAAAGACTACGCAGTAGAACAAGCATTTGCCGAATTTAAAAGCGGTTCCTATCGACAAATATTCACCACAGGAGGTCCGGTAGAAAAAGGATTTTATCTAGTTGAGTATAATAATTTTGCCACAATTGCCGCCGCTACTTTAAAAAAGCTGGGTATGCAACCAGAAAAAGTGACAATTGTACCTGCACCGGATGTAATTAAGGATCGGACTCATTCATATGCGATCGCACTTCGTCAGTGGCTAGCAAGTTCAAATTCCCCGATAAAATCAATGAATTTGTTAACCTCTGATGCCCATGCTCGTAGAAGTTGGCTAATATTTCAACAAGTGCTTGCCCCGAAAATCAAAGTCGGAATAATTGCCGCTAAACCAGCAAGTTACAATCCAAATAAATGGTGGACTTCTAGCGAAGGTGTGCGAACGGTAACTTCGGAAATGATCGCTTATATTTATGCGGTATTTGTGAATTGGTAGTGAGGACTTCAGTCCTCATCTTATTAACAAAAAGACTTCAGTCCTTACTTACATCATCCCAAAACCTCCACTACTTCCAACACATTAAGTTCATCAAGAACTCGCCAAATTTCCTGTAACATTGGCTGTAACCCAGCGCCGGTAACAGCAGAAATCAAGAAAACTGGCGCAAAGGATAGATGATTAAGTTGCATGGCTAGTGCATCCAAATCTACAGTTTCGCGATCGACTGCATCAATTTTGTTCAGTGCTAAAACAAGCGATCGCTCCGCTAAACCTCGTCCGTAATCTTCTAACTCTTTTTTAATCGTTTTATATTCGCCTATAACATCTTCACTGGTAGCATCTATCAAGTGCAACAGTACCCGCGTCCGCTCAATGTGACGCAGAAAATCGTGTCCCAACCCCGCACCACCAGAAGCACCTTCAATCAATCCGGGAATATCAGCAAAAACTGTACCATCACCACTCGGTTTCCTGACTACACCCAAGTTTGGAATCAAAGTAGTAAAAGGATAATCAGCAATTTTCGGACGCGCTGCTGACAAAGCTGATATTAAAGTTGATTTTCCCGCATTCGGTACTCCAATAATTCCCACTTCTGCTAACAGTTTCAACTCCAGACGCAGTTGCTTTATTTCTCCCGCTAATCCTGGGAGCGCGTATTCTGGAGCGCGGTTACGATTACTCAAGAAATGTTGATTTCCTAAGCCACCTTTACCACCTTTAGCTACCACAAAAATCTGGTTTTGCTCAATTAAATCTGCCAACAATTCGCCACTTTCCGCATCATAAATAGCCGTACCGCAGGGAACTTCCACAGTAAAATCTTTGCCATTTGCACCGGTACAGTTATTTGGTCCCCCACGTTCACCGTGTTCGCCTTGAAAACGATGGTTGTATCTAAAGTCCAGCAAAGTTTGTAAATTGTTCTTTGCCACAAAAATGACCGAACCACCGCGTCCCCCATTTCCGCCAGAGGGACCTCCAGCCGGCACATACTTCTCCCGACGGAAAGCGACAATACCATCGCCACCTTTACCGGCTTCAACTTCAATGTTTGCTTGATCGATAAATTGCATAGTTATTTGTTAGTTGTTGGTGGTTAGTGGTTAGTGGGAATTTGAAGAGGGGAAAAGGGACTTATGCCCAATGCCCAATGCCCAATGCCCAATGCCCCATTCCCCACGTACCTAAATATAAGGTGAAACATCTTCACCGCAATCATCTGCTAGATAGGAAAGGGCGCGAAAACGCAAACCCACAAGTTGTTCATAAAGTGGATTGATTTTACACATCGGTGGAATGTGAACTATTTTCCGCCCAAAGAGTTTGACGTCGCGCTCAAAGGGACACTGCGAAGGTATCATTTTGCACAAAAAGCGGGCTAGTGTGGGGTCGTGAATCTCCAGTTTGTCTAGCCACTCACGTATCGATCGCAATCCATCAAGTTGCCGTTTTGTCAAATCGGCGGAAGGAGTCTGTATTTGTTGTGGGTGTTCTATAGTGTAGCGCAGCGCTTTGAGTAATTCTTCTGGCTGCCCTAAAACGAGACACAACTTATGCAAAAGGTCGTCTTCAGTGGGAGAATAAATTCCATCTGCGATCGCTACCATGACGGCTGTTCTCAAAAAATTTTCCGCTGCTGTTGTATTTTTACCCAATACCGCAGCTAATTCCTCTGGTTCAATTGGCTCTAATGACTCAAACTTGATTTTAGGTGCCAATTCTGTGTCAGTGATATTAGCAATTAATTCTTGTTCTTTTGCATCAAAGTTACCATCTGCCCACGCAACTGTTAGTAATCCACGCAGCCAAGCGGCAATTTGATCGTTGCTATAAGGAGATTGAATTGCACCTTTCACTCTAAATAAATCCTTTTAACTAATTCCTTAAATAGTAGCTTTGCGGCTTTGGGAAAAATGCGCGATGCCTTCTCTAGGAGAGGGACGCGGCTACGGCGAGCTTTCCTGCGGAACGCTGGGCGAACGCTAACGCATTAATTGAACAGTACTATTTTCCCTAACTACGTAAGAGGGTGTTTATAAGTTTTATTCGTGACTATTTATTGCTGAAGCTACTTCCTTATTTTAGTGTTATTTTTCTGTACTCTTTATCTGCCTGTTCATAGTTTACCCTAATAGGTGCAAGATAAATAATCGCACAGAATTATTTACACATGAGTTTATAGTCTGAATAAGGGTTTGATGTCTTAAGTTTGTGTAATTAATTTTGTTTAACTACATTATAAGCTAATGAAATGCGATCGCTCTCTACTCAACTATTAACTACAACAAAAAACTTACCTTCCTATGAAGTGCGATCGCCCTCTACTCAACTATTAACTACAACAAAAAACTTACCTTCGCAAACTACGCGGATCAAGCGCATCTCTCAATCCATCACCGAGCAAATTGAAAGCCAGCACCGTCAAAATAATCAGTATAGCAGGGGGCCAAATTAGCCAAGGTTGCAGTACCAAAATCGAAGCATTGCTTGCCAAAGAAAGCATATTACCCCATGACGGATCAGGTTGCTTAATGCCCAAACCAATCAGACTAAGTACCGCTTCTAACCCAATAAAGCTAGGAACTGAAAGCGTAGCAGCGATAATTATATAAGTAGCAGTTTGCGGCAAAACGTGACGGAGAATAATATAAATTGGCTTACCACCCATTGCCCGTGCAGCTTGGACAAACTCTCGCTCTTTAATTGAGAGTACCTGTCCGCGAATTACCCGCGCTAACCCAGCCCAACTAATAACCGAAGTAATCAACACAATTAGCAAAAAGTTCTGCGTGCTACTTAAACCAACTGGTAATACTGCCCCTAAAGTCACCAAAAGATAAATACTAGGAAACGTCATCAACACTTCAGCTAAACGCATGATTATGCTATCAGTCCAACCACCGAAATAGCCAGAAATTCCCCCAAGGAACAGACCAAGGGGAAAAGTAATCAGGACACCGATAATTCCAATAAATAAACTAATGCGACCACCATACAACAAGCGGCTGAATTGGTCGCGACCTTGGTCATCAGTACCCAAAAAATTGAATTTGACATTATCGGTTGTGCCAAACAAATGCCAATTGAGTGGAATACCTGGAATTATTGTTACTTCGTCCCATTTGGGCGGTACGGGAAAACTAAGCTGAAACAAATGGTACTCTGAACCTTGGACGAATAAACGTAAAGGTGAAGGTTTACTTTGGTCTACGATTAGTTCTCGCTTACCCGTTTCTAAATTTGTGTCTCCTTGGGTCGTCGGATAAACATGAGGACCGATAAACTGCCCCGATTTAGAAAACCAAGAAACCTGAGTAGGTGGCAGGAGCGAACCATTTGGTTGTGTGATATATGGGTCGTAAGGAGCGATGAAATCAGCTGCAATTACTGCCACATAGAAAACTAATAGCAAAATTGCGCCAAATCGCGCCAACGGATTTTTCTTGAGTCTTTGCCACCAATTCATAAAAAAACCTGGTAAGTGTGGAAACGAGCGTGGCTTTAGCCCTTCCTAGTAAACACGCCTCAAGCGGTTTTAACCGCAGTGACAATTAGTCCGGTTGAGCGTGCAATTAGCCAAACTTTGTTTTTGCTGAACTGACCAAGCCGCTTCCAGTTCTGGTCAGATACAGAAACCTGTTTCTCGGTGTCGCCGCTTACCCAACCGCGATAGGTCTTATCACCTTGAGTAGCCTCAACATAGTCGCCTTTTCTGAAACCATGCCTGGTAACAGTACCACCGTATTTACGGCGCACTCCGCCTTTTGCGGGAACCATGAGATGAAGTTGGCGGCGCGATACCGGAGGACGGCGAATAACCGCAAAAGGTGCGGAAGTTACAGATACATCGCCTTTCCAGCCTTGTGAGTAGCGGTCAATAATGCCGTACTGGATGAATTCGCTACAGGCAAGAGCTACTCCATCTAGTGCATGGGTTGCCGGAATTGCATCGCCCTTTGAATGCTTCTGCTTATGTAATCCCAATTCCCTCCTAATGTTTGCGGTTTCCCAGCCCTGTAGTTGTTTTACTTCGCCGAAGGCTTTTAGTTGTTCTAGCTGCCATTTTTGTCCCACCATCACCGGGCTAAAACCCTTGTCGCCACGCGCTTTAATTACCTCGTAGACAACTGTTTGAAACGGGAAGACTAAAGTTAACTCATCCAATACGCGCCATTCCAATTCTCGGTTAGCCCGAATACTGGGAGGGACTTTGCGCTGACGACGATTATCAAACCGTTTCTGGCGATGTGCGCGAAGCTTAAAAGCAATCTTGCGGTTAATTCTGCGTCCACGCCGACCTCTACGCATCATGGCGCGCTGTTCCATGCGTTCCCGCACTGATTTAAAAGGTAATTGGAGATGCGCTAACCACAACGTAAATTTGGCTGACTGGACTCCAATGCCTGTGTACATTTTTCCAGGGTCAACGCCTACTACTATTGGTTGCGTTTCTTCCTTGGCGCATTTGGTTAATTGAATTTGGAAGATCCCAAGATCTTTATGCACTACTTTGGCTTTCCCCGCTTTCAACCAACGTCTTGCTCTACTAGCCTTTGTAGGCATCAAAGGGAATCCTTTTTTCGATAATACTGGTACTCTTAACATTGGATATAATCCTCAGAGTAAAGTTGTAAGTCTCCTCGCCCAACTAATCCAGAATGGCTTGGCATTACCCAACGACTCAACAAAAAGTCTTGCAACTTATCCGAACTGGAGAAGTATTCGGAGGTGCGTGTCAGGATTAGTCTCGGTGGGCTAGTCAAACACGTAAGATTTGCTTCTTACAAGCCGCTGCCTAAGGATCGGGGTTATTGACAATAGATTGTTAGTTGTTAGTGGTTGGTTGTTAGTTGCAAGATATGAATTATGAAACTTTTTTACTCATTCGTAATTTATGTTTCATAATTCTTAACTTCTAGCTCCGGTGTTCCTGTACAGACACAATTAATCGCGTCTCTCCTAACTCTTCTAAATATAGTTCTTCTTGTTGTTTTTCGTGTTCTACAACAAATACATTTGAATAAAGATTAGCTACCATTTGTTTTCCCTGCTGTGTCAAAGATAAATAACGCAGTCCTTCTTTAATATAAGGATATACGCCATTCCAATAAAACTTGGCGTAGTTCTTTCGCAAATCGGCAGGAGTTTTATAACCCAAAACTTTATTTATTCCCGTTTCTTCAAACTCGTAGAATAAAGAAGTAATTTTCCGCAAGTAACGCGGATCGCTTAATTGTCCAATCAAATCGGCAGCACGTACTAAGCCTGCAAAGCTACTTGTACCTTGATTATCGTCTGCCGCAGGCACTGGAAACCGAGTCAATTCAATGTTAGTCTTAATTATCTCAGAATCTATCAGCGCGTGACCGCCAAAACGCTCATCAATGAATAGTTTTGCTCGATCAACATGATACGGTGTGAGGCTGGCATCAGAAGCCCCAGGATGAAGAGTAATCATTTGCCCATTTTTACCTGTGGCATACAAGTTTTCTGTTTCTCGGTCTTGTCGGCAAACTCCTTTGACATAGCCGATATCATGACACACTAAGGAGATGACACAATGCAACCAGTCTTCACTAGAAACACCACCCTCACGGATATGTTTGCCTCGGAGAATTTCCTGCCCCACAAGAGTGACTAAGACAGAATGTTCAACATTGTGATATAAAGCATCGCTATTGGCAATGTTTTCTAAAGCCATGTTGCCTGCCCAAGCTATGATGTCCTGGTAGTCAATTTTTAAGCAGCCGTAAGTTCGGCGGTAGCCTTCTCGAATTTGCTTGACAAAAGCATCAATTAAAATTTCAGTCGCGTTGAACATACTGTTATTTATTGTCAAAGTTAAATAATTGGGCAAGAATTTGATGAAATTGAGTACGCATATTTGTCTTTGAGCTTTTTGTGATCTGAAAAATGGCGAGTATTATCACCGCTCATGTATCTATGAGGAACTCAAACCTAGTGATTGTGCAGCTTCCGATTGTCCAACTTCAATGGATTGAATACCAGCACGGATGATTTCTGCAATGTAAGCAGCGCTATTTAAACTTAATGCTACCACCGCTGCTGCAAGACGATTAAAATTAAGAGGGAAACCAAGTTCTTGAGCGATCGCAGGTAATCCAAAGTAAATCATAAAAATCTGCACAAGTAAAGGCGTTTCCCGGAAAAAATCTATATATGCCCTCGCTAACCAACGCACCTCAACTTTAAAGCTAGCCGCTTGTGCGATCGCATTCATTAAATCAATCGAAAAGCCTTGGGACTTACCACCTTCCCCCTTAAACTCAAAAGGGGGAAAAGCAAGTTCATTCGCCACTCGCAAAGTCTTAACATCACCACTAACATCATTAGACATCTCCGAAAATGAACTATGCATTGCCCCAAACCCTTGATTAGACTATTCTGTGCTACGTCTCTACATTGTTTTCTGGAGATGTCTATTATTAAAACTACGAAGGAAATTTTGAATACCCTTTATCGGGCTTCAGAAGCCTACACCGAATTTGTACTCAAATCGGTGTAGGAGATGTCACAATTGTTAAAGATACTCCCGCAAAAAGTCAAAGGTGTCATCTTCCCAACACGGCTCTGGTATTACTGTCCGCAATTTAGTATTAATATCAGCTTCAATTTCATCACCATCTTCTGTGTCAAACAATTCTGCCATTGCTTTCCAGTCACGTTCTTTCATAGCCATTAACAGTGAAGCACATACCTCTGGATTCGTTGAATAATTCACTCTAGAGCTTTAACTAATTCCTTAAATAGTAGCTTGGCAGCTTTGGCGGATATGCGCGACTGGAATGTTTTATTTTTTGGAAGTTCCTAACCGATGCTCTTAAATGGGCAATTGTAATTATTTTGGTAATCGGGGGAATTCTCCTAAGTTATCAATAGCAACAGTGCTTTCAAACACTTGGCAAATCACTAGCGGAAAGTTCAGCTAATTTTGCTACAGGGACTTGTTCGACTTCTGGTAACTTTTCTAGAGATAGGGGGGTAGATTGACTAGCACCAGATAAGCGTTTTAAAAGATTGGATCTGGGATCATGCAATAGATATATAATGCGATCGCCTGCTTGCCAATCAATAGCAGCCGGGATTATCTGTAGACGTTTTTCTCTTTCTACCAACAATGGCACCAAATCGCCAGCCCGAATTTTTTCTTGGATGCGATTTTTTTGATTAGAAAGTTCCGACTCATCAAGGGTAGTTGTCCCTAACTTCACTCGTCCACTATTGAGATACTCATTCCAAGTCTTAATTCCTAAGTCCTGGACAAAAGCCTGGTCAACTTTATTATCTGCGGATGTGGATGCTTGGGGGTCGCGAGGAAAAACCGCCAAGACACGCGGGGGGTTAAACTCCTCAGCAGCACGTTGAGCTAAAACAAAATTTACCTCACCATTGTTAGTCATAGCTAAAAAAGTTCCCATCGAAGCCAGTCCCGCTTCTTCCAAAACTCCTGTATCTAAGGCACTGCTAGCAATTACCCGCAGGTTTTGTGCTTCCGCTTCTGCAAAACATTTCGGGTCAGTATCAATCATGACCACCGCTTCTCCCCGTTCTTGAAAGAATCGGGCAACCAGGAGACTCAGGGGATTACAGCCAACAATTACCAACCCGGTTGCTTCTTTAGAGGTGATTTGTAACCATTTGGCGATTGTACCTGCTGTTAGTCCCTGACAGAATACTGTCATCAGAATTGTCAGGAAGACCAAAGCTTTAATCGCTTCACCACCGTTGACACCGCGTTTTGTGAGTGAGATCGCAAATAAAGAAGCCACTGAAGCAGAAACAATACCTCTAGGTGCAACCCAACTTAAAAACAACTTTTGCCGCCAGTTGAGGTCACTATTCCAGGTACAACAGAGAATGTTAATCGGGCGAACGATGAACATTAGTACCAAAACTGTAAATAAACTGCCCCAACCCAACGCAAATACACTGGCAATAGACAAATCAGCCGCTAGCAGGATGAACAGCACCGAGACGCTGAGAATCGTCAATTGACCTTTAAAGCGGCGTAAGGAACGTTCTTCTGGCACCGAGGAGTTAGCAAAAACTGCGCCGGCAATTACGGTTGTCATTACTCCCGACTCATTGCGAATCATCTGCGCTAAAGTAAACAGACTCCACAGCACCGCTAGCACTACCAAATTTTTTAGTTCTAATGAGAGAAAATCGGCACGTTTGAAAATCAAACTCATCAAATAACCACCTGCTGCACCAATTGATGCACCGACTCCCAGACGCAACAGCAAACCGATAATTGCATTGATGGGGTCAGTATCGCCGTTCAAAATTGTATCAAGAACAACAAAGGCGAGGATAGCCCCTACTGGGTCAATTAAAACTCCTTCCCCTTCCAGCAGTGTTGCAACTTGTCTATCTACATTGATTTGTTTGAGCAAGGGACCGACGACGGTTGGACCTGTGACTACAACTATGGAAGCGTAGAGAAAAGCAATATTCCAGGGAAATTCACCCAACCAGTGAGCTGCCATGCTACCACCAAGCAGAGTGATGAGCGTTCCCAAAGTGACGAGCAATTGCAGACTAACGGAAACTTTACCCAACTCGCGCAAATCTAAGTTGAGTCCACCCTCAAACAAAATTATTGCCGTTGCTAAAGCGACAATAACTTCCAATCCTGTGCCCAGTAAATGAGGGTGCAATAGCCCAAGTGCATCCGAACCAAGGAGAATGCCAAACACCAATAACAAAACGATACTGGGTAGCTTCAGATATGCAGCCAGCACTTGAGCGGTAATTCCTGCAAAGACGGCAATCACCATCTGTTGGGTGATTTCAAATGATGCTTCCATGTTTTAGATTTTGAGCGATATATTTCAAAATCTTTGGTAAAGAACAGTTAATCTTAACGTTGTCGGGCGCAATACCATACCTAACCTATTGTGACTTGCTAAATTCTCCAATAGTTTCATGAATGGTATTTTTTTATACGATATTTATTAATTATTCATGAAAAAGTGACGATCGCTCCTTAGTGTATAAAATACAGAAAACATTCTGCCAGTGTGCGCCTAGTGAAAAAGGCGAATGTACGGCAGCATTCAACTTGTGATAAACCCATGACAACGAGGACAGAATTAAAAACAAATCATAGCCGATAAAAGTACGACTCATTATAAATTGTTATGCGATCGCATGACCCGATAACCTCCCTAAAAGCACTACGCACATAAGATTTCCGCTCTTCTCAAAATCTCTTGTGGAAGGCATTGCTGTATGAGTAGAGAATTTTTTCGCCAAAGGGTGTTGACATCAGCACGAAAACGCTGTATATTAATAAAAGTCTGGCAATTGATGCCCCCATCGTCTAGAGGCCTAGGACACCTCCCTTTCACGGAGGTAACGGGGATTCGAATTCCCCTGGGGGTATTTTTGGTATAACCAATAAATACTAAGTCAAAAGTTATCGAATGTTTTGTATTTCGAGACTTAGTTGAGAAATTGAGGTAAACGGTTATGCGATCGCTCTTTCCCACCATCTCAGAAATGCGATCGCATAACCACACCCATCAGCAGTTGCGATCGCGCTTGACATCCTGGATAGTTTTCTCTAGATACCAACAACCTGTCTTACCTGGGTGTAGTTTTTGTTGTTGGTCAAGCAAACGAAGCGCGATCGCGCTGTCACCATAAACTAAACCTAGTAGCAGCTTAAATTTTGTAGGATCAATCGATATCTGGCTAGCTTGTTGTGGTATTTTATTACCAGTCCATTTCAGCGATTTCAAATCGGGTAGTGGTTGGTGTATTGGTTCCATAAAATTGAGTTCAAGTTCCTCAATCCAATTTGCCGGATACTTCTGGTTTCAGTCATCCGTCAATATTCGGCATTTAATTTAAAGAAACTGTAAAGTTATTTGAAGCGTTCAATAATATCATTTCATAATAAGCACGTTTTGTGCTATCTCATATCATGACAGGCTTATTAGATATATCCCAGATTCCGCACCCCCACTGTCACAAGCGGTAATTACTGAAGGAAAAATCTAAATTAAGGATAAAAATTAGACATCTAAGGTATAAATTATTGTGGTTCAGGAGGCATTAGACCAAGGTTAATTTAAATCCCAACGAGGTTTTGTCAGATTAAATAAAGCTTTTAATGGGAAGTTGTCAAAGATTTTGGTGCAGATTAATAATGAATTATGGCAGGATGTGGGTTAGTTAGCCGCATCAAAAATCTGTTGTGCCGTTAAATTTAATTGGGGAAAAGTAGGTGATAAAATCGCGGTGTTGCCTTGAAATGGTGTCATTTTGTATTCACCATCAACTAATTCGCATACAAAAATAGTGGGTTCTTTGGGATTGCCGATAAACTTTTTTGCACCCAACGCAGCATAATCGGCAATCCAATATTCAGGAATACCCATTTCCTCATAATCCCTAAGTTTATTGTAGTAATCATCTCGCCAGTTAGTTGAAACAACTTCAATAACTATTGGAACTGATGCTGCAAGGCTTACTGTTGACTGTTTTTGAAAAAGCGGTTCATTGTCGAGATTATTAAGATTTAGCAGCAACACATCAGGTGAATAAGCGGATTCGGCAGAAGGAGTTTTGACTAATGCGGTTTTGGGTATAGTGTAGGGAAGGTTCAGGCGATCAAACTCGACAGTTAGCTTACGGGCTATAAATCCTACAACTTTTTCATGCGCTCCGGTTGGGGGTGCCATTTCAACAATTACTCCTTTGTGCAATTCATAGCGTTTACCATCGTTGGGATACCATTCGCTAAATTCATTGAAGGTGAGCAATTTGGGCAAGGCTTGAGTCATAATCTTACCGAAAAAATGGGTTTTATTTTATCAAAATATTGACAATTTCCGTTGGGATAATTCAATGTATATAGCAACTAAGTAGCTAACTCTTCTACACGCTGACGAATCGCTAGCAGATTTAACTGTAGGTCATTTTTTAACCGACGCTCAACCAGTGTGACTGGCATAATAACTTTAGTCCAAATATTGATTGTGTAGCAAAGATTAGTTCCCACATCTTCACCGACGCAGTAAGGTTCTAAGCACCAGCTACCAGAATAGTCTTTAAAATCTCCCTCTACCATTTGGAAATTAATTGCTTGCTGAAAGCATTCTTCCAAATCTAAAACGACACGCGCACAAAAGTTTAAATTTAGCACGCGCTGAGAGCCAACTTGCTCTAGCCGAATACCGCCGGTAGGATGCGCTAATCGACAACTTTTGGCAAGATTAGGAATGAATTCAGCTAAAGCTTCGTAATCTGTCAGGACTTTCCAAACGTGTTCAACTGATTGGGGAATTTGGATTGTAGCAGTGATTTGTCGCTTTCGCTCTGCTATTTTCTCAATTTTGACTTCCACATCGGTTGTTAAATTCTCTTCTAGGTTGGTGTCGTCACTAGCAGAGTTCAAATCAAAGTCCTGTGTTGTGTTGCGTTGCTCAGTCACTGTTAAAATATGGTTTACTAGACTTCTGAAAATTGGGGCAGAGTTAGGGTGAAGCAAATTGTGCTCAAGTTAGAATCCTCAATTGGAATACTCTCAACAGCGATCGCTCCATTTAAATGTTGCACTAAAGACTTAACTAAAGCAAGCCCCAAGCCTGTACCTGGAGTCCATCCTCCTCCTCGTCCTCCTTTACCGCGACGGAACCTGTCAAATATGTAAGTCGCATCTTCATCAGAGATACTAAGTCCGGTGTTAGTTATTTTAATAATAACTTGATCGATTTGTTGCTCAACTTGGTGATAGACTTGCAGTTGAACCACAGAATCGTGTTTTGAGTATTTACTTGCATTCGTGAACATCTCTTGCAGAATGCGGTTAAAACTTTCTATTTCAGTTTGTAGAGTGAGTGATTCTACAGGTAGATTCACCTTAATACTTAATCCTTTATTTGCGACTTTTTGCTCAAAAGATGCTGCTACATCTTGAATTTTTGTATTTAAATCGATATTTTCATATTGTGGGCGTTCTTGATGAGTATCTAGCTTTTGAAGCGTCAACAAATCATTAATCAAGTTTATTTCTTTAGTACACTCGCTTTCTAAGATATCCACATACTTAGCTTGACGCTCTGGTGCTATTCCTGGTAGACGTAAATTGCGAATTGACATCAGCATATTCGTCAAGGGATAACGCAAGCGATCGCTCATATTACTCAAAAATTCATCTTTGAGTTCATTTAGTTCTTGCAATTGCTCAACATATTGGCGCATTTTTTCGTGTAATTTTGCCTGCAATTCCAGACTACTTTGTAGTTTTGCTGTGCGCTCGTCTACCAACATCTGTACTTGGCGCAGTGTCTGTGATTGAATTATGGCATTGCTCATTTGAGCGCAAATCATTTCCACCATATTTAATTCTGCAAAGTCCCAATTGCGAGGCACTGCTTGCTGAAGCACTAAAAACCCTATGACTTTGCCTTGATTCTCCAATGGTACTAATAAGACCGCAGGCAGTATACCCAAAGCAAACACCGGAGCAATTGAAATACCACTTTGCTCTATATTTTCATTTATAATTACTGCTTTTCCTGATGTGAAGACGCGCTGACATAAACCACACTCAGAAACAGAGAAAGACTTATCCAAAGTTTCTAGTTGAGTGGTGCGGGAATTTTCGTCTTTAGACCATTCAGCAATAACAGTTGCTCTTGCTTTAGGAATTTCTTTTTTAGGTTGAGTCCTAAATAGCGGATCTATATATTTTAGCAGTATCAGCATACCACGATCTGCTTGAAGACATTCTGCTGTGGAAGCGATCGCTAACTGAAGCATTTGATTTAGCTCCAGGTTGCTGCGACTGAGTATTGTCAATTGCGTGATCAAGCTTTCATGCTGGGCGCTCTTAGCTATATATTTTTGTTGAGAAGCAATTACCTCTGCTTGTGCTATTTGGGAAAAAGCGATCGCGCAAGACGATTCCACCGCTTTTAGGAGTTGTTTTTCTGACTCATTCCAATCATGGGGATTAAACTGTATCAGACTTATTACCCCATTATTTTTGCCACCAAAGCGTGTGGGAATTGCTAAAACGGCTTTAATCGGTAACGGTAAATACTGATATCCTGTTTTCAGACTCTTTTCAATAGTTAAAATGTCCTCAATTGTTGGTTCTGAGGCACACTGCAACTGTTCGGTTGAGAATATCTCATCTGGATGCGGCAAGCCTAAATACTTTGAGGCACACCAATTAGCAGTAATTGCCTGATCAAATGTTTCATCAGTTACTGGAACTAAGTAGCAAGAATCAACTTGAAATGCGGTTCCTAACAGTTCAGCAATTTCTTGCAACATCGTTGCTGGAGCCAAGCTTTTGGTAATGATTTGATGAATATCATGTGATAACTGGTCGGCTAGTTCTTCCTGATGCTGCATCAGCTTGACTGGGTATTGTTGTCGATCTACTTCATCTTGACGCAGTGGTGGCGATGATAAAGTTTTTTTAATTTCTGGCACACTGTTTGATAATGACCCCATCCTGTTTTTACCTAACCTCCTAGCATTTCTTTTACCCTTTGTCCTGCAACTAGCTGCGCCTGATAATTCGCTTTCTTTGCGATGAAAACTTTCTCTCACCTGTTATAGCCTCTTTCCACTTCAGATGACCAAATTACTGATATATTAAACAAATGTATACTTAGTTTCAAAAATACCACTTCTAGAGTCAAACTCCAAAATCGGTTAATTTCTGGATTTTATGTATTGAGTTAATTTACTAACTTTGATTTAGAATATCCTGTCTGTAAGTATACATAAACAGTAATTTCTCTAGATTTAGACAAAAATTACATATTTTCTTTCCGGGTTAACACTGAAGCTATTTCGGGGGTATTGTAATATTTGTTTCAACTTCTATTTACTTAGCTGGGCGATTATTCTTTTTTTAAATCAAAGAAAACTGAGGCATTTACTGATTACGATGATGGTTGCCATGTGGTAAGTCACCAAATTGCTCACAAACATTTGGATTTGATGAAATTTATTTTATTAATAAAAATTTAATTTATGGCATAGCCCAGTTACCACCAAACATACATGGGTAACTGAGCCGTATTTAGTTGAAACGAGAGTTATCCAACCAAGCTTTCGACACTTAGAGGAACCATATCGCCATTCCTCGTCAGTCCTAACAACATAGGTTGTTGGGGTTGAATTAATTGACCTGTAAGCACACAGCGTTCTTCTTGTTGAGCAGTAGCGGCTATGCTGGCTCGAATATCAGATCGCGAAAATCGGGGTTTCCACTCACCTGATTTTTGCTGGACATAATTCCAGAGTATATCTCGGATCAATGCCTGATATCCCTGGCTGCCGGCTAATTCTTTGAGTTTATCTTTTAGTTCGCGCTCCAGACGGATGCTGGTAACTTCCATATCGGTGGTTGGCGTGCGAGCGATCGTATGCATCACTTTTTCTCCTTATAGGTATGGACAGGATAGTAATACAAGTGTAGTATGTTTAAAGGAATGTTCAATAGGTGAAATTTTCTGTGAAATTCGTTTACCCAAACTCTACTTCTTCGCGTGCTGCCAATTGCCGATTCAGTTGGGAATCAGCCGCTATGGGAGTGGAGTATTTATTTATGGGTGACCATCGCCATAATCAACGGCAAATCACAGAGGGTAATCATGATTTTAGATTTCAGAGAATTAGTGGGCTGAATGCAGCACTAAAACCAAACCAAGCAAGCGGGAGGTACAGATAGCAAGATGCTGTACCGATATAAGACCAGAACACTTTCCGGTCAATTTCCAACCCCCGCTTCACAAAGAGAAGAAGCGGGGGTTTTTTAATAAGGAGTCAAGCTGTGACGATCGCTTTTAGGCAAGTGTTAGAGCAATCTGTGGTGGTTTTTTCGCAAAATTACTTGCCACTGTGTCGGGTAAATATCAAGCGGGCGATCGTGTTATTAGTAGCGGATAAAGCTGAACCGCTAGATTTTATTGCAGAAAGCGGATGGCAAGTCCGCTCACCTAGCTTGGTACTTTATGTACCAAAACACATTCGCTTGAAAATCACTTCTAGTGAGCGTGTATGGAAAATTCCGCCGGTAAATCGGCGCGAAGTGTTGCGAAGAGACCATCACAGTTGCCAATATTGCGGTAGCAGCAAACATCTGACGCTGGATCATGTGATTCCGCGATCTAAAGGTGGTTTGCACACTTGGGATAACGTAGTCACAGCTTGTGAAAAATGTAACTCCCGTAAAGGCGATCGCACTCTATTTGAGACTGGTATGCAACTGCGTACCAAGCCAAAAGCGCCAATTCATCCGGCTATATCTTTTGCCGAACAGTTCTGGCGTTTTGAACAAGCAAACCTGGAATAACAGGAGAGCATAAGGAATGTTGAAATTAACTTACACTGAAAAAAGTTTTTACTTAGAGTGTTTAAATCAGTCACTGGAGCAATGGGTGCAAGGGCGAGTGATTTTGGCACTACGAGTCGGGCAACGTCTCTGCGTAGAACCCAGTACCGCTTCCTTTTTGCTTCCTGTGGATTTACCAGGAGTAGAAGCGTTAAAAGCTGAGGTGTTAAAAGCTCAGATAAAAGGTGACGTGTCAGAAATCATGGCTTTGTCAGTTTGTGATGCCGAGTATTTAGAAGTTACTCTGCGGGGTTCTTGGATATCAAATGGTTCCGAGGATGCGGAGGGTGTCTTCGTCACAGCAATGAGCGATTCGCCTAACGGCGATAGCTTGTCTGCGACACGCACTGAGTTCTTTGTACACAAACTTTGGCAAGAAGCGCAAAAAAGTGCTTCCATCGTGAGCGAGTGAAGAGGGGATGGGGAGGACAAGGGGACAAGGGGACAAGGGGACAAGGGGGACAAAGAGGAATTTGCTTCCCCATCTCCCTCATCTCCCTCATCTCCCTCATCCCCCCCTCACCCTATCCCCCACTCTCTTTAAGGAGTTCGGGAACTGTGACAAATCGGTAGCCTTGCTGTTTAAGTCCGCTGATGATTTGTGGTAAGGCTTGCACAGTTCTTTGGCGATCGCCTCCACCATCGTGCATTAAGACAATCCCACCTGGTTTGGCATCTCTTAATACATTCTTCACAAATACTTGATATTTGGCGTGAGGATCGGTATCGGCGGAAGTCTGCGACCACATGACTACAGCGTATTTCTGGCTTTTGGCTACATCGGCTAATCCGTTATTTAAAATGCCTCCAGGAGGACGAAATAAAGAAGTTTTGACTCCTGTAGTTTTATACATCAAATCAGCAGTCCGCTCAATTTCACTCTTTGCCGTGGCTTCATCCATCCGCTTATACCAATGATGCCAAGTATGGTTGCCAATGGCGTGTCCCTCAGCTACCTCTTGTTTAGCAAGTTCGGGATGTTGTTGTAAGGCTTGTCCTACCCAAAAGAATGTCGCTTTAACGTTATTTTCTTTCAGAATATCCAGTATTTGTACGGTTGTGTTTTGCCAGGGTCCATCATCAATAGTTAGAGCGATAACTTTCTCATTATTGCTGGGTTGCCCTTTATAAACTGTTTTGCCTTGATATTTAGCTGGAACGCTGAAGGTAAGGTTTTCTAGTTTAGCTGGTGATTGGGTGTCTTGGCTTTGTTGAGTTTGGGCAGCATGAAGCTTACTTGTAGTTAATTGCTCTTTTTTGCTTGGGGCAATACTACAAGCTGTTACAGAAAAGGCGATCGCGACAACACCGAATATCTTTTGTCGCTTTGAATGGTTGTTTGTCACGTCAGTTTACCAAAAACTCACCCAATCATAAGCTGTAGTCACACTTTATTAGATGCGTTTATTAGTTCAAAGTCAGATAAAGCGGCAAAATGTAGGTTCGAGTCCTGCCTCCCCAGTTCTGCTCTATCACATGAGAGAGCAGGTAAATTATGCTCCTGTAGCCCAATTGGAACGAGGCGCTGATCTTAAAAATCAGATGGTACTGGTTCAAATCCAGTCAGGAGCATGAACGGGATGTGGCGCAACTTGGTAGCGCGGCGGCTTTGGGAGCCGAAGGTCGCAGGTTCAAATCCTGCCATCCCGATATGCCCCTGTAGCCCAATTGGAACGAGGTGCTTCGCTTAGAACGAAGAGGTTGCTGGTTCAAGTCCAGTCAGGGGTATTGGTGATATCGCGGGGATAGAACAACAGTGGCTCGGTACTGATAACACAGAGTTAGGCGAGAGCGTACCTCCCAGGTGGATTTGGGATCGTCGTCTAATGGCTAAGGCTTTCGGCTTCTACCCGAATAATTGGGGGTTCAAGTCCCTCCGATCCCGTTATCCCTTGTCTGCCGGATGCAGACTAGTCTTAGTATCTCCATTTATGGGTGGTTGGCATAACGGTTGTGCAGCTGGCTTTTAACCAGCACTACATAGGTTCGACTCCTATACCACCCATTTTTAATTAATAGAATTTAATTTTATTTTTAGGATTAAATTTTAGATTAGAGAAAATACTTTTGTCACGGTTACAATTAAATTATCTGTCTCTAAACGAAAAATGATTTAGAGGCGACATCTTTATTACATCTGTTAAGCAGTTGATAAATAATTACTTTATGACTATAAATCAATTAAGTTTAATATCATCTACATCTATATCTATAGTAGACAGACCAAAATCGAATTAAGTTTATCTATCTATAGAGTGATTCTGTTGCGAATATAAACAAATAAAATTTCAGTCTACGGGTCGATTCAAATGTTAGGGTTTTAGAAGTATAAAAAAATAAGCGAACCTTGAAAGAAGAATCTTAATGTTACCCGCAATACTTTTAGAGAAAAGTCACGGTTGATTTGCTTGTTTACACTTACTTAGCCGATGCGGAACATACAGCCCTTCTCTTCACAAGGTTTGTAGAGCAAGAACGTAAAGATAGAAGTACAGCTTGATAATTTGAGCAATCAAATTGACTAGCTAAAGGCATAGGCTCCTCTATCAAATTAAAAGTTCTGCGTTAGTTCTGTTATCGAGGATTTAAAAATGAAAATAATTGCTTTTGTTTCGTCTCTAGTACGTCCCGTGCGCTTTCTAGTTGTTGCTTTTACCTGTGCCTTATTGCTTTTAACTAACGCTTTTCCGGCTTTGGCGATCGGTACTACTAAAAGCGCTCCGACTGAAGCTACCGATCAGCTAAATCAAATTCAGCGTAAGACTGATGAAAAAGCTACAGAGCCTCCTCTTGGACGGGAAGAGACTCAAGCAGAAACATCTCAGGGACTTAACGAAGTTCAGGGAGATGCTGACATGGATAAAATGAAGCGTCCTGAGAATTCACAAAATGCTACCACTGTGAAAGATGAAGTGGAGAATTTTCTGGAAAAGGTTACAGGTAATAAGTAAGCGAGTTTAGATCCTTCACAATCTAAATATCTTTCTCAAAGTAGATTTTAGTGTTTTTTATTGCAGACATCTTGATTACTGATTGTAATCGAGGTGTCTATTACTATTTGTTATAGCAAATCTATAAAAGAACTAGAGACGTAGCAATGCTACGTCTCTACAAGGGTTTAGGGCAACGTATAATTAAATTCTGGAGACGTCTAAAGAATAAATGGCATCAGAAATGTTAAAATACTTACAAATATATAATTATTCCTTTGAGAATCTATTTGGCTTTCATAATACTTCCTTAGGTTGATGTTGGTTGGGGGTAAATTGGTGAACCTAGAAAGAGAGTTAGCCTAGAGATTGAAAATTATGCGTAAGTTAAACATTGGTTTGACAGAAGAACAACGTCAAGGTGTAATCAACCTGTTGAATCAAGATTTGGCAGATGCCTATTTACTCTTAGTGAAAACGAAGAAGTTTCACTGGGATGTCGTCGGACCTCAGTTTCGCAGTCTGCACCTACTTTGGGAAGAACACTACACAGCATTAACTGAAAGTATCGATTCAGTAGCAGAACGGGTTCGTGCTTTGGGTGGTTATCCAATTGGCACTATGGAAGGATTTCTGAAGGTTGCTTCACTTAAAGAGCAACCTAATAACGTTCCCTTAGCAACTGAGATGGTGGCTCTACTGGTACACGATCACGAGCAGGTCATTCGCAATTTACGCGACCATATAGACCAGTCTAGTGAAAATTTCCATGATGAGGGAACTGCTGACTTCTTGACTGGATTGATGGAAGCTCATGAAAAAATGGCTTGGATGCTGCGCTCGTTTATCGAAGGGGAAGCATTGCAATCAGATGGTAGTCAGCAAGCAGCAGGAATCAAAACACCTGTTGGTGTGTAAGCGCAAGCAGATATAGCGTTATAATAGACATCGACCGAATTGAACTATGCGTTGCCCCAAACCCTTGTAGAGACGTAGCAGTGCTACGTCTCTACATTGTTTGTAGCAGTGCTACGTCTCTACATTGTTTGTAGCAGTGCTACGTCTCTACATTGTTTGTAGCAGTGCTACGTCTCTACATTGTTTGTAGCAGTGCTACGTCTCTACATTGTTTGTAGCAGTGCTACGTCTCTACATTGTTTTCTGGAGATGTCTAATGTCTGATTAGAAGATAGCAGATGCGGGAAGAGAAAATATTCCCGCATCTTCCATCTCTAGACTTTCCTTAAATATTTTTTATTTGCTCAACGCTTTGCGGAGTTCCGCAGAGTGTGGTGGGTAATTGACTCAGGGCTGCTAGATTAGAGATAGGTTCGCCACTAAAAAAACTTACCAACGGATACGGATGGTTTGTATGAAGAGCAAAAATCCGCTCGTCTACTCTAACCTAGTCTGGGGCTTTCCCCGTGGAGCTTCTATACGAAAATCAACTCAAAGCGGCTCTAGGCGCGTTTCTGCTTTAATATTGAGAAGCGCGATCGCCTTTTCGACTTTTGTGCTGTCTGTTGGTGTTGCTAGAAGTCAACCTGCGTCAGAGGTTTCTCCCCCACGAACCCCAACGACTATATCGAATGGAGACGAAGAGGTGCGAATTCAACGGCAAGTGCAATCTGAAGTCCATCGCGCTCTAAGTCGTAGAACTATCCAAAGCAACGTCTGGCTAGTTATATTAACTTTACTTCCGGTGAGTGCGATCGCTTCACTTTGGCTATTTCGTCAAGCTGTAATTCGTGCGATCGCTGATAGAGTGATGAAACAGCTACAGGGAGTTGAACAATTACAAAATAAATTAAGTTCTGTTAAGCAATCATCGGAAAATATTATACAACAAGTTAAAAATACTACCCATCAATTAGAAACAGAAGCCGCAGCACTAAAAGAAAAGATCAAAGTAGAAAAAGATAATTTATCTGGATTGACATCGGAATTATTATCAAGACAAAAATTATTAGTAGAATTAGATATTAAAATCAAAACGGCTAAACAAAAAGTAGCAAATTTAGAAATTGATTTTGCTTCTCAATTATCTCAGTTACAGTCAGATGCTCAAAGACAAAAAGATATAACGTTAAATAATTTATTAATTTTAGAATCTTCTGGTGCAGAGAAAGTTTCCGAATTACAGTTGGATGTTGAAAAACAAAAAATTCGCTTTTTGGAAAATCTAGAACATCTCAATTTAGAGTTGACATCTCAAGTGTCAGGAACGCAACAACAAAAAGATGCCACCCTGGAGAATTTACAAAGCATACAATCAGAGTTTACATCTCAAATATCAAAAATCCAGTCAGAAACTCAACAGCAAAAAGATGTTACCCTGGAGAATTTGAAAAAAGTAGAAGCAGAATTACAATATCAAGTATTAGAAACTCAACAGCAAAAAGATGTCACCCTGGAGAATCTGAAAAAAGTAGAAGTAGAATTCCAATCTCAAGTGTTAGAATTCCAGTCAGAAACTCAACAGCAAAAAAATAAATATGTTGAAACTTTAGAAAAAACATATTTGGAATATTTTTCTAACTGGCAAGAAAATGCTGAACATCGAAAAGAGTTAATTATAGATAATTTAGAAAAATCAGGTTTAGATTTTATTTCTAAATTCCAAAGAAATGCAGAAAAAGAAAAGTCTATAATCCTGAAAAATCTAGAGAAATTAGAGTCAGATGTAGCTCAAATTTATAAATTACAGATAAATGCTCAAGAAAAAAAAGAACAAGTTTCGGAAAGTTTACAACCATTAATTCAAGAAACGCTAAATCGTGCAGTTGAAGAAAAAATACACGAATCTAAACAGCCAGAAGTATTAGAAGAAGCTGTATCTCCTCGGCTGAAATTAACTGCGGATGATTACCTGGAAAAAGGAGAGATTCTCTTATCAGAAAAACGCTATGAAGACGCGATCGCCTGCTATAATAAAGCAGTTAAAATCGAACCGGAGAAAGCTGTTGCTTGGTTTAAGCTAGGTATTGCTAATTCGAGGGTGAAACGATACAATGATGCCATCGCCTGCTATGATAAAGCAATTGAACTGAAACCAGATTATCATCAAGCATGGCGCGATCGCGGTGTTGCTTTGGGAAATTTGCGACACCATCAAGAAGCTTTTATCTCCTTTGATAAAGCCACGCAATTTAAAAAAGATGATGCAGTAGCTTGGTTAAATCGAGGTTTAGCGCTAGAAGAGTTGGAAGAATATGATATTGCGATCGCATCTTTTGATAAAGTTATAGAATTGAAGCCAGATTCATACAAAGCTTGGAATCACCGAGGTTATGGCTTAGTTAGACTAGGATATGATGAGGAAGCGCTCTTATGCTTCGATAAAGCCCTTTCAATTCAACCTGACTATGCTAATGCATATTACAACAAAGCAGCCTGTTATGCGCTACAAAGAAAAGTTGAATTAGCCATAGAAAATCTGCAAACAGCAATTGACTTGAATCCAAGTTATAAGGAAGATGCAGAAACTGACATAGATTTTGATGAGATTGCACAAGACAAGCGCTTTGGGCAATTAATTGCGTCGCTTCCCGCAGATTAGGCTGATTATTGCATTTAATTTTTCGCGTTGTATAATTTTACCATGAATCCTAGAGACGTTCCGGCGGAACGTCTCTACTGTTTGCTGCGATGTCGCTATAACAGTAGCGACATCGTATACTTGGCAATAGGTTTTTTTTATACATTTGTGTACTTTTTGATAAATTAGGCACCATTTACTCTTAAATTAAAAATAGAGACTTTTATATTTTGCAGTAGTCCCAAGAAAAAAGTAGAGATGTTGCGGTGGAACGTCTCTATGCCATCATTCGGAATAAAAATAAAAACAATGAATATTGCTGAAAACAATAACAATAAAATACCAAATAAGAAGCTCGTATTAGTTGGATTGATTTCGGTAGTTATGCTTACAGGTGGTTTGATTGGCTGGGTTAAATTCAAGCAAGAACAGGATAAAAAAATTCAGCAATCTCAAACTTTGTTGGCACAAGCATGTCAAACTGATATTTCTGCAAATACTAATTTTTTAGATGCCTCTAAAAAAGTTAATGAAGCAACCAAGCTTTTATATAGCATTCCAAATCTACCAGGTTTAGGTTATCAACAAGCTCAAACGGGATTGAATGTTTTTTCTACATGCATAAAAATCGTTAATGCCAAAGAAAACTTTTTTGAAGCAAAAAGGCTGAGTACAAAAGCTTTAGGTATTGATGATGAAACCACTTTTTCAGTTCAAGAATGGGAGGGAATACGCTCAGATTTAGAAAAATCTATCGATTTACTGAAAACTATTCCTAAGGATGTAAATACCTATCCTCAATCTCAAAAAGCGCTAAAAATTTATCAAAATCAATTTTCAAAAGTAAATCAAAGGCTTCAGCAAGAACAAACAGCAGTTAACGCTTTTAATCGTGCCGAAGACTTGAAAAAGGAAGCCGATTTACTTACTCGTAATTCTCCCAAATTAGAAACTTTAAATGAAGCAGAATCAAAAGTTAAAGATGCTATTAAACTTATAAAAACTATTCCTCAAGGAACAACTGTTAGTCTAAAAAGTCAAGATAGTATATTAATTTATCAAGAGAAAATAGAAGGGATTCATTCTCTAATGGGTTCTAGATTTCTAGAACCATTGGTAAAGCTTTTTTCTAAATTTGCTGATTCCCTTGATAGTAATACTGAATATCAAGATTATGCAAACAAAGTTAAGAGTTTGAATAAAAAGTATACTGATATTCTCAAAGAAGCTCCAGTTACAAAAAATCATCCCAGTGCTAAGGCATTGAAAACTGCTTTAAATAGATATAATGATGCTTTAATTGTTTGGAAATATTGCCAACAAGGAAAATGCCAGAATACTTTATCTGCTGGGATTATAGAATTCAGAAATGTGTTATGGATACCTGATTCTTTTAAAATAAACAATGTTCCGTTAACTAAAAAATATAAGCTGAAAGAAAGTACTAATATATTTACGCAAAAATTCGTTCAATTAAATCAAGTCTGTTCAGCTATTTGGGAGCAAGCAGAAAACGATATCCAAGAAGCTCAAGGACAAATTTAAGGAAAATCACACATCCTGTAAAGACGTTCCGTCGAAACGTCTTTACGAAGGTTGCTGTTAATTAAACGGAGATGATATTAATCGCAACAATCATCAAAATATTCTGTGTTATCTATGCGATCGCACTCATATCTACCTTTAATCTCGTGATTATAATATCTGCCAATTGAATCAGCGTCATGTAAATCAGACCAAGTATCCTCCTCTACCCCAGAATACTGATAAATTGCGCCGTTGTGAAACTCAACTTGCAATAGTTGTTCGTTTTTGTCGTATCCTATAGATACAGCCATTGATGAATTCACACTTAGCATGGCAATTGGTTCGTTTTCTGCGGGAAGTGCAAGAGAATCAGCGATAATTTCGTTTAAATCTTGCAGTCCGTCGTAAGCTTGTATTGGTGCAGGAATTTCTATAAATTCTAACTCATTGCCTCGATCAAGTAATAATTGTAAGTATCCTTCAGAATGAGCGATCGCTATTAAACTGCTCAAGTCCACCTTAGATAGCTTCATTAATTTTACTCTCCTACTGACGAGGTACAATTTGTGAAATTCAACTAGTACATTTATACTATAAATATTTTCCTTGGTCAAGCTTTGCAGTATAAAAATACTCAGTAAAGACGTTCCGGCAAATTGTAGTAAAGACGTTCCAGTAGTAAAGACGTTCCAGTAGTAAAGACGTTCCAGTAGTAAAGACGTTCCAGTAGTAAAGATGTTCCAGTAGTAAAGATGTTCCAGTAGTAAAGACGTTCCAGTAGTAAAGATGTTCCAGTAGTAAAGATGTTCCAGTAGTAAAGACGTTCCAGTAGTAAAGACGTTCCAGTAGTAAAGACGTTCCAGTAGTAAAGATGTTCCAGTAGTAAAGATGTTCCAGTAGTAAAGACGTTCCAGTAGTAAAGACGTTCCAGTAGTAAAGACGTTCCGGCGGAACGTCTCTACAATATCTGTAATGCCAGAAATAATATCAGGTTTTTCACCATCAATTCTCGATGTAGTTAGCATTGAATCCTATGCATACAATTAACCAAAAGTCAACTTCTTCAGATTGGGCTGGTGCGATCGCACAACCAGCACAAGAATTTTCTCCCACCCAACTACAAGTTATTTCTGGTGAAATACCCCCAGGATTGCGCGGTACACTTTACCGTAACGGACCTGGGCGGCTAGAACGCGGTAACATCCGTATGGGACATTGGTTTGATGGGGATGGGGCAATTCTTGCCGTACATTTTACCGATGAAGGTGCGACAGGTGTTTATCGCTACGTCCAAACTACTGGTTACAAAGAAGAAGAAGCGGCAAATAAGCTGCTTTACGGTAATTATGGCATGACTGCGCCAGGGTGGAATAAATGGTCTAAAGCAGTTAAAAATGCGGCTAACACCTCAGTATTAGCACTGCCAGATAAACTCTTAGCATTGTGGGAAGGTGGTAAACCTCACGCTTTAGATTTGCAAAATCTGGAAACTTTCGGGGAAGATGATTTAGAAGGGTTAAGTAACGGTTTAACGTATTCTGCACACTGCAAACGAGATTTGCATACAGGGGAGATTTTTAACTTTGGTGTTATCTCCGGATTAAATGCGATGCTGAATATTTATAAGAGCGATCGCACTGGCAAAATAATTCAAAAAGTGCAATTCCAACTTGATGGGACATCATTGGTGCATGATTTTGTTTTAGCGGGGCAATATTTAATATTTTGCATTCCCCCAGTGCGGATGAATCCTTTATCGGTATTGATGGGATTAAGCAGCTACAGCGATGCTTTTCAATGGAAACCTCAATTAGGAACTCAAATTTTAATTTTTGATCGTGAAACATTAACCTTAATTAGTCGCAGTGAAACTGAACCTTGGTATCAATGGCATTTTAGCAACGGTTATGTAGATGATAGCGGTTTGGTAAATGTCGATATCGCTCGTTATGAAGACTTTCAAACCAACCAATTCCTCAAAGAAGTAGCTACAGGTACAGCTAAAACAGCTGCCAAGAGTTCATTATCAAGATTGCAACTTAATCCCCAAAGTGGAAAAGTTACCGCAATTGAGCAAATATTAGATAGACAGTGCGAATTTCCGACTGTACCACCCCAAAACGTGGGACAAGCTTCTCGGTATACTTATTTTTCCACATATCGGCAGGGAACGGATATAAGTAAAGAAATATTAAATGCGATCGCACGTTTCGATCACCAAACCGAAAAATTCACGTCTTCCGATTGTGGAGAAAATCGCTATCCGAGTGAACCGATTTACGTTGAAGATGCTGAGAATATCAACCAAGCTTGGTTGATAACAGTTGTCTACGACGGCAATATTAATAATAGTGAAGTTTGGGTATTTGATGCTGATAGGCTAGACGAAGAACCTGTTTGTAAACTCAGATTACCCAGTGTCATTCCTCACAGCTTTCACGGTACTTGGAAACCAGCTTAAAATCAGTAAACCAAAAAGTTTTTCCTCCAAGAGCGATCGCTACGCACAAGGCAGGCATCACCAATACTAAGCGCGTAACCCTTGCAGTGAAAGGAATTCGTCGATTAGATACAAGTGTAGCGATAATTATTTATTGGCAGAACTTGAAGTAGAAGCGAAAGTTGAGGTAAAATCCATACAATTTAATTCGTTTGTTGCAAATTGATGCTCATTGCAATACAAGCTAAGAAGCATTTTAACGTAACCTAGTATTTAGTCACACCAACTCAAGCACTTCTTCCTTGAACAGAGTTTTAAAAAGGCAGGTTACGATTCATGGCTTATTCATGGTTTAAAGCGTTTCACGTTATCGGCATTGTAGTCTGGTTTGCTGGGTTATTTTATCTAGTACGCCTTTTCATATATCACGTCGAAGCCAATCAAGAACCAGAACCAGCACGCACGATACTGAAAAATCAGTATCAAATCATGGAAAAACGACTTTACAACATTATCACGACTCCGGGAATGTTGTTAACAGTAGCGATGGCGATCGGTTTATTAAGTACTGAACCAGAAATCTTAAAACAGACTTGGTTGCATGTCAAACTAGGATTTGTTACTCTTTTACTCGGCTATCATCATTATTGCAAAAGGCTAATGAAGCAGTTAGCAAAAGATGAGTGTCGCTGGAATAGTCAACAGTTACGCGCTTTGAATGAAGCACCCAGCTTGATGTTAGTCGTGATTGTATTGCTAGCCATATTTAAAGATAATCTACCTACAGATATTACCGTTTGGGTAATTGTCGCAATGATTATTGCAATGGTAGCCACTATTCAACTTTACGCTAAAAAGCGCAGAGAAGATAAAGAAAAAGAATTGGCGCAAATTCCACAAGTTACACAGCAACAGAGTTAGTTGTAAGTTGATGGTTGTTAGTTGATGGTTGTTAGTTGTCCCAAATAACTCTTAGTACAGAAGAGCATTAATTCATGACGAAAATTTATCACAAAAACTCTGCGTCACTTTGCGCTTACCTCCGCGTTCCTCTGCGTTAAAAAAACGCTACGAACTTACGCAAAACTGTACTTAACGACTATCCACCATCCACCATCCACCATCCACTATAAACATGAATTCCCCTAGCAATCTTTTCACACCCATCCAGCTTGGTGATTACACCCTCCCCAACCGGATCATAATGGCACCAATGACACGTTTGCGAGCAATTGAAAGTATCCCCAACTCCTTAATGGCGAATTACTACGCGCAACGAGTAAGTGCGGGGCTAATTGTCACCGAATGCACGATGGTTTCACCCCTCAGCCTAGGATACATGAGTTGTCCGGGCATTTACACAGATGAACAAGTTGCCGGATGGCGGTTGACAACAGATGCAGTGCATGAAAAAGGGGGACGAATTTTCCTGCAACTTTGGCATTGTGGGAGAGTTTCGCACCCCAGTTTGCTTGATGGACAATTGCCAGTTGCACCGAGTGCGATCGCTGGAATTGGCAAACTCCACACAAGCGCAGGCAAAGTATCTTTAGAAACACCCCGCGCCTTAGAAACTCACGAAATACCCGAAATAGTCGCACAATTTCACCTCGGTGCAGAAAATGCGAAAGCTGCCGGCTTTGATGGGGTGGAACTACACGGTGCTTTTGGCTATTTGATAGATCAATTTTTACAAGATGGTTCCAACCAACGCACAGATGAGTATGGCGGTTCAATTGAAAAGCGATCGCGATTTATGTTAGAAGTAGTCCAAGCCGTCGTTAGCGTCTGGGGTGCAAACCGTGTAGGCATCAAGCTTTCATCGAGTAACACCTTCTACGGAATCCATGATTCCAACTCGAAAGAGACATTTACTTACGCCATAAATGCGCTCAACTCCTTCGGACTGGCTTACCTTCACCTCATGGAACCGAATGAAGTCGATTTGAAAACCCGCGACGTGATGAACCCCGTCACACCTTACTTCCGCCAAATATATCAAGGCACTTTAATCACCAACGGCGGGTATGATAACTTAAAAGGCGATCGCATTTTAGCTAGTGGCGATGCAGATTTAGTATCTTTTGGCAAATTATTTCTCGCCAATCCTGACTTACCAAAACGCTTTCAACTAAACGCCCAGTTAAATACACCAGATCCAAAGACATTCTACGCTCCAGATGCCAAAGGATACACTGATTACCCATTTTTAGAACTTCAGAATACTTAAATATTTCACAAGTTATCCAATTAGTCAACCATCATAACTAACAAACCGCAAAATCTTTTCCGTCTTATAATTATCCATAGAACAGCTAACAAAACGGACGACTGAAATATCTTTCGTAGTAGGCACGAAGCGTGCCTTTTTGAACGCTTTAGCATTCACTACTGCGTAAGTTTTCTAATTTCTTAATTATCCAATTTTCAAGGCTGTTCCCATCAACTATAGCGGCTCTATGCTTGAATAAACTACATCGATTCTCCAGTTTATACAAACTTAGCAATCTGTAATTCATTCAACAGCAACTCGCTATAAATATCACTTTGGAAGGTTCCCAAAATCATGGATCTGTCAAACTTTACTACTCACCAAAACTTAGAAGCTGCCTTTGGTGGTGAATCGATGGCAAATCGCAAATATTTGTTTTTTGCTGAGGTAGCACGTAAACTGGGGTTTGCAGACTTAGCGAAACTTTTTAGAGAAACAGCAGAACAAGAAACTCAACATGCTTTCTCACATTTTGTTTTGCTACATCCAGAACTTGTTGTAGAAGATCCAACAGCTTTAACTGAAGAAGAAAAGCGAGAAATTATGTCTCGTTGTTTATCTTTGGCAATTGAAGGTGAAACCTATGAATACACTACAATGTATCCCGAATTTGCCGCCGCTGCCCAGAAAGATAAAGATAATCCGGCTACAGAAGAATTTCTCAAACAAGCTAAAGAATCTGCCGATCATGCTAATATATTTCACGAAGCCGCCCATCGTTTTGGCTTACTGAAATTCATAGAAAATTACCATGCAGATCGCTACGCAGAAGCTTTAGAAGTATTAAATGGAGGAAATGCAGCACCCAAAGCAGCTGGTGACGATGCAAAAACTCGTAAATGGATTTGCAAAATATGTAGCATGATTTACGATCCAATTGCTGGCGATCCTGATTCGGGAATTGCACCGGGTACACCTTTTGAACAAATTCCCGATGATTGGCATTGTCCTATATGCGGTGCGAACAAAAAAAGTTTTACACCGCTTGAGGAGAAAATTGCGGCTTAATTAGCAAAGGTAAATTAAGTGTTTTATTAAGTAAGTTGGCGTAGTATCTCTAGAGATGTCTCGCCAACTTGCCTATATACATACATTTACGCCACAATGAAATAAAAATAGAGAAGTAAAATCCATGCAACAAATTACTCTTGCTGAAGCATCTCAACATTTGCCCGAATTAATTGAAGCCGCAATTAATGGTGAAGAAATCGTGATTACAAAAGACGAGCAACCAGTTGTGAAACTCACTCCTATATTGCCAGTGAAACGTCACCCCCTATTTGGAAGCGCTAAAGACTTGATTACGATATCTGATGACTTTGATAAGCCTTTAGAAGACTTTAAGGATTATATGTAATGAGATTCCTACTAGATACTCACACCTTTATTTGGTTTTTTAAGGGCAATACGCAACTTAGTAATCAAATACGGGTGTTAATTGAGGATGAAAATAACGAAAAGCTAATTAGTACAGCCAGCATATGGGAAATGGCGATTAAACAAAGCATCGGTAAGCTGAGTTTTCATCTGCAATTTGAGGAATTCATCACACAGCAACTCAGTCTTAACGACTTCAATTTGCTGGACATTAAAATAGAACATCTCACTGTTGTTTCGACCTTACCTCTTCATCATCGTGACCCATTTGATCGACTTTTAATTGCACAAGCAATGGTTGAGCAAATACCGATTTTAAGTGCTGATTCTGCTTTTGATGCTTATCCGATTCAGCGGTTATGGTAAGTAGCAAAAAATCAGAAGTTTTGGGCGATCGCCTCACCCAGTTGATCAATCAATAACAGAACCAATTATCCGATTGTTAAATCCTTTGAACTGGGCAAAGAATGGCGCTGGTGTTATATTGATAAAACTTTCATTTAGAAAATAAATTCTTAGCTGCCGCGACTAAAAAACACAGCAGCTATAACAATTAAACTCAAAAGCATCAAAGGAACCCAGAGATTAGGGATATCTGATAGACTCATAATTTCAAATTAATCAGCAGAAGAGGGATAATTTATTTTATATATTTCTTAAGTTTGAATTTGGAATTTATATGACACCAAAAGAAACAGTAACATGGCTACAAGAACACACAGCTTTAGGAATTCTCGAAGCTGAAGTGTTAAATGCGATCGCCCAACAAATCGAAGAACAAATCATCCCACCTCAAACCAACCTCGTTGTAGAAAACACTTCCCCAGAAGCACTTTACATTCTGATCGAAGGTCAACTCGAAAGCGATAGCAGCAATCAATCCAACCCAACGTTAGCAATTGGCTTCCTTAAGGGTGCCGTGATTCACCTGCAAGAATTGCTGTTAGACCAGCCGACGCAACGCACCATCACCACCCTTACAGAATGCCATATTTTGGTTGTGCCTGCGGTTAAATTTCGCGCTAAGTTGCGTGAATACCCAGCAATTTTTCAAGCTGTTTCTCGTCAATTGGCGCAGGAATTGGCAGATTTAACATCAGCCTTTACCTACGAACAAGAACGAGCGATCGCCTTACGTCCGTATTTAGTCACCAAAGCCCTACGGGGAATTGTTGGTACAAGTCGTTATGCGGTGCGTTTGCGCGAAGAAATTCGCCAAGCTGGGAGCGATCGCAAATCTGTCTTGATTTTCGGCGAACCAGGCTTAGAAAAAGACAATATAGCTACTTTAATTCACTTTAGTTCTAAACAGCGACGCGAACCGATTATCAAAATCAACTGTAGTATTCTGCAACACAGCGGTGCAGATTTGTTTGGGCGTAGTGGCGGCAAACCTGGACTCCTAGAATGGTTGGGTGAAGGTACTATCATCCTCAACAACATTCAAGAAACTCCGCCAGAGTTGCTGCCACAATTAGTTAATTTATTTAAAAACTCTACCTATAATCCCGTAAGTCGTTCCGAGGAACCACCTGCCGCACCCCGCACTTCTCGCGCCCGGATTTTGATTGTTTCCGAAAAAAATCAGCCGCAAATGGAACGCTGTATCGGTCATAACATCAAAGTGCCACCGCTACGAGTGCGGAAAACTGATATCAAGGCTCAGGTAGATTATTACATCAGTCTTTATACTCAGGCTAGGGGTATTCATAAACAAAAATTAACACCAGAAGCATTGCGCCGTTTGCAATCTTATGATTTTCCTGGTAACTTAAAAGAATTACAAAATTTAGTAGAAAGAGCGATCGTCCAAGCTGGGGAAGCGCGGGAGTTAACAGAAGAAATTTTTTGGTCAGTGGATACGAAGAAAAAGCGATTTCGGGTGAATTTGTTGAATGTTTATCCAGATTTGCGGAAATTTCTCCGTAGTCCGTGGTGGACCGATCGCATTAATTATGGCTTTACTGCCACTGCTTTTGCGTTGATTGTCGCAGTGTTATTTATTGGACCGCAAACACGCGATCGCAATTTCGTTCTCAATATATTCTGGGCTTGGTGGTGGGCTTTTTTCCTATTTCTCTTTCCCTTTCTCGGTCGCGTGTGGTGTGCTGTTTGTCCCTTCATGATTTATGGGGAAATTACGCAAAAGCTCTCTTTATGGTTGTTTCCTCGACAACTCAAACGCTGGAATCGACAGCTAGCTGAAAAATGGGGCGGATGGTTTCTTTTTGGACTATTTGTCCTAATTTTTCTGTGGGAAGAACTTTGGGATTTAGAAAATACAGCTTATCTTTCTGCTTGTTTGCTGCTGTTAATTACCGCCGGGGCGATGATTTTCTCTGCCATTTTTGAACGGCGATTTTGGTGTCGATATCTTTGTCCCATCGGTGGAATGAATGGTTTATTTGCTAAACTTTCAATGACCGAACTTCGAGCGCAACAAGGCATTTGTTCCGCAACTTGCACTACTTATCAGTGTTACAAAGGGGGACCGCAAAAAGGCGAAGGAATGAAAACTAATGGATGCCCTTTATACTCGCACCCCGCACAATTAGAAGATAACAAAGACTGCGTACTGTGCATGACTTGTCTTAAAGCTTGTCCCCATCGTTCCGTTGAGTTTAATTTGCGTCCACCTGGTGTTGAATTGTGGACAACCCATGTAGTTCACACTTATGAAGTAGCACTGTTATTTTTACTATTGGGTGGAGTGTATCTGCATCGTTTACCGGAATTGCAATCTTGGTTAGGATTACATTTCGATTTAACGCAATTTTGGCAACATTTAGAATTATCGCTGCTAGCTTTAATTATCCCGGTGGCTGTTCCCTTTGCGGCATATGCTTTGATGAAGGTAATAAATTTTGGACGTAAGCCAAAAGCATTTATAGAACTTGCTTATGGCTATCTGCCATTAGTTTTGGGTGGTAACTTAGCTCACTATCTGCGTTTGAGCCTAGAAGAAGGCGGACGCATTCTCCCGGTAACTTTTGCCACTTTTGGTCTAAATGGTGAACAATTGCCTGTATTCGTCGCTCATCCAGCGGTGGTTGACTTTTTGCAAGGTTTCACTCTGATTTTTTCAGTTTTGTTAACTATATTGTTAACCCAAAAAATTGCTCGTCAACCGATGCGTACACTTTTTTGGCAACACTTATCAGCTATTACACTAGGCGCTAGTATGTGGGCGATTATAGTGTCATAATTAGATCCCCGACTTATTTAAGAAGTCGGGGATCTGGACACTGCATACTCACATTAAAAAAAGCTGATAAAGTTGATTTCTGGTTTAAAAAATAACTCATAATGTTGCAATCAAGTAGTAAATATTTAATAGAAAATCATTATCATCTGTTGCAATTTAACAGCTTGGCAGAATCCCTTCCCAGAGACTTGCTTAATGAAGTAGACCTTCTAAGAATTATCGCCAGAGCGAAACAAAAGCAAAAAAATAAAGAAACACTCGGTCAATTTTTGACTCCAGCGAGCGTAGCAGAATTAATGGCTGGGATGTTTCAAAAGCTTGATTCTCCTCAAATATCTCTGCTTGATGCTGGAGCCGGCTCTGGTTCATTACTTGCAGCATTTGTAGTTAACCTTTGTCATCAGCAACAACACCCAACCAATTTAGACATTGTTGCCTATGAAATAGATCCATTTCTAATTAAATATTTGCGTCAGACATTAAAATTATGTGCAAGCGAATGTCAGATAGCTGGTATCTCCTTTAATTATGAAATCCGTGAAAGAGACTTTATTGAGGATGCCGTCAGAATTGTTAACGACAATTCAATATTTACTCACGCTATTCTCAATCCTCCGTATTTGAAAATCAAAGCTAATTCTAAGGTTCGTACATTGTTACGTTCTTTAGGATTAGAAACCAGCAATCTCTATACGGGTTTTATCGCTGCTACAGCACATCTCCTCAAGTCAGGAGGAGAACTTGTAGCCATCTCACCGCGTAGTTTCTGTAATGGACTGTATTTTAGAGACTTCCGCAAAATGTTTTTAGAGATGATGTCTTTACGCCAGATACATCTTTTTGAATCCCGACAAAAAGCATTTAGCGATGATGATGTTTTGCAGGAAACAGTCATCATTCATGCTACAAAACAAAAGCAAAAATTTGATCATCTACTCATCAGCACAAGCTCAAGTGCTGATGACGATTTTGTTATGTCAAACTATTTATCTTATACAGAGATAGTTCATCCTAACGACTCAGAACAATTTATTCATATTATTCCAGATAATTTTAGTCAGCAGGTCGTTCAAAAAATGGCGAATTTTACCTGCACTTTGAAAGACCTCGAATTGACAGTATCAACTGGACGTGTGGTAGATTTTCGGGCAAAAGAATATCTGCGTTTAACTCCAAAGGAAAACACTGTTCCTTTAATTTATCCTGTGAATTTATCTCAAGGATATGTTGAGTATCCAAAGACAACTAGAAAACATCAAGCTTTGGTGCATGTACAAGAAACAGCTTCACTTTTAGTACCCAATGAACATTATGTTTTAAGCAAACGCTTCACCTCAAAAGAAGAAAAAAAAAGAGTAGTTGCCGTTGTATACGATGCTGAAAGAATTAACTCTTCCTGGGTTGCTTTTGAAAATCACTTAAATTACTTTCACGCATCTGGACGGGGACTTGATCTTACCCTAGCACGCGGTCTTGCTGCTTATCTTAACTCCAGCCTCGTAGACGCTTTTTTTCGACTATTTAATGGGCATACTCAAGTTAATGCAACTGATTTACGAAATTTAAAATATCCGACAATGCAGCAGCTGATGTCGGTGGGTGTACGAATTCGAGATAAGTTCCCCTCACAAAAACAAATTGATGAATTTTGGGAAGAATTTTTGAGTATGACAAATCAGTCTGAAAATAATTTATTCACAATTAAATACCGTATTGATGAAGCACTGCAAATACTAGTTGAACTTGGACTTCCACGGGCACAGCTTAATGAACGTTCAGCATTAACCCTTCTTGCACTACTTGATTTAAAGCCAACCGATTCTTGGAAATCTGCGGTATCTCCTTTAATGGGAATCACGCCAATGATGCAATTTATGGCACAGCATTATAGCAAAACATATAAACCAAATACGCGGGAAACTGTTCGCCGCCAAACAGTTCATCAATTCCTAGACGCTGCTTTAATAGTTGTAAATCCAGATAATCCGCGTCGTGCCATTAACAGTCCGAAAACCGTATATCAGATTGAAGAAAGTGTACTTGAATTATTACGTACTTATCAAACCCCCGAATGGGAAAAGAGTGTTCGTACCTACCTTGCCTCAGTTGAAACCCTGAAAAAGCGATATGCTCAAGAGCGTGAATTATCGCGTATTCCCGTAATGATTGAGGGGGAATTGAAGACTCTTTCGCCTGGTGGTCAAAATGTTCTGATTCAAAAGATTATTAGTGAATTTGCGCCACGTTTTACACCAGGAGGAAAACTAATTTATGTTGGCGATACAGATGAAAAATTCGCGCATTTCAACGAAGCGGCATTATTAGATTTAGGTGTTACTGTCGATTCTCACGGTAAAATGCCTGATGTAATTATCCATTATTTAAAAAATAACTGGTTAGTTTTAATTGAAGCTGTAACTTCTCACGGTCCAATTAACCCTAAGCGAAAGAAAGAACTTGAAACTATCTTTGCTAATACAAAAATTCCTCTTGTAATGGTGACGACTTTTCTTAGCCGTAAAGCTATTGTGGAGTATTTGGCTGAAATTGCTTGGGAAACAGATGTCTGGGTTGCAGAAGATGCTACTCATCTGATTCACTTCAATGGAGAATATTTACTACAGTCTTACAAAGTAGATAAATCTGACAGAAAATAAACACAAATCACATTTAGCAGTATGGCAAATTTTCTACAACCCCCAAGATTACGCATTGGTGAGGACACCAAAGAAGAACGTCGCGCTACTTAGCTGGAACTTTTTTATGATTTGGTATTTGTAGTTGCAGTTTTTCAACTGGCACACAATCTCCATAATTATGTCACTTTATCTGATTTTTTTTGGCTTTGTTGTTTTGTTTCTAACAGTTTGGTGGTCATGGATTGGCAGTAGATTGTACGCTACGTGTCCCAACCTTGTCAGTCTCTACAATTAAATGTAACTTGATAAACTGCATCAGTATCAGCGAATCTAATTATTATCTTTATATTCTTGATTAATTCTTCACGAAATATTAATATCTTAAATATAAGATTTATGTAATTATATGGGCAGAGAATAAAAATATAATAATTTAAAGAGACGGTAACAATGTAATTTCTGTTTACGCGTACAAATTTGATTATTCTACAGTATTGTCCATCTTCCCTTCAAAACTCACTGGCTAGCCCGCTTTCAGTGTCTTTATTTAATTTAGAGTTTCTATCACTACCTGTAGAATACTAATTTCTCACTTTTCTAAGTGACTTTTTCTTATAGCTTTTCCCGTTTGGATACAACACTTAGTAACGGATTGAGATTTTTCAACCCTACAAAGAAAGAATTTATATCCAATAAATTTTTAATTGCTATATTTAATAGCTCACTATGATATCTGGTATTTTTCATAAACGAGTCAAGGTAATTTTAATGTTGTTATAAAAGTTTGTTGAAAACCATATGAAAATAGCATTTGGCTGTTAAAACTATCCAAATGCTCATTTTTGTATTCAACATGAATCGATAGACTGAGAAAACCTAGAAATCTCTTTTATAACCCTGTATTTACGCAGGGTCAGTTTATTTTTTAAACTGAAAGCAACATAAAAGTGCATTTTTTTCAACGTTCAACATAATTACTCAATAGAAAGCATTTGGAATCACAAGTGCTTTTTCTGTTCTTGTTATTGCATTAGATGCAATTAATAAATTATCACATTCTCAAAGTCGCTCTACCAAAGTTAGGATAAAATTAATGTCTGCTAATAACTTACAATCTTTCAACAAAAATATCAAAGTCAGCATATCTTTAGTCACATTTAATCATGAAAAATATATCGAGCAAGCAATAGAAAGTATATTGATGCAAAAAGTCAACTTCAACTATGAAATAATACTTGGTGAGGATTTTTCTAGCGATACAACGCGAGATATTGTTATTGATTATAGTACAAAATATTCTGATAAAATTCGCTTAATATTGCCAGAACAAAATCTGGGTTGCAGTGGTCAAAAGATTTTTGTACAAACACTTCAAGCTTGCCAAGGTGAGTATATTGCCCTTTTGGATGGTGATGATTACTGGACTGATCCTGAGAAATTGCAAAAACAGGTAGATTTTCTAGATAGCCATCCCGAATGTGCAATATGTTTTCATGATGTTACTACTTTTTTTGAGGATAGAAGTCAAAAACCTCGTAAATATAATGACTTTGAACCAAAGAAAATTTCCACCATCGAAAACCTTTTGAAATGTAACTTTATTCCTACCTGTTCAACAATGTACAGAAGAGGTTTATTTGATGAATTTCCCGATTGGTATGATTCAGTAATTTGTGGGGATTGGGTACTTCATATATTAAATTCACAGCAGGGAAAAATTGGATACATTAACACAGATATGGCTGCTTATAGAGTTCATAGTCATGGTGTATTTAGTGGTATGAGCAAAATCAAACAGTTGCACGAAGTAATTAGCTGTTATGAATACTTAAATAAATATCTGGAATTTAAATATAACAAAATTATTAAATTTGAAAAAGCTTATAAATATCAAGGTTTAGCATTAGCTTATAAAGATAACGGCGATTTAGATAATGCTAAAAAATATGCAATCAAATGCCGGGAACTTTTATTGTCAGAACCTTTTCTAGGAATAATAGCAATTATCAAATTGTTGAAAAGGACATATATCAGCAAAATGACTGCTTACAAGTTACACCTTAACAAGACATAAAGTAATATTTTTCATTTATGGATCTGGAAGTAATTAATTGGCAAAATCCATTATGGATGCAAACGCTACAAAAACTGCGCCATGATGTTTATCATTTGCCTGAATATCTATATTTAGAAGCCAAAAAAACCAAAACTATTCCTGAAGCTCTTTTGATAGTTGATGGTGATAAAATATTCTTTGTGCCTTATTTATTACGCCGATGTGATGACATAAGTCAAGAATCAAAAACAAAAGATATTTTTGATGTGCTGTCACCTTACGGTTATTCTGGCATTTTGTTAAGTGAAGCAGCGGCTAATTCCCCAATATTTGCTAATTTCGCTATCAATCAATTAAAGTATCTGTTAAAAGAAAAAGGCGTAGGCTCCGCTTTTTTTCGATTGCATCCTATACTTAGTCATAACTTTCATACACTTTTCAATCCTGGTACTTTCACAGAAATTGGTACAACAGTATCTGTAGATTTAAAACTTTCTGATTCTCAAATATGGGCACACACTCGAAGGGGACATCAAAGTACAATTAATAAGTGTAAGCGACTTGGTTTTACCGCCAGAATGGTAGGTTGTGGGCAATATATAAATGAATTTACGGAAATTTATGACGAAACAATGAATCGTGTCCAAGCGCACAAATCGTATTATTTTAATCATGAATACTTTGCAGACTTGTTAAAAGTAGGTAAAAATTTACATTTATGTATTGTGGAATTAGAAGATGAAATATCTGCCGCTTGTTTATTTTTTGAACATTGTGGAATAGTTCAAGCACATTTGGGGGGAACGAAAACCAAGTTTTTACATCAATCTCCTTTTAATTTATTACTAGATTACGCTAGGTACTGGGCTAAAGAACGTGGGAATGAATTTTTGCATTTAGGAAGTGGTGTAGGAGGAGTTAAAGATAGTCTTTATAATTTTAAAGCGGGCTTTTCTCGACAAAGGCACAGCTGGCTAAAATTGGGAATCATTACAGACGAAGAGAAATATAACTATTTAGTTGAATTGCGGGCAAAGTCTTTGAGAATTGAAGTTGAGAAGCTACTGCAAACCAGTTTTTTTCCTGCTTATCGTGTTCCTTATTAAGGTAAAATAACTGAGTGTCAAATTTATATTATATATACATTGCTATATTTGATAATCTAAATTAGCGTTGGGAGTGTGTCACAGAAACGATTCTGAAGTTACATTTAAATATGCGATCGCTTGCTGAAATTAACGATAAAATTAGCCGCAAATGTGCTGTAGTCTTAACTGTTGAAGAACTCAAAGCACGAGTTGCAGAAGTTGGCATCACTCAAGTTGCCAAAGAAACTGATGTCATTACCACCGGCACATTTGAGCCGATGGAATCATCAGGTGCGATTATTAACTTAGGTCACACCGACCCACCAATTAAAATTCGCCGCTGTTGGTTAGATGGTGTCCCCGCATATTCCGGTTTTGGTGCAGTGGATTTATACATAGGTGCAAGTTGTACTGTGGAAGCGATGGACGGGGAAGAAGTTAGGGAACGCGGTGGTGGACATGTAATTGAAGATTTAATTGCCGGTAAACCCGTACATGTACGCGCACAAGGACAGGTAACAGATTGTTACCCCCGTGCCACCTTTGAAACCACAATTACCCGTGAAACGATAAATCAGTTTTATTTATTTAATCCGCGCAATCTTTATCAAAATTTTATCGTGGGGGTGAATGGAGGCGATCGCCCACTTTTCACTTATCTCGGTCCACTACAACCGCGTTTGGGGAATGCAGTTTACTCTAACCCAGGTGCCATTTCCCCTTTACTTAACGACCCCGAACTACAACTTATCGGCATTGGTACGCGAATTTTCTTAGGCGGCGGTGTCGGCTATGTCTCATGGGAAGGCACTCAGCACTTTCCCTTACAAAAGCGATTGCCTAATCATACACCCATCGGTCCTGCCGCCACTTTAGCCTTAATTGGTGATGCCAAACAAATGGATGCACGTTGGGTACGGGGTTGTTACTTCAAAAGTTACGGACCTTCCCTAATGTTGGGCGTAGGTGTACCACTTCCGGTATTAAACGAACAAGTCGTAGAACGTGCTAGCGTGACTGACAAAGACTTAGTAGCGCCGATAGTAGACTTTTCTATCCCTCGGCGCGTCCGTCCTACCTTTGGGTTAGTGAGTTACGCCCAACTTAAATCTGGGCGAGTCACTATTGAGGGTAAAACAGTGCGTGTTGCTCCCCTAGCGAGTATGTTTCTTTCTTTGCAAGTAGCTGAAGAATTGAAACAGTGGATTTTAGCTGGGACATTTACCCTGACAGAAGCAGTTTCTCCAATTCCGATGGAGCGATCGTTTCTGCCCCAAGATCGCTGGACGGAGTTTTGATTTATGGGAGGGGGAGATGGGGGGAGGGGGAGAGGGGGGGAAAGAAGAATTATTCTCCTTGTCACCTTGTCTCCCTTGTCTCCCTTGTCCCCCACTCTCCCCCTCCCCCACTCCACTACTCCTGCGGCTTCGGTCGTTTTATTGGCTTAGGAGCCGGTGCTTTGGGTACGGGATTTGGCACTGGCGAGGATTCGCCTTTCTTGATTGGGCGGGGGGTTTCACCGCTACTGCGTCTGGGCGGATATGGTTTTCTGTCGCCACCGCCACCACGGAAACCGCCACCACCACCACCACCACCACGGAAACCGCCTTTTTCAGGTGGTCTGCGTTTTTTGGGCAAATCAGCGATCGCCGTAGCGTTTTCTATCATCAATAAATCAGCTTCTCGCTTGGCTTGGAAGTCCCAAAACTTACCGACAGCTTTAGTCCCAAGTACACCCGTAAGTTTCAACTTGAAATACTTGGGTTTGTCATCTGTCTTGCGAGGGGCTTGTTTAATCTTGACCACCAAGCTTTTAGCGTCAAAAGACTGGTAAACTACTTCACCACGAACCGAAAAACCACCATCTGTAATTTCTGATGAAGGTTTAAGATCGCTGGTAGTTTCTGCCGATTCTGATGGAGGTTCATGACTAGAAACTAATTCTTGTGACTTTGAGTCTTGATTTTCATCATCTTCTATGGAATGTTTCGCCAGGTTTTCTGGCTCCCAAACCCCAACAATTTGTAGGTGCAGTGCATCATTTTCTTGCCTTGTACGCGGATATACTACCCACAAGTGTTCTTTTTCTAAATCTAAATGATTCTTAACTAAACTCATTATCCGACCAAGCAGGACGGCATTGAGTTCTACACCATCTTTAGTCAGGAGCATTCCTTGAGTGAATTGTTCACTACTAGCAACGTAGCGACCTCGGACTAAGCCGATCGCTCGATATTGCATCGGTTCGCTCGGAGGGGGAATCGGTTGCTGCCGATTGCTTAAGTTTACATCTGAGACACTCTCGGACTCCTCAACCAAAGAATTCTCAGGTTTAGAGACGTGTTCTGGTTTTTTAGTTTCAACTTGATTTGTTGCCTCTATAGGAGTTGGATCTTGATTAGAAGCAGATGATTTGGACGGTTCAGAAGACGGCATCAGGTCGGAATTCATATAAACTCCTTGCGGCGGAGACACATCCCATTGTGGGATTTTACTAAGGCAGCTGAAAAGAGCGTTTGTGCGGCGCTTAAAAGTATATTTCTTTCAAGTTAGCCACGCAGAAGAGCGCTCTGTGTGATACTCTAAACGCTAAACTTACCATTTAGATGCTAAATGTGTAATTTAACGCTTTTACACCAGTTTCGACAGCTTAACATAGCTACAATTTCAGAGAATTTCCCTGAAAATCATCGCCTAGTTTAGCAGTGTAAATTGCTAATTGTTATAAATTTCACAGCTAAATACCCGTATTCCGTAAACTTTTAAAATTTTTAACTTTCGCATCTGTTTTACTGATAGTGTCATTATTCAGGAGAAGGACGGTTTTGTGTCTAAACAAGCTAATCGTTGGATGGTTCAGGTAGTGCTGTTGCTGGCAGTAGTTGCTTTTGTCGCAGTTTCTGTAGTTCCCTTAATTACGGCATTTAATGATACGCAACGCCAAACTCAGAACACCACCAGTGCCAAAGTCGCCACTTCACCTGCTTCTGATCCAAAATCAAAAGTGGAAGACGAAGTACGGGGTTATGAATTAGTCTTACAACGCGAACCAGAAAATCAAGCCGCGCTTAAAGGGCTATTACAAGCTAGGTTACAGCTCCTGAGTCAAAAAGGAAAAGGTGAAATTCAGCCAGCTGACATTCAAGCGGTAATCGAACCTTTAGAAAAGCTAGTCAAGCTGAATCCAGAACAAACGAAATACGCGGTGCTACTAGCGCAAGCAAAACAGCAAATAGGCGACAAAGAAGGAGCAGCTCAGGCTTACAGGTCTGTTTTGGCAACTAAACCAGGGGATATTGAAGCTTTACAAGGAATGGTGGCTCTTTTGTTATCTCAAAAACGCCCAGAAGCGGCGATCGGTTTGCTGCAAGATACTCTTACAACCTCAACTCAGGCTAATAAAATTCAACCGGGAAGTGTGGATGCGATCGCTGTAGAAGTACTTTTGGGCAACGTCTACGCTTTCCAAAAACGCTACACTCAAGCTATCTCTGTTTACGATCAAGCAACTAAAAGCGATCCTAAAGATTTTCGCCCGGTTTTGGCAAAGGCGTTGCTCATCAAAGAACAAGGCAAAATTGATGAGGCAAAACCTTTATTTGACAAAGCTGCCACTTTAGCACCTGCTCAATACAAAGACCAAATTAACCAACAAGCAACACCCTCACCTAGTCCAACCCCTTCTCCAACACCGTGAGGATACAGCTTCCAACCCCTTATCTCACAATTTTTCGTCATTCCACACAATTGTAGAGACGTTCGGTCCGGAACGTCTCTACGAGGTTTTTTAATAAAATGAGGGGTCAGACCTACCATTCGCCAACGGTATCCGTGAGGAGTCGGGGGGAGTGGGGGATAATTAAACTAACTATTGACTCCTAACTCCCTTCCATTGCTGCAATTACACCAAACACGATAAATAAGCATCCACCAATTAGGGTAAGTTGACGCTCAGAAATTCGTCCAGCGATGAGTCGTCCACAACTGACGGCAATGACTGCACAAATAGAATGTCCTAATATGGCACCGACGGTTACGCCAAAAGCGTTGTTGCTAGCGGCTAGAGCAATGGTGGCAAATTGTGTGCGATCGCCCAATTCTCCCATAAATATTAATACAAAGGCTTCTGCTATAATTGACAGTGGCGTTTTTTTCTTGGGTAGTTGTTTTTCTGCCTGTTCTACGGCTTCTTTTGCCTCATCAACCACTTCTGAATCACTACTTGCAGCCATCCGGCTGGCATCATACAGTAGCTTGATCCCAAAGCCGATAAATAAAACTATTTCTGCGTAATGAATATAAAGCTTTGGCAATAAAGATACCGCTTGCCCCGCTACTACAGAAATTATTGTCATTGCAGCTAAAGCCGCGATCGCACCGATTAATACCAGCCGTCGTGAGTGACGCATCGCTAAAATAGCAGCGATAAAAAAGGTCTTATCTCCTAACTCGGAAACTGTGATTAATAATAAAGCTGCGGTAAAACCTGTTAACACTCTTCTATTGCTCCTAAGGATTTTTTTCCTGTGTGAAGCTAAATGAGAGTCGCGAAACTTCACTAAGCTTCACACTTTATTTGTGTGAACTCAGTGAAGGTCTCGCTTTCAAATATCTAAATACTTGCCATCTGAACCAGGCTCATCGCCAGTATGTTGATTCAAATGCACTGGCTTTTATATTTTTATATCTTTTGCCAGCAGCTACTCCCCTTCTATTAACTTACTAATATACATCTTTACCAGGTACGAGTCAAGCAAGTATGAATTGGGCAGTGTCAATGAGGTAAAAATTCATCATCTGTCACTTCTGGTAGATCGTATGGACACATCAGAGGAAAAGATTCCACTGGCAAATTAGTTTCGGCTTTTGCTTGCTTAACTGCTTGTGCATAACACTCTGCAAAAACGCTTTCAAGATAAGATTTGAGACTAGGTGAATCATCTAGAGCTTCTTTAACACGTCTACGATGCTCAATAATGCTTGCTTCCCAGCTACCGCTTTTCTTTTCCGGCTGAAACTGCCATTTGAGCAAATGTACTAAAATTACAATAAGATTACTTTTGAGGCTCCGACGCTCACTTTTTCCCATGTCGGCAATTTCCTCAATCAGATTTTCCCAGTCTACGTTTGCGTAGTTCTGACTTTGCAATTTTTCCACAGTCGCTTCTATCCATTGCAAGTAGTCAGTATCATATAACGTTTGGGAATGCGTTTTTAGGGAAGACATGGCAGTTTCCATCAAATACTAGTGATTGTAGTTTGTGCCGAAACCTTTATCGCTACAATTCGTTAAAAATTAGGATTTCTGCCTTGGGTTAAGCGTTATCCAACCTATGGGCGATAAGCGATGGGATCTTACCTGAGTTCGATGTGTGCTATTCAGGTTTTTTCAGCTTTTCCACTAACAAAGCTTTTACCTCGCTGTCAGGGTCGGCAAGATCAAAGGGATAAGGTTGCTCTGTAGAAGGGTCACGACGACTCATCAAAACTTCCAATGCAGCCCGAAATTCTTCTTCATCATTTCTGTGTTTGGAAATATACTGTTTTAATTCAGTATTTGTCATTTGGTGTAAGTTCTGCGTCATAGCACAAAGTTCCAATTACCATCTTCTTTTATTATTAGTGCAATTTCATCAGTTACACCAGCTTGAATATAGAGTGTTTTCAACTTTTGGTCATAGCGGAAAACCTGGATCGGCTGATACAAATTAGACAATAACTGGCAAAGGTATATCGCTGTATCCGATTGTTTCTGTGTCGGCAATTGACAACTCCATAGAAACACACCAACCGTAGTGTATCAGACTCGCGTGTGATGCGATCGCTCTAGTAGAGACGTTCCACCTGAACATCTCTACCAATGTCAATATTTTAGTATTTCCGCTCTTTTGGCTCAAACATGGTAATAGTCACGGGGCGATATTGAATATCAATTCCCGCTGGTGAATAATAAGCTAGTGTGTGTCTGAGAAAGTTTTCATCATCTCGCTGCGGATAATCTTCGCGGAAGTGGGCGCCGCGACTTTCTTGACGATTCAAAGCTGAGGAAAGAATTGTCTGTCCCACCACCATTAAACTTCGCATTTCCAACGCTTCGACGATTTCTGTATTCCAAGAATTACCTTTGTCATCTAAGTATATTTGCGAAGCTTTTTCTTGTAGCTCTTGTATTTTTTCTAAGCCTTGACACATTAATTCTTGAGTGCGGAAAACACCGCAGTATTCTGTCATACAATCCTGGAAGGCTTGACGCACTTGGTTAATGCGATACTTTCCAGGCTGATCTAGCAAAGCTTGAATTTCTTCCTTTGCCTGTTTTATATAAGGTTGCTCGTCTACTGTGGGTAACTTGCGGTTTTGGACAAATCGAGCGATCGCACTTCCGGTTCTCTTTCCGTAAACCACGCATTCCAACAAAGAATTACTACCAAGTCGATTTGCCCCATGTACGGATACGCAAGATGTTTCCCCAGCAGCAAAGAAGCCCTCAACAACTCCATTCCCACTACTGCGGACTTGACCATTAGTGTTAACTGGGATACCACCCATACAATAATGAATTGTGGGACGTACTGGCATCGGTTGCGTTACCGCGTCAACACCAACTAAGCGGTGTGCTTCTTCCCAACAGAAGGGTACGCGACTCATAATTTTTTCTTTGCCCATGTGACGCAAGTCAAGATAGACAAATGGACCACCTGCACTACCATCTAAATGAACACCACGACCGGCGCGAATTTCATAAGCGATCGCTCGTGAGGTAATATCACGAGGGGCAAGTTCCATGCGGCTAGGTGCGTAATTCGCCATAAAGCGATCGCCTTGGGAGTTAATCAAATAAGCTCCTTCGCCCCGCACTGCTTCGGAAATTAGCACCCCGACGGGATATAATCCAGTGGGGTGGAATTGGACAAATTCCATATCTTGCAGTGGCAAACCAGCGATCGCACTCATTGCCAAACCATCACCCGTAGAAGCGTAATCGTTAGAAGTGGTGTTATAAACGCGACCATAGCCACCTGTAGCAAACATCACCGCCTTAGCCCGCACTACGACTATTTGCCCATCCAAAAGGTGATACATCACTACACCTTTCGCCTGACCTTCTTCTAATATCAGGCGCATTACGTACCATTCTTGATAAATTTGCACACCGTAACGCCGCAAATTATTCACCAATTCGTGTAAAATTGCGTGACCGGTTTTATCGGCAGCGTAGCAAGTACGATTGTGAGAATGTCCCCCAAAAGCGCGTTGGGCAATGCGACCATCGTCTAAACGAGAGAATAAAACACCCATGTGTTCCAAGTCGATGACTACATCTGGTGCTTCACGAGTCAGTATTTCTACCGCGTCTTGGTCTGCTAAATAATCGGAACCCTTGACAGTATCAAAAGCATGTGCTTCCCAGCTATCTTCTGTATCTACGTTTCTCAGCGACGCTGCCATTCCACCTTGGGCAGCTACTGAGTGCGATCGAATTGGGTGAGTTTTCGCTACCACAGCCACATTTAAGCTAGGATCGGTTCTGGCAATTTCCACTGCTGCACGACATCCAGCCAATCCCCCCCCGATAATAATCACATCATGTTCAAGCATAAGATATTAACTTTATTAAAGACAAAATATTAACCCCTGATGGGGTAGTGCGATCGCGCTCTATTTTCAGATTAACTTAAAAGATATAGACTCTATCTGTATCCGCGTGGATTTCATTTCTAGCTTTAGCCCGTGCGATCGCTTCGTGGTAATTACGGGGCTTGAAACTGTTCGGTAATTTCTGCCCAAAAATAGACAAATCTAACTGATTGGGTATATATTAGATTGTATTGATATGGGTACAATCAAGCCCCTTAGAAGTCATTGTAAGACCGCAATGAAACAGGAAGTTAACGCCAAGACTACTAATGTCTGTGTTAAGTCTAGACTTGGGTAGTTTTGGGTAAGTTTAACCGAGCGGAAGTTAGAACTTTGACAACTGGGTAGTAGTTGGCTAAACCCTACAATGCCAATGCAGAGCCATGTTATGTTAATGCAGAGCCATGTTATGCCAATGCAGAGCCTTGTTATGTTAATACGTCCCCCCTACATTTAAAAAAGCTACGCTTTTACGCCAAACTGCACTTAAAACAGTCGAATCCCAGGTAAGACGAGATACGGAATTCGTTTAATTCGGGTAGGATATTTAAATATTGAAGGCTGAAAGCGTTAAGTTTAAATTATTTATGCGTATTTCTTTAAGTTGGCTGCGGGAACTAGTTGAGATAAAAAGAAGCCCGGAAGATTTAGCCGAAACCTTGACAATGGCAGGGTTTGAGGTAGAAGATATTGAAGATCGCCGCACTTGGGCTTCGGGCGTTGTTGTTGGCAGAGTGGTTGAAAAACAACCTCATCCTAACGCTGATAAATTGAGTGTTTGCCAGGTTGATATCGGTGCTTCTGAGGCTTTAAATATCGTCTGCGGTGCTGGGAATGTCCGAGCAGATATTTATGTGGCAGTGGCAACCATAGGAACTTATTTAGCAAATATCGATTTAAAAATCAAGCCGGCGAAACTGCGGGGTGTCCCTTCTCAAGGTATGATTTGCTCTTTGAAGGAACTCGGTTTACCCACTGATGTAGACGGAATTCATATTTTTCCTGAGGAAAATCTCCAACTGGGTAGCGATGTGCGTCCTTTGTTGGGTTTGGATGATGTGATTTTAGATGTCACTGCTACTGCTAATCGCGCTGATGCTTTAAGTATGGTAGGGATAGCGCGGGAAGTAGCGGCTCTCACAGGTGGAAAGTTGACAATTCCGGAACCTGCGGAGGTGTCTGTTCCTCAAAGTACGGGAAATTTCACTTTAAAAATCGATGAAACTCAAGCTTGTCCGGCTTACATTGGTACGGTAATTGAAAAGGTAAAAATTGCGCCTTCTCCTGATTGGTTGCAACAACGTTTGCGTGCTGCGGGAACGCGTCCGATAAATAATGTTGTGGATATTACTAATTATGTGTTGTTGGAATGGGGACAACCACTGCACGCATTCGATCGCGATCGCTTGGGTGAAAAAGCCCAAGTTGGGGTGCGTTTCGCGAATGCAGGAGAATCTCTGAAAACTCTCGATGGTCAAACCCGTAATCTAAATACCCAAAATTTGGTAATCACTGGCAACAATAAACCCATTGCTTTGGCTGGGGTGATGGGTGGAGAGGAAACGGAAGTATATGATGGTACACAAAATATCTTTTTAGAAGCAGCTTTATTTGATTCTGTAGCAATTCGCCGTTCTTCCCGTAGTATTGGCTTAAGAACAGAAGCTTCTGGAAGGTATGAAAGAGGTGTAAACCGCGCTGAGTTGGAAAAAGCCACACACCGCGCTTTATCGATGATGGTGGAGATAGCACAGGGAACTATTGTAAATCAAGAAATTGCCGATACGCGCCCCGATCCATCAACTTGGAGTCGAGCGATCGCACTACGTTTAGAGCGGGTTAATGAAGTTCTTGGACCAATCGAGATGGACGAGAAAACTGGAGAACTCCAAGGGGAAGATGTTGAGCGCATTCTCACTGCATTGGGATGTCAGCTACGATCTTCCGGTGAGAATACTTGGACGGTAACTGTCCCCCCCTATCGTTATCGCGATTTAGAACGGGAAATCGATTTAATTGAAGAAATTGCCCGTCTTTATGGTTACGATAACTTTTCTGATACTTTACCAGATAAATCGGAAGCTGGTTATCTGCCTTTAGATCAAGAACTTATACGCAAATTGCGAGCTTCTTTCCGTGCCGAAGGATTGACAGAACTAATACACTATTCTTTGGTTAAACCACAGAGAGAAAGGCAGATAGTGTTGTCAAATCCATTATTTGCAGAATATTCGGCACTGCGAACCGAGTTAATTTCTGGGTTGATTGATGCTTTTCAATATAATTTAGAGCAAGGAAACGGTTCGCTAAACGGCTTTGAAATTGGGCGAATTTTTTCCCTAGAAGAAGACGGTTTAGCTGAAGCTGAAGCCATAGCTGGAATTATCGGAGGCGATCGCACTGTTGGGAAATGGTCAAGAAGTGGCGAACAACTTTTAACATGGTTTCAAGCCAAAGGCATTTTAGAAGGTGTTTTTCAGCGACTTGGTTTGGAGGTAGAATATCAACCAGATAATCAAAATTCTCGCTTGCATCCAGGACGCACTGCGTCTTTATGGATACGCGGTAATCGACTCGGTACTTTCGGACAATTACATCCGCAAGTACGGCGAGAAAAAGGTTTACCAGATTCAGTTTACGTGTTTGAACTGGATTTAGATGTGCTGTTAGATTCTTTAGAAAGAGATGAAATACTTGCACCGCAATTTAAAGCTTATTCCACTTATCCAGCAGCCGATCGCGATATCGCCTTTTTTGCGCCAGTCAAGGTAACTGTTGCCGAAATTGAAAAAGCGATCGCCAAAGCTGGTAAAGATTTATTACAATCTGTGGAATTATTTGATGAATATCGCGGTGATAATGTACCAAAAGGACAACGCAGTTTGGCTTTTCGTTTAATTTATCGGACAAGCGATCGGACTCTTACTGATGCTGAAGTCGAACCAGTACACAACAAAGTTCGTGAAGCATTAGTTGACAAATTCGGCGTCAGTTTGAGAAGTTAGGTAGAGACGTTCCGCTGGAACGTCTGTATTTACGTAGAGACGTTCCGCTGGAACGTCTGTATTTACGTAGAGACGTTCCGCTGGAACGTCTGTATTTACGTAGAGACGTTCCGCTGGAACGTCTGTATTTACGTAGAGACGTTCCGCTGGAACGTCTGTATTTACGTAGTGAGCGGTTCACCGCTCAATTTTAAGCACTCTTCGTGCTTACTACTTTAAGAGTGTTTATTTACACTCATTTACTTAATTTAGACCTTTTGTAATTTGAAATGGTGTATCTGTGGCAAAATATATAATGTGGGGAAGTTATTGCGAAGACGTTTTAGAAAAACGTGCGCCTCATCGTCAAGCGCATTTAGACGGACTCGCAAAACAAAAAGAATCCGGTGTGTTGATTACCATTGGTCCAACCAAGGATGTAACGAAAATTTTCGCTATTTACGAAGCCGAAGATGAAGCTATTGTCCGCGAGTTGATTGAAAATGACCCCTACTGGCAAAATAATATCTGGACAGAATATCTTGTCAAAGAGTGGATTCAAGCTTTTTGAATCGAAAATCGAATGAATGCGGAAGAATTTTTACAGCAAGGAATAAATCAGAATTCCCAAGGAGATTATCAAAGCGCGATCGCTTGTTTTAATTCGGCATTGCAAATCAATCCCGATTTTGCCGAAATTTACCAAAATCGGGGTAATGCTTACTTTGCAATTGGTGATTATCACTCCTCCATCGCTGATTACACCAAGGCAATCAAAATTAATCCTCACTTAGCTGGCGAGGTTAACTTTGATCTGTCTATTGCCTACTATAATCAAGGTTTGACCCTTTGTGAACAAGGCGATTATCCAAAAGCAATTGAGGATTTTAACTCAGCTTTGGAGCTAAATCCTAATTTTGGCGAAGCTTACAGCAATCGCGGTAATGTTCGCTATCAGTTAAAAGATTATCACAATGCGATCGCCGATCAAACTTTGGCACTGCGACTAAATCCCAATTTCATAGAAGCTTATCATAATCGAGGTAATGCTCATTATGCTCTTGCAGATTATCAGGAAGCCATTAACGATTACAACCACGCATTGACAATTAACCCTAATTATGCTATTGCATACTACAATCGCGGTCTGGTTTATACTTCCCTGAAAGACCTTCAAAAAGCGATTGCTGACTTTAATCAAACTTTAAAACTGAATCCTTTGGATGTACAAGCATACTACAATCGCGGTCTTGTGCGTGCTACATTGGGAGATTATCAAGGAGCGATCGCAGATTATGATCGCTCCTTAGAGGAAAATCCGTACCTAGTTTTAGTTTACGGCTTTCGGGCGAATGCACGCTGTCAACTGGGGGATTATCAAGGCGCCATCGCCGATTGTAACGAATTATTGCAACTCCACCCGCATTTAGCGGAAGGATATTGCGATCGCGCTACGGCTCATCGTAGTTTAGGAGATTATCAAGCGGCGATCGCCGATTATGATCGTGCATTAAAAATTAATTCCAACTTAATAGAAGCATACTATGGTAGAGCTATTGCTCGCGATGCAATGCAAGATTACCAAGGGGCAATTGTAGATAACCAAAAAGCAATTCACCTGAATCCTAACTTTTCTCAAGCATACTGCAATTTAGGTAATGCTAGGCGCAATTTAGGAGATGAACAAGGCGCGATTGAAGATTATAATTGTGCATTACAACTAAATCCTGATTTGATAGAAGCTTATTATAATCGGGGTTCTAGCTACTTTGCTAATAAAGATTATCAAAGAGCGATCGCGGATTACACCAAAGCCATAAAAATTAATCCGCATACCGCTGCATTTTACAGCGATCGCGGTAATGCTCGCTATGCTTTAGAAGACTTTCAAGGTGCGATGGAAGATTATGACCGGGCAATAACTATAGACAAGGGAGTTGCCGAAAACTGGTATAATCGAGGTCGTAGCCATTCTTTGTTGGGAGACTTTCAACAAGCGTTGTCAGACTTAAACCAAGCTTTGTATTTACAACCACATTTCGCATCAGCTTACATCGTTCGGGCTGATATCCGCCATAATTTGGGAGATATTGAAAGTGCGATCGCTGATTTTCAGAAATCTGCCGAACTATATCAACAAGAAGGAAATACAGAGTATTATCAGCAAATTATTGACTTAATTCGCCAACTTCAGGAATAAAATTTGCATTCTGCCAAACCCAAATACTGAATACCTTCTGGAGTGACTTGAAAACGACAGGGTAAAACTTCCAAACCGAGAGCGATCGCTTCCCTCAATAACTTACCATATATAGGGTCAGTAATATCACCAGGGGCAAAATGCGTACAATCACCCCGATTAATAAAGTAAAGCATCACCGCACGACTTTGGGGCAATAGTGCCATCAATTCCCGCAGGTGCTTTTGTCCTCTTGTCGTCTCCGTATCGGGAAATAATGCCAATCTTCCTTCCGCGAAAGTCGTATTTTTCACTTCTAAAAAGATTGTGCGATCGTCATCACTTCCTGTCAAGAAAAAATCAACTCGACTTTTTTTATCTTGCCCATAAACCACCTCACCGCGAATTTGGCTATATCCACCCAATTCAGGAAAAAGGTATTTTCCTAAAGCTAGCTTCACTACTCGATTTGGCAAAATAGTATTAACACCTACCCAAGTCGGCTCATTATCATCTACCTGAATCAATTCCAAAGTATAAGGCAATTTACGTTTGAGATTATCACTTAAAGATAACTGTACCGCACTCCCAGGAGTTGAAACCCCAGTCATCGGTCCAGTATTCGGACAGTGCGCTGTTACTATTTCCCCAGAAGCAAGTTGAACATCTGCAAAAAAGCGTTTGTAACGCTTCAACAAGATACCAGGATATAAAAGCGGGTAGCGGTAAAGCCAATCATTCATCATTTTATTATTAGGCATGGGGCATTGATCAAATTCACCTTCCTTTCTATTAAAAGGCACTATGTACATTAGACATCTCCAGAAAACAATGTAGAGACGTAGCAGTGCTACGTCTCTACAAGGGTTTGGGGCAACGCATAGTTCATTTCCACGCCTATGTCTATTGGACATCTGGTAAAAAAGATGTAGAGACGTAGCACTGCTACGTCTGTTACAAGAATTCTGGTTAACGCATAATTAATTTTTGCAGATGTACATTGATTTTGCAGTAATTTTGCCTAAGGTAGCTCAAAATCGATATCAGGCGATAAACAATGCGTGAAAATCAACTTAAACGAAAACTCAAGCGGGGAGAGGTTGTTCTCGGTCCATTTATGAACTGCGCTTATCCAGCGTTTATCGAAATCTGCGGACATGCAGGATTTGATTTTGCGGTGATTGACATGGAGCATGGACCCTTGCATACACTGGCTGCGGAAGACCTCTGCCGTGCGGCAGATTGCGTCGGAATTGCCCCAGTGATCCGCATCAGGAAGAATGATGCACCGCAAATTCAAAGAGCGCTTGACATCGGTAGTGCTGGGGTGCAGGTGCCGCAAATTGAAACGAAATCTGATGCTTTATCTTGCGTTAAGGGAGCCAAATACAGCCCTCTCGGTTCGCGGGGACTTTCATTTGCCACGCGATCGGGTATGTACACAGCAGCGGGAACGCAAATCACAGACAAGTTAAACGAAGAGTCTTTGGTTGTGGTTCATGTCGAAGGTCAGCGCGGTGTGGAAAACATTGCAGAGATTGTTAGTGTACCGCACATTGACGTTATCTTTCTCGGTCCCTACGACTTATCGCAGTCGCTGGGTATTCCTGGTCAGGTAAGAGATCCGCGTGTTATTGAGTTGATGCAGCAATGCATCACTATTATTCGCGACTCTGGCAAAGCAGTCGGCACCTTTGCTGACAACCCCGAAGTTGCCAAGCAGTGGATTGATGCAGGAATTCAATACATCGGGCTAGGTGTGGATGTGAGCATCTTCTTAAGAGCCTGTGAGAATTTAGTCAACGCAGTCAGGACGTGACGACAAAAATTGTAGAGACGTTCCGCCGGAACGTCTTTACGAACGCAGTCAGGACGTGACGACAAAAATTGTAGAGACGTTCCGCCGGAACGTCTTTACGAACGCAGTCAGGACGTGACGACAAAAATTGTAGAGACGTTCCGCCGGAACGTCTTTACGAACGCAGTCAGGACGTGACGACAAAAATTGTATAGACGTTCCGCCGGAACGTCTTTACGAACGCAGTCAGGACGTGACGACAAAAATTGTATAGACGTTCGGAACGTCTTTACGAACGCAGTCAGGACGTGACGACGAAAATTGTAGAGACGTTCCGCCGGAACGTCTTTACGAACGCAGTCAGGACGTGACGACGAAAATTGTAGAGACGTTCCGCCGGAACGTCTTTACGGCGGATAGTTGAATAGCCTATATCATAAAATGTAAATTTCTGTAGTCTATTTAACGACATTTACCAAAAAAATAATTTATACTTAGTGTTATAAATCTCCCAATAGAAAACTTGGGGAAGTCTCTGCAATCAGGAAAAGATTATGCAAAAAGTATCGGAATCCATGCAATTAGAATATGCCTTTATGTTTACATTGCGAAAGGTAAATTCTCTAAATCCAGAAGGTTTCAAGCAGTTTTTTAACGATTTGCCTCTAGATCCTTATATTAAAGGTAACTATCGATTTAGAAGGTTATCTCGTTTTATAGTTGATAAGAATAAATTAAGCAAATTACCTCATGGCTACCTTTTTCAAAGCAAAGAATACAATCCATTAGTGGGTGATGTTAAAAGAGAGTTTGCAGAATTAGATGATGCATTGATAGAACTTGATATTTTCAAGTATATGGTTTTGGCATTTAGTGATTCTTGTAAACTTCACCCAGAAGCCGAAATAGGAGTTCATCAAATTAGAACAACTTGTTCACCAAACAATTTAGGAAATCCTGCACCTGAAGGTATTCATCAGGATGGTACTGATTTTATCGGGATATTTTCTGTTGCCAGAGACAATATTCAAGGTGGAGAAACGCATCTTTACACTGCTAAAAAAGAAAAGCCAGTTTTTAATAAAGTTCTGAATTCTGGAGAATTAGTATTGGTTAATGACCATGAATTTTATCATTTTACTACTCCGATAAAACCTCAGATTGAAGCTCAAGGAACAAGAGATGTTTTTGTTTTAACTTCCCCAAGTTTGCTTTTAACAGCAACGCCCTAAAAATGATATAAAAGATAAATGTCTAAGTATGACAACATCTATGAGATTGTGCGCCAAATACCAAAAGGTACAGTGGCAACTTACGGACAAATAGCAGATTTGGCTCACTTGTACGGGAAAGCCCGTTTAGTTGGATATGCTCTCTATCAAGTTGATATAAGTTTATCAGATATACCTTGGCATCGAGTGATTAATGCCAAAGGCGAGATATCCCACTCAATGCAGCGAAATGGCACAGATTACAAACAGCGATCGCTTCTGGAACAAGAAGGAATAAAATTTAATTCTGAAGGAAAAATCAATTTGCGTGAGTATCTGTGGCAACCTGAACATACTGAATAATTTCATTCACACATTACACCGCCAACAGGCTGGAAGCCTGTGGCTATACGAACGAAGTCCACCTACGTGGACTACAAAACCTCTAAATTATTTAGCCTCCGAAGGGAGGCTTTGTTTGTATAGCCTCACCCTTCCAGGGTGTAGGTGCAAAATATGATTATACTTCAAAATTAGTCGCACACTACTCCCCTCAACGGTAGGATGGAAAAAGCAGAGTGAGCATTATCCAGGCACAAATCTGCTGAGTAATGCTTAACACACCCAAAAGAAAATTTAACAATAAATATCTATGGATTCGACGGTTCCTGCTAAAAGTCGCAAATTACCAACCCAAGCAATAGGTGCGAAAATTTTCCACTCTTGTAATATCATTAGTTTATTTATCATGCTCACTAGTGGGCTACAAATTTACAACGCTAACCCTGTTTTTGGCGGACGTGCAGGTTTACATATTCCTCCCCTATTTACTTTAGGAGGTTGGCTTGCGGGAGGCAGACATTGGCATTTTGCGGCAATGTGGTTATTTTCGTTGAATCTATTGTGGTATGGAATTTATGTTGTAATTACCCGCCGTTGGCGACATCGGTTTGTAAATATAAATGATATCAAAGCATTACAAAAAACTCAAAACTCGAAGCGTTTAAGTTATGCTTGGCATCGAATCGTTTATACAGCGATTATTCCCATCTTACTGCTGGCTTTATTCACAGGAATAGGCATGTATAAACCTGCACAATTTTACTGGATTGTTGATGCATTTGGCAGTTGGGAAGCATTAAGAATTGTTCACTTTTCTTCAGTACCAAGTGTTATCCTGTTCGTATTAATTCACCGAAAATTAGGGCGCAAAGCTGGAGGTGAACAGTTGACTGATTCGATGTTTTGAGTTGAATAGATAAATAGACGGTTATTCAGACAAATCACAAAGGACTAATTTTATGAATTTAATTCGCGTACCTCGTTCTCAATTAACACGCCGAAAGTTTTTACAAGTTTCGGGCATTTCTGGGATGGGTTATCTTCTTAGTAGTTGCGGCACACCGTTATTTAGTGATGTTGTAAACGAAGTTTCTGAACCGTTGAATGAGAAGGTGGAAACATTATTATTTAATCCTCAAAAACCTGTACCTGAATTCTCTAAGAGTGATATTCAACCGAAGGATTTGCTAGTTAATAGTTTCCAAGGTACTCCAATTATTGACCAAGCAAAATTTCGCTTAATTGTTGATGGTGATGTCAACAAACCTCTCAACTTGAGTATGGCAGATATTCAGGCTTTGCCGCTAACTTCCATGATTATTCGTCATGTTTGTGTTGAAGGTTGGGCAGCAATTGTGCAATGGGGTGGTATACGTCTGCGGGAACTTATTGCCCTTGCCCAACCGAAAACAAATGTCAAATTTGCTTACTTTAAATCTGCTGATGGCTATTACGAAAGTTGGGATATTGATTCAGTATTGCATCCCCAGACTTTGTTAGCTTATCAGAAAAATGGTGAACCTTTGCCAGCTGAAAATGGTGCCCCGTTACGTTTAGCTTCGCCAATTAAACTTGGTTATAAGCAGAGTAAATGGGTGACTAAGGTTACTTTGATTAGTGATTTGCCAGCAATGAAAGGTTATTGGGTAGATCAGGGTTATGAATGGTATGCAGGGTTGTAGAAAGTTATGAGTTATGAGTTATGAGTTATGAATTCATAACTCATAACTTAGTTTTTTGGAATGTTTTCAATATTTAATATGAACTTTTTTGATAAATTGAGTCAGGCGATCGCCCAAAATCAAAGCTTATTATTTGTCGGGCTTGATCCTAATCCAGAAATGATGCCTGCTCGCTACGCTTCTAGTGATATCATCTCTAGTTTATCGGATTGGCTGCAATTCATTATTGCCGAAACAGCCGAACAAGTTTGCGTTTATAAACCCACACTCGGCTTTTATCTAGCTTTGGGTATTCCTGGTTTAGAATTGCTACAAAAAACTTTAGCATCTATCCCGGCTCACATTCCAATTATTTTAGATGCAAAACACAGTGATTTAAATACCAGCACAATTTTTGCCCGTACTGTGTTTAGTGAATGGAATGTGGATGCAATCACTCTCAGTCCTTATGCTGGACAAGATAATGTCGCACCGTTTTTGGTTTATCCTGGTAAAGCGGTGTTTGTTTTATGTTGTACTTCTAATTCAGCCGCAGAATCTTTACAGCAGTTTCCCACAGCCGAAAAACCCTTTTATTTACAAGTAGTAAAAGAATCAAAAAATTGGGGTACTCCAGAACAATTAGGTTTAGAAATCGGAACAACAAAGCCTGATATTTTTGCCCGCATTCGAGCAGATGCACCGGAACGAATTATTATGGCTCGTAGCATCTGGGCAGAAGGTGGCAACCTTAATCAAGTCTTAGCGGCTGGTTTGAATAAGAATGGTGATGGTTTGCTGATTCCTGTTCCTCAAGATATGTTGAGTTCAACAGAATTATCTCAAGAAGTTCAGTCTTTAAATGCTCAAATTAATCAGGCAAAAACTGAAATTATCCAAGATGTTTCTAGCTGTTCTCTATGGTTGCCAGATATTTGTTTTCTGGATCAGCATCCGCAACAAGATTTAATTTTGCAACTTTATGATATTGGCTGTATTATGTTTGGCAACTTTGTCCAAGCATCGGGAGCCACATTTCCTTATTATGTCGATTTACGCAAAATAATTTCTAATCCGCAAGTTTTTAATAAGGTTATTATTGCTTATGAAGAAATTTTGGTCAAACTAAATTTTGATAGGATAGCAGGTATTCCCTACGGTTCTTTACCTACTGCTACTGGTTTATCTTTGCGTCTTCAATGTCCGATGATTTTCCCTCGTAAAGAAGTGAAAGCACACGGAACCCGCAGGGTAATTGAGGGTGATTTTCATCCGGGGGAAACAGTTGCGGTAGTTGATGATATTCTCATCAGTGGTAAAAGTGTTATGGAAGGGGCTGAAAAGTTAAAATCGGCAGGATTAAATGTGAATGATATTGTCGTTTTTATTGACCATGAACATGGCGTAAAAGACAGATTACGAGAAAATGGTTATCAAGCTCATGCAGTTTTAACTATTTCTGAAATTACACAAACGCTGCATCAAGCTGGACGGATAGATGATGAGCAATTTTCAGCTTTGAAAGATGTATAATATTATCTCCGTTTAATTAACAGTAATAAAAATATCGTAACGCCGTAGAGACGTTCCGGCGGAACGTCTTTAAATTGTAAGCCCTGGCGACTAGAAGTCGCGGCTATACAAACAAAGTCCACCTTCGCGGACTAGAAAAATCTAGGGTTTTGAAGCCTGCGCTCGTCTGGCTTTGTATTTGAACCAGCGGCTTTCAGCCTGAAGGGAAGCTACAAAATCAATGGTTTTCCAACCCACCTAATCGCGGGTTTTCTCTGTGTAGGTGCGATTTCAATCGCCTAAACAAGCTTTTATATCCTAAAATTTGTAGGATGGGCAATGCTTATCCTAAATCTGCTAAATTTTAAGTTTTAATTTGGAATTAATTATGACTGTTTCACTCAATCAACTACTTAAATGGTTAATTATAACGCTGCTATTTCCTTTAATCTTTCTCAATGGTTGGCTAGTATTTCGATTTTTTCAATATTTTCAACCTTTGGTGACAACTTTTGTTTTGGCAAGTTTGCTAGGATTCATTTTGAATTACCCCGTCTTGATACTTGAGGAACGTGGAGTTAAGCGTAGCTATGCGATCGCATTAGTTTTTTTCTCTAGTATTATAATTTTAGCTGCTTTGGGGATTACTTTAATTCCTATTATATTAGAGCAGTTTCATGAAATGGTTCAACAGCTTCCGCAATGGATTGATTCTAATGAGCAAAAACTCCAGATTTTAAATGATTGGGCTATCAATCACAGATTAAAAGTAAATTTTAGTCAAATATTTACGCAAATAACAGACCGATTGCCTAGCGAGTTCGAGTTTATCGGAGATAAAATTTTTAGCGTTATTTTAGATACTATTGATAGTATTTCTGAAGCATTAATTACAATAGTGCTAACTTTTTATCTTTTAGCTGATGGAAAGAGAATATGGGATGGGATATTTAAAAAGTTTCCTTTGAGTTTTGGTCAGAAGGTAAGACAGTCAATTCAGGAGAATTTTAAAAATTATTTAATTGGTCAGGTAGCTTTGGCTTTGCTAATGGGAATTTCACTGACAATAGTGTTTTTGATTCTCAATGTTCCCTTCGCTTTACTCTTTGGTTTGGGAGTAGGAATTTTGAGTTTAATTCCTTTTGGTGATGTGGTAAGTCTTGCGGTTATAACTTTATTAATAGCATCACATGATTTTTGGTTAGCAGTAAAAGTTTTAGCTGCATCTGTTGTAGTTGACCAGTTAATTGACCAAGCGATCGCTCCTCGTCTTTTAGGTAGTTTCACAGGACTTAGACCAATCTGGGTGTTAGTTTCTTTGCTGGTAGGAACTTATATTGGTGGGTTGTTGGGATTACTGATTGCTGTACCTGTAGCTGGTTTTATTAAAGATGCAGCAGATAATTTTGTTTCTATATCTGATTATTCAGATAATGTAGATGGTAAGGAAAAATCACCTGAGATGTTAATAAATGAGTAAATGCTGGGGATACTTCCATAACCGAAGTTGTTAATTAATTCATGTTGCCGCTATCAACACATGTTGAAAAGAGAACTATGATAGTAGTTCCTCTCTAACGTGGTGTAAATCCGATTATGGATATTAATAATTTATTGATTTGGATAGTTTGTTTATCATGCGTTACTACCACGATTTCTGCTGTTCGTACTTCTGCTAATCACAATCGTGGCTGGATTTTTGTTTCTATATTTATCTTTGTTCTGACAGCAGTCACATCTTATCTAATTCCCAATTTAGGTGGTTTGGTTGGTGGATGCTTTTGGGTGATTTTCATAGCGTTTCCCAACCTTGTCAACAGAAAAGTTAATCAACTGGTTGCTCAACAACGATACCATGAAGCCAGCAAATTAGCTCAATTTGTGTCTTGGTTGCATCCTGCGGATGGTTTGCGGCAAAAACCGGAAATGTTACGCGCTTTGGATTTAGGTCAACGGGGAGCGATCGCTGAAGCTATTTCTATTTTAAACTGTTACAAAAGGACGGATACACCGACTGGTCGATCTGCCATTATTACACTTTACCAAATCGATGCTCATTGGGAAGAAATGTTGGTGTGGATACAAGAAAATCTATCTGAAGGAAGATTGCACAAAGATAGCGAAATGCTGCTTTACTATTTGCGATCGCTTGGTGAAATTGGCGATTTAAATAGTTTACTGCACGCATGGGAATATTATGAACGCAGCATCGAGCAAATACCTAACTTAATTACACGTAATCTAGCACGTATGTTTGTGTTAGCTTTTTGCGGTGAAATAGAACAGGTAACAAAATTAATTAATGGTTCACTCAGAATTTATTCGCCAACAATGCAAGTATTTTGGCTAGCAACAGCTAATCTAGCAGCGGGAAATGAGTTATTAGGTAAAGAACAATTATTAAGTATCCGTGACAACAATGATATTCGCTTTCATGGTGCGATTGAAAGACGTTTATCTCAGCCTGTAGTTGAAGCTGAAACAATATTAACTGATAAATCTAAACAAATTTTATCTCAAATCACTGCTGAATTATTGCAAGAATCTAAATACAGCGGTAAAGCTGATTTAACGCGATATCAACCAATTGCAACTTACTTAATTATCGGGTTGAATTTATTTGCTTTTGTCTTAGAAATAAAATTTGGCGGTAGCACTAATTTCTTGACTTTGTACGGTTTAGGTGCATTAGTCCCAACAGAAGTTATCAATGGAGATTGGTGGCGTTTATTAACTGCTGCTTTTTTGCACTTTGGTTTTCTCCATTTATTAATGAATATGTTTGGTCTTTATGTGTTTGGTCGTTTAGTAGAATTTAATTTAGGAATAGCACGATATTTAATATTGTACCTCACCACTGGTTTAGGCTCAATGCTAGCCGTGACTTTTATGTCAGTAATGGGATATTCTAAAACTGAATTTGTAGTTGGTGCATCTGGATGTGTGATGGGTTTAGTTGGTGCTTTTGCCGCTATCTTATTTTACGACTGGCTAAGACATAAAACTCGGATTGCATCTAAGAGTTTGCGAGGAATTTTATCACTAATTCTGCTACAAGCAATCTTCGATCTAACAACTCCACAAATCAGCTTTGTTGGACATACTTCCGGGGTAATTATTGGCTTTGTGGTAGGGTTTTTGTTGAAAGTTATTGGAAGGTAAAATTTAGGCGATCGCTTTCATATAGCAGTCCTATTTGATTCGTGAAAAATATAGATAAGGAAACGAACCGCCAAGAACGCCAAGGACGCAAAGGGAAGAAAGAAGAAACAGATATATAATTTTAACAAATGATTTAGCCCACATTCCGCACTTCATTTTGTAGTACAATTACTAGTACTAATGAACACGAGTTCAATTGAAGTATAAATACATAAATTAGCTAGTAATTAATATAAACAGTATTAGAGAGATTGCCAACTGTTTGAAATCCATAAGGTATTGATAGTAAATGCCGGAGAAAAGATGGGAGAATGAGTGAAAATTAGCCCTAATTAAATAAAGTTGCCAAAAAAATGACTTACCAAACAGAAGAGTTTGAAAGTAAAAACTTGGATCACTTAGGAATAATAGCAGGAATAATAGATGAGATAGGAATTGTAGAAGAAATCAATAAGATATTATGTCGAGATAGTAGAGAAAAAATCAATACAGGAGAAGTAGTCAAAGCCATCATTCTGAATGGACTTGGTTTTGTCTCAAAACCATTATACTTATTTTCTCAATTTTTTGAGGATAAAGCCATAGAACATCTATTAGGAGAGGGAATAAAAGCCGCAGATTTAA
>JAESGE010000113.1_pt1 | contig 70647 bp, 79 predicted proteins | sample 9269601 | NCBI WGS metagenome assembly JAESGE01 (sample SAMN14515569, study PRJNA621662) | algae metagenome | isolation source: Tolypothrix brevis GSE-NOS-MK-07-07A and co-occurring heterotrophs from wet... | place: USA: Grand Staircase Escalante National Monument, Utah | collected 2006-04-16
GTCCGGGCAATGACCTCCATCCGCCCCATCTCCTGACCTCCTTCTGGACTCCAGAAGGAGACCACCACAGGTCAGGACATCAACGGCTACGCGACAGTCGGCAACACGCGGCTAACCGGACGGTTACCGACCGCCAGCCGATCGCTTGGCCAGAGCCTCACACCTGTTCGCCGGTACTTTTGGCCAGAACCGAAAAGGTGTCGGCGATGAGCTCTGTTCGGTAGCCTGTATCATTGGTGTCGCCATGCTGCCCCTCGCGCACGCGTCCTGTGATATGGACAAGATCACCGACGCCGGCAACCTCCAGTTGGTTGGTCAGGTTCGAGAAACACACGACGCTATTCCATAGGGTATCCTGCTTCCATTCGTCGCCATCACGTCGGTTGTAATTTGCTGCAACGTTCACGAACGTGACCTTTTCTCGCCTGTTGATCTTGCCGACACGCCCGATGATGCGGAATTCAGCGATATTCTGGGGCATGATGCTCTTCTCCAGTGACTCACTCAATTGAACAGGCGGGGTCGCGCGATCAGTCGCTCTTTGTCAGCGCGCGCGGCTGGAAATGGTATTTCGTGACGTTCTGAGGTGTTGCGTAGGTCTCGTACGCCGCCAGCCAGTCGCGACTGATGGCTCGTTGCGCGGTTGCTAGCGGAAGCCGGTGCTCGCACACGAGCCGCCACAGAACGAAGGCGAGTGCATTCTTGTCATCCGCATTCGCTTGTCCGCGGCGCGGTTGAAGCCAGAGATTGCCGGCATCGAATGGTGCGCCGCCTAGAGAAATCGGAATGAGGTGATCAAGCTCATAGTCGGCCAATCGTCCGTCTGGATATTGCGCCTGCATCATCCGCCGCTTCAGGGGACCGGTGACACCGTAGGAGGGGCGCATCGATCGGGAATATCCCGGTCGACAGATCGTCCTCCCAATGTTCCCTTGCGTGATGCGAGCGTCGATCGAGCCTCTCACATCGGGCGGCGGCAATCGTCCATCGATACCCAGCGGAAGCGGCGGACGCAGGATCGTCGACGCGAGACTCTGGACAGCCTCGCAAAACGGCTCATCGCATCGGGCGTTTCCCGAAAACGGCGCGCCAATCGCATGGCTCAAACCGCCGTGCCACCATGCAAGTACGGCAAGCACCCCTGCACCGACGATCAGCGCCAGCCACCTCATCGCCCGCCTTTGGGACCGCAGGTGCAGGTGAAAATCTGAATGGATCCGTGTCGAGACATAGTCCACGTTTACCACAGGACGTTATTGGACGCCAAGTCAGGTTTGTCAGTGTGCTGCCATTCGTTCGGTCCGGAATCCCCACAGGCTCTTTGCAAGATCGAGTTCGTCGCGCTTTGCCTTGCCGATCATTCCCGTGAAATATGCGCCTGGCGTCAGCCGAATTTCCGACCGCGAATGGCGTTCGGCGGTAATCATGATCGCCACCGCTGCGGCATCCGGCCCAAGCTTTTCCAAGGCGTCCACATAGACCCCGATGCGGATCCCGAGATCGTTGCGCAGCCGAGAGGCGGCCCGATGAATATCGGACCACGCGGGTCTGCTGTTGCCGACGTACATCGCGGTGGTCGGGAACATCTCCATCAACTCTGCTGGACGAGTGTTGAAGCGACTGTTCGACGGTGACGCCGAGAGGTCGGCTGGAGGTGGAGCGGAACCGATTGGATCAGAACTACAAGCTCGCTCAGCCCGTACATCTTTGATGGGGTGAGGGCTGGTTTGTATATGTATGAAGGGCTCATTTTTTGACCCTGACCCATCATTATCTTCAGGAAACATACATTCGTCGATGGTCGTGGCAACGAGTTGCTCGACGTGCGGCAAACGGCTGAGTGCAGCCCGATAGAGATCACTGTCACGCACGGAACGCGCCTGCGCTGCAGCTTCAGCCACGCTATCGATGGCTTCCTGGAGGGCAAACCACCGCGGGCCCGTCAACCGCATATCGGCTGCTTGCGCGAGTGCCTGACCAACAATCCGGCTAACGCGGGCAATCTCCTGCCGACCCTCCTTGAAGAGCCGAGATTGTGCCGAATAGGCATCGGCGCGCTCGCGAAGCTCCTCGAAGCGGATGCGAAGCGGCGAGAGGTCGACACCAAAGGCGGTTGAGATTGCACCCGTATGATCACGGCGGCCTGTGCGCCGTCCATGAGCGCTGTCGCGCGCGAGGATCAGTCCGAGCGCTCTGAGCTGCCGGAGACGGGCTTTGATCGCACTGACCGTCTTGCCGGCGTCCTCAGCGAGCGTGAGGTTGCTTGGCCAGGCGATCGGCGTGCGCCCTTCCTTCCAATCATCGGCATGGGTGTAGCTGATGAGGTGTTCGAGCGTCTGTAGCGCACCGATCCCAACGCCTAGCGCCGCTGCTGAGCGCTTGACGACGGCGAACACCGCTTTCCGGTCGACCGTCGTCGGCGCATCGACAATCCTAGTCTCGAGCGCGCGTGCGATCTGGCGGGAGAAGGCCGTGATCGGTCGGGCTCCCGTTCCCCCCGTAAAGGCATTCTGGGTATAGGTCATCGTTCGTCCCCTCGTTCGAGGGGCCGTCAGCAGGCAAAACAGAGGCGTGGCGCGAAGCGCGCTCCCTTGAACCGAGGCTCGGAAACCGGTACGTGGAAGATCTCTGAGTGACCGGTCAGCGTTTGGCGACGCTGCCACGTTGCGATTTCTGGGTGCCCGGCCTTCGTGCCGGGCATTCGTTTATGTGCTCACGGCCACCCTTTCTGTTCGGTCTCACGCTGGCCGCCGAGCGGCCGCGGAGAACATTAAGGGACGATGCCAGCCCAATCAGGGGTTCGGAAGCGGGCACGACTCGTGCTTTCGCGGACCGAAGCGAGAAAAAGTTCGTGCTTTGACGGACCGACGCGGAGTCCGTTCGTGCTTTGACGGACGTCCATTCGTGTTTTGGAGGACGCTACTTCGTGCTTTGACGGACGAAAGTTCGTGCTTTGAGGGACGCTCGTTCGTGTTCTCGCGGACCGGTCCGCGAATCAGTCGCGAATCGCGTCGCTGGTCGTCTGCTCGGCCGACAGAAGGGCCTTTTTCGGCGTCAACGTGACCAGGGAAGGGGCCGCGACCCTGCGTTTCGGGGCGTCCACTGCAGGAGCATCTGCTTCGTTGAGCAAAACCCGGTAGTCAGGAATCGAGTCCAGGTCCGCGATGCCACGCAGAACGTGGCGAAAATGCTTCAGCGTGTTCTGATAGCCAAGCTGAAGGCGCAAATCGTTCAATCCGATCTGCACGGGACCATCGATACAGGTGGAGCGCGCGACTTCGTAAAGTCGTCGTTCGACTGGACCAAGCTGGAAATAGTCCGGCGAATATTCGAGGACCCGGCGATCGCGCAGGATCGCACGGTATAGCCAGTCACAAAGGCGGACTTTCACGCCCTTGAGACGTGGTTCACCGGTCCGTGTCTTCGTATATTGGAGTTGCGCCTCGGACAGCCACGAGAAGAAGCCCGTCTGGCCTTCGCCACCGGCTTCGATGTTCGTCTTGATCTGCGTACCCTGAAGCCGTCCTAACGCATCAGAGAGGCGTGTATAGGAGCGTGCAGAACCGCTGACCCCCGTCACTCGGAAGAGGTCGTGGGCCGTAAAGTAGAACTCCTGGGCCACGCGCTCGCCTGCATCCATCTTCGAGACAAGCAAGCTCGCGATATACAGTAGGATCTCCTTGTCATAGATTGTGGCAACACCGCTGGGACCAGGGCCGATCTCTATGGAAACACTGTCAGTCTTATAGACTAAGGAGCGCTTCAGCGCAGTCTTCGACAGCGAAAAGAAGGGATAGGCCATGAGTGAGTGCTCACCGCGAACCTCGGTGAGGAGCGGACTGTCGAGGACGAAGAGGTCGCCCTGCGTGGGAGAGGTGCCCGTCATGCCGCCCAATCCCGGGTCCGCAAAAGCACGAAAGCCCGCTCGCGAAGGTCCGCGAAAACACGAAGGGCGGGAGTGCCACCGAGGGAAAACGCTCGGAACAGCGCACTATCGGAGTGAAGTTCGTGTTTTTGCGGACCGACCGCGCGCCCGATGCTGGGAGCCACGCGGAGGGTCGTTTCGACATGGAGTTCGCGCAGATTCATACGAGCCGCTGTAACAGGTTGGCGCCGCAGTTCACAGTCGTTGCTCGGGCAGGTCGCGCGTTCCTGCTACTGCTGCAAGCGCCATAGGGTAAGCGTGGCCTGAGGGCCGCCTTGCCCGTTTGGCCGTAGCCGGGATGCTTATCGTCTTTGACGAGGGCGCGGGCGGTGCGGGAAGTTTTCGGTTCTGAGACTGGTCGTACGAGCGCTCGTACGACTGGTCGTGTGGAGGTGGTCGGCCGGGTATCGGGCCGACGGAGCTGGTCGGACGCGGAGAAGCTGGAGATCCTGGCCGAGGCGTTCCGGCCGGGCGTGCGGGTCCGTGATGTCATCGCCCGGCGCGAGGTGTCGAGCAGCCTGATCTATACGTGGCGCAAGCAGGCGCGGCTGGGCAAGCTGGGCGGGGTCGCGCCTGCGCTGCCGGCATTCGCCGAGGTGCGCGTGGCCGATGTCGCCGCACCTGCGCCGCAGCCGGCGACATCCACGTCTGGCCTCATCTGCATCGAATTTCCGGGTGGCGTCCGAGTGAGCGTGGACGGGTCGGTGGACGCCGGCGCGCTGGCGCGAGTGTTGTCGGTGCTGCGTTGAGCCCCACGCCGTTGCCGACGCGGGTGTTCCTGGCGTGTGGCGTCACCGACATGCGCAAAGGGTTCGATGGCCTGGCGGTACTGGTGCAGCAGGTGCTGGCCCAGAACCCGCACTCGGGCGCGTTGTTCGCGTTCCGGGGCAAGCGGGGTCATCTGGTCAAGCTGCTGTGGTTCGATGGGCAAGGCCTGTGCCTGTTCTCCAAGCGGCTCGACCGGGGTCGGTTCGTCTGGCCGGTGACCGCGACGGGCACGGTGACGCTGACGCCGGCACAATTGTCGATGCTGCTGGAGGGCATCGACTGGCGTCGCCCAGAGCGGACGTTCACGCCGACGCTGGCGGGGTGAAAACGGCGGTTTTGCGACGCTTTTTCTCGCCCGTCGATGCGTGATCTGTTATGAAATGCGGGTGCTGGAAGCGCCTGTTTCCCCTGCTGATGCCACCGCGCGGATCGCCGCACTGGAGGCATCGCTCGCCCGGGCGAATGCCGCGCTCGCCGCCCGCGATCTGCTCATCGACACGTTGCGCGGGCAGATCGCTCGACTGCGGCGGATGCAGTTCGGTGCCTCCTCCGAGAAGTTGGGCCGCGAGATCGAACAGCTCGAGCTGGCGCTGGAAGAGCTGGAAACGGAGCGGGATGTTTCGGAAGTCGAGACTGCGGTGCCTGGAGTAGCGCCGCGCCTGGCACCGGTCCGCAGTCTGCCGGAGCATCTGCCGCGCGAGGAGGTCGTCCACGAGCCGGCGTCCGGTATCTGCACCTGCCCGGACTGCGGTGGTGCGCTGCGCCGGCTGGGCGTGGACGCGCACGAGATGCTCGACATCGTGCCGGTGCGCTGGCGGGTCGTGCGCAACGTCCGCCCCAAATACAGCTGCGGGTCTTGCGAGAAGATCGTCCAGGCACCCGCGCCGGTCAGCGCTGTGGCGCGGGGCAAGGCGACCTTCGCGACGCTGGCGCACGTCGTCGTCTCCAAGTTCGACCACCATCTGCCGTTGTACCGCCAGGCCGAGATGATGGCCGCGCAGGGGCTCGAGATCGACCGCTCGACGCTCGCGGGCTGGGCCGGGCAAGCTGCAGCACTGCTCGACCCGGTGGTCAGCCGTATCCGTGACGAGGTGCTCAAGGCCGACAAGATCCACGCCGACGACACGCCGGTGCCGGTGCTCGAACCCGGCCGTGGCAAGACCGCGACCGGGCGGCTGTGGGTGTACGCCGCCGACGACCAGGCGTCCGGCAGCACGACACCGCCCGCAACATGGTATCGCTTCACGCCCGACCGCACCGCGGCGCACCCGCAGGCGCATCTCGCCGGCTTTCGCGGCTTTCTCCAGGCCGATGCCTATGCGGGCTATGACGCCCTGTACCGCGGTGGCGTCACAGAGGTGGCATGCTGGGCACACTTCCGGCGCAAGGTGTTCGACCTGCACGAGCGCCTCTCCACGCCGCTGACCACCGATATCCTAGAGCGCATCGGCGCGCTCTATGCCGTCGAGGCGGAGGTGCGTGGTCAGCCGCCGGATGTACGCCGTCGAGCGCGACAGGAACGAAGCCAGTCGCTGGTCGACGCCTTGCGCGAGGTGCTCGACGCTGCCCTTCGCCGCCTGTCGCCCAAGTCCGACATGGCCAAAGCCATCGCCTATGGCACCAAACGCTGGCCGGCGCTGTGCCGCTTCCTGGGTGACGGGCATCTGGAGATCGACAACAACATCGCGGAGCGGGCCCTGCGCGGCGTCGCCGTGGGAAGGCGCAACTGGCTGTTCGCGGGTTCGCGCGCAGGCGGCGAGCGAGCCGCCGCCATCTACACCGTCATCCAGACCTGCAAGGCCAACGGCGTCGACCCGCAGGCCTATATCGCCGATGTCATCGCCAGGGTCGCCGGCGACTGGCCCGCCACCCGCTGGGACGAGCTGATGCCGTGGAACTGGGTGCCCCAGACAGATCAGCCAACAGCCCAAGCCGCATAAACTGCGGTCCTCACGCCACGCTTACGCTCATACGCTGGACCGTCCCGTTTCTCCGTCTCCAACAGGTAATTTCGGGAAAGAGCAATCGGGAACATATTTTGGGAAAATGGCCACCTTCTTGCCGTCTGGCGCGTCTTGCGGCGGTTAGCCGTCTCGACCATCCTTCCCAAACGAGACGGTGCCGGAGACGATCCTAACTTCGGAAAGCTTTCCTGTCCCCGTCACGGACCCTAGGCGCTGATGCGGTTGGCCACGAGTTCGTCGACCACCGCAGGGTCGGCCAAGGTTGACATGTCTCCGACTTCGCCCGGTTTCCCTTCGGCAATCTTGCGCAGAATGCGGCGCATGATCTTGCCGCTGCGCGTCTTGGGTAGGCTGGGCGCAAACTGGATCGCATCGGGCGTGGCGATCGGACCGATCTCGCTGCGCACCCATTTGCACAGCGCGGCACGCAGGGCCTCGTCGCCCTCCTGATCCGCGTTGAGCGTCACGAAGGCGTAAATGCCTTGTCCCTTGATATCGTGCGGCATGCCCACCACCGCCGCTTCCGCCACACGCTCATGCGCCACCAGCGCGCTTTCGACTTCGGCGGTGCTCATGCGGTGGCCCGATACGTTGATCACATCATCCACCCGGCCGGTAATCCAGTAATCGCCATCGGCATCGCGACGTGCGCCGTCTCCGGTGAAATAGCTGCCCGGGTAGGTGCTGAAATAGGTCTGAAAGAAGCGTTCGTGATTGCCGTAAACCGTGCGCATCTGACCGGGCCAGCTACGGGTGAGGACGAGATTGCCCTCCACCGCGCCGGCCAGTGTGCGGCCTTCGGCATCGACCAGTTCCGGAAATACACCCGGCAGCGGCTTGGTCGCCGATCCTGGCTTCGCCTCCGCCGTGCCGTTCACGGGCGCGATCAGCGCCGCGCCAGTTTCGGTCTGCCACCATGTGTCGACGATGTCGCAACGCTCGCCGCCGATCACGCGGTGATACCAGTTCCAGGCCTCGGGATTGATCGGCTCGCCTACGGTGCCGAGCAGCCGCAGCCGGGACAGATCGTGTTGTTTCACCGGCTCCTCTCCTTCGCGCATCAGCGCGCGGATCGCGGTCGGCGCGGTGTAGAACACGGTGACGCCCAGACGCTGGCACGTTTCCCATAGGCGTCCGGCATCAGGATAGGTCGGCACGCCGTCAAACATTACCGTGCTGGCGCCGTTCGCGAGCGGCCCGTAAACGACATAGCTGTGGCCCGTGATCCAACCGACATCGGCCGTGCACCAGAATAGATCGTCGTCGGCTAACCCGAATAGAAGATCCGTGGTGAGCGTGACCCACAGGAGATAACCGCCGGTGCTGTGCAGCACGCCCTTGGGCTTGCCGGTCGATCCGCTGGTGTAGAGAATGAACAGCGGATCTTCCGCATTCATTGGCTCGGGCGGACAATCGGCATCGACCCCTTTGCTCAAGTCGTGCCACCACCAATCGCGGCCCTCCTTGAGATCGACCTCGGTCGTCGTCCGCTGTACGACGATAACCGTTTCGACCCCGCCCGCCTTTGCACAGGCCGCGTCGACATTGGCCTTTAGGGGAACCGACCTGCCGCCGCGCCTGCCTTCATTGGCGGTGATAACGAGCTTGGCGCCGCAATCGGAAATACGATCAGACAGACTATCGGGTGAAAAGCCACCGAACACCACCGAATGTACCGCGCCGATTCGTGTGCAGGCAAGCATGGCGATCGCGGCTTCGGGTACCATCGGCATGTACAGGACTACCCGATCTCCCTTGGCGACGCCGCGGCCCTTCAACACATTGGCGAAACGACAGACTTCCGTATGCAGTTCGCGGTAAGTGAGGGTTCGCCCCTCGCCCGGCTCGTCCCCTTCGAAAACGATGGCGGCGTTGTCGCCACGGGCATCCAGATGGCGATCGAGGCAGTTGACCGAAACATTCAGTTCGCCGTCGGCAAACCAGCGAATGCCGAAGTCGGCTTTGTCGAAGCTGCTCTCGTCCGCTTTGGTCGGGAAGACGCTCCAGTTCAGGCGGCATGCCTCGGCCAGCCAAAAGGCGTCGGGATCGCGCTCCACCGATGCTTGCATCGCGTGAAGCCTGTCGGTTGCCGCCAACATGGTGATCTCGGCCTTCTCATAGACACGGCTTCGCACGAGAAAGCGTCGGCCCGTTCCGTTGTCGAGGCTGAACATCCCGCCCCGTCCCTCCACCACGTCGAGGATCAGCTGCGTGTGCTTCCATGCCGCGAATTGCTGCGCCCCGATATAGACTGGCGTGGTGCCTATGGTGCCGAGCAGCACGTCCGATCCGCCAAGGCAAAACTCGCTGCGGGGATAAACCATCGGGCTGGAACCGTCGCAGCAACCGCCCGACTGGTGGACCAGCACCGGGCCGTGACGGTCGACGATTTCGGCCAGCAGCGCCGCTCCCGCCTCGGTGGCAATCACACGGCGAACCAAAGCGGCCCGCCCCATTTTTCCCTCGTCCTGCTCGTCACCGTTCGCCATTATACGGTCAGGTCGAGGACGACCCGCCCTTCGATCTGGCCCTGCCGCATACGGTCGAACACCGAGTTGATGTCTTCGAGACCGGCAGTCGAGATCGTCGCCTTCACCTTGCCGTCGCCAGCGAATTCGAGCGATTCCTGCAGGTCCAGCCTGGTGCCGACGATGGAGCCGCGTATGGTAATACCGTTCAGTACCATGCCGAAGATGTTGAGCGGGAAATCACCCGGCGGCAGGCCGTTAAGCGCGACGGTGCCGCCGCGCCCGATCATGCCGACCGCCTGTTCAAAGGCCTTTTCGCTCACCGCGGTCACCAGCGCGCCGCGCGCGCCTCCGCTGGTCAATCGCCTTACCGTCGTGGCGGGATCATTGTCCGTCCGTGCGTTGACCGTCTCCACCGCACCGAGCCTGCGGGCGAGGTCGAGTTTGGCGTCGTCGACGTCGACGGCGACCACCTTCATCCCCATGGCCACCGCATATTGTACCGCCATATGGCCGAGACCGCCGATGCCGGAGATGACGACCGCATCGCCGGGCCGGGTATCGGTCATCTTCAGGCCCTTGTAGACCGTCACGCCCGCGCACAACACCGGCGCGATTTCGTTGAAGCCGACATTGTCCGGCAGGTGGCCGACATAATTGGGGTCGGCCAGCACGTAGTCGGCGAACCCGCCATTGACCGAATAGCCGGTGTTCAACTGGCTTTCGCACAGCGTCTCCCATCCACCGAGGCAGTGCGTGCAGTGACCGCAAGCGGTGTAGAGCCAAGGCACGCCGACCCGGTCGCCTTCCTTCACGTGGGTCACGCCCTTGCCCACAGCGGAGACAAAGCCCACGCCTTCGTGGCCCGGGATAAAGGGCGGCTCGGGCTTTACCGGCCAGTCGCCTTCTGCGGCGTGGAGGTCGGTGTGACACACACCGGAGGCCTGAATGGCAACCTGGATCATGCCGGGCTGGACCTCGGGAACCGGAACTTCCTCGATCCGCAGTGGCTCGCCAAAGGCGCGCACGACGGCGGCTTTCATGGTCTTGCTCATGACATCTCTCCTGTAGTTTTATCGTTCGAAGGCCGGGCGGCGGGCGAAACTCCGCGTCGCCGTGCCCGGGCTGTTCGCCTCAGAAGAAGCCGAGCTTCTTCGGGCTGTAACTGACCAGCATGTTCTTGGTCTGCTGATAGTGGTCGAGCATCATGCGGTGGTTTTCGCGCCCGATGCCGGATTGCTTGTAGCCGCCGAACGCCGCGTGGGCGGGATAGGCATGGTAGCAATTGGTCCACACACGTCCCGCGCGGATCGCGCGGCCGAAGCGGTAGCAGGTGTTCGCATCCCGGCTCCACACGCCCGCGCCCAGGCCATAAAGCGTATCGTTGGCGATGTTCAGCGCCTCATCCTGGTCCTTGAAGGTGGTGACCGACAGGACCGGTCCGAAGATTTCCTCCTGAAAAATCCGCATCCGGTTATGGCCACGGAACACGGTGGGTTTTACATAGTAGCCGCCTGCAAGATCGCCTTCGAACCGGGCTGCCTCGCCGCCGGTCAGCAGTTCGGCGCCCTCCTGTTTGCCGATATCGATGTAGGATAGGATCTTCTGCTGCTGTTCGGATGATGCCTGCGCGCCGATCATTGTCTCCAGATCGAGCGGATTGCCTGCCTTGATCGCCTCAACGCGCTGGATCGCGCGTTCCATGAAGCGGTCGTAAATGTTCTCATGCACCAGTGCCCGGCTTGGACAGGTGCATACCTCGCCTTGGTTGAGCGCGAACATCACTAGGCCCTCGATCGCCTTGTCGAGATAATCGTCGTCCTCGCGACATACGTCCTCGAAAAAGATGTTCGGACTTTTCCCGCCGAGCTCCAGCGTCACCGGGATCAGGTTCTCGCTGGCATATTGCATGATGAGCCGACCCGTCGTCGTCTCGCCCGTGAAGGCAATCTTCGCGATGCGGTTGCTGCTGGCGAGCGGCTTGCCGGCTTCCAAGCCGAAGCCGTTGACCACGTTGACCACCCCGGCGGGCAGCAGGTCGCCGATGATTTCCATCAGGACCATGATCGACGCCGGCGTCTGTTCGGCCGGTTTCAATACCACGCAATTGCCTGCCGCCAGTGCCGGTGCGAGTTTCCACACCGCCATCAGGATCGGGAAGTTCCACGGAATAATCTGGCCGACCACGCCCAGTGGCTCATGGAAATGATAAGCGACCGTATCGTGATCGATCTCCGAGATACCGCCTTCCTGCGCGCGGATGCAGCCTGCGAAATAGCGGAAGTGATCGATCGCCAGCGGAATGTCCGCGGCCATTGTCTCGCGTAGCGGTTTTCCGTTGTCCCAGGTTTCCGCGATGGCGAGCTCGCGAAGATTTTCCTCCATCCGGTCCGCGATCCGATTGAGGATCAAGGCTCGCTCGCTAACGCTGGTGCGGCCCCAGGCCTCCTTCGCCGCATGCGCCGCATCCAGCGCGGCTTCGACATCGGCCGCCTGACTGCGTGCCACCTGACCAATGGATCTGCCGGTAATCGACGAGATGTTGTCGAAATAGCGCCCGTCCTTGGGCGCGGTCCACTTTCCGCCGATGAAGTTGTCGTAGCGTTCCGCGAACGGCACCGTCATCGAAGTGGCGGGGTTGGTCTGCATGTCCATCACGTCATCCTCTCGAAACCGCCGGATCCTTCCGGTCGCGAGGACGATAGTTCCGCGAGATGGCGGCGGTGCACAGGGACTGCCGGTTGATGGAATGGGTCGATTGTCTCGCTATCGAGACAATGGGGAGACCAGATATGTCAGCGACGCTGCAAACCTACCCTTTCCATTCGACGATAGAGAGTAGCTCGACCGATGCCGAGTTCCTTTGCCGCCTTGGTGGCGTTGCCGTCTGCCCGCGCCAGCGCGCGGCGCAAGAAAGCCCGTTCCGAGTCAGCGAACGAGGTGGCTTCTTCGCCACCGAGGATATTCGAAGCCGTGCGGCGGCCCCCGAGACACGCGTTGGTCAGTTTGAACCGATGCCTTGCAGCGAAGGTCGCGCCGATGACCAGATCGTCCCGATCAACGGCCAGCAAGGCTGCATCGCCGCCTGGCAGATTGGCATCGATGATCCGGTACGAGGCGAAATGCGCGCGAAAGATGCCGCTCTCGATCCGGCGAGCGGCATCCTGCACGATCTTCTGAACGAGCATTCCCATCGCGGCGCTGTGGTCGTAGCGGCAGTTCGAGATATCCAAGGCGCCGACAAGCTGGCCGGTCGCATCGCGCACCGGCGCATCCATGCAGCTTATGCCCGTATTCCGGCTGGCGAAGTGTTCATCTCGATGGATCGTGACCGGTCGACCCTCGATCAGGCAGGTGCCGATCCCGTTCGTGCCTTCCCGGCTTTCGCTCCACACTCCGCCGGGCGTCAAGCCGATCCGATCGAAAAGCTCGCGGTCACCCGCGAGGCTACGCGCTTCCAGAACGACACCGTCATTGTCCGACAGCATCACGGCGCAACCTGTGGCAGAGACGATCTGGAACAGCTGGTCGAGCAAGGGACGCGCGACCTCCAGCATCAACTCACAGCGTTGCCGCCGCTGAATCAGGTCACTTGCAGATACAAGATCTGGAACCCGATCGGCTCCTGCGTCGAGACCGTGCTTTAGGGCCGAACGACACCAGCTGGCAGCAACAAGCGAATGCGCGGCACTGGCTGAGCAATGCAGGACCTCTTCGACAAGTGCTTCATGCCGATCCTTCATCGCGCCGGGATACACGAAATGTCGCCAGTTGGCGAACCAATGCCGTAGTGTTCTGCATCCCGCCAGCGGCCTTTGGTGTGAAGAAAGGTATCCTTGCGTCGATAAATTGACATCACGCTGACCGGTCACCCCGCCTGCATCGTTCCATCCGGCAATTGCTTGCAGCCGCCCATCCGTTCGTCCGTCAGGCAGGACAGGTCGCTCATTTTGCGCTTACTACGGAGCCTGAACCAGATCCAGACGTTTCCATCATTGAACTCCAACCTTGAGCTGAGAAGATTTCCGATTTCCGAACGGAAACGGACTGTTCTGACTGTCTTTCATACCCTTCCGATCGGGAATGGTATGAGAGCCTAGTTAGGGGCAGGACCCATTCATGTGAGCGTCGCGATCTGATTCAGGCTCCGCGAGGAGACCGGAATGAGTGACCTGTTTTGGCTGACGGATGAGCAGATTGAGCGGCTGCGGCCGTTCTTTCCCAAGAGCCACGGCCGGCCGCGGGTGGACGACCGACGGGTTCTGAGCGGCATCGTCTTCGTCAACCGCAATGGGCTGCGCTGGCGAGATGCGCCCGGCGCCTATGGGCCACACAAGACGCTCTACGACCGGTGGAAGCGCCGGGGTGAGGCAGGCGTGTTCACGCGGATGATGGAAGGGCTGGCGGCGGCAGGCGCCGAGCCGAAGACGGTTATGATCGACGCCACCTACCTGAAGGCGCACCGCCCGGCATCGAGCCTGCGGGTAAAAAGGGGGGCCTTGGCCGCCTGATAGGCCGCACCAAGGGCGGCATGAACACCAAGCTCCATTCCGTAGCCGATGCGAACGGACGCCCCTTGAGCTTCTTTATGACCGCCGGGCAGGTCAGCGACTACACCGGTGCGGCCGCGTTGCTGGACGACCTGCCGAAGGCTCAGTGGCTGCTAGGTGACCGCGGCTACGACGCCGACTGGTTCAGGGATGCGCTCCAGGCCAAGGGCATCCAACCCTGCATCCCAGGGCGGCGGTCCCGCAACGAGCCGGTCAGGTACGACAAGCGCCGCTATCGGCGACGTAACCGCATCGAGATCATGTTCGGCCGCCTCAAGGACTGGCGCCGCGTCGCAACCCGCTACGACCGCTGCCCGACCGTCTTCTTCTCCGCCATCGCCCTCGCTGCCACCGTCATCTTCTGGCTGTAATCAACGAGTCCTGACCTTAAAGCATGATCGCGCGCTTGGTGGGTGCCACTGCGGTAAGCATGTAACTGTCCCAAAACACCATCGAGAAATGGGAAAATCACTCACACATAACGCGATGGCATTGCCATGTAGTTAGGCGCCTTATAAGATGGCGGCTAATGGACTCGCTCGACCTGAAATACCTTGCCTTGCTCGGCGATGCCGAACGGCATGAACGATCGGAAGCGGACGACATGCGGCTGTGTTTCGAGGTGCTGGCACTGGCCTCCGCCATCGATCGCGCATGTGCCGCGCGCCTAGCGCCGCACCGCCTGTCCGAAGGAAAGTTCGTGTTGCTGCTCCTGCTGCGCGACGCGCCCGACGGCATCGCGCCGCATGAGCTGGCTTCCCGCGCCGGCGTCACACGGGCGACGGTCACAGGTCTGCTCGATGGGCTGGAACGGGACGGGTTCCTGGTCCGGCATGGTGATCGGGACGATCGGCGTCGGGTGTCGGTGCGGCTGACCGAGCGGGGACGGTCGATTGCGGCCGGTCTGTTCGTCGAGCACGGTCAGTGGATCGCTTCGCTGTTCGCGGGGGTCGAGCCGTCCGAGCGCGAGGGTGTCGGTGCGCTGCTCCGGCGTGTCCGGGGTAATCTGGCAACGGCCACGAAGGACAGCCCGGTCATGGCCGCCGGCGACGCGCAATGACTGCTGGACGCAAAGGGCACCGCATCGTGGACATCGATCCGACGCGCCGTGCGCAACTGGACGCCGGCACGATCGAGGCCGCGACGCTGACCGAATGTCTGTCCGTAGATTTCGCAGCGTTGCTGCCCTGCGCCCTTCCCGCGATCGGTGAGCAGGCTGTCGAGACGATGCGCCGTGCCGCTGCGGAGGGTGTGATACGCCGGATGGCATTGGCTGCGCACCTCGTGCTCGATCATGGCGGCGTGCCGGTTTTCGATGCATTGCGCGATCATCCCTCCGACACGGTGCGCGGCTGGGCGTGCTTCATGGTGGGAGCGGTCGAGGACATCCCTCTCGCCGACCGCCTGCATCTGATCCGACCGCTGGCGGACGATCCTCATTTCGGCGTGCGCGAATGGTCGTGGATGGCGGTTCGCGGCCATATCGCCGCCAAGCTCGACGATGCGATCGATCTGCTCGCGGGCTGGGCGGCCGAGCGGTCCGAGTATCTGCGGCGTTTCGCCAGTGAAGCGACCCGGCCTCGCGGCGTATGGTGCAGCCATATCAGGGCATTGCGCCAAGCGCCGGAACGGGCGTTACCGATTCTGGAACCGCTGCGATCCGATCCCGCTGCCTATGTCCAGGACTCGGTCGGGAACTGGCTGAACGATGCCGGCAAGGACCGGCCGGACTGGGTTCGATCGCTCTGCGCGCGATGGATGGCCGAAGGCACCGCCGCTGCGACCGGCCGTATCTGCAAGCGCGGGCTGCGTTCGATCGATCGCCCTCGCTGACACGACGAAGGAGCCTTTCCGTGACGCATTATCTGGCCGAACTCTATTCCCCCAAGCCAGCATGGCTCACCCTCGATCAGCCCGACCGCCATCGGTTCTTCGAGAAGATCGGTGCCGGCATGGGGGCGCTCTCGGCTATCGGTGTCGAGGCGATCATGTTCGGCGAGGCTGAGGCCGCGGTCGTTCACGCACCGTCGCAACGGTTCTTCGCACTGTGGCGGGCACCCGACGCATCGGCGATCGAGGCACTGGTGCAGGGCATCGCCGCGTCGGGCTGGCACGACTACTTCGAGACGGTCAACGCCACCGGCCCGGGCGTCGGGATTGATGACCACCTCGCCCAATTGGCGTCACTGTAGCGTGGTGAGACTTACTCTGCGCTGTTCCCATTGGGATCGAGTATTGGGAAAAGCAACCTGACCAGCGAGCAGGGCCTACCCGGCGTTGCGGCGCAAAGTCCTCTCGATCAGCCAAAGTTGCAGAAGCTGCACTGCGACAAGTGTGACACCGGTTCCAACCAGCACGGGGAATACAAGTGACTCCTGCCCGGCTCGGGCAGGAACATTCAATGCCATGAATACCTGAAAGCCAAGAACGCCGATTGCCAAGATCGGTATGAAGGCAAGCGCAACGGATCGGGGCGCGGACCAGTTTACTGCCCCTGTGATCCCCCACTGCATTGGAAGTCGGTTCTCGTTACGAAAGCGTATGTTCGCGCGGTAAGCTAAGGCGGAAAGTATCACGACAAAGACTGCCGAAACGACCAGCATACCCATAGACCGGCTCCTTCACAGATCGTCGTAGCATATTACCCACACAACGTCTCGCCTTCCCGTTTGGGAAGGTTGGTCGAGACGGCTGACGGTCGTAAGGCGCGCTGGACGTAAAGGAGACAGCCGTTTTCCCAAAATATGTTCCCGATTGCTCATTCCCGAAATGGCCGGTTGGAGACGGAGAAATGAGACGATCCGGCCCGTGAGCGAAACCAGCCTTTGGCATCCACCCGGAGCGGGATAATGCGAGCAGGCATCGCAATTTGCGAGCAACACCGGATGACGGCGAGCAGACGCCGCTATGTTTGCAAGCCGCTACACCTAGCGCGCGACCGGCACCTGATCGATCCGGGTGGTCCACGACGGGCTCTTGAACGCACGCTTGGTATCATAGGCCTTCTGCCCGAACCCCTCCGAGGCAAGCCGCATCGTGTGGCGGCCGAACCGACCGTTCAGCCCGTCGATCGCGGCCAGCAACGCCGGCGAACGAGGATCGGGAACGGAGAACAGGTCGGCCTGGTGCGCCGCTATCGGCTCCAGTCCTTCCAGCATCACCCCGCATTTGGTGTAGACGCCCCCCGCTTCGTACATCGCATCGGCCATTCGCCCGGCCATGCCGGCGATGACCCGTGGGTCGTTCGTCGCCGGCGACAGCCGCGCCACTCGGGATGCCGACGGGGCATTCGGCTTGAAACGACTGCCGTGCGCAAAGGCGATGAGGCGGCAGGCGGCGAGATCCTGCGCCCGGATCTTCTCAGCCGCGCGCACAGCACGCCGGACCATCGCTTCGCGCAACGCCACTACGTCATGTACCGGCTCCCCGAAGCAGCGGGTCACCGCCGTCGCCTTGGAGGGCGGTGGTTCGGGTTCGAAGTCGGTACACTCGATGCCGTTCAATTCGCGTACGAGCCGTTCGAGGACGACGGTGCCGACATCGCGCGCCACCTCCGGAGGCAATGCTGCCAGATCTGCCGTGGTTCGCACCCCCAGCGGTCGCAGCCGTGCGCTCATGGCCCTGGCGATGCCCCACACCTCCTCGACCGGCCACTGCGCGAACATCCGCTTGCGCAGTTCCTCGTCGTGCAGATCGACCACGCCGCGCCAGACCTTCTCCGACGCCTTGGCGAGCGCATTGGCGACCTTGCTGAGCGTCCGTGTCGGCCCCAGCCCGATGCGGATCGGCAGGCCCGTCGATCGCTGGACCGCCGCGATGATCCGGTGCGCGGCCGCTACGTCGCCCAATCCGTTTGACAGAACCGGTAGACGGAAGAAGCTTTCGTCGATAGAATAGACCTCTACCGTGCAGCTATGCTCAGCAATTACCTGATTGAACCTGCGGTTCATGTCGGCGTAAAGTTCGTAACAGCTGCTTCTATACTGAATGCCGTGTTCGCGAACGGTATCGCGTATCTTGAACATCGGTGCGCCCATTTTGATGTGCAGCGCCTTCGCCTCTTCTGAACGAGCGATAGCACAGCCGTCTCCGTTCGACAGGACTATAAGCGGTTTGTTGCGCAGCGACGGGTCGAAAACCCGTTCCGACGAGCAGTAGAAGTTCGCCACGTCGGCGATCGCCCACATGGTGCCTCAGCCTTGAAGGTTGCGGACGCAGGCGCGCACCACGCCCCAGACCTCGACGTTCTCGTCCGCGATCACCGGCTCGTAGCGCATCCGCGCGTTGCGCGCTTCGAGCAGCGGCTTGCCGTCACGCCAGACGATCTGGCGGATCACGAAGCCGCTATCGACCACCGCGATGACGATCCGTCCGCTGGTCGGCGTCGCATCGCGATCCACGACTACGACGTCATCGTCAAATATGCCGGCGTCGACCATGGACTGGCCGCTGACGCGAAATACGAAGCTGGCGGCACGGTCGAGCCGCAGCAGCTCGACCAGGTCGATCGCCGTCTCCTCCCAATCCTGCGCGGGCGAAGGAAAGCCGGCACCGGCCGCGCTTACGACCTGCAAGCGCAGCGCAGCGGGAGCTTCAGCGATCGGCACGGGACGGGACAAGGGAATGGCGCACGGGGACATGCGCGCATGATACGCCCGCCCAGAACATCTTGGGAACGGGGATTTCCACTTTTGTTCTCGCAGCACAAGCCGCATAAGTGGCCATGCCGATCCGCCCCGAGAACCGCTGGCTCTATCCGATCGACTGGCCGCAGATATCGGACCGGGTTCGCTTCGGTCGCGCCAGAGGCCGGTGCGAGCGCTGCGCACGGCCGCACAAGCGCCGTGTCGCCCATCTCGGAGATGGTCGGTGGTGGGACGCCGATGCGCGGTGCTGGCGGTCTGACACCGGCAGGCGGATCAAGGGGCAGAGGTTTGCGCTGGCTCGAATCCAGACAACCTATGTCGTCCTCGCCTGCGCCCACCTCGATCATGATCCCGGAAACAGCGCTCCCGGCAACCTCGCGGCGCTATGCCAGCGATGCCACATGCTGCACGATGCCGAGGAACATCGCTGGCAGCGATGGTGGAATGCTTACCGCATCCGCGCCTGGCGCGATCTGTTCGAAAGTCCGCAGGAAGTGCGGTTGCGAGATAGCCTGAGGAGGTGAGACCTGATGATCGGTCCTACAACACGCTGTCGCAATGGGCCGCTGATCGCGCCGACATGCGCATCGTCTGTGCGTGCGGTCGAACGATCAACCTCCCCTCCGAGCAGATACTCAAGCGTTTTCGCCGCGACGGAGACGTCCCGTCCAGCTTCGTCCGGCTGCGATGCCGTCGTTGCGGGCGGCGCGGGCATGCCACGGTGACTTCGGTGCCGATCCTGCGCCGGTAACGACATCATCTGATACATGAACCATGTCGTGATGGTTGGAGGGGTAGCCATTTGGGGCCGGGTTGGATAGCTAGGCCACGTAGGTCCGCGACTGGTGTTTATGAGCCAGCAGCCGTTGGAAAGGCCATTTTGGCTATACCCAATCGAGCCGGGCAGGGTGAGGAGCGACAAAGCATGATCCGGGCAGCGCGCGTATATCTGCGGGTCAGCACCGACGAACAGGATCTGGCGCGGCAGGAAGCGATCGTCGGCAATGCTCGCACCGCTGGCTTCTATGTCGCGGCGGTGTACCGCGAGAAGGCATCGGGCGCACGGCCGGACCGGCCCGAACTGCTGCGTATGGTGGGCGATCTGCAACCCGGCGAAGTGGTGATCGCCGAAAAGATCGATCGCATCAGTCGACTGCCGCTGCCGGAAGCAGAGCTGCTGGTAGAAACCATAAGAGGGAAAGGGGCTAGATTGGCAGTCCCGGGGATCGTCGACCTGTCGGACCTGGTCGCCGACAGTTCAGGCGTGGCGCGCATCGTCCTGGAGGCGGTGCAGGACATGCTGCTGCGCGTCGCATTGCAAACCGCTCGCGATGATTACGAAACCCGACGCGAGAGGCAGCGAGAGGGCATCGAGCTGGCAAAACGGGCAGGTCGCTACACCGGCCGCAAGCCCGATCTTGCCCACCATCGCCGCATTGTCGCATTGCGCGAGGCCGGCATGAGTATCGCACGTACTGCCGAGATGGCGGGATGCAGCATCGCGCAGGTAAAGCGTGTCACCGCGTTAAATCGCCGGAAGCTTGAAGCCGGACACTCAGTCGCGATCGTGCCATCGAAACCAGCCTGACGAGCATCCTGTCCAGTGTCGTTGAGGATGGTCAAGCATGAATTGCTCCGGGCCATCGCCGGTACAATGGCCGATCACTTGGCAGTCATTTTGCCAGCAATCAGGCACTATGCCTTTCCAGCAATGCAGCAAGCGCTTCACGCATCAGGTCTTCTATGGTTCGATCGGTGTCAGCCGAAAGACGCTTAACTCTCCTATGTTCCTCGGGCGGCACGACGACGGTCAGGCGCTTCATACCTTCCCTTGTCTTCGCACGGAAACCGCCTGTGGGGCCGCGCTCGCCTGCTTCGGGCAAAGCAGATGCCTCGCTAGCATTGATACTCACTGACGAGGAAGCCACGTCGACGGCCGGCTCCCTAGCTGCCGCTTTCATGCTCTCCGCTAGGCTTGGACGTCTCGCCATGGTTCCTCCTTCGTACTGCGATGCCATCTTATAGAGTTGCCGACTTGCTGGCAAACTGTCCTGCCGTTAAACAGGCAAGCCACCTAGCTGGCAATGTGGCAATCTGCCGATCAGGCAATTTGGATGGCCAATAAGCGGGCATTCCAGATTGCCTTAAAGACCTAGAGTTTGGCGAAGCCACACCAACACCTGGTCGACCTCCTCAGCAGCTTTGCCTCCCGGTTCATATTCGGGGGCGGTTTGACCGACGGTAAGCGCGTGCCCGAACGCGACGCGTTGCTGAAGACTAACTGGCGCAACGTCCATGCCATGCTGAGCAACGGCGGTTTGAGCGTCAGCCAGCAGCTGGGTTGCTCTGGGCGGGACAGCGTTCAGGACGACGAACGCCTTCTTCCTCGCGTTGGCGACCAACTCCGCTGTAGTAACAATCGCTCGAAGGTCGAGTATCCCCGCTCGACAAGGAATCAGCACCAAGTCAGCCGCTTTGATCGCAGCGATTGCTACGCTGTCAGAGTGGGGCGCGGTATCGATCACGACCAGCTCGGCTCCGCCGTCCATGGCAGCTTGCAAACCGTGGGAAAGACGGGAGTAGGGAAGGGCGACCACCACGGGGGCCTCACCTTGCCGGCTGTCCCCCCAACCCGCCGCGCTTGCTTGTGGATCAAGATCAATGATTGCCGAAGGGAGGCCCGCAGCCTCCGCGGCGGTTGCGATGTGGAGCGCGAGAGTCGTTTTCCCCGCCCCCCCCTTTTGACTGACTATCGCGATGGTTTTCATAGCCGCTGGCATATCGGCAAAGCGGCAACCCGGCAAGTGGGGTTTGCAGCTAACTTGATTGCCACCTTGCCTAATTGCCAGCAATTGGCAATATCACCATCATAGGTGCCGTTTACAGCAGTCGACCATGCGGGTGTATCAGAACGTCATCACCACTGCCTGGCGAACCGGTCTCTCGGCAGCAGCGGGGGAAGGGGCCACGGCGCGGGGTCGCCGCGCAACGGCATTCCCACCGTATCTCAGGGATGGCGACAGCGAACGCGCAACCGATTAATAGCTTACGGGATGGATACCATCACGGCTGTCGATCGCTGTGAGATGGACGATCTCATCGCCGAACGATCGCGCGATGGCCGCACTGATCCGCGCCGCTGCCGGCGCGTAGGGAGTAACCCAGGCGACACGCGCCGCCCTGACCCGCTGGCGCAAGGCGACGAGATTGCGCAACAGGTTCGGATTGCCGACGTCGTTCGATCCCAGCGCGATCACCGCGCGCTCCCGGGGTGCGCTGTTGTTGAAGGTCCGCAGCATTTCACCCGAGGACGCCCCGACACGCGCGTGAACCTCGCAGCGCAACCCCTCGCTCGCGAGCGCGCCGGCGGTTCCCACCGCGATGCTGTCGCCGATCACGATGCAGGCAGGTGGCGGGGGCGGGAGTGGCATCAGAAGTCCAGATCGCGGACGCGCATCTGCTCGGCGGCAAGGTCGGCCACCGGCCCCGCGCCTTCCGCCGCCTCGTAGATCTCGATCACAGCCTTGTCGTCGAGCCACTCGACCATCAGCGCGACCGCGCGGAGATTAGCGGGATCGAGCACGACCCCACCGACGTCACCGTCTGGCACCGAAACGCTCCCGCATGTCGGCCATCTTCGTCCAGCTCTCCGCCGAGCGCAGCGCACGCTCGCGCTGGTTCGGCAACTCGGCTTCGGCGGCTTCCGCCAGGGCAGCGGCAGCGCGTGCGCGCAAGTCCACGACATTCTCCGACATATCGCCTCCCGGTTCATTCGGCGGGCGGTTTCGCCCGCCGGTGGTGGTTCTCAGTTGCCGTTCATGCGGTCGCGGACCTGCTTGGCCGGCGCGAACGTCAGCTTGCGCTGTGCCGCGATCGTGATCGCCTCGCCATTCGACGGATTGCGACCCTGCCGCTCGGGCACGTCCTTCACCTTGAACTTGCCGAAGCCGTTGATGCTCACTTCCTCACCCCCGGCGACCGCCGCGGTCAGATTGGCAAAGACGGCATCGACCAGCTTCTTGGCATCGCTCTTGGCGAGACCATGGGTGTTGACGAGCTGGTCGGCGAGATCGGACGTCGTAACTGCCACGTATATGTTCCCTTGCTGTGATTGGCTGGGCCAAGCCTACCCTCGATCAGGCTTCACCGCCATCGGGTGTTGCGATCTGTTCGCACATTTCGCCATCATACGGCCGTACCAGTGCCAGTGCCGCCGCATGATCGCCGTCGAGCCAGGTCGCGAAGTCGGCCGGATGCAGGATCGCGGGCATCGCCTTGGGATGCCACGGCGCGACCATTGCGTTCGGGCTGGTGGTGCAAAAGGCATAGGCGTAACCGCGCTCGGTCGGCCGCCAGAGCCCCGCGAAGAACCCGATCGGTCGGTCGGGCAGTGAGAACCAGACCTGACGGGGCTTGCCGTCATCGCCCTTGCCGCCTTCGGGATGCGGCTCGGCGAAGTGCGTGAAGGGCACGAGGCAGCGTCGCTCCGGGTTCGCGATCAAGGGCTTCCACATTGAGGAGGCGAGGTTGCGCGCGTTGGTGACGTATCTGTCGAGCTTCACCGCCGGATCGCGCTTGCTCGCGACTTTCGTCGGGAAGCCCCATTCCAACGCGACGGGTTCGAGCGGGCGGTTGCCTCCGGCCGATCGGCGTACGACCAGCCCATGCCGCGCGGTCTTCTTGCCGGTCGGAAAAATCTCGCGCGGCACGGGGAAGGTCACATCCTCGGGGTAGGGGGGCTCATAGCCGCACGCCCGCATCACCTGCGCCTGCTTCGCGCTCAGTCGATACCGGTTACAGACGGTCGCCTCCCTGCGTGACGTGGCTCGCGCCATCCTGCGCCGGCGATCATCGGATTTCCACCACGGGCGGTTCACTGACGATGACATCGCCATCTGCCCCGGCACGAGCCGCGAGGATGGCGAGCGCCCCAAGAAGTTCATCGAGCGTCCGCGAGCGGGCAGGGGCGACGCCGGCCGAGAAGGTCATCCTGCCGAGTTCGACATCGCTCTCGCGCACCTTCATCCGCCGCGCGGCGAATGCCTGACGGGCGGCATCGAGGCAGACGCCGAGGTCCTGGACCGGCATGTCCGGGAAGACGGCGAGCAGCCGATCGTCGCCCGCCCGCCCGATCGCGGACGGGCGACATTGTTCGGCAAGGGTCGCGACGAGGACGCGCAGCACGCGCACCGCGACCGCTTCGCCATGCGTCGTACGCACATGCGTGCCGTGATCGAGATTGAACATCGCGACCGACAGGTCCTGCGGCTCCGTTGCCAAGGTGCTCGCGAGCCGATCGAGGACCGCGTCATGCGACAGCGCCCCGGTCGCGGGATCCTGTTCGACGACGTCGAGGATCGCACGCAGATCGTCATGGAGAGCGCGAGTCTGGCTGCTGACCGCGGCGAATGACTGCTCGGCCGAGCGGCTCTGCGCCAGCATCCGCATGACGATCGCGCGCACGGTCTGCGCATCGCCCTCGACCAGCTCGGCCGCGGCGAGAGTCAGTTCACGGGACAGCGCCGACGCCTCGTCGCTCGCCTGGGTGATGATCGCGAGGATGCCGAACGAGATGCGCTCGATATCGGGCAGCAACCGGTCGTTGGCGGCGATCTCTGCCACCGGGACGGGCGCGAAGCTGGCCACCTGGCGCTCGGTCAGCCGGACGCCGCCATCGATCAACTCGGCTACCTGCGCCCTGAACGTGGCATCCGGCCCGTGCAGGTAGCGGTGCGCGAAGGCATAATGCCCCGGCGTATGATCCAGCTGGTGCGCGTCGAGGAACCTGAGCACCGCCGCGCCGCTGCCCGGCCTGTTGCGCCGATCGGTCATGCGCCCGCCACGAACAGCAGGGCGGCCAGCGACATCACGAACAGCGACAGCCAGATCGCGATCTGGCCGTAGATGTGCATCGCGAGCCCGACCCAGGTGTAGCGGCGTCGCAGCACGATGCCGCTCGCCACCGCCACGAAGAAGGCGATCAGCGCCGGCGTCGCGATCGAGGGACTACGCGCCATGGTCGCCTCCGCCAGCGGCAGAAGCCCCAGCGCCAGCACCAGCAGCCACGAGAAGGCCAGCACTACCCCCGATCGCAGGTCGATCTCCACCTGTTCGGTGGTGCGGGAGCGTTCGGTTGTGAACCTCGTTGTCATGGTCTACCCTTCGCGCGAGGAGGCTGGGCTATGTTCGACAGTGAAACGTACACGACAAGCCGGGATAGGTTGGGGACGCCAATTTATGCTGAAACACAGGAGCCAGATCGATACGAGTTTGGGCCTTTCTACGACGAAGAAGGTAACGAAACGATCGGTTCAAAGATCGGCGGATATCTTTCCCTGCTTTTGATGATCGGGTTCATTTTTTATCTGTGGGCTCGCTAGGACCAAAAATCTTCTCTTTCAGGTAGCGGGATCCAGGGAAGAGTTCCGGCATCTCGCGAGCCTTCGGATCGGTGAAGAATTGCCGATTCATGTCCTTGTCAACCTCGTTACGTACACCCGAGCCAGCATCCAGATGTCCCTGACGCATGACGGAAGCCACGCCTCCTTCATCCGCGATCCCGGCTTGACCCGCTGCGATGCTTCCCGCCGCCCCGATGGTGTCAGGCAGCGATCCCGGGATGTTCACAGGCAATAGCCCACCGGGCCGATGATGGCCGCGCACATCCGCCTCCGATGTGATCGGTGAGGCAGGAACGTCTACAAGATCCGGCTCGTGGAGGCGCGGTGCCACGGAGTCCATGATCTCCTGCTTCGACGATGCGAGATACTCGGACATCAACTGGTCGCGGACCTGCCGCTGCTGCGGCGTCATCACGACGGCAAGCGGGGAGGGGGCATCGAGACCCTGGCGTCCCGCGATACGACGCTCGTACCACTGCGAGAAATCCTGGCTGAGGTTCTGGCTGACCTGGAAGTTATGGCTCTCCATGTAGCTGGCTTCGTTCGACAGCTGGTCCGCACGCTCGTTCAGCTTGCGCGCACGCAATTCGTGGGTCGCGGCCTCGGAAAGCGCTTGCTCGCGGCTGCGCGACGCCGTGCTGGATCTCTCGTTGCGGCTCGTGAGCGCGGTACGCTCCTGATGCCCTGATCCATCTGTGAAGCGCTCGCCACCGGACTTTTCATTTCGCACGCCACCGGAAGCTGTATTCGTATCATCGTTCGACTGCGTTCGTTCCGTCGAATGAGCCAAATTATCTGTTTGCTGAGCAGACATAGTTCTACCACCCTCAACGCCTGCCTTTGGCCGTGGGGACGATGCGCCAGTGCCAGATGCCCGACCTGCTCCACCTGATCCGCCTTGGGCTCCACTCCCCGAACCACCGCCGCCAAGGCTAACGGAGTACCCACCTTTCGTTGCATCGATGTCATCGGAACTACGCCGATGCGACCCAGATACTTTCGTGCCATTCCCGACCGACGACCGATCCTCAATCCCGTTGAAGGTGCTGCCGCTGTTGCCGTAGAAGTTCTCGACGCCGCTGCTGTCGGTGTTCGACGACGAGGTCTCGAAGCCGCTTCCGATCATGGTCGAGGTGCCCTGCGATGCGCGATCGGTGTTGGTCGAGGTCAGGATGCGCGCTGCGGCTTCCTCTTCACTGACCGCCTGGCGACGCATCTCGGAGGCGGTCTGTCGCAGGTCGGCCGCGATCCCGCGGTTCTCGGTGAAGCCGGTGCCGAGCTGCGACATGGCACCCGAGACATTGTAAACGGACTCGCCGTTGCCATACGCCGAACGGGTCGCACCGTTGTTCGCACGCTCGGTAAACCCGGCCGCGCCGGTCGTGTAGGTCGGTGCGTCGGACCACTGGTTGCCCTGGTGCATGTTCGACGACGAGTTGGCGAAGCTGACGTTGCCGTAGCTGTAATTGCCGGTGGTCTGCTCGACGGCGGCTGCCTCGGCCGCGTTCTGCGCCGGGTTGAGCATCGACATCGACTGACCCGAGATGCTCATGGCGCCGCGTGACAGTGCCGCCGCCATGAACGGCACGCTCATGAGCATGAACCCCGCGATCGTGGCGGTCTCGGCGTTGACCGCGCCGATGCCCGCGAAGCTGCCGAGCGACACGCCGCCCTCGGCGACCCCGTTGGCGGCCGACATGCCCCGGCTCATGCAGATCATGTGGAGGATGACGTAGAGCGGCCCCCACGAGGCGAGGTAAAAGAAGCCGGTAAGATAGCCCTTCAACGCCTGGACGCCGGTCTGCGGCATCAGGAACAGCGGGAAGATCACCGGGAACATCGCGTAGAAGACGACGGTCAGCACGATATTGAGGATCGGGACCCAGGTCATCGCCTGCTGCGAGATCGAATTGTAGGTGTTGCGCGCCTGGATGTCGGCGCGGGTAGTAGCGAAGGTGTCGATCGAGGCTGACCCCGGCCCCCCGGCCATGCCGTCGCGCGCCTGCATGAAGGCGTTGATCGCGGTCATCTGGCGCATGGTCGAGGTATAGTCGCCCGACGAGCCGGTGAAGGCGGAAGCCACGACCGGTATGTCCTGTTTCAGCTTGGCCGCCGCCTGCGCGGTCGACAGGCGGGTATAGGCTTCCTTGCCCCACAGGCTGGTCGCCGCCTCGATCATCGGCGCCCACTGCCCGGTCAGCATGGAATAGGCCTGCTGACAGGTGACGATCTGGCTACTCATGCCCGACCCGTCGCGTGCGATCCACGGCTGTCCGCGCGCGGGCGAGCCCGGTCCCAGCTCGGCCCACAGGTCCTTCGCCTGCGACAGGACGGTCAGCGACTTGCGGTGCAGCAGGATGTCGCCGAACACGCAGTTCTTGAAGTGCATCTGGAGGTTGGTGGAAAACTCGGCATCGCGGATCTGGAAGTTGCGCGTCATGTCGAACAGGCGCGAGCCGTAGATCATGCCGTTGGTCGAATAGTTGAGTTCGTTCGGCATCACGAACACGGTCTCGGCGGTGCGCGTCAGCCAGTCGCCGACCTGGCTGGTGAAGCTGGCCATGACGCCGAGCCCCAGCGGCACGTTGGCGACGACGGCGGGGGCGAGGCTGGGATTGATCCGGTCGGTGACCTTGACGGTGACGGTCGGCACCATGAGGCACGAATAGATGAGCGACGAGCCCAAGAACCAGTTGAGCCAGGCGCGCACGTTCATCGTGAAGGCGACCGCCATCAGCGCGTAGATGAAGCCGAGCACCATGACGACGCGCAGCAGCGCGCGATAACCGCCGCCTCCGGTCCACGCGGCGACCGCGTTGAAGACGTTGACGATATACTCGCCGCCCCCGATCGTGAACACCTCGACCATCGTCAAAGCCCCCTTAGTTGAGCCCCTGCGCGCTCAGGCCCCGCGAGAAATTGAGCGCGGCCTGCATGCCCGGCGACATCGCGTTCTGGAGTGTCGATTCCAGCATCACCGAACGGTTGATGAGGTTGGTCGCCATCGTGACGGTGTCCTTCACCTTCACGTCACGCTGCGCGTATTTGTTGCGCGCATCGGCCAGTTGCCCGCGCCACGTCTCGGCGGTCGCCTGATCGGCGGGCTGGAAATCGACCTGCGTCACCACCCGGTCGATCATGTTGTCGATCATCGAGGCGAGGAGGTTGACCGCGACGACCTCGGCCAGCGCATCGACCTCGCCGTCGGTGAAGCTCGAATGCGCGAGCGCCTGGACGGTCAGCATCTTGTAGAGCGGGATGTTGGTCATGTTGAGCAGCTGCTTCTCGGCATTGTCGAGCGCGCTGTCGGTGCGGATCTTGCCGTTCATCGATACGATCATCGCCTTGACGCGCGGGCGCAGCGCGCTCGCGGTCGGGATCGGCAGCGATTGCTCGCTGATGTCGAGGCAATCATCGTCCCGGCACGACAGGATCTTGACCGGGTTGCCGTTCTGGGTGCCGTCGAGCAGTGCGGTCACCACCGCATCCTCGCCGGGGCCGAAATACTTGATGCTCCGGTCCGCGTCCTTGCCGCTGATGACGACGGTGCCGACCAGCGTCATCAGATATTCGGAGAACTGCTTGTCGAAGCCGCCGAACTTGTTGGAGCGCTTCAACGCCTCCCAGGTATAGTTGCGCGGCTTGGCCGGAATATGGTCGGCCATCTTCGGGTCGGTATTGCCCTCGAGCGTCGCATCCTGCTCACCGCCGGCACCGCAGCCCTGCCGCGCCTTGGCCCAGTCGGAAAACTTGCCCTGGCTGTTGCCGACCGCCGCGCAGATGGTCGATCGCGCGCCCTGCATCTTGGGCCACACCGCCCCGACCAACCCCTGCGCGGCCTCGCACGACGAGATGTTCATCTGGTTGAGCTGCTGCGCCGCGCCCTGCAGGAAGTCGATCTCCTTCGAGATCTGCGGCGAGATGCTGCTGATGGCGAGCTTGAAGGCGAAGCCCAGCGCATTGTTGGCGACGCCCTTCATCATCGCGACGAGTTCGCCCGAGTTGATGAACGAGAAGGAGCCGGCGAACAGGTCGATCCCGCCGCACCCGGCGCGAGCACTCGGCAATTGCAGGTTGAAGGGCTGGACGCTGCGCTGGGGGAAGCGGGTCCAAACGTTGCCACCTGAATAATAACCGGCACTTTGCCCCTGATAGGCCGATGGCCCGGTCACGTTGGCGGCACCGCCGGCATCGTTGAAAAAGTCGTTCATCTTGGCGGCGACCTGAGCGGAGGCGATGTCGGCCGGGATCATCGAGAGCGCGGCGGCGCTCGCGAGCCCGGCGGCAAGCCGCCGGCGAAAGACGCGGAAAGGTGAGCGGGCGGGGGGCAGGGGAGTGTGCATCAGTAGTCGCTCCCGACCTTGGTGTTGGTAAGGGTGAAGATGCGGTCCGAGATTTCGTCGGCCGAGAGGATGCCGAACCCGATGGGGACGGTGCGGCGGGTGACGGTGTCGAAGAGGACGAGCGCGGGGGTGGCGTTGCCGGGCACGCCCATGCGCGCGCGCTGGCCGCTGTCGACCACGTAGTTGGGGAAGTCCTTGCTTGGTCCCCCGTCCATCGAGACCGCCATCACCGCCATGCGGTGGCTGGCGGCGACTGAGCGCAGGATCGGGCCGAAGACCTCGCAGGCGGCGCAGGACTGCGCGAAGAAGTAGAACATGCCGTACCGCTCGCCCAAGCGGTTCATCACCGTGTCGCGGTCGGCCTTGCGGGTATCGGTCCAGGCACGCTTGCCGACGGTCGAGACCGGGCGCTGCAACGTGTAGTCGATATCCGGGTTCTGCCACAGCGCGCGCTGCCAGGTGTCCGAGAAGGTCGAGGCACGGTCGAGCTGCTCGCGCTGGTAGCGGACATAGGCGATGACGTTCGCCTCGCTCGGCTCGAGGATGGCGCGGGCCTTCAGTTCATCGAGTTCCTTGCCGATCGCGGCGAGCCGCTCGCTGGCGGAGGCCTGCGGGGTGGGCGCGGGGGTCGCCGTCTTCGGCTTCGCGCGAGGCTTCTCGCAGTAGAACCATTGCCCGAGCCGGCGCTCGCGGCAGTAGAAGGCGTCCTCGGCGGCCTGCGCCTCGTCGGCCGACGCGGGCGCTGCGACCATCTGTGCGCGCGCATCGTCCTCGTACGCGGCCGCCTCGGCGAGCGACTGCGCCGGCGCGGTCGCCGGCAGCAAAACGACACCCAACGCCGCGAGACAGACGATCCGCAACCGGCGGACCAGATTCCTATCGTTCGTCATCGTCATTCTCCCCCCGGGTCTTTCCCGGCGCCCCGGGCTCGTTCGTGGCCAGCTTTCCCGTGTCGTCACCGGCCGTGTCGGCATCGTTCGCGGCGCTATCGGCCGGGGCGTCGCCCGCGCCGGCGTCGTCACCGCTACCGGCACTCCCGGCCGGTTCCTCGCCGGCCCCGGCGCTCGCGGCGTTTCCGGCTTCGCCATCTCCAGAGCGGGTGCCCTTGGGTCCGCTGCCGTTGCGCCACGGGTCGGGCTTGCCGGTCGCCGGATCGATATCGGTCCAGCCATCCCTCGTCAGCCAGCGGTCGGGCGCGTCGGGATGGTCGAGATCCTCGTCGATCGGATCGAGGTCCTCCTCGTAGGGCGGGTCGACCTCGTGCTTGGCGACATTGAGGATGTTCATCATCAAGGCCACGTCGAGCAGATTGGTGCCCATCCGCATGAAGTTGATGATGCCGTGGAGGCTGACGCGCGCCTGGTCGCGGCCGTCGGGCGCGGCGCGCAGCCCGCCTTCGCGGTGGGTGAGCCAGCCCTTGCGGATCATGCGGTCGGCGACCGCGCGGACGTGCGCCACGGTCACGTCGCATTCAAACCAGTGGCCGACCGTCGCCGCGACATCGCCGGGATCGACCGGGTTTTCATCGCGGAAGATCCGCATGAACATCGCGAGCTCGAAGACCGACATGCGGATCTCGCACGGGCCTTCGCCCCCGCTGCTTCCCCATTTAGTTGCGAGGCGAACGACCATAATAATCCTCAATTTTTTGCTGGATCTTGGCCATTGTCTCCACCTCGTCGGGGAGTTTGGCGGCGTCGGTGAACTCGGCGTAGACCTCGGCGAAATCCATCTTCGAGAGGTCGAGGCGCTGGAACTCCTCGATGGTGAAACCCTCGCACTTCGCGTCCTTGGGCTTGCCCCACGGCTTGTTCAGCTGGGTGCGGCCCTGTTCCTGGAGGATGCGCGAGAGCTTGCTCCCGAAGCAGCAATAGGCGTCGCGCGAAGTGACGCAGATGCCGAGCACCTTGTCCGAACAATAGGTGCCGACCTTGTGGCACAGCCCCTTGTCGTCCTTTTCGTCCAGCGCGCGATCGGCCGCGCTGCACAGCCAGGGGGTGAGCAGCGGTACGCCCTTGCCCGAACAGCAGTTGGACGCGCCGAAGATCTTCTTGCTGCAGGCACCCCGCTCGCCCGAGAAGACGGTCAGATTGTCGGGGTCGAACTGCTTGCCCGCCTCGCCCAGCGAATGGAGGGCAACCAGCGCGTCCTTGAACTCGGTCGATGCCTCGCGCTCGATCGGCTCGCAGTCGCCGTTGATGCAATAGACATCGCCGCCGCAGATATATTGCTTGTCGCCCGGCGCCTGTTCGGCCGGAAGCGGACAGCTGTAGATCCGCTGCGAGACCTTGCAGGCGCCTTGTTGCGGATCGTCGAGGCATTCGTCGCGCAGGAAGGTGCACTGGCGATTGGCATCGAGATCGGTGCAGTCGTTGCCTTGCGTGATCCGCCGGCACGAAAAAGTGCGCGACCATGCCCAGCAGCTTTGCGTGACGGCGACGCCCTCGATCATCCGCGTCTCCGGCCCCTCGGTGCAGACCTCTTCGCCGGTCGCCGTGCAGCCCTCGTTGTCCGACAGCGCCGGGCAGCTTCCCTCGTTGCGGGTGACGGTGACGCTGGTCGACCCTTCCTTGCGCAGGTACGTGGTGCCGGTGCGATTGTTGACGTGCGCGGGGATCTCGGCCTGCGGGATTTCGGACGAACAGGAATAGAGCTGTGCGTTGGTGCGCATCGAGCTCAGCCCCTTGCACCAGCGCAGATAGTCAGCCGGCCGATCGCCGCCCGCGCCCATCTCGACCTGTGCGTCACAGATATGCGGCGTGGCAGGTTCGGTGCGACAGATGCCCGCCGCGACCTTGGCGGCCATGACCGTGTTGCGGGCAAAGCCGTTACCCTCGTTCTGGTCGCGCACGCCGTAGTAGAAATAGCGCTCGGTGTTGACGACGGTCGGCACGAGCCGCGCGGTGCAAGTCTCCGGACCTTCGGATATCTGCGACCCCTTGTTGCAGACCGCCTCGTAATAGCCTTTGGCACCGGCACCGGGCGGCAGCGGCGTACAGGTGCCGTTCTCGCCACCCAGCTGCTGTCCCTCGAGATAGGCATCGGGGTTGTCCGCGATCGTCATGCCGCGCCGCGTCACCTCCTCGATCTCGGCGCTCGAGAAGCGCGGGCGGCTGTTGTCGGCGTCGGTCACGGTGCGGAAGTTCTGGTCGGCGGTCGCGATCGGCCGCGCCTCGGCGGTCAGGCGATCCGGATCGCTGAAATAGGTCGATTCCGGCAGCGTCGTGCCCTGGTATCCCGGCAGTTCGCCAAGCTGTCCCTGGCCCGGCAGATTGGCGCCGTTGGCACGCATCGCCTTGCCCAGATCGTTGCCCTCGCGCCGTGCCTCCTCCTTCGTCGTCTGTGCGAAGCCGCCGCCAGCAGCGAGCAGCGCACAGAGGAAAGGGAGGACGAGACGCTTCACGCGCCGGCCTTGCTCATGTTGCGCAGCGCCACGCCGGCGACGCCGGCACCGGGTCCGCGCGCGTCCACGAAGGTTTCGAGGACATGGCGCAGCGTGACGTTGCCGGTCATGCGGTCATAGGCGGGCACCTCGCTCTTGCACGAGAAGCCCGAACACAGGTCGAAGTCCGACGAGACCGCGACATAGGCGGGCACGGCCTGGACGTCGAACGCTCTGAACAGGCGCGGATCGACGCCGACATTGGCGAGCTGGTCGCGCTCGGTCACGACCTTGCCCATCTGTTCGCTGAAGGCGCGCATCGAATTGTTCGGGAAGCCGCGAAAGACGACGACGCCGCCCGCCTTGGCGGTATCCGCGATCAGCCGGCGCAGCGCCTGGGGCGGCATCGAAAGGCTGGCGAAGACGATGAGCTGCGGCGCGTCGCCGCGCGCGCCCGCCGCATTGGCGCCCGCGCCCTTGATGATCTCGTCGAAATCGACCGCGCCGTCATAGCCCCTGGGCAGATCGGCCTTGGCCAGCTGGACGGCATTGTCGTTCGCCTTGTCGCGCACCGCGATGGCTTCCTCGCGAAAGGCGTCCCCACGGTTCTGGACATGGGCGACAAAGGCTTCGGCATCGGGACCCATCGCCTGCGCGCGGGCGCGCACCGCATCGAGGTCGAGCCCCTCGACGGTCTGGGCGAAAGCCTGGAAGCCGGCAACCCCGGCAAGGGCGGAAGCGAGGATGAGGAAGCGGCGCATGGGGTCTCTCCTCAGAGCACGCAGCAATTGCGCTTGCGCCACACGAGGTAGCCCATGTCCTCGCCCTTGACGGGGAAGGACCGGCCGGCCTGCGGCGGCATGTCGGACGCCCCGATCGGCGAGCAGGCGGCCTTGCCGCTGACCGTCGCGATCGGGTTGGTCATCTGGATGCGATATTGCTGCTTCCTGAGCATCGGCATCGGATATTTGTTGCAGAGGCCAGGCGCGCCCATCGTGCCCCAGGCCAGCCCCTCGCGGTGCATCTTGAAGGCGAAGCGCGAGAGCGCGAGACGCGATGCCTGGACGTGGCCGACATGCGAGGCGACGTTGCCGTTCATCGGGTACATCGGTCCCTGGCAGCCGGCGCACCAGAAGGTCGCATCGAGCGGCAGGCGCGCGGTCGCGGCGATGCAGTCGCCCGCGCACGCGGCCTGCGCAACCGGATTGGAGAAGACCACCGCCTCGGGGTTGATGAGCGCGGTCAGCGTATCGTCCTGCCACAGGGGATCTACCTCGGTGATATAGGCGATATCGAACGAGGCCTGCTCGAAGCAGACGAAATCGGCGAGGATTTCCATCCAGTAAAGCAGCGGATAGATGTACCAGTGGACATGCCACTTGGACGTGCTCTGCTGCTGGCCGCCGACCTGGCCCGCCGCCGAGATCTGGCCGTTGCCGATATCGAAGCCGGGCGAGATCTTCGCGCCGCCGAGGTTCACGAAGCACCACGGCTTGGTCGAGACATCGGCGAGGCGGACCGGCTCCCAGAACCCCGCCGCGATCCCGATGCGCGGTACCGGCGCGCCGCAGGCGCAGACCGGCAGGCCGGGATTGGGGGTGTCGGGACGACCGCTCGGCCAGATGTTCAATCCGCCGACCGACATCGGGAACAGGCACGACCAGCACACGTCGGTGATCGGGTTCACGAACTTGCCGGTGCATTTGGACGGGGCCTGCGCGGCCGCGGGCAGCGCCAGCATCGCGGCGATGGCGGCAAGGAACGCCACCGCGGCGAGGCGCAACGCCTTCATGCCTCGTCGCCCCCCGATACCGCCGCGTCGAGGAAGGCGGCGTCCGCGCGGTTCTTGCGGGTCACGTAGAGCGCGGTGTGGAGCGCGGTCATGATGAGCAGCGCCGCCACGCCGACGCCGGCGGCACGGCCGAGAAGCGAGGTCAACGGCGAGATCGCCAGCACGCCGACCGCGCACAGGACGCACAGGACCTGAAAGGTGCGGCGCATGGCGCGCAGCTCGTCGGTCTCGGGCGCCGCCATCGGGGTGCGCAGAAGATCGAGCCAGAGCGGCATCAGCCTTTCCCCCGCAGCACGATCTCGCTGATCTTCACGACACGTCCGTCCTGCTCGGCGACCGCCGGCGTATGGCGCACGCCCAGCTTGCCCGTGAGCCGGCCTTCCTGGTCGAAGTAGAAGCGCCGCTGCCGTTTGGTCATGGCATCGATCGGCGAGCCGTTGACCATGATGATCTTGGCGTTGGCGTCGGTGTAGCGCTTCGTCGCCCAGTCCATCTGTTCGGGGCTGTCGCCGTCCACGAACACCAGCGCCTGGCGCATGGTGACGAAATCGAGCGGATTGACGGTGTGGCCCGCCTTCGCGACGAGATTGCCCTTGGGGTCGCGGATATCCTTGTCGATCGTGATCGTCGGATCGTAGAGCCACTCGCGCGCATCGCCGGCGGGCGTCACGCCGGCGACGGGTTTGGGGCGACGGATGCGCGCCTCGGATCGCTCGGCGAAAACCTTGTTCATCCGCTCGATCCCGCCGTTCGCCTCGAGCGTGCGCAGCCGGGTCTCGATCGTGGTCAGCAGGTCGGCTTCCGCGATGGGAAAGGTCTGGCCGACGGTGCCGTGGTCGCGCGCGCGGATCGGGGTCGACATGCCCAGCGTCAGGATCGCGGCGAAGGCGGCGGTCTCGAGGATCGCCTTCACAGGATCGGCTCCCCGACCCCGACGATCTTGTCCGAACACGCATAGCCGATCGCGGCATAGCGGCTGTCGAAGCCGTCCTTGTGGGGCGTGCCGACATAATAGCAGCCCTGCGGGACCACGCCGTTGCTCCCACGCACCAGCGGCTCGCCGAAGCGGGTGGCGGGCTTGGTGTGCGATACCACGCGTCCCGCGACCAGCACGGTGTTGCCGCGATGCTCGACGGTATCGCCGGGCATGCCGTAGACGATCTTGCCGAACATCTGCTTGTTCGACCCGAAATGCCGGATCACGATCGGGTGCGCGGGCGGCACGAAGAACACATAGTCGCCGCGCTGGGGGACATGCGTCTTGTGGATCACGAACGCCCAGTTGGGGAGCGACGTGGTCTGGTTGATGAGCAGCGCGTGGGTGTCGCGCCAGTCCGCGATCGCGGTCAGCGCGATGCTCCCCGCGAAGAACAGCCCCATCGCCGCCCACAGGTTGCGGCGCGGCCGCCAGGCGGGCGCGGGATCGGAAGCCGGGGCGAGCGCCTGTGCCATCACTGCTGCCCGAAGACCGAGACCGCCGCGCCGGTGAGCGCCGGGTCGGAGGCGGGTGCGGGACCGGACATCGCCGGAGCGCCGGCGGGCGCGGGGCCGTCACCGAAGATCGCGGCCCCCGGCACCGGACCGATCCCCGGCTGCGACGCCGACGCCAGATCGACCGGCGCGGCCATCGGCACGCCCTGTCCGGCCTGCCCGACCTGTCCCCGCAGCGCGCCGCTGCCGGCACGCGGGCGCGGTACGCCGTTCGCATAGACCGCTTTCGCCACATCGGCGGTGATGTCGGCCACGTTCTTCGAGAGGACTGCCTCGCCGACCAGCACCACCTCGCCCGCCTTGCCGCGACGCTGGAGCTCGCCGTCGAGCGAGGCCATGAAGCGCCGCATCTCGGCCTGGACGCGCTCGGGCGGCGTGTCGCTGCGCGCCTGCGCCTGCACGTAATCGCCGACGATCCGCGAGAGGTCGGCCTTCACGATATGCTGGTCGGTCGGGGTCATGAGCGTCCGCGTGACCCACATGCCCCAGATCGCCAGCAGGATGGCGAGCAGGCCCAGGCCGAGCTGCGCGGGGGTCAGCCCGGCGAAGCCTGCCGGGCGCCGTGCGGGCGCGGTCGCGGCAGCGGTAGCGCCGGTGTCGGCGGATGCCGGGGCCGGGACGGGTGCCGGCTCGGCGGAGGCGCGGGCGTCCGGGCCGGTCCCGGGCGCGCTCACTTCGCGTTCTCCTTCATGTCGGCGAGCAGCGCGACGAGCGCGTGCCGGCGGAAGAAGGCGATGGCGAGCGTCGCGAGGAGGAAGGTCGTGCCCGCGATCGCCTTGAAGCCGGTGATCCGCGAAGGCTCGGCCTCGACATAGCGCCCCGCCATGTTGGCGAGGTGCGCCATCATGCCGTCGAGCGAGAAGCCGCCGATCGCGAGGAAGAACAGGACGTAGACGCCGAACGCCATCAGCATCGTCGAGGCGAGAAAGCCCGTGGCGCGCAGCATGAAATAGAGCGCGAAGCCGTAGTCGGGCCGTGGACGCGCGCTAGTCGCGTTACGCTCGGGGGCGGGGGAGACGATGGTCGCCATGCTGGTCACTCCGCGGCGATGGCGAGATCGTCCGCGCCATCGTTCCACTTCTCGGGGTTGTCGGGGAAGGCGATCCGCTCGATCGCGGCCTCCATGGTGAGGCCCTGGTCGAGCAGCTCGTGGATCGCGGCGAAGGTGCGTGGCGAGGAGGAATAGACCGTCGCCGAATAGGGATCGAGGACGAGCCGGCCGGAGGCCAGCATGTCGGGTCCCTTGATGAGCACGTCGGAATATTCGACGCCCTGGCGTTTGAGCGAACGCAGCAGCGCATCGGTATGATCGTCCATCTCGAAGCGGTCGTGCTTCTTGAAGTCCGCGATCGTCTCGGCCTTCTGCTGGAGGATGACGAACCAGTCGCTGTTCTCCAGCGCCGCCTTCGAGCCGTCCGACTTGTAATAGTCGTTGAGGCTCTGCGTCGCGGTGACGAGGCTCGCGCCGTACTTGCGGCAGGTGCGCGCATAGGCCTCGATGAAGTCGGCCATCGAGCCGCCTTTCAGCATCTGCCACGCCTCGTCGAGGAGCAGCGCCTTGGGCGTGGCGCGATCGACGCGGCGCATCATCTGCGACGCCATGAACATGATCGCCGTCAGCACGACGCTGCGCAATTCCTCGCGCGAGGAGAGATCCGACAGCTCGAAGACGGTAAGGTTGGCCTCCAGCTTGAACGACACCTCGCCCTCGAAGAAGCGGCCATAGGTGCCCGCCCGCGAGAAGGGCCGCATCGCGATGCCGAGGTCGCGGCCGAGATCGTTGCCGGTCCCGTTCAGCGCGTCGATCACGTCGTCGATCGAGCCGGCGCGTCCCTTCTCGCCCCAGACCTTGTTGACCGCCCCGTCGATCAGACCCCGCTCGGTATCGTTCAGCTTGTCGATGTGGCGCGCCATCTGACTGATGATCGACTTGAGCATCGCGAAACAGTCGAGGAGGTAATCCTCGTCATGCTCCGCCTGGACCGGATCGATCATCGAGAAGGGGTTGAGGCAGAAACCCGACGCCATGGTGAACTCGACGAACGAGCCGTTCTGCAGCTTGGCGGAATGCTCGAACGAGCGGCCGTCGTCGATCACCACGACCTTGGCGCCGGCACCCACCATCGAGGCGCACAATTCCTGCAGCGCGACCGACTTGCCCGAGCCGGACTTGCCGAACACCGCGACATTGTGGTTGCCCGCCGTGTTCTCGAACGGGCTCCAGAAGAAGGGCTGGCCGCGCCGTCCGATCAGCATCAGGTGGGGCACGTTGGCGCCGAGATACTCGCCCTGCATCGGCATGAGGCTGGCGGCGGTGGTGGTCAGCACCGTGCGCAACCGCTTCATGTTCCTGAGGTCGTACGACAGCCCGTTGGCCATCGTCATTGGCATCGAGGCGAGCAGCCCCTGGATCTGGAGATAGCGGTCATCGAGCAGGTCCCAGCCCGCCGCGCGGTATACCGATTTCAGGATACGCTCGTTGGTATCGCCCTTGCCCTTGGGACTGAACGAGGTGACCGAGAAGAACGCCTGCACCAGCTTCCGGCCCTGGCGCAGCTCGTCCTTCACGAACTTCCACTCGGCCGACTGATCCTTCAGCTGCGGCAGCAGCCGCGCCGACTTGCTGTCGGCAAGGCTGGTGGTGCGCATGAACTTGCGGCTCGCGCGGCCGCTGGCGGCCTCGGCGTCGGGGAAGTCGAGGCACAGGTTCGTCGCGACCGGGCAGGGCATGCGCAGCTTGTCGGCGAAGAGATCGCCGATGAGCTTGGCCATGTCCCACGGTGCCCAGCGCGTCGGCAGGTTGCGCACCGAGAAGGAGCGGACATCGAAGACGTCCGGGTAGATTTCGCCGATCTCGGGCGCATCGTCGATGACCTTGCCGGTCGGACGGAAGCGCTCGGTGCGCAGCAGCAGCCGGTCGGGCTCGATCCGGACCTCGAGGTCGTGACGCACCGCCTGGTCCGCGATGGGATCGAACGGATTGTAGCTGATCGCGTCCGACCCCGGCGCGGTGGTCGGCGAGGTGATATCGTCGATCCAGGCGATGAGCGCTTGCGGGTCCATCGGACGCGCCTCGACCCCGATCGCCTCGAGGCTCGAGATGAGCCCCTGCAACACCGAGACGATCTCCTCGTTGCTGACCCGGCTCGATTCCGGCGTCGCATAGCTGATCGCGACGCGGTGGTTGCGCAGGTGGAAGGGGGCCGCGACCGAGAGCGAATCCCAGACCCCGCCCAGCAGATAATCGGTGCGGTGCTTGGCCATGCGCTCATAGACGCCGGCGGCCATGAAGCGCGGCAGATACCAGCCCGACAGGCGGTCGCCGACGCGCGGGCTCATCCAGCCATGGATCTGGAGCGTCCCCGGCGTCGGCACGCCTTCGGAAAGGAACTGCGTCAGGATCTCGTGGCTGCGCTCGCTCGCCCCGATCATGGGCGCTGCCTCGACGACGAAACCGCGCGAGGCGGAATTGTAGAAGATGTGCGTCTTGGGATCGAAGCTGCGATAGGGCAGCCAGTGGACGAGCCGGGGGACGGCGGTCGCGGGGCGCGCATTGTCAGGCTTGTCGTCGTCGCCGAGGATGCCGCCGAGGATCGAGCGCAGGACGTTCATTGGGGTGCTCCCGGAAAAGAGGGTGCGCGCAGGACCGGTAGCGCGACCGGTGGACGGGCGGCCGTCGTGGCCGCGCTCATGCCGCCGACGCCGGCGGCGAGCGCCGGGTTCGCCTGCAAGCGTGCGACCGCCGCCTTGCCTTGCGGCGTGGCATGCGCCGGCGTCGCGATCCCGGCCGCAACGGGCGCCGATGGCGGGGTAGCGGCCGGAGCGGAAGGAACCGGGGCTTTCGCGACGGTGCCCGCCTGGCTTGCCGGCGCGGTCCGCGTTCCGGCAGGTGCCGCGGGCACCTTCACGGCGACGGCCTGACCGGCGGGGGCCGACACCGAAGCATCGAGGGGCAGCGCCGCCTTGCCGACTTCGAGACGGGGCGGCGTGGAGCGAATGGCTCCCGGCCGGGTCACGGCGGTACGCGGCGGACGAACCGCCAGCTTGCTCGCGACCTGCGCCTTGATGTCCCCGATCGGATCGGACGCGCGCGCTCGGGCCGCCGCGACCGCGGCCGCGCTCGGCGCGTCGGGATCGGCTCCGGCATAGCCGTCGCCCATATCGGTGAGCGCGACGCTGACCCGGTCGACCGCCGCGAACAACGGTCCGCCAACAGCCGAGGACGCGACCTGCGCCGGCGTTGAGGCAACGGGCGCGCCGACCGAGGCGCTCTGCCAGTCACCGTTCTCGACGACGGCGTGAACCGCCGTCTGCTCGTAGAGCCGTCCCGACGCGTCGATATGAGAGGGGAAGACGATCCGCAGCACCTTCTCGCGGGTGCGCGAGGGGTCGGCAGCGGCGATCTGCTGGCCGCCCCGCGCGGACGGAGCCGGGGTATAGGGACCGGCCGGCGTCGTCTGTGCCTCGGGCGCATCGCCGAGGATCAACGCGAGCGCGCGATCGTCGATGACCGAACTCGGCGCGCAGATGCCGTCGGGCGCGCGGCAGGCGAAATCGCCCTTCACGGTGCCCCCCATCGTCATGCAGCCCGAAAGCAGCGTGCCGGCGAGGATCGCGGCGAGCGTGTGCGACCGCGCGCTCACGACGCCTTCCCCGCGAGCCAGGCGGCGAGGAACTCCTTCGGGCGATAGCCCTCGATCGCGGCGCCGTCGCTCCGCACGATGACCGGCGTGCCGGCGAGCCCATGCTTGCGCGCGAAGGCCTCGTTGGCGTCCAGCCCGGACGTGTCGCAGGTGGCCGACCCCTTGACCGGCTCGCCGGCATAGGCCGCGTGGAGCGCCTGTTCGCGGTTCTTCGCGCAATAGACCCGGTTGGCGAGATCGCGGCTGCCGAGCGTCGAGATGGGCCGCTCGATCACATGCACGTTCATCGAGCGCAGCGTGTTGGTGAGCGCGCGGCAATAGCCGCACTGGAAATCGCTGAAGACGGTGACGCTCTTACCGCCGCGCGGCCCCCACTCGATCGCGCCGGTCGCCGGCAGGGTCGAGATCGGCAAGGACTTGAGCGACGGCGCGGGCGCGCGCGCCGGCGCGGCGCCTGGCGGAGAGGGCGGTCCGCCCGCCTCGGCCGCGGCATTCGCCTTCGCCGCACCGCCGACCAGCATGTCGGGATTGATCTCGAGCAGCCGCGCGGCGGTCAGGTCCTGGCGCGTGTCCATGTCGTAGACCCGGCCGATGACGAGATAGCGCGCGCTGCGATCGACGTAGAACAGGTTGTTGCCGGCGGTGACCTCGCACAGCCCGGCGACCTTGCCGCAGTCGAGCCCGGAGACCTGTGTCTTGGGCAGTCGCTCCTTGAGGAGGGCGGCGACCTTGGTATCGGACGCGCCGACGATGCCGATGCTGGACGCGTAGCTTGCCGCGCCGGCGCCGACGAACGGCGAGGCGAGCAAGGCGGCCGCGAGCAGCGCGGAGCGCGCCGGCCGTGCACGGATGCGGTCAATTACGGACATGGACACCCTCCAGGAAAACGACCTCGACATCGACACCGGTCGGCATCTCGATCACGGGCTGGTATTGCTCGGCGCGCTCGATGAGATACTTCGAGACCATGTCGCCGCTCTCGGCGACGCCGTTGCCCAGACCCCCTTGGGCGATATCGCCGAGGCCGAGTTGCTGGCGGCGACCGTTCACGACGACGTTCCCGGGTTGCAGCGCGAGATTGGTGTTGGTGGCAAAGCCGCGCCCGATCCCGCCGACAAGCCCCGCGATGAACGCCTGCCCAACGAGAGAGCCTTCGCGGCTGACCACCCGCCCGCGCACGCCGGTCTTGCCGGCAAAGGCGATGAAGCCCTTCACTTCGGACACCGCGTAACGCCCGCCGGGCTGCGGGCAGGTCATCTTTTGAAGCTTGACGTAGACCTTCTCGCTCGAGAGTTCGCCGCGTGCCGCACCGTTGATGAGGCAGCCCTGGATCCGGGTGGTCAGGAGCTTGCCGTTCTGGAAGACCGAGCGTGCAGGACCGGTCACGCGCAGCACGACCGGCAATGGGTCGGTCTGGCTCTGGACGCCGGCCGCCGCATCGACGCCGACGATGACGCGCGCGGTCGCGAAGGAGTTGGGCGGCAGGTAGTTCGGGCTGTCGCTATAGACGGTGTTGCCCTTCTCGACCTGCGTCGCGGTGCCGCCCGCCGTCTGGAACGAGACCATTTTCACCTCGGATAGCCGCGCCGGGGCGGGGGCTTCGGGGACCTGCGCGCCGCCTGCGCCCTCGGGCCGCTGATAGAGGGGAACGCCGGCGGGACCGTACATCGCGGCGGGGCCGGGGGCAGGCGGCGCGCTCGCGCGCTCGTTGACCTGGCGGCGCAGCTGCTCGTTCTCATTCTGGTAGGCCGAGACCACACGCTGGCCGTCCGAGGCCATCGACTGGTTCTGCGCCTTGAGCGCCTCGATCTGCTCGGAGAGCTGGTCGACCCGGTGGTTGGTGCCGTTGATGCCCTTCAGCTGGTTCTCGGTGGAATCGAACCGGTTTTCGCTGAGCGCCATCCACTCCTGCTCGGAGAGGTTGCGGTTCATCATGTCCTTGGTGGAGACCTTCACCTCCTCGGCGGTGTCGGCCGTCTCGGGTTTCGCGTCACCGCCGTCGAAGATGTAGAAGGAGGCGCCGACCAGTGCGACCGCCGCCACGCCCGCCAGCATCATCTGCTGCTTCTTTTTGGTCGCGTCGTTACCGGCGAGTTCGGAGGCGACCGGCGAGACGCCGTCGCCCTCGGGCGCGTCGAGCGCCTTGCGATTGCGCGAGAACATGTCTTTGAATGCCATCGGCTTACTTCCCGCTGCGTGAGACGAGATAGGCCGTGGTCACCTTGCCCACGGCCAGTTTGGGATCCGCGATCGAGACCGCGAGCGCGCCGCGCGGTGCGACCATGTCGTCGGTCAGCACCGTCTCGGTCGCACCGGTGTTCTCGATGCGCAGGACATGGCCGGTGAGATCGGACCCGCGATATTCCGCGATCATCTGGACCTTGAGATCGCCGACATGAACCGGCCGGATCGCGCGCTGCTTCATCTCGTAGCCGTCGCCGACCTTGTTGGCGTACATCGCCTGGATGAGCTGGATCGCGCCTTCCTGCGGGCTCGTGGTTGATGCCGCTGCCCGGCCCATCGGCGCCTCGTCCGCTGCCTCGGCCTTCTCGATCGCGGGGTTCGAGAGAAACACCTGCGCGGCTTCGTTGCCCGCGATCCGACAGGCGAACTTGTAGACATAGCCGCGCTTGCTGGTCGCAAAGAACGACAGCACCGGGCGGCTATAGCCGTCGGGCACCGACAGGTAGATGTCGCCGCGCACCGGCTCGTTGACGACCGAGAAGTCGTCGCTCGGATTGCCGGTGTTGATCTTGGAGACGCTGGCGAACTCGTCCTGGACGAGACTGATCCGCGTCAAATCCCTCGCCGAGGCATTGCACTGCACCGCCGCGCCGTCCGAGACCTGGAGATTCTGGTCGGCGAAGGCGGGCGTGGCGAACAGCAGTACCGATGCCCCGATCAAGGCACCGCCCGCCAGACGGCTGAGATGGCAGAAGCTACGCGAGGCAAGCACGGTGCCGAGCGCTGCGCTGCCGAAGGCGAGGTAGCTGGTCATGCGGGCATGCCCTTCTTCTCGGGCTGGACCATCCCGAAGCCGATGAGCTTCAGCGACACGCCCGAATATTCCCAGTCGAACCGGAAGGTGCGCACCTGCGAGGTGATGATCTTCTGGCCGACGACGGTGTTGAGCTGGCCCGTCACCGTCGACTGGAGGTTGGCGGGGTCGATCTTCATCGACTGGAGCGTGAAATACTGGCTGATGCTCGACCCGCGCTGCTCGTCGACGATGCGCAGCAGATCGGCCTTGATCTTGCCCTGCGCGCGCGGCGAGACGATCTCGAGGACCGACTTCATCCAATAGTCGAGGTTGGCAGGCGAGCGGTCGAGGGTCAGAATAGCGGTATCGCGCGTGACCATTTCGAGGTATTCACGACTGACGCCCGCGCTGCTGACGGTCAGCGGAGAGCGAAGGACCGGCTGAAGAACGACCTCGCGGTCACGTGAGGCGGAGAGGAGCAGGAGCAATGCGACGGCAGCGGCGAGCACGATCGCGACCACGCCGAGCAGGTTGCGCTGGCGCAGCACGCGCTGGCTGTGCGCATGTTGATATGCGAAATCCATCTCAGCCCACCATCAGCCGGAGATAGGAAGGTGGCGTGGCGCGCAGCGACGGAAATCCGCCCGGCAGATGCCAGTAGGCCAGGTGTATGAGCCACGATGCCGCCCGCCCAGCCTTGGCTTTCTTCAATCCCCACCAGCCCGCGAAACCCAATGCGATGCCGATGATGATATGCTGGGACAGGATCCCCCACACGAAGGGGATGACCATGAAGAGGAACTCATCCAGCGTCCAGAACCCGATCAGTTCGGGGTCATCCAGATGAGACGGGATCACGTATTTGTCGGCTGACATCACACCACCTTCCGGTAGGGACACCGGCCGGGCTGCAACCCGGCCGGTGCGCACGGGGTCAGACCGTCGCCGTGACGGTGGAGGTGACGATCGGGATACCCGTGCCCGCGCCGACGCCGACACCGACCGGGATCGCGACCTGGCCGAGGCTGAAGCGCCCCGAGGCGAGGCCGACGATGCCGCCCGCGAGGCTCAGCACGGTGATGATCTTACCGCCCGAACCCTCGAGGAAGCCGGTGAACGAGTTCAGCGCGGTGTTGAACGTGGCGTCGGCGCCGGCGAACGCCGGACCGGCCAGAACGGCTGCGGCCCCTACGAGGCCGAGGGCTGCGAGGCCCGCGGTCTCGATGCGGCCCTTGGTCAGTGCTTTCATGGAAGTCTCCTTCAGATGGAGCGCTTTGTGCGCCCAAAGGAAGGTTCTCCGGACCCGAGGCGTTCACCAAACGATTAAGGCTGTCGTAAGGTAATTCTGCAAAAATAGTGGAGACGACAGACACGGATTGCCGATTCTCGACTCTATTTCGGGGCTCAAGGCCCAGCCGCTGGGACGCTCCGTCCCAGTCCCTGGGATTGGCAATCCCAGCCGCTAGGACGGAGCGTCCCAAAGGCCGGGATTATGCGATTCGGGTCCATGCGCTGCATGACCATGTTGTGAGGCAGACAGGTTAGCAGACCGCGTGGACTCAAAATTGGTGAAAACAGGCGTGGGAAAGCGCAGGAGATTAGGAATGAGGTGCTGGCATTAATATGTCGAGTAACATTGAAGTGGTTACAATCCATACTTCGGAGCAGTTGTTTAAGCTGACCTCCGAGGGAGTTCGTATAGGTTCGGACGAGGCGAAACGGCACATAACCATTTCAGCATTAGTAAGCGATCTCCTCGCGCACTGGCGCGACAATGCACTTATGCCATCAAAGAGCATTATTGAAACTCACCTCTCAATAATAGATCCGGATGGTGAGTATGAAATTGTCCTTACTTTGGAGCGATCTAGCAAGGGTGAGTTAGATAATCTTGATGCGTGGCTGGCAAAGCTGACAGGCCGATGTTCTGATTTGAGAAATGCATGCTCTGTACTTGTGATGAGTTACATTGCAGATCGGGAAAGCGCCCGCATCGCATCGAGAATAGGAATACCGGACGACAAGGCGAGACTATTCAGCGATGTATTGAGGAGGACCCGCGATAATGTTCATCCAGTGAGGCAATGACCGCGCGGAAACAGTTCGACACATTCGTGCTTAGAACGAATTGAGATCCAAATAGGGTTGCCTCTCGGGACGCACGCCACTTTAATGCCCCCAAGACAGGAGGAATGCGATGGCGGACGCAAGGGGGGGCAAACCCGCTTTGGGGCGACCAGTTCGGACTGCGGTTCCATCGACGGATGAAAACATGGCTATAGCCATGAGGATCATGCGGGTCAGGGGCATTACCCCAGGGTCCATCGCCGGCAGGATCGGAATGAGCCGCTCACGTGCCTATCGCCTGATGGCCAAAGACAGTGACAAGCGAACGACGGTTCGGGTCGATGAGATCGACGCCATTCTCCGAGACCTCGGGGTCGACCGCTACCAGTTGGCAGTCATCAGTGAACTCGGGGAGCGAGCTGATGCCTCCCTCGAAGAAGATCTGCAGATCGCCATTTTTTTCAGCGATCTTATGACCGGGCTGGCTACGGAGCTCGTTCAGGGCCTATCCAACATCCATGGTCTTGATCTTCAGGATCTTGACGATCGCCACCGGCGGGCTTTACGTCAGCAGACCGCCGAGAGGCTTCTGGATCGCATGCAATGGCTCTCGAATCATCGGGCCAGCCTGAAGGCTAGGTTCTGCGGGGAGGACCAAGTCTGAGGTCCCAGGCAGCGGACAATTAACCGCTTCAGCATTTATTAAGCGCTGAAAATTGCCAAGAGTTTAACGGTTTGCTACGCTTCGTCACGATGACGGAATCGGTATCAACCAAGGCAGCAGCCGTAACCATGCGCAACCGCGCAGCACAGCGGCGTGCGCTGGGCCAAAGACGAGACTGTTTTTGGTTATCGGCTGAAACCATCGAATTTCTTAACGAGGTTCAGGAAGCGCTTGGCTTGTCCTCGCGCGAAGCGGCAATCAATGCCGTCCTAAGCGCAGTTCGAGAAAACCAGCATATCCGACAGGAGTTTTTGGCCGTGACCACATAAAGGAAAGCCCGGCACGAGGCCGGGCATCCCAAAGTTAGGATCGGGGAGCACCCCCAGTATGTCAGCGTCTGGTAAACGCTAAACGGCTTCAAGCTCAAGCCCTGACATATCGCTCCCCGGTCCGACCGTCAAGGATGCGCGTTTCGTGCCACGCATTTTCTTTGCCTGGGCCCGGCCTCCACAAGGAGGAAGGAAGATGGGGATATTTTCAGTCGGCGAGGCCGGCATCGCCGCGTTGTCGGGGATGCCGGTGTGCCGCTCGCGGGCGAAATCGGGTGCGGCGCATCCGACCGGCGCGCCGGTGTTGCGTGGGAGCCGAGAGGCGGGGACGTTCGAGGACACGTTCTTTTCGGTGCCGGCGAAAGGCGAGACCGACCGACTGCTCGCGGCCGCCAAACACGCGCTCGACGAGGGACGTCGGCTAAAACGCGAGGCGCGCTCGGGCAAGCGCTCGCTGAGCGTCGCCGAGCGTCTCCTGACGTTGCTGACCAGCGCGGCGATCCGCGTCTATGAGGAACTGCTGACACTCGCTCGGCTGTGCAAGGGACAGGTCTATCCGTCCTACGCGGGTCTCGCCGAGCGCACCGGTTTGGGCGAGGCCACGATCGGGCGGGTGCTGAATATCCTCGAGACGGTCGGGCTGCTCGCACGCCAGCGGCGCTTCAAACGGGTGCCCGGCAGTGGACCGGGGCCGCGCTACGCACAGACCTCGAATGTCTATCGCGCTCTCCTGCCCGATTGCGTGAAGCGGCTGCTGCCGCGCGGCCTGCGACCCGCCCCGCTACCCGACGACGACACCCAGCGCCGCGCCGATGTGGAGCAAGCGACGCGGGATATGCTGGCGAGGCTCGGCCTCGGCGAGCGGGCACGCGTCGAGATCGGCGGTGAACTCGGCGAGCTGCTCGCCCGCATGGGGGCGACGATCGAGCGCCGTGAGCGTGACACTCATTATGATGCTCAACCGCTACAAGATTCTATTTGATACAACGCCAATGGCGTTGCCCTAGTCGGGCAACACGTCGGGCCTGACGGCCTGAATGCCGAAATGTCCAAAATCACCTCAACGCTCGCATGTGCCGAACATGCGGGAGCGTCGGCTATCGCCGCCGCAATGCTCCCCGATGGGAGCAAGCGGATATGGCGTGCCCCCTTCCCGGCGTCGCGCAGGTAGCACCGTCAGAAGGTGGAGACCGCGACGCCTGACCGGCGTACCGGCATGGAGGTGAGAGGCGGTGTCCCGCGTGACGATGACGCCTGGAGCGTTGCGACCCGACCGAAGCCGGAGAGGCGCGACCAGTTGGTGAGGATGTTGGCGACATAGTCGCGGGTTTCGGTGATCCGGGGGATCTGCCCGCCGCGAACCCGGCCGGGACCCGCATTGTACGCGGCCAGCGCCAGATGGACCTGCCCGAAGCGGTCGAGCTGCTGGCGCAGATAGCGTGCCCCGCCGCGCAGATTTCCCATGATGTCAAAGCGATTTACGCCGAGGCCGTCGGCGGTGCCGGGCATCAGCTGGGTGAGACCATAGGCGCGCTTGGGCGAGATCGCGGCCGGATCGTAGCGGCTCTCGCGCATGATGACGGCATCGAACAGCCCGACCGGGATGCCGTGCTCGCACGCGATCGCGCTCATGTTCGCGTAGAAGGCGGCACGCCGCGCCTCGGCACCGCGGGACAGGATGCCCGACGGGCGATAGCCGACGGGCGTACAGCCGGGGGTGAAGACCGCCGGCGCCATCGGGAGGGCCGGGCCTGCCGGCCGCATCCAGAACGGCACCGATATCGGCGAGGACGCCGCGACCGGAAGCGCCGGCACGGCCATGTTCGCGGCATCGATCGGGGCAGGAACGACGCCTTCGACATTGCCGCGCAGCTCGTTGGCCATGCGGTATTCGACATAGCGCCGGCTGAGGTCATGCACCGCGAACCCGGGGATTTCGGGTGGCGACGAGATGCCGGCAGGCACGCCGGCCTCGCTTCGCGCGCCAGGACCGGTGGGTTCCGACGCACCGCCCATCGCGATCATCTGCACCTGACGGTTCCCCCTCCTGGGTTGAGCATTCGCCGGCACTGTAATCATCGCCGCCAATGCAGCCCCTGTGATCCACTTCTTCATGACCGATCCCCCGCTCGTCTCTGTGTCGTCGAATCAAGAAGAGCCGGTCGCGGACACCACGGTCAAATCATCGCAGCGAAATCGACGGACGATGACGAAATCGCTGGACAAGTGGAAAACTTCGTTTTCCGATACCGTCAATATTTCCCGTGCCGGGACGGATGCGCAACGCATGTGGCTGGTCGACCGCGACACTTCGGGCGAAGGCCCCAACCGCATCCCGCTCCCGGGGCCGCTGCGCGCGGCGCTGGTGCGCTGGTATGTCGGCGAGGGGGATCATGGCGACGAGCAGGCCGGCATACGCCTCGTCCAGAACGCGCGCATCGGCCACAAATGGCTCGCCTGCGACTGTCTCGGCCGCCAGCTCGCCCCCCCGATCCTGACGCCGGCCTATCTCTCCGAGGCGGAAACCTATTATCTGCGCCGCCTGACCGGCACGAAGCGCGCCGAACATCGCGGCGACTGCCCGTTCTTCCGCGACCAGGCGACCGCTCGGATCTCGGAGGTGCGTAGCCGGCACGCACCGGCGAAACCGCCCGAGGGCTTCTTCGAGGTGCTGAAGCCCGCGCCCGAGAAGCTGGCGCAGCGCCCAGAGGACGACAGCACCGACGACCGGACGCGCAACGCCGCCACCCCCAAACTCGCGCGGCAGTTGTGGCGGTTGCTCGATGTCGCTGGGGTCAACCGGGTCGCGCCGCTCTCGGCACGGGTGGATTGGTCGCTCGGCACCAGCCTCGCCTCGGTCACCCGCGCGTCAACGGGCATTCCCGTGGCACCGGGAATCGAACTGTCGCGCGCCTTCTGGACGCACGCCGCCCCGCTCCACGCCGGTCATGTCCATGCGCGTCTGGACATGCTCACCCCGCACTGGCCGAAGGGGCACGCGCCGCAAGGCTTCGTGCTCCTCTATGCCCGGGCGTTCAAGGGAACCGCGATCGAGGTGGCGGACGGCGAGCCGGTCACGCTGGTCAACCGCGTCCAGTCACCCTCCACGCTCGGCAACCGGATCGCGGGGCCGTACCTCGTACTGGTCGTCGTCGGCGAGTATCCCGATGGTCCAGGGCACATGCCGCTGCGCGCCTACGCGCAGCCCGTCCTCAACGGACGCCTGCCCGTGCCGGTCGAGAGCGAGTTCGAGCGGCGGACGCTTCATGCGATCCTCGCCGCGCAAGTCCGGCTGCACCATCAGGGAATCGACATGGCGATCGAGAAGCCCTTGTTCGACACACTGACCAGGGACGGCCCATGCCGCCCCGACTTCCGGATCGAGGCGCGCTCGCGCGACACCGGCGAGATCCGCGAGCTGGTCATCGAGGCAATGGGACTCGACAGCGATGCCTATCACGCCGCCAAGGCGGTCACCCATCCGCGCATGGCGCATCTGGGTCGTATCGTCACGATCGAACCTGAGGACATAAGCAGCGACCATGCGGTGCGACGCATCCTCGACGCGCTCGATATGTAGCGCCCGTCAGCTCCAGCTGAGTGTCGCGGCGAACCAGCCGACGATACCGAGCGTGACCGGTGTCGACAGGAAATACAGCTTCTGCCAGCGCCACCACAGCTTCGGCAGGAACAGCGCGGCGCCGCGAACCGTGCGCGCATCTTCCCACGCGCGCTCGCGCCAGACGCCGTGCGCGGCGACCGATACCGACAAGACCATCGCGATGGCGCAGCACAGCCCCGCGGCCAGATAGATCGCGATCCAGTTGGCGATCTCGACGGGAGTGAGATGGGCCATGGGCAGCAGCACTCCTCACACAACAACGGCTTGAGAACCGGCCAATCCGACCAGCGGTTCCAACAACCTACATCATGGAAAAACATGAGTATCCCGTAAATGCCCGGAGGTTCTGGAGCGAAGGGGGCGGGGGAAGGCAGTCGCAGGAATGATCCCGCGGCAAGGCCGCCAGTGACGACGGTCGCAGCCTTCGATCGGATACCAGCCATGTACGCTTTGTATTTCCGCGACCTGAGTAGTCGCGAAAGCGTGACCATCCACAAATCGGAAAGACTTGCCATGGACGAACTTGCCGCACGCGTGCGGCTCGGATGGCTCGACACTCTCGGGCCTCGTTCACTCGACCCGGATGTGATGATTTCCCGCTACTTCGAGACAGAGCCCGCATACTATTCGATCGTGAAGATCAGCATTCGCAAACGAAACCAGGACATCTGACCATGAGCATCACCGCGCATCGACCGGAACAGCGTCTGGTCGATCTGGTCGGGGCGCTCGGCGGCACATGGCATGGCAACATCGCCATGTGCCGCTGCCCGGCGCATGCCGACACCACGCCCAGCCTGTCGCTGCGGCAGGGTGACAAGGGCATCCTCGTGACCTGCTTCGCCGGATGCAGCGCGCCCGATGTGCTGCGCGAACTCGACCGCCTGGTCCTGACCCGCCGCTACCACGCGCCTGAACCCGCGCGCGGGCCAGCGATGCGTACCGGTAACGTCACACGGCTCTGGAACGAGGCCCGCCCGGTCACCGGCACGCTCGCCGAACGCTATCTGGCCGGCCGCTTCCTTCTGCCGGTCGCGGGCGACCTTCGCTTCCACCCGCGCTGTCCGTTCGGTCGCAAGCCGCTGACGGTCTTCAACCCTGCGCTGCTGGTCGCGGTTCGGGAGGGTACGACACTGGTCGGGGTGCAGCGCATCGCGCTCGATCCGGCTACCGCCGCCTACACCCACAAGGCCACGCTGGGGCAGCTCGGCTCGGGCGCATGGCAAGGTGGCGGGCATGGCTCCCGCATCGCGCTTGCGGAGGGTTTCGAGAGCGCGCGTGCCTATTCGATCCTGCACGGGGACATGCCATGCTGGACGTCGCTCGGCAGCCGGAGGCTCGACCTGGTCGACGTGCCCGACAGCGTGACCGACCTGACCCTGGCGGGCGACAATGACGCGCCCGGACGGCTCGCGGTTCGCAAGGCGATCCGGCGCTACGTGTCGGCGACCAGGATCGTGCGCGTCGCGTATCCGCCCCCAGGTTTCAAGGATTGGGCCGAGGTTCTGGAAGCCCGGGAGAAGGAGAGAGCGGGGGAGGGGTGAGCTGCCGGGAGGGCAGCGCCCCTGACGGAGTAACCCGATGACCGACCTCCTCGATCTTGCCACGCGGCCTGCCGTCGTCCCCGCGCACGTCGCCGCGCATGCGTTGCTGCCGCTCGTTGCCGGCGACGCGCCGGTCACGCGTCGCCACCTCAACGCCGCGATGACCGCCGCTTACGGCGGGAGCGATGCCGACGGCCACTGGACCCAGCGCGACAGCTTCGAGGTTCTCGAACATGGCGTAGCACTCCATCTCGCGTCCGCGGCGTGGTCGATGACGGGTCTTGCCGACGTCGCCCGCGCCTCGGCGCTGATGGAGCGCCTGCCGACCCAGACCGTGCGCAGCGAGGAGCAGATCGACCTCCAGCAATTCTCGACCCCCGCCGACATTGCGGCGATCGCGGTCCTGCTGGCGGCAATCGGGCCGGAGGACATCGTGCTCGAACCCAGCGCCGGCAACGGCATGCTCGCCGCCCAGCTTCCGCCCCATGCGGCGCTGCAGCTCAACGAGATCGATCCGCGACGCCGCGCCCGGCTCGCCGACATCTTTCCCGCCGCCACCATCACCGGCCATGACGGCGCGGCACTGGTCAGCCGCCATGCCGACCTGCCCCAGCCCTCGGTCATCGTCATGAACCCGCCTTTCTCGCGCAGTGTCGGGCGCGGCGTCGACGACTTGGCGGCGGTGCGGCATCTCCAGGCGGCGCTGCGCCGGGTCCGCAAGGGCGGGCGCGTGGTCACCGTCATGCCCGACTGGTTCGCGCCCTCGGCACGGATGAGGAAGGCGTTCGACACCGTCCTGTCGGGCGTTACCGTGCGTACCTCGCTCCGGCTCGAACATTGCTACCGAAAGCACGGCACAGATATCGCGGTGCGGCTCTACGTCATCGACAAGGCTCTGGGCGACCTGCCCCCGTCCACGATCCAGCGCGCCTCGGTCGCCGAACTGATGCCCGCGCTCGCCATCCCCGAACGCCTGGCCCTTGCCGACCCGGCGCGCGCCGTTCCGCGTGCGACGGTGCCGGGCATATCGATGTTCGGTACGGCGCGCGTCACCCGTTCGGCCCCGCCGCGGCCGGTCCATGCGCCGGCGCGCAACGACGTGCTGCCGGTCGGCTATACCCCGCTCGACGCCCCCGCACCGCTCGGCGACCAGGCCGGGGTCTATCTGCCCTATCGCCCGAGTCGAATCGCTTTCGACGCGGCGGGTGAGCACCCGACCGCGCTGGTGGAATCGGTCGCGATGGGTTCGATCCCGATGCCGGTGCCCGCCTATATCCCGCATCTCCCCGAGCGCACGGTAAGCGAACGGCTGCTGTCCGCCTCGCAGCTCGAAACCGTCGTCTATGCCGGCCATGCCTGGACCCGGATGCTGCCCGGGCGTTTCCGGCCCGACACGCAGGGGGTCGGCCTCGTGCTCGACCCCGACGGGGGCCGCCAGTACCGGCAGGGCTTCTTCCTCGGCGACGGCACGGGGGCGGGCAAGGGTCGCCAGGTCGCCGCCTGCGTGCTCGACCAGTGGTTGGCCGGACGGCGCCGCCATATCTGGGTCAGCAAGAACGAGCCGCTGCTCGAGGACGCGCGGCGCGACTGGACCGCGCTCGGCGGACTGTCCGGCGACGTCCAGCCCCTGTCCAACTGGAAGATCGACCAGCTCATCGCCATGGCCGAGGGCGTCCTGTTCGTAAGCTATCCGACGCTGCGCTCCGCCCGCGGCGACAGCACCCGGCTCCAGCAGATCCTCGACTGGGCCGGCCCCGACTTCGACGGCGTGATCGCCTTCGACGAGGCGCACGAGATGGGCGGGGTCGCGGGCGGCGAAGGCGCGCTCGGCAAGACCGAAGGCTCGCAGCAGGGCATCTGCGGCGTCCTCCTCCAGAACCATCTGCCGCTCGCCCGCGTCCTCTACGCCTCGGCCACCGGTGCCTCGGACGTCAACAACCTCGCCTATGCGGTGCGCCTCGGCCTGTGGGGACCCGAGACCAGCTTCGCCGATCGTACCCAGTTCATCAGCCAGATTCGCCAGGGCGGCATCGCCGCGATGGAACTGGTCGCGCGCGACCTGAAGGCGCTCGGCCTCTATATCGCGCGGGCATTGAGTTTCGCGGGCGTCGAGTATGACGTGCTGCGCCACACGCTCAGTCCGGCCCAGATCGAGGTCTACGACCAATATTGCGAAGGCTGGCAGGTCATCCACCAGAACATGGAAGCAGCACTCGCGCTCACCGGCGTCGTCGACGATCTGGACGGCGCGACGCTGAATAGCGGGGCGAAGGCATCGGCGCGCAGCCGGATCGAATCGACCAAGCAGCGCTTCTTCGGCCAGGTGCTGCTCGCGATGAAGCTGCCGACGGTCATCGCCGCGATCGAGGAGCATCTGAAAGCCGGCCAGTCGGTCGTGCTGCAACTGGTTACCACCGCCGAGGCGATCCTCGAGCGCCGGCTGTCCACGCTCTCGCCCGACGAGCGCGCCGATCTCGATATCTCGCTCAGCCCGGTCGAATATGTCGTGGATTATCTCAGCCGAGCCTTCCCGACGCAGCAGCAGGAGAATTATAGCGACGACAGCGGCAACGTCCGCGCGCGGCCGATGCGCGACGACCACGGCAACCCGGTCCATAACCCGGAGGCGCAAGCCGCGCGCGATGCGCTGATCGAGCGGCTGTGCTCGCTGCCCCCGATCGAATCCGGGCTCGACGCGGTGATCCGCCACTTCGGCACCGATGCCGTTGCCGAGGTGACCGGACGCACCCGCCGTCTCGTGACCACCATCGACGGCCGCCAGAAGGTCGAGACGCGGACCGCGCGCTCGGGTCAGGCCGACAGCGCCGCCTTCATGAACGGTGCCAAGCGCATCCTCATATTCTCCGATGCGGGCGGCACCGGGCGATCCTATCACGCGAGCCTCGACGCGGTGAACCGGGAACAGCGCGTCCACTTCCTGCTGGAGCCGGGCTGGCGCGCCGATCGCGCGATCCAGGGGCTGGGGCGCACGCACCGCACCCATCAGGCGTCCTCGCCGCTGTTCCGCCCGGTCACCACCGACTGCAAGGGCGAGCTGCGCTTCACCTCGACCATCGCGCGCCGGCTCGACAGCCTCGGCGCGCTCACCCGCGGCCAGCGCCAGACCGGCGGACAGAACCTGTTCGACCCGGCCGACAATCTCGAAAGCGACTATGCGAAGGATGCCTTGGTCACCTGGTTCCACCTCCTGAACCGGGGCAAGCTCACCAGCATCTCGTGCGATGACTTCACGACGCGTACGGGCCTCGAACTCCATGACCAGGACGGGGTGCTGAAGGACGAACTGCCGCCGATCCAGCGATGGCTCAACCGCCTGCTGGCGCTGCCGATCGCATTGCAGAACGTGATCTTCGACGAGTTTCTGACGCTGGTCGAAACCCGCGTCGCGGCCGCGCGCGAAGCAGGCACGCTCGATGTCGGCGTCGAGACGATCCAGTGCGAGCGCGCGACGCTCGTCGAGGATATCGTGCTGCGCACCGATCCGGTCAGCGGCGCGACCTCGCACCTGCTCACCATCGAGACCGAGCGCCGCAAGACGCCGATCACGCTGGACCGCGTTCTCGACTTCGCCCGTTGGGACGACAGCGCGCGCTTCGTGCGCAACGCCAAATCGGGCCGCGTCGCACTGATGAGCAAGGCGCGCGCCTGGATGGACGACGACGGGCTGCCGATCGCGCGGCTCGAACTGCAACGGCCCTGCCGGCGCGAGTATCTGCACGAGGCGGACCTCGGTGAGACCGCCTGGGAGGAGATCGGCCGCGACACCTTCACCACGCTCTGGGAAGCCGAGGTCGCCGAGGCGCTGGTGACGCCCGAGATCGAGACGGTCCGTCTCGCTACGGGCTTGCTGCTGCCGATCTGGTCGGCGCTTCCTTCCGACCATATGGCGGTCAACCGCATCGTCGATGAGCAGGGCAACAGCTGGCTCGGCCGGCTCGTGTTCGAACAGCATATCGTCCAGCTTTACGGCAAGCTGGGGCTGGCCAATCCCGAGAACCTGCCGGTCGACGCGATCGCACGCTCGGTCCTGTCGGGGCGCAGCGTCGAGGTGACGCGGCCGTTCGCGATGACGCTCCGGCGCTCGCTGGTGAACGGCAAACCCCGCGTCGAGATCGTCGATGCGCCTTCCGCGCAGCTGCCGTGGCTAAAGTCGCTCGGCTGCTTCACCGAGATCATCTCCTACAAGACCCGCGTCTTCGTCCCCGCCAACGACGCCGAAGCCGTGCTGGCGAAGATCCTCAAGGCGGCGTGAGATGGACGGCAGGACTTCGCAACCGGGCAGCGGCAGCCTATGTAGATACGTAACGACATAAGGAGGCCGACATGGCGACCACATTCTCGAGCCGCGACTTCAACCGCGAGCCGGGCCGAATCAAGCGGGCTGCGATCGACGGGCCTGTCATCATCACCGAACGCGGTGAACCGACGCTGGCGGTCATGAACTATTCCGAATATCGTCGGCTTACCGGGCAACCGAACGATATCCTGAGCGCACTTGCCCTGCCCGGCATCGGTGACATCGACCTCGATCTTTCCCGGCCCGCTTCGTTCCCGCGCGCGGCGGTGTTCGACTGATGTACCTCCTCGATACCAATGTCCTGTCGGAGATGCGCAAGTATGAGAGCGGCCGCATCGACCGTGCGGTCGCCGCATGGGTGCGCAGCGTGGCGAAGGAGGACCTCTATCTGTCGGTGATGACAATCATGGAGATCGAGCTCGGCATCGCGAAGCTCGAACGACATGACGCTCCCCAGGCCGCACTGCTGCGCCGCTGGCTGCGCGAGCATGTCGAGCCGGTGTTCTCCGACGCCCTCCTGCCGCTCGACCTGTCCATCGCCCGCCGATGCGGACCGCTCCACGTCCCCGACCCGCGTCCCGAGCGCGATGCCTGGATCGCGGCGACGGCGCTCGAGCATGATCTGATCGTCGCCACCCGCAACGGCAAGGATTTCGCCGGCACCGGCGTGACGATCGTGAACCCATGGGATCATCCATTGTCCTGAAGGGGAGAGGGAAGGGGTCTGGTGTCCGTCGATTGGGCGGGCCACAGATAAGGACCCTCTCTCATGACCATTCAGAGCGTGAAGCTGGCGAAGCTGGTGCTGTCGCCGATCAACGTCCGCCAGGCGGGCGACGATTTCATCGAGCAGCTGGCGGCGGATATCGCGGCGCGCGGTGTCATCCAGAACCTGATCGTGACGCCGGCGAAGAAGCCGCGCGGCACCTTCGCCGTGATCGCGGGCAGCCGGCGCTTCCGCGCGCTCGAACTGCTGGCGCAGCGCGGCGAGGTGGATGCGGCCGCGTACGACGTGCCGGTGCTGGTGCTCTCGGGAACTGATGCCGCGCTGTCGGAGACCTCGCTCGCCGAGAACTTCCAGAAGCTCGCCATGAACCCGGCCGACGAATGCCGCGCGTTCCAGCATTTCCTCGGCACCGGCGGCGACATTGACGGCGTGGCGAAGCGCTTCGGCATCACCCGGCGCTTCGTGGAAGGCCGGCTGCGCCTGGCCGATCTCGCCGAGCCGATCTTCACCGCGCTGGCCGAACGACGGATCAGTCTCGATCTCGCCAAGGCCTATGCCTCGACCTCGAGCCAGGAACGCCAGCTGATGGTGTGGCAGGCTTACGGCCACTCCAGCTACCAGAGCGCGGACTCGATCCGGCGGATCATCGCCAACGAGACGATGAAGTCGAGCGAGCCCATCGCGCGGTTCGTCGGCGAGGACGCCTATGTCGCGGCGGGCGGCAAGGTCGAGAGCGACCTGTTCAGCGACGACGGCGACCGCTGGATCGATCCCGGCATCGCGCAGACGCTGGCGGCCGCGAAGCTCGAGGCCGAAGCGCAGCGGGTCGGCGAGGAACACGGGCTGGCCTGGGTCCGCCCGGTCGCGGGCACCAGCACCTGGGAAGCCGCGCGCGACCTGCACCGCGTCCACCTGCCGACGCTGCCGCTGACGCTCGCGGAGGCCGAACGGCTCGACGTCATCGCCGACCGTCTCGAGGAGATCGAGGACGACATGCAGGGCATCGAGGGTGACGGGGACGAGGCCGCCTATGGCACGCTCGAGGAGGAGCACGAAACGCTGTCCGACGAGGCGCAGGCGCTCCACGAGCGTCCGCAGATCCTGCCCGACGAACTGCGCCAGAAGGTCGGCACGTTCCTGCTGCTGAACCGTGACGGCACCACCGCACTCGACACGACCTATTATAGTGAAACCCCGATCCGGGTCACCGCGGTGGATCCGGGTTCGGACGGCGATGACGACGATGCCGAGACTGACGGCCACGATGGCGAGCGGCGTCCGGCCGCGACCTTCCACATCGAGGAAGGTCCGGCCAGCCCTGCCCGGGGCGGTGCGTCCGAGCCGGTCGCGGCCGAAGCCGCGGCTCCGGGCGGCAAGGCGCTCAGCCAGGTGCTCTACGACCAGCTCGCGGTGCAACGCCGCGACGTGCTGGCCGCCTCGATCCTCGCCAACCCGGCGCTGGCGCTCGATTACATGCTGTTCGCAATGATCGACGGGCGGGTGAACATGGGCTCGCACAGCGGCACCACGATCCGAGCGGGCAATCCGCAGGACCCGATGCTGGCGAAGAACGTGCCGGCGACCCGCGCGCGCGACTATCTGGCCGAGGCCTATGACGGGCTCGATGCGTCGTGGGCGGAAGGCCGGGACGGATCGAGCAGCGGGGCGGCGACGATCGCACGGTTCGAGGCGTTCCGCGCACTCGGCGACGAGGCGAAGACCGCGTGGCTCGCCTGGATCGTGGCGGCGTCGTTCGAGGCCAAGGACGGCTATACGAGCAAGCAGAACGCGCTCCAGAACCGGCTCGCGACCATTCTCGACATCGATGTGGCGACGTGGTGGCGGCCGACGGCGGAGAACTTCTTCGACCGGGTACCCAAGGGCGCGCTGCTGTCGCTGCTCGACGAGGTCGGCGGTCCGGCGCTGTCGGGACGCCATGCCAGCCAGAAGAAGGGCGAGATCGCGGCGAGCTGCGAGAAGCTGTTCGCGGGCGAGGCGATCGTGGAAGCCGAGGTGAAGGCCGCCGCGCTCGCCTGGGTGCCGGGCGCGATGCGCTTCCTCGACCAGGCCGACGATGCCGGCGACGACGGCGACGAAGACGGCCTCACCGACCTGATCGTCTCGGACGAGCCCGACATGGACGACGACGCCGGAGACGACATCGATATCGGTGACCTGATCGATGACGAGGACGCTGACGACGACGATCTCGATCTCGTCGCGGCCGAGTAGCGGATGAAGGCGGAACGCCGGTAACCGGGGCAGCCCGGCGCCGGCGTTGCCGTCCAGTCCGCGCCTTGGGGTGTCATTTCGCCCCGAGCCGGAACCACCGTCCCGCCACATTCATGGGAGGATCTGTTGATTGCCACTGAGATGTGACCCGGGGTTTCCATTGAGAATTGACCCGGGTGGGTATGGGTTATGTGCTGCCGTATCCTGGCAGGTTCAAGATGCTTGCTTCTCCTTTCTGGCTTTTGGCGCAGCGGTGCTGGCACGGAAGCGGAAGCTGTCGTTTCCGGTTTCCAGGATGTGGCAGTGGTGGGTTAGCCGATCGAGCAACGCGGTGGTCATCTTGGCATCGCCGAACACGCCAGCCCATTCGCTGAAGCTTAGGTTGGTGGTGATGACGACGCTGGTGCGCTCGTACAGCTTGCTGAGCAGATGGAAGAGCATGGCTCCGCCCGATGGGCTGAAGGGCAGATAACCCAGCTCGTCGAGGATGAGCAGGTCGAGACGTAGCAGGCGTTCTGCCAGCTGGCCGGATCGGTTCATGGTCTTTTCCTGCTCAAGCGCATTGACCAAATCGACCGTGGAGAAGAAGCGGACCTTCTTGCGGTGATGCTCGACGGCCTGGACGCCCAGCGCAGTTGCGATATGGCTCTTGCCGGTTCCGGGCCCGCCAATCAGCACGACATTGTCGGCGTTTTCCATGAAGTCGCCCTGATGAAGCTGGCGGACGAGGGCTTCGTTGATCTCGCTGGCAGCGAAGTCGAAGCCAGCCAAATCCTTATAGGCCGGGAAGCGGGCCGCCTTGATTTGATAGGCGATGGACCTGACCTCGCGTTCGGCCATCTCTGCCTTCAGGAGTCCAGCGAGCATCGGCACGGCAGCATCGAAGGCAGGCGCGCCCTGCTCGATCAGTTCGTCGGCGGCCTGAGCCATGCCGAACATCTTGAGGCTGCGCAGCATGACGACGACCGCGGCGCTGGCGGGGTCATGACGCATGGCGGATATCCCTCAGCCTGTCATAGCGAACGACATTGGCCTCGGGCTCCTGCGTCAGACGCAGGGCCTGAGGCGCATCGATCGGCGAAGCTGGAGGCGCCTTGCCGTCGATGAGGCGATGTAACACGTTGAGAACGTGGGTCTTGGTGGCGACACCGGCCTCCAAAGCCAACTCGACCGCGCTCAACACAGCCTGTTCGTCGTGATGCAGAACGAGAGAAAGTATCTCGACCATCTCCCTGTCGCCACCAGGGCGCTTGAGCAGATGGCCCTGTAACTGCCGGAAGGCTTCGGGCATCTCGAGGAAGGGAGCGCCATTACGCAAGGCGCCGGGCTTGCGCTGGATTACCGCCAGATAATGCCGCCAGTCATAGATTGTGCGTCCCGGCTTGTGATGAGAGCGCTCGATGAGCCGGGCATGTTCGCACACGATCTGGCCTTCGGCCGCTATGACCAGACGATCAGGGTAGATCCGCAGGCTGACCGGTCGGTTCGCGAAGGAGGCAGGTACCGAGTAGCGGTTGCGGTCAAAGGCGATGAGGCAGGTCGGCGACACGCGCTTGATCTGCTCGACAAAGCCATCGAAGGGCCGGCCCAGCGGCATCAGGCAGGAAACTTCCTCGGCATGCGCATCGGCCACCGTGCCGGGCATGACGCCATGCTGGATATCGCTCCATTGGACGATGCATTGCTCTTCCAGCCAGGCGTTCAGCTCAGCCAGGCCAGGGAAACTGGGCATCGGTTGCCACAACCGGCGCCGAGCGTCCTGGACGTTCTTCTCGACCTGACCCTTCTCCCAACCAGAAGCCGGATTGCAGAAATCCGTCTCGAACAGATAGTGGCTGGCCATGGCGGCAAATCTTGCGTTGACCTGCCGCGCCTTCCCGGTCCCGATCTTGTCGACAGCGGTCCTCATATTATCGAAGATCCCACGCTGGGGCACGCCGCCCAGCACTCGGAACGCCTGCGTCAGCGCGTCGAACAGCATCTCATGGGTCTGGAGCAGATAGGCGCGGACGATGAAGGCGCGGCTATGCGCCAGTTTGGTATGAGCGACCTGCAGCTTCGTGGGCTTGCCATCCAGCACGGCATAGTCCTCGCTCCAGTCGAACTGGAACGCCTCGCCAGGCTGGAAAACCAGGGGCACGAATGTTCCACGCCCGCTGGTCTGCTGCTCATATTGCAGCTCGGTCCGCCATCGTCGGGCAAAAGCGGCAACCCGGTTATAAGAGCCATCGTATCCCAGCTCGACCAGATCAGCATGCAACTGCTTGGCAGTCCGCCTTTGTTTACGGGATTTCTTGGATTCCACTCGCAACCAGGCCGTCAGCTTCTCGGCGTAAGGGTCGAGCTTGCTCGGCCGGATCGGAACCTTGAAGCTCGGCTCAATCGCGTCAGAACGCAGATATTTGCGGATGGTATTGCGGGACAGGCCGGTCCGCCTCTTGATCTCCCGAATGGAGATCTTCTGCCGGAAATGCCACCGGCGGATCACACTGAGTAAGTCCATGTTGATCACTCCACGACCCTCCGACTGGCAGCCGGAGGCGAGGGAAACATGGGTCAATTCTCAATGGTAATTTATACGCCCCCCGGGTCACATCTCAGTGGCAATCAACAGAGGATCGTCCCCATGTCCCGTTCGACGTCCCGTATGCCGACCGTCCGCGACATCGCGGGCGAGGTCACCGCCACCATCCTTGCGCGTCTCGAGGCCGGCACACTGCCATGGGCCAGAGGCTGGTCGCTGACCGGCGAGGGCGGGCGACCGCTGCGCCACGAGGGCACGCCCTATGCGGGCATAAACACGCTGTGGCTGTGGTCGATCGCCGACATGCGCGGCTATCGCAGCCGCTACTGGATGACCGCGCGCCAGGCCGACGAACTCGGCGCGCGCGTCCGCCCGAGCGCTTCCCCGTCGATGTCGATCTACGCCTCGGCGTTCCGCAAGCCCGGACAGCCCACGCTCACCGGTGAGAGCAGCGCCCGCTTCATTCGCTTCCTGCGTTCGTACCTGGTCTACAACGCAGACGAGATCGATGGCTTGCCGGCATATTACTACCCGCGCGACGTGCCCCCGACCCCGGCGTTGCTGTCACAGCGGCAGGACGCGATCGACGCCTTCTTCGCCGCGATCCCCGCCAGGGTCCGCCATGGCGGCGACGAGGCCTATTATTGTCCCGGCACGGACCATATCCAGTTGCCGCGTCCCGGCAGCTTTGCCTCGGGCGACGCGTACGCATCGACCCGGGGTCACGAGACGGCGCACTGGTCCGGAGCGCCCGCTCGGCTCGCGCGCACCTTCGGCAAGCGTTTCGGCGACCGCGCCTATGCGATGGAGGAGCTTACCGCCGAGCTTTGCGCCTCGATGATCTGCGCCGATCTCGGGCTGCCGACCTCGCTGCACGACAGCCATGCCAGCTACGTGTCGCACTGGATCGGCATCATGCGCGCCGACAACTCGGCGATCTTCACCGCCGCGGCCAAGGCCGAACAGGCGTTCGCCTATTTGCGCGGTTTCTCCGCACCCGTCGCCTCTGAAGCATCGCCGCCTGCCGCGCTCGCGGCCTGACGCTTCCCCACCCGTTCATTTCAGGAGACCCGTCATGGGATGGTTGTTCATGAGCCGCTACGCCATGGGCGGACACGAGACGCCCAAGGCCTATCTCGACGCCCAGTTCACGTACGAACGCGACCTGCCCGAAGGGGGCACCAGCGGCCTTCGTATCCTCGACAGCGCGATCGTCGGCCTCACCACCTATTATGCCGCCGCGCAGGTCACCCGTGACGGCGTAGGCCATGAGGTGTTCGCTATCGTGTGCCTCGTGCGCTGGAACGCGCGCAGCAAGGACGGAGAACATTTCGGGTACAAGGATATGGAGGAATCGATGGGGCCGTGCGAGGACGATTGTCCCGAGCGGATCCTGCGCCTGCTGACCTCCAGCGACAGCGAATCCGCGCTCCAGTGGCGCCGGCGCTGCCTCGCCAACCTGCGCCTGCGTGCACGCAAGCTGAGCGAGGGCATGCGCATCCGCCTCGCGGTGCCGCTCCACTTCACCAACGGGCACGAGGGCACCGACTTCACCGTGGTGAAGCACAGGCGCGGGATCGCCTTCCGGCCTGTCGACGGCTTCGGCCTCTACCATATCCGGGGCGTACGAACGCTCGCATGGGAGGTGCTGCCGCGGACCCGTGTCCACAAGACGCTGTTCGCGTGAGCGCCGCACCATGCCACACCGACCGGATCGTCACGAGGACCGCCATGCCCGAACCCCTGTCCCCCCTTCACCGCCGCCTGTGCAGCCGTTCCAACGCGGTCCGCGTCGCGGCGCGCCTGACCGCGGCCGGCGAGCACGTCGCCGTCGTCGCCACGCCCGAGCCGCTGCAACCCTGGCGCGTGGTCGACGTCGCCGAGGCCGCAAGCCCGTCGCTGCGAAGGCTCGAGCGATGCGCCTGAGCTCCCTTGCCATGCTGGTTCTCACCAGCGCCTGCTCGGCCGCTACTCCGGCCGACACTGGCCCGGGGGAGCCCCGCGCCATCACCGCGCGGGGGCGCGCGCTCGACGGCGACACCGTGTCGGTCGACATCCGCCTGTCGGGCGCCGACGCCTTTGAGCGCCGCCAGCTGTGTCGAGGCAATGCGGGTTGCTGGCAATGCGGCAAGGCGGCACAGGACCTCGCCGCGCGCGCGCTCAAGTCCGGCAATGCCGTGATCCGGCTGACCGGGACCGCCAGCTACGGCCGCCCGGTGGGGACGGTCACGATCGACGGCCGCGATCTCGGCGAAACCATGATCGCAGCCGGGTTCGCGGTGCCGGTGACCGGCTATCTCAGGAACGATCCCGCGCGCGCGACACGCTACGTCGCCGCTTACGATCGCGCGGTTGCGGCGCACGCGGGCGCTCATGCCGGTTATTTCATCGATCCCGCGCGCTGGCGTCGCGGTGAGCGGCTGTCATGCGAAGCGCGGGGTTCCCCGCGACTACCGCGATCCTCGCGACCATCGGGGAGATAGGAGCGGAGGGGGGGAGCCGGGTGTGTCCGTATCCAAAGGAGCACACCCATGACCAGGACCTTCGCCTCTTCCCCGCGCCCCGAACATAGCCCGTGGGGAGCGCTCCAGACCGCCACCCAGCGCCTTCCGGGCATCTGGCATGTCACCACCGCCAGCCATGGCGGCTTCCTGCTGTCGGCCGAGCGCCAGGCGGCGATGCCGGGTATCCTGCGCCGCGACGACGGGGCTTACGAGGAAGACGTCGACTGGACCCGCGTCATGCTCGCCTTCGAGCGCGAGTGGCGCACGACGCGCGATCCGCTGCTCGACCTCGAACTTCGCCTCGCGCACGATATCGCACGCAACTGGCTGCCCGAAGCCTACGGCGCCTTCACCGGCAAGGCGGTGCCCGCGCGCGACAGCCATGTCCTGCGCCGCCGCGCCGCGTACGAGGCCGCGATCGGGGACTATGTCTCGACCTCCGCCTATGGCGATTGGGCCGACTGGGTGCCGGCGGGCAAGGTCGGCCTGGTGTTCCGCAAGGTCGCCGGCGTCGATGCGCTGGGGTTCGCCGACTATACCACGGATCAGATGTACGGCCTGGTCGACAAGGACCGCTACGCGACCCGTGCCGAGGTCGAGACCTTCGAGAGCCTCGGTGCCGTGCGCGTCGAGAGCATGGCCCCGATCACCAAACAGGTCGCCGCGCTCGCCTGAGCACTGCCCTCGCGCGGCAAGCCCGCGTCCCTCCCACGCAAAGGACCGATATGATGAGCGTCTATCTCTACCTCTTCCATGGCCGCGACCGGCCCGACCAGGACATGGATGCCTGGGGCCGCGAAGGTCCGGCGATCGGACCGCTTGCCTACGTCCACACCACCTATGGCGGCGACGTGAAACTACGCGGCGCGCGCGACGTCATGGAAAGGTTCTTCCCGAATACGGAAATCCATTTCCACGACGGCTACGGCGAGCACGCCATCCAGCTCGACGGCGACTGCCTGCCGCATGGCGGCACGCTCTACGGCGACTGGTCGGTGTGCGGGGCCGAGGCGCTGCGTCCGCGCGGCACGCCTCAGGTGACGCCGGTCTGCGATGTCTGCGGCAGCGACGACCTCGTGAAGGATGCCGCGGCGGTCTGGGACCATGAGGCGCAAGGCTGGTCGCTTTCCTCCACCTACGATTCCACCACCTGCCAGTCGTGCCTGCGCGAGGGCGACGACATGGAGAAATGGGTTCCGGGCGGAGCGGCCACCATCAGCGCTGGCATATCACATGAGGCTATGACAGAAGGTTCTGTATGAACGCCGAACGTCACGTCAGACTTTTCCGCAACGGGCGCAGCCAGGCGGTACGCATCCCCCGGGATTTTCAGCTTCCTGGCGAGGAAGCGATCATCCGTAAGGAAGGAGACCGGCTCATCATCGAACCAGCGAAGCCTAGGTCGCTTCTGGCATTGCTGGCGACCCTCGATCCGATCGACGAGGATATCGATCCCATCGACGATCCGGCACCCGAGCCCGTCGACCTGTGACGACGTGGCTGCTCGATACCAACATCATCTCCGACCTGATGCGACATCCCGAAGGGATCGTCGCGAAACGGATCGCCGAGATCGGCGATGCGAACGTCGTGACGAGCATCGTCGTTGCTGCCGAACTTCGCTTCGGGGTCGAGCGACGGGGATCAACCCGCCTCCGTGCGCGTCTCGATGCGATCCTCGATATCCTCCCGGTGCTGCCGCTGGGTGACGATGCGGACAAGCAATATGCCCGATTGCGGACCGATCTGGAACGACGCGGAACGCCGATCGGCGCCAATGACATGCTGATCGCAGCCCACGCGCTGGCGGAAGCGATGGTTCTCGCCACCGATAATGTCGACGAGTTCGAACGCGTCGATGGATTGATCTTCGAGAACTGGCTTCGGCCCTGAACGTACGGGGTACGGGAGAGGAGCGGGGGAAAGGAGGTGCGAGCGCGAAGGTTGCGCTCTGACCCGGAGACGCCCCCATGTTCGACGTCGCATTCCGCCATCAGCAGGCGCTCGACCCCAGCGCGCTGACCACCATCCCGACCACGATCCACGCGATCGAGAAGGCGATCGAGGATTGCCGGCACGCCGGGCTCGACGCGAACAGCGATCCCGCGATCGTGCTGCTCGCCCGTCACCTGGCCAGTATCTGCGCTACCCGCCCTGACGACACGGTGCTGCGCGGCACTTGCACCGACCGCATTGCGGCGCTCCGTCGTTTTCCGCCGCTGCTCGCGCTCGCCGTGCGCGGCGTCGCCTATGACGCGGTCGCCAAGGAGCGTTTCCACATCGACGGGCGCAAGGCGCTGCGCCGGCTCGCCGCCGCGCTGGATCTGTCCGCCAAGGATTATGACCTCCACTCGCTACCCAGCGAGGTATCGATGGCGGGCGAGATCGTGCTGCACACCCGTGCGATCCATCTCGAACTGACGATCGGGCGGCTGCGCGAGGGACGCGAACTGCTCTACCGCCGCGCGGGCACGACCCGCGATCCCGCCGGACCGCGCAACCATTATGCCCCGATGCGCGAGGTGATCGCCCCCGACCGGCTCGCCGCCCGCATCCGCCGCGATCTGGACCTGGCCGCGCTGCCCACGCTGCCGGTACTGCTCAGCGCCTGACGGGAGAGCGGACATGCACATTGATCCCGCCATCATCGCCGCGCGGGCCGAGGTCGCCCGGCTGACGCGCTACATCGCCAGGCGTGAGGACTTCCTCGACGCGCTCGACTGGCACGCGTTGTCCGACGACGCCGCGCGCCAGTCAGCGATGCTCGACGAGTTGCTTGCCGGCGACCTCGCCGATGCGATCCTCCACCGCGACTGGCTCGAGGAGCGCGCCGGCGACGGCCATACGCAGGTGGTCGGCGTCCTGCGCTTTGAGCCGAGGCCGCGCCCGTGGCACGCTGAATGGAACACGCTTGCCGCCTGACCGGGAGAATGCCCCATGAGCCGCCACCAGTTTCCCGGCCTCGACGGCGCGTCCACCGTCGCCATCGGATGGGACAGGCCCTTGCAGACCTTCTTCGTCCATGTGCTCCGCCCGCATCCCCATCTCGCGGGCGAGGAGGAGACCGTCGCATGGCACGGCACCGCGATCGGTGAGCTTCGCAGCGCGCGCGAGGCGGTGACGATCGCGTCGCGATGGGCCGACCTTCCGCACGACCTCGCCATCCACCTCGAGACCGACCGGCTGAAGACACTGGGACAGTCGGACGGCGAGGCGCAGATCGCCGCGAAGCGCTTCCTCGGAGGCTGATCGTCCAGGGCATCGAAAGGGAGTGGGAGGGGTGCGTCGATCCAGTCAGGATCGACGGAGAACCCAAATGCCCTATACGATTGACCTCGGTGCCGGCCCCGCAGAAGAAGATTGCGCCCAACTCGGCCGCTCGCCCGACTTCGACACGCTCAACGTCCTCGAGATCGAGACCTATCGCTCCGCCCTGATCGCGCGCTTCGGTGTGCCGCCCGAGGGGTGCCGCTTCACGATCATCCCAAACCATCACGACTTCGGATGCTACCGCACGCTCGGCTTGCGGGTCATGTCCGAGGACGATGCGACGGTCGCCGACTATGCCGAAACGGTCGAGGAAGGTCTCGCCACCTGGATCGAGGCGGGCTTCCGCGCGCCGGTCCGCTATGACGGTGCAGCGCCCGTCGTCGAACACGCCGACCCGGCCGGGATCGTCACGGCCGCGCTGATGACCACCCGGCCCGCGACCGACGGCACCTTCCCGGTTCCCGGCTTCGCGGTCCTGCACGCGAACCTCGCCGCCGCCTTCCCCGCCGAGGCCGCGGCCGCCCGCGCGCGCATCGCCGCGCTCGCCTGAGCGCGACCCCCCTGGCGGCTTTGTCGCCGATTCATCCAAAATGGAGCAATTCCCATGGCCAACAGCTACACCAAGGCCGCCTTCCACCTGCTGGTGAGCGCCGAGGAGGCCGCGATGCTGCGGCTCGCCGAGCGCGCGGTGGACATTCTCGACACCAACGGCGCCGATGAGGACCTGGCGCTCGGCTATGACAGCCTCGGCACCGCCTTCCGCGCCCTGTTTCCGCCCAAGGGGGCGAGCATGTTCGAAAGCTTCCTCGAGCTGTTCGACGACTGGAGCTTCCCCTACCTCGATTGCCGGATCGACCTCGACGAGCCGGACGCGAACGGCAAGGTCATGGCGTTCTTCCACGGCGACCAGTTCGGTGTCGAGCCGGTCGCGAAACTGATCCGGATCGCGTGTCCTTCCGCGCTCCCCTGCGGCTTTGCCTGGTCGAGCGACTGCGATCGGCTTCAGGCCGGGGAGTTCGGAGGCGGGGCGGTCGTCATCACCGCCGACGGGATCGACTGGCACTCGACAACCGGGATCCTCAACCACGCGCTATCGCGCGCTGAAAACCCGCACGACGGTCTCGACGGCTACGTGCTGGCGGTGCGCAGCCCCGAAGGCGACATCGCCTACTGGAACAACACCGACGGATTGGGCGCGCTATCGAGCGCCACGGTCTTTCACGGCAACGAGGCCGCCGGGGTGAACCCGCTGCCGTTCGAGGATGCGGAGTGGCTGGCGCTGCCCGCGCCGCTCCACGGCTGACCGGCGATGACTCAAGACTTCGATCCGGCGCGTGCCGATCACTGGATCGCGCATGGCCGTCACCCCGCGCATGCCGCCGCCATCGCGCGCGCCTGGCATGACTTCCCCGACCTCGCGCCCGACGCGCCGCTCGCCGAGCGTCAGGCGCGAGGCCGCGAGCGCATCGCCGCGATGCGCCCGATCAACGATGCCATCGCAGCCGAGGGACGCGCGCGACAGGAAACCACCAACTTCGCCTTCACCGATCGCCAGCTTCGTGACGGCAAGGGCAGCGAGCGCGATATCGCGGTCCTGCGCGGCCGCGACGAGCATGGCTATGGCTGGGACCTCGCCAACCGCTACGCCGATGGCTGGTATGCCGCGCATGTCGGGTGGCCGCACCGTTACCCGGACGGCATCCCGTGTCGCGCCTCGCTCGAAGAAAAGCGTGGTGCCTATGATCTCGGCTTCACCGCGGGCGGGGGCGACCGCACCGACCTGTTCGATGCCGCCCGCCGCACGCTGGCTGCCGACATGCGCCGCGACAACCTGCCGCCCGCACCATCGGTCACGCTTGCCGGCAGGCCGCTGCCGGGAAGCTGGCCCAAGCCCGGCGACGCGCCGCGTCCGGCGCGCTGGTCGCGCCGGCTCGCGATCCTGTCGGCCGGCGACATCGGCGGTGATCCAGCATGGGACTTCCTCGCCCTGCTTCGCGCCCGCCCCGGTGCCAGGGCCGCGACGGTTATCGTGTTGACTCCCGCCGGGTTCGTCTCGGCAGATGACCCGGATCGGTCCGATGTGCCCGCCCGATACCTTGCCGATCCCGGCGAGGCCGCCCGCCAGCTCGGGCACCTCCTCGCTTATGCCGAGTTCGACGACATACTGGTCACGCTGCAGGGCCACGACCTCGACCTGCTCGACGCCATCGCGCCCGTCCTGCCGCTCGCCCGCACGATGGAGCGCACCCGCAACTCGCGGCTCCAGCAACGCACCCACCTGCGCACCTGGCTCGATCGCGGCCTCGCGGACGGCGTGACGATGGCGCAGGGCCATATCCGCTGGGGGAAGGTCATCGCCGCCTTCTACGGCAGCCTCGGCGAGTTCACCGCGCGCCATGTCGGACCCGCCCCCGGGCGCGGCCACATGGTCCGTGTCGAGACGCGATCCGGCCTTGCCACCGGCTATGCCGCTGCCGACGGCACGCCGCTGACGCCTGAGATCATCGTGTCGAGCAAGGCGAGGCTGCGGCCTGCCATGGCGACGGCGCTGCGCGCCTTCGCCATGGCGACCCCGATCATGGCCGCGGCGCGCGCCGTCTGAGCCTGGCGGCCGCGGTTGCGGCCCGCCCCCCACCACCAGCCCCACGATGCCCGTTACGAGGAGCGATACCCCATGCCCGACATCACCGACCTTCCCGTCATGACCCGCGCCGATGCCGTCTCAGCCGGCTTCGCCGGCTACAACGACGTGCCGCACCGCTGCGTGGATGTGCCCGACGGCGCGTTCACGATCACGGCGAAGACCAGCGAGGGACGCCGCGTCACCTTCTGTTTCATGGGCAAGAGCTACGACGGCCCGGCGCGGTTCTGCGACATCCAGTTCCACGATCGCGGCACCACCATCTCCAATGCCGATAACGGGGTATCACCCACACTCAACGCCTTCGCGATCACGCGCGGCGGTCGGCATGTCATCGACAGCCGCCCGCTCGATGAGGATAAAAAGCCCTCGATCCTGGTCCTGCTCATGGACACAGCCGGGGACGAACCGCCACGCCCTGCACCGGAAAACCCGCCGATGGAGGACCGTGATCTTGCCGACCTTCTGACCCGCGCAGCGGCCGTCATCACCGCTCCCGGCAGCGAGATCCGCTCGGACCGCGAAGACCTGATCGACACGCTGACCGCCGAGGCCGCCCGACGTCGTCGGTAAACGGCCTCCCCTTTCGAACCGGAGCGGAGGGGGAGGGAAGGGGAGAGCGGGCGGAATGGACCGTGCGCATCGAACCGAAAGGATCGCCCATGCGCAGCATCCTCGCCTTCTACGAGATCGACCGCGAGTATGGAGGGCCTGAAGAGGGCGGATGGTGTGCGCCGTTGTGGCGCGAGAAAGGAGTGCGTCTGATGACGTGATGCTTGTTGGCAATGGCATCTGCCCACCGAGCTTACCGGTGCCCTCGGGCTGAAACTTCGAAAGGAGAACGGGACCATA
>JAESGE010000114.1_pt1 | contig 70616 bp, 76 predicted proteins | sample 9269601 | NCBI WGS metagenome assembly JAESGE01 (sample SAMN14515569, study PRJNA621662) | algae metagenome | isolation source: Tolypothrix brevis GSE-NOS-MK-07-07A and co-occurring heterotrophs from wet... | place: USA: Grand Staircase Escalante National Monument, Utah | collected 2006-04-16
AGCGTGATCAATCGTCGTCGATCAGGCGTCCGCGGCACACCCGCCAAGGTCAATGCGAACGCTGGTCTTGCGGCCAGCGAAGGGGTAAACTCGGGCAGTATCTCGGATGGCAGTCATGAGAGCGTACGATTTTGACCATCCTCTCACCGGACCCCTAGAAGGGCCGCATGAGCTTCGGCCGCCTCGCCCGCACACTCGCGCTGCTCCTGCTGGGCGCGATGCTGTTCGTGCGGATGGGCCCAATGTGCGAGGCCATCGCGCAGGCTGCTCCGCCTGCGGAGGCGCATGCCGGAATGGCCGATTGCGATCGAGCGCCGCCCACGCCCGTGAAAAAGGCCCCTTCGGTGGACTGCGTAGGAGCCTGCATCGCGACGGTCCTCGACGTTCACACGTCTCCCGCGCCGCAGCTCGCCGTGCGGACGAACCTGCCCGCACCCGAGCCTCATGCCCTTGTTGGTCGCTCGGGCGGTCCTGCGCCGCCACCTCCTCGAACCGCCTGATCGACGTGGATTCCAATCAATCAGTGCATTCGAGGAAAATTACACATGAAGACCATCAAGTTCATCGGCGCGGCCATCGCGCTCGCTCTCGTTCCCGCCACGGCCTTTGCCGCCGCTGACTGCTGCGCCGGGAAGGAGTGCTGCAAGGATGGCGCCGACTGCTGCAAGGACAAGGACGGCGCGAAGAAGGATTGTTGCGCCGACATGAAGGACATGAAGCACGGCGAGCACGCCGGTCACGACATGTCGGGCATGCAGAAGAAGTAAGCGGAGAGGGAGGCGTTCGCGCCTCCCTTTTTCAATGGCGGGCGAACACTCTGCGGCCGCTCAGCCCAAACGCGATCACGTCATAGGCCTGGGCCTTCATGCCCGGCATTTCCATGCCGGGTGAGCCCATCGGCATTCCGGCGACAGCGAGGCCGGTGACGCCCTTCGGATGCGTGGCAAGGGCGCGCTTCATGTCGGCGATCGGGACGTGGCCCTCGAAGGTCATACCATCGATGATGGCAGTGTGACACGAGGCGAGGTCCTGAGGTACACCGCGTGCCTTCATGAACGCCGGCCGGTTCGCATCGTCGACGACGCGGACGGCGCGGCCGAACTTCGCCTTCACCTGCTGCGCCCATTTCTCGCAACAGGGGCAACCCGGGTCGCGATGCATCAAGACGGGACCTGCAGCGAGAGCCCCCGCAGGGGTAGCGCACGCCAGCGCGGCGGCGAGAAGGCGAAAGCGATCCATATCTGAGTTCCCGGGTGGCCATCCCCCCGCACGGTGACGGGGGGAGGGACGATAGTCGATTACTGGGCGCTCTTGCCATGCGCCCGCAGCCAGGCGTTCAACTCGCCGATCTCGCGGGTCTGCTCTGCGATCGTCTTGGTGGCCATCTGGCGAACCTTGGGATCCTTGGTTTCGCGCAGCACGATACGCGACATGGCGATGCCGCCACGGTGGTGCTCGACCATCTTGCGGACCCACGTCTCGGTGGCTTCCGCACCCATCGCCGACATCATCTTCTGATGCATGTCCATCTCGGCCTGCGGGTACGGGTTCGCCGGCGTCGGCCGCATCATCTGCCCATGGTTCATGCCGGAATGGTCCATGCCCTGCATCTGGGCGACCGCGGGGACCGCGCCGAGGGCGGCCGCGACGGCCAAAATCATCATCTTCTTCATCGTGTCGCTCCTGCGTCAAAGCCCCCGCTCAACAGGGATACGGGCTTCAAACGATTAGCCCTCAAGCGATGTTGCTCAGCGGATCGGCTGAAACGTGTTGATGCCGACGCTCTCGTCGGTTTCGGGGGGTGGGGGAGGCACCTGCTTGTCGCGATAGGAGGGGAGGTCGGGCGCATTATCGGGCGTCGGGTGCGCCTCGAGCCGAGCGATGTAGCGCTTCATCTGCGCGATCTCGCGGACCTGGGCGTCGATGATCCCGTCTGCGAGCTTGCGCACCTCGGGGTCTTTGATGTGCGCTCGCTCGCTGGTCATGATCGCGATCGAGTGATGCGGGATCATGGCCTTCATATACGCGACGTCGCCGACCGTCTCCTGGCTGCGGACAAGCCACAAGGCGCCGGCGAACACCACGATCGAGGCCGCCACGATGCCGAGATTGGCCTTCCGGTTGGGGTACATGCTCCACATGAAGCCGATCATGATGAGCGCCATCACGGCGCCCATAACGATCGCCATCCATGTCCTGGTCTGGCTGTATTCGACGTGGCTCAGCGCGTAAGTGTTGAGATACATGAGGCCGAACATCACGACCGTCGACGTCACAATCATCGCGGCGAAGCGCCCGTAGCTCATCCCCATAGCGCCGCCCTGTTTGGAATTGGGGTCGTGGTCCATGTCGCGCTCTCCTGTTCGGCCCCACCCACTGAAGGATACGCGGCTCTCTAGCGGACCCCTTGAGCTTTTCTGCGGCGTCGACGGGGCCAGCGCATGAAGAGCAGGATTGCCCCGGCGACGGCGAACACGAGTCCCCCCGCTGCGAAGGCGTTGAGCCACGGCGTGTTGAACCGTTCGTGCTCGGTCCAATCCATGATGTGGAGTCCCCAGAAGAAGTCGTAGAGCCGCCACGTGCCGGTTCGCACCGATGTCAGCCGGCCAGTCTCCGCCGCGACGTAGATGCGGGTTCCGTCGGTGTCGGGGAAGGAAGCACGCCAGGCGGGGAGGGCACCGCGGTACTCGGTGCTGGGGCGCTCGATCCGCTCGACGACGGGCGCCGAACCAGTTTCGCCGCGATACGCCTGCCTTGCGATCAGCGCTGCGGCCGGGCCGTCGACCGGGGGCAGCGGCTTTGCGGTGCGGGCGTCCAGCAAACGCACCTTGCCGTCGCCGAGCTGGGCTTCGACGATCGGCCGCCCCAGCAGCATCCGGTGCTGGAGCTGACGCACCGGCGCTCCGGCCGATGCGAGAAGGGCAGGGACGGGCGCGAAATCCTGAGTGGCGATCAGGGCCGGTTCGACGTTCCGGTCGATCCGGTGATCGCCATGCACGGTGTCGATCGGCAGCAGGCTCATGACGAGCCCGCTGGTGAACCAGACGATCGCCTGCGCCCCGATCAGGAGCGCAAGCCAGCGGTGAACCTTGCTTGCCCCGACATGGAGGCGGAGCCGCGGGCTCAGAACCAGATCCTCACGCCCGCGACGAAGCTGAAGCCGCCCGTATTGTCACCGCGTGCGCGGGTGAAGCGCGCGGTGTCGCCGAACTGCCGCTCCCACGACACGCCGATGTAGGGCGCGAACTCGCGCCGGCCCTCGTAGCGAAGCCGAAGCCCGGCCTCGAGGTCCGTGAGCCCGGAGCCGGTGCCGGTTTCGGGCACGTCCTGCGCGGAGAAATTGGCCTCCACCCTAGGCTGGAGCACGAACCAGTTGGTGATGCGCTGGTCGTAATAGCCCTCCGCACGGCCAAGCACGTCGCCCTTGTCGGAGAGGAACAATGCGCCCTCCACCTCGAACCAACCGGGGGCCAGCCCCTCGATCCCCACCGTCGCGTAGGTGCGCGAGGGGTTGGGCTTGAAGTCGTAGCGAACGCCCGCCTGAAGGTTCCAGTATGGATCGAGCGCGCGGCTGTAGAGCGCCTGCACCTCGGCCTGTTCGAGCGGCTTGCCGAACGTGCCTTCGCCCTCGCTCTTTAGCGTAAAGCGATTGATGTCGCCCCCGATCCAGGCCTCGCCATCCCAGCGATAGCCGTCGCCACCCTTGCGAGCCTGATATTCGGCGAGATTGAAGAGGATCTGATAGACGGTCATTCCGCCATGCTCGCGGCGTAGATCGTTCTCGCGCGAGCTGGCCATGGCGTCCGCGCCCCAGAAACGATCGGCGAGGTGGTCCCCGGCCGGAGCGGGAGCGGGCTTGTTGCCGGGGGGAAGGTCGGTTCCGACCTTGGCAGCGGGCTGATCGCCGGGCATCGCCATGCCCGGCATCGTGCTCATGTCGTGGCCGGCATGCGGGTCCTGCCCCGCACCTGTCGATGCTGCCATGCCCGGCATAGCAGACATATCGTGACCGGCGTGCGGGTTCTGGGTGGGCGCAGCCTGCTGCTGACCGCTCATATCCATTCCCTGCATCCCGCTCATGTCATGCCCGGCATGAGGGTCGGCAGCCTGCGTCTTCGCCGGTTGCGCGCGCCGCGGCGCGGTGCGTCGGACGGGAGCCTTACGCTTAGTCGCGGACTTGGCCGCGGCTTTCGCCTTCGGCTTGGCGGCCGGCTTTGCCGGCATCGTCATGCCCGGCATGTTGTGCATGGAATGGTCCATGGTCTGCCCGAATGCGGGTGTCGCAAGGCCGAGCGGCGCCATACCGGCGAGGAGGAGCGACCGGATCACGCCGCGGCCTCCCCGGCCTTGCGGACCTGGACAACGCGCATCATGCCCGCGTGCATGTGGTAGAGCATGTGGCAGTGGAAGGCCCAGTCGCCTTCCTCGCCAGTCACGTCCCAGCTCACCGTGCCTCCCGGCTGCACCAGCACCGTATGCTTTCGGGGGGCGTAGGCGCCCTTGCCGGTCACCAGGTCGAAGAAGTGGCCGTGGATGTGGATCGGATGTCCCATCATCGTGTCGTTGATGAGCGTCACCCGTACCCGCTCGCCGTGAAGCAGCGTGATCGGGTCGGGGTTCTCCGACAGCTTCTCGCCGTCGAAGCCCCACATATAGCGCTCCATGTTGCCGGTGAGGTGGAGCTTGATCTCCCGCTCCGGTGCGCGTGTGTCCGGGTTGCGGTCGAGCGCTATCAGGTCGCGATAGGTGAGAACGCGATGCCCGACATTCTCCAGCCCCTGCCCGGGATCGCCGGTCCGATCGACCGGCATCGGCGAGATGGTCTGCACGCCCGGTCCCTTTTTAACCTCGGGGGCATTGCTGAAATCGCGCATGGAATGGCTCATGCCGCCCATGTCCATCCCGCCCATCTGATCGCCGTTCATCGCCGGCATCGTGCCGGAGCCATGGTCCATACCGGCCATGGCGCCGCCCTGAGCCTGGCCGTGGTCCATGCCTGCCATGCCGCCTGCCGCGGTGCCGGCCGCGCCGTGGTTCATTTGGGAATGATCCATACCCGGCATCGCGCCGGTGCCCGCGCCATGCCCCATCGCAGCATGGTCCATGCCGGACATCGAACCCGCAGCGCCGCCCATGGCGCCATGATTCATGCCGCCGTGGTCCATCGTGCCATGATCCATGCCGCCCATGCCCATGTCCTTCATGGTCGCGAGCGGGCGCTTGCGGAGCGGGGGCACCTCGGCCGCCATGCCCTCGCGCGGAGCGAGCGTCGCGCGGGCCATGCCGGAGCGATCGATGCTCTCACCGACCAGCGTATAGGCGCGCAGGTCGGGCGGGGTGACGATCGCGTCATAGGTCTCGGCCGGGCCGAACTGGAACTCGTCGATCTCGACCGGGCGCACGTTCAAGCCGTCGGCCGCGACGATCGTCATCGGCAGGCCCGGAATGCGGACGTTGAAGGTGGTCATCGACGAGGCGTTGATGAAGCGCAGCCGCACCCGCTCGCCGGGGCGGAATAGCGCGGTCCAATTGTCCTTGGGGCCGTAGCCGTTGACCAGGTAGGTGTAGACCGAGCCCGTGACGTCGGCGACGTCGGCGGGGTCCATCCGCATCTTGCCCCACTCCAACCGCTCTTTCAGCGACTGATCCTTGCCGGCGAGAAGCCCGGCCAGGGTCTGGCGCTGGCGGTTGAAGTAGCCCGACTCCTTCTTCAACCGATCGAAGAGATAGTGCGGGTGGTGGAAGCTGTGGTCGGACAGCACGATCACGTGCTCCCGGTCGAACTTCACCGGATCGGGGTTCTTCGGGTCGATCAGGATCGGGCCGTAATGCCCCTCCTGCTCCTGAAGCCCCGAATGGCTATGGTACCAGTAGGTGCCGCTCTGGATGATCGGGAACTCGTAGGTGAACGTCGATCGCGCCGGAATGCCGGGGAAGGCGATCCCGGGAACCCCGTCCATCTGGAAGGGGAGAAGCAGCCCGTGCCAGTGGATCGAGGTTTCCTCGTCGAGCTCATTGACGACGTGGAGGCGGACGTTCTGCCCCTCGCGCAAGCGGATGAGCGGAGCGGGCACGGTGCCGTTGATGCCGATGGCGTGGCTCTGCCGCCCGTCGATCATCATCATCTGATGCGCGACCTTGAGCGTGATGTCCTCGCCCGACACCGTGGGCAACGGCTTGGCGATGCCGGCCGAGACGGGCTGTGCCCATGCCGGCATATAGGCCGACAAGGCGAGGCCGCCTCCTGCCAGACTGGCACCGCGCAGCACCTGGCGGCGGTCGAGAACGCGCGACATGCAAGCTCCTAAGAATGGGGCCGTGAAAGGGCCGTCGCTTCTTCTACGCGGCCGATCCGTCCAGCCCTCAGCGGTTCCCTAGATTTTCGAGCAGCCGTGCTCGCGCGCGATAGAGGCGGGTTTCGACCGCCTTCTGGCTGATCCCCAGCACCTCGGCCGTTTCGGCCTGGCTCAGGCCTTCGATCGTCCGAAGTACCAGAGGCTCCTTCAGGTTCGCGGGCAAGGTCGAGATGGCGCGGGTCACACGATCGAGTTCCTGCCGATCGCCGGCTGCGTCGTCGATCGGCACCTGCTCATCGACGATGCTCTGGACCTGTTCGTCGTTCGGCAGCGCGAACGACAGAAACCGGCGCACGGCACGCTTGCGCGCCCAATCGCGGCATTTGTTGACGGCGATGGTCGTGAGCCACGCCTGCATCGAGCGGTTGGGATCGTAGCGCGACAAGGCCTGATGTGCGGCCACGAACGCTTCCTGGGTCACGTCCAGCGCGTCGTCAGCATCGCCGAGGAATGCGCGCGAAAGCCGGAACATCGGCTGCCGATAGCGTCGCACGATCTCGGCGAAAGCGGCTTGTCGGCCGGCGATGCTGAGCGTCGCCAGTTCGCCATCCGACAGCGCGGTCCAATCGAGGCTCACTCCTGGCCGTCGGTGAGCGCCTTCACCACCGCGTCATCGAATTGAGAGGTCTGATCGGGCCGGAGGAGCTGACGCATGGCGAAGATGTGCGCCAGCGTCGCCTTCTGCAGCTCGCCCATCGCGGCATGGCTCTGGTCGACCGCAGCGGCCACCCGCGGACCATTGCCATGCTCGGCCTCGATCGCTTCGGCAAGACGGGCATTGGCGGCACGCATCTCCAGCTCGAGGGCGCGGCGTTGCACCGCGAACCGGTCTTCGAGCACCTTCAGTCGGGCCTGCTGGTCGCCATCAAGCGCGAGCTTATGATGCAGCACCTCGTGAAGCGCCGCACCGGGTTGCTTGGGCTGCGGCAGCAGCGCGCGCCCGATAAAGACACCGCCGATCGCTGCCAGGAAGGCGAGCAAGGCGCACAGGACAACCCGCTTGGTCGAGGTCATGGCTCGCCGATCAGTAACGCGGAAGGCGCAAGGGGGGAGGCTCCGCCGAGCGGCGCGAGCGAGACAGCAGGGCTTGCCGTCGCGGGCAGCTCGGCACCGACGATCCCGATACCGAGCGCCGCGGCGGTTATCACACCGATCCCGAGCCCGGCTCCGCGCACGGCGGGGCGGCTGCCGATCCGCGCGAGGATCTGGTCCTCGATACCCTCCAACGCGGCCGGAGCGGGTGCGCCCGCTAGTCGCGCCAATGCTCTGTCTAGATCGTCCATGCTTTCCACTCCGCCCCTCTATCATCGGATACGCATCGCTGCCCATCATCCCTCAACCGCTGGTGAGGGGTCGGGCGACGCGCCGCGTAGAAGGGTGCACGAACCTCGTCGGAGTAGCCCATGCGTAGTCTCGCCCTTCCTGCCGCCCTCGCTCTCCTGAGCCTCGCCAGTGCGGCGCAGGCCCACCCGAAGCTCATTGTGGCCTCCCCCGCGCCCAACACGACCGTTGCCAAGCCCGCGCGTGTCGCTTTGCAGTTCAGCGAGAAGCTGATGCCGAAATTCTCCGGCGCGGACCTGATGATGACGGGGCATGGCGGCGCCACGCACTCGCCGATGAAAGTAGCAGCCACCACCCAGGTTGCACCCGACGGTCGAACGCTGGTCGTGGTGCCCAATTCGCCGCTCGGTGCGGGCCGCTACAGCGTCGCATGGCACGTCGTCTCGGCCGACACGCATCGGGTGTCGGGCAACTTCGCCTTCGCGGTGAAGTGAGGTGGACGCCGACTGGCCGCTGATCGGGATCCGCTTCGCGCTTTATGCGACGTTGAGCGGGCTGTTCGGCCTGTCGGCGTTCAGCCTCTACGGGCTCAAGGCCGGGGAGCGCGCAGACGCACTCGCCTTGCGCCCCTGGCTGGTGGGGACCGGGCTGCTCGGCCTTCTGTTTTCCGGCATCGCGCTCGTCCTCCTCGCAGCGGCGATGGCAGGTGCGCCGGCGTGGCCGATCGATTGGGAAGCGATCGGGATGCTGCTTACCGGGTCCGCGACGGGCACGGCGTGGGAAGCGCGCATGGTCGCGCTGATCGTTGCCGTGATCGCCGCGCTGATCGCGGCGGGACGTACCGCGCCGCTCGGCCTGGTGGTGCTCGCGGCGGGCATTGCGCTCGCGACGCTCGCTTGGACGGGCCATGGCGCGATGGATGAGGGCGCGACGGGCTGGGTCCATCTATTGGCCGATATTCTGCACCTGTTGGCGGCCGGCGCCTGGGTCGGTGCACTGCTCGGGTTGACGCTGCTCGTGGTGCGGCCGGCAGCTCGCGTCGACGTCGCGCATCTCAGACTGACCCACCGGGCGCTGCACGGCTTCGGTATGGTCGGCACGATCGTTGTCGGCACGATCGTTGTGACGGGTCTGGTGAATGGCTGGCTGCTGGTCGGTGCCAGCAATCTGCCAAGACTTCCCACCTCCCTGGACGGCCAGCTCCTCCTCGCCAAGCTGGCGCTGTTCGGCGCGATGCTGGGGCTGGCCTCCCTCAATCGCTTTCGGCTGACGCCGGCGTTCGAGCGCTCAGTTGCCGCGCGCGATCATCGGGCTGCGCTCGGTGCTCTGCGGCGCAGCCTCGCGATCGAGGCGAGCTGTGCCGTCACGATCCTGGCGCTGGTTGCTTGGCTGGGGATGCTCGAGCCTCCCGCAACGGCGATGTAAGGAGCGGGCGGCCGATCGCCGCCCGCCCATCGCCGATCAGGCCGCCATCTTCTCGCATGCGTCGGCGCAGCGCTCGCACGCGGCGACACAGTCTTCCATGCCGTCGAGACCCCGGCAGCTCTCCGCGCACGCTCGGCAAATCCGGGCGCAGATGCCGCATACGAGCTTATGCTGGTCGGACCCGCGCGCCATGAAATCGAGTGAGGTGGCGCAAAGCTGCGCGCAATCGAGCATGATCTTGATGTGGTCGGGCGCGGCGTGCGCGCCGCCCACCTGAAGGCAGTGCTGGGTGGTCATCGACAGGCAGGTGACGTGGCAGTGGTGGCAGGCGTCCATGCAAGCCTGCATCTCGGCGCTCATTTGATCGTGCATCGGTGATCTCCGCGTGAGCCCCCGCTCATAGGTGAGTACGCGATCCGGCCCACGGCCCCTCGTCATCAAGTGGAGCGTCCATCCAGGTGACGATCCTCGACGACCGGCAGCGTTGCCGATCGCAGGTGTGCCACGTGGCACACCTGAGCGTCCCGCTGCTAAAGCACCCCCAGTCACTCAAAGCCGCTGTCGGAGCGAGGACCTAGCGCTTCCCCATATATCCGCTATGCTGGATATATGGAAAACGAGTCGGCGATTGCGGCACTAGGGGCCTTGGCGCAGGGCACGCGCCTCGACGTATTTCGTCTACTGGTACGGCACGAACCTAGCGGGCTGGCTGCAGGCGAGATCGCTCGCAAGCTCGATGTGCCGCAGAACACGATGTCGGCGCATCTGGGTATTCTGGCCCGTGCCGGCCTCGTCCGCTCCGAACGGCACAGCCGGTCGATCATCTACCGCGCCGACCTCGACGGGCTGCGCGCGCTAACGCTGTTCCTCGTCAGAGATTGCTGTGCCGGCAACGCCGAATTGTGCGGGCCGCTCATCGCCGAACTCGCCCCCTGCTGCTGAAAGGACGCCCCGTGGCCGTCGATATCGTCATCTACCACAATCCTGAGTGCGGCACGTCGCGCAACGCGCTCGCCATGATCCGCAATGCCAGTATCGAGCCGCACGTGGTCGAGTATCTGAAGACCCCGCCGTCGCGCGCGCTGCTGGTCGAGCTGATCGAGCGGGCGGGCATCTCCCCGCGCGAGCTGCTGCGCGAGAAGGGCACGCCCTACGCGGAGCTGGGGCTCGGCGATACCTCGCTGTCCGACGAGGCGCTGGTGGACGCGATGATGGCGCACCCGATCCTCATCAACCGCCCGCTGGTCGTCTCACCCTTGGGCGTGAAGCTCTGCCGCCCGTCCGAAGCCGTCCTCGATCTGTTGCCGAGCGGGCAGCTCGGCGCCTTCGCCAAGGAGGACGGCGAACAGGTGGTGGACGCGTCCGGCGAGCGGGTCGGCTGAGCCCATGTCGACGATCGCCCCCGTCGCCGGACCTGCGCCGGCGCGCCCCGGCATCGGCACCTTCGAGCGGTACCTGACGCTCTGGGTGGCGCTCTGCATCGTTGCCGGCATCGGCCTGGGGCACCTTTTGCCCGGCCTGTTCGCGCGCGTTGCCTCGGCCGAGGTCGCGCGCGTCAACCTCATCGTCGCGGTGCTGATCTGGCTGATGATCGTACCGATGCTGCTCAAGATCGACTTCGGCGCGCTCGGGTCGGTCCGCCAGCATTGGAAGGGGGTGGGCGTCACGCTGTTCATCAACTGGGCGGTGAAGCCCTTCTCGATGGCAGCGCTGGGCACATTGTTCATCGGTTGGCTGTTCGCGCCGCTTCTGCCCGCAGGGGAGGGGCCGTCCTACATCGCCGGCCTGATCCTGCTCGCTGCGGCACCGTGCACCGCCATGGTGTTCGTGTGGTCGAACCTGTGCGAGGGCGAGCCGACCTACACGCTATCCCAGGTCGCGCTGAACGACGTCATCATGGTGTTCCTGTTCGCGCCGCTCGTCGGGCTGCTGCTCGGCGTCGCTTCGGTGACGGTGCCGTGGGGCACGCTGCTGATCTCGGTGCTGCTCTACATCGTCGTGCCGGTCATCGCCGCCCAGCTCGTTCGCCGTGCCGTGCTGGCGAACGGCGGACAGTCCGCGCTCGACCGGCTGCTCGGCCGATTGGGTCCGGTATCGCTCGTCTCGCTGCTGGCGACGCTCGTGCTGCTGTTCGGCTTCCAGGGTGAGGCGATCGTGGCGCAGCCGCTGGTGATCGCGCTGCTCGCGGTGCCGATCCTCATCCAGGTCTATTTGAATGCAGGGCTAGCATACTGGTTGTCGCGCCGCTTCGGCGTCGCCTGGTGCGTAGCGGCGCCTGCGGCGCTGATCGGCGCGTCCAACTTCTTCGAATTGGCCGTAGCGGCCGCCATCTCGCTGTTCGGCCTCAAGTCGGGCGCGGCGCTGGCGACGGTCGTGGGCGTGCTGGTCGAGGTGCCGGTGATGCTCTCGGTCGTCTCGATCGTGAAGGCGTCGCGGGGTTGGTACGAGCGCGGTGCGCGCGCGTGACCGGCCTTCGCGTGAAGCGTCTCGCGCCGGGCGAGCTGGATGATCTGGCCGGCGCGCTGGCAGCCGCCAAGCTGCCGACCTCCGACCTCGCCGAACCCGGCCGCGGCTTTGTCCGCTTCGACGACGACACTGGGTTGGTCGGGTTCGGCGGGATCGAGGGCGAAGGGTCGGACCGCCTGCTCCGCTCGCTGGTGGTCGTGGCCGATCGCCGGGGCGCCGGCATCGGCAGTGCGATGCTGGCGCTGCTCGAGGGCGAGGCGCGCCGTCTCGGGGTCGAGCGATTGCACCTCCTGACCAACACCGCGGCGCCGTTCTTCCGGGTGAACGGTTATGCCGAGGACAATCGCGCTGCGGCGCCGCCTGCGGTTGCCGCTTCGCGCGAATTCACCGCGCTCTGCCCGGCGTCGGCCAGCTATCTCGTGAAAGCTCTTTGATGCCGCTTCGTACGCTCGCCGATCCCGACCTCCTGCCGGCGCTCGATCCCGCCTATCTCCGCGCGCGGCCCGCCACGGGGCTCGGACCGATCGAGCCGCCCCCCCGAATACTCCTGCTCTATGGCAGCTTGCGCGAGCGCTCCTTCTCGCGGTTCGCCACGGAAGAAGCGGCACGCCTGCTGCAATTGTTCGGCGCGGAAACGCGGATCTTCGATCCCTCGACGCTGCCGCTCCCCGACCAGGTGGTGGGCGACGATCATCCGGCCGTTCACGAACTGCGCGAACTGGCGATGTGGTCGGAGGGTCAGGTCTGGTGCAGCCCGGAACGGCACGGCCAGATCACCGGCGTCATGAAAACGCAGATCGATCACCTGCCGCTCGAGATGAAGGGCATGCGCCCGACCCAGGGCCGCACCCTTGCGGTCATGCAGGTGTCGGGCGGATCGCAATCCTTCAACGCGGTCAATACGCTCCGCCTGCTCGGCCGCTGGATGCGGATGTTCACGATTCCCAACCAGTCCTCGGTCGCGATTGCCTACAAGGAGTTCGATGAGGCCGGACGCATGAAGTCGTCGAGCTATTATGACCGCATCGTCGACGTGACGGAGGAACTGGTCCGCTTCACGGTCCTGCTACGGCCGCACGCGACGCAGCTCGTGGATCGCTATTCGGAGCGCAAACACGCAGCGGTTCCTGTGACTTCAACTGACGATCTGTCGTCCATCGCTACCGGACACATATAATCGGCAATACCCAAGGAATTGGTATTGGGACGAGGCCGACTCACTTGAGCCGCAGGCCGGCGCTCACCGGAGTTTGACGAGAGGTTTGTGACCACCACCAGCAGCTACGATTTAACATAATCAATATTATCGGACTGGCGGATTTCTGTTCCTTCAGAGATGCTTACGTGCCGTCCGACGGGCATTGTCACCCGCTCAGCAACAGTCGCTCGCGGTGCCGCTGATCCCGCTCGGCCCGCCACGCGTGAAACTGCGCCAGAACGCTTTCGGCGTCCATACCAGTTCGTCGCTGATGGGCCTCAATGCGGACGCGTAGGCGTGCCGGCCAAGCCGTGCTGTTTCGGATCAGGGTGGCCTGCACCCAGCGAGGCACGTAGCTGAGCAGCTTCTCCAGAATGTGGCGCTCGCGAAACGGCAGATGAGCGCCCGACATCAGGCGGCTGACGGGCTCGTCGGCGAGGAGCGCTACCACCGCGCTGAGAATGTGAGCTCGGCCGTAAGGCGAAAGCTCATGGTAGGGCTGTTCGTCCCAGGTCTGTGGTTTGTGCTCCGGCATGATCGGCAGCACGGGGCAGTCGACCAGGTTAATGTAACTGGTCCTGAAGAGGCTCGGCGCCAGCAGCGCCCGGGTGAGATCGCGCAGCACGGTGAGGAACTGGCGGGCGGGCACCGGCTCCATCCCCGGCAAGCATGCGGGATGCCCGAGCAGCGCCTTGCGGACCTCCCCGTCAAACGCAAACAGGATCGAAAGCGCCGCAGCCGTCTCTTCCGGCTCGAAATACGCCGCTGGTGTCGGCTGCGTCCAGCGGCTTGCCCTTAGCGGGGTGCCGCAATCGCCGCACACGAACTCGATGCCATTCGACCAGATGAACCGCGGCGCGTGTCTCGGCCGACAACGCCGACAGTAATCCTGTCGCCAAGCGCGATGCTGGTGACAGAAGACGATCGGCAGCGCCGCCTCTGCGTCCAGGTAAGCTCCGCCCGCCTCGTGCGCTTCGGCAAGGCAGTAGCGGCACCAGGCGAGATCGAGTTCGCCTCGCGCTCGGCCGAAACCGTCGATGCTTGGCAACCAGTCCACCGCCAGCCCTGGCCAGCGGCGCTTGACCCCGAGATTGAGCACGACATCCAACGCGACCCGAAGACCGGCTGCGACGCTTCTCGCCTCGTGCGGATCCCAGCGGACATCCGGCTGCGCCTTCGGACCGGCCGTCCATAGTGCCTCCCGAAGCTCGGCGACCGATACATCGTAGAAGGCCGCGGTCCGTCCGAGCCAGGATGACGGCAACTCGTCGGAACGAGGACGCGGCGCGAACGGCAGCGCTCCCGCCACGGCTCAAGCAGCCGCCGTCGCCCGCCCGCGTCCACGGCGCTGGGCTAACGCCTTCATGCTGACGGAGGGAAGCACAAGGTCGTCGGCGTCGAGGTCACTCACTTCGATACGCTCGGTGCCGTTCTCGATTGCCCGCACAGCGAGCGTTTCGACGAGCCGGAAGATGCGGCCGGTGTTCCCGTCGCTGAGGTCGAGGATAGCGGTGCGGCATCGCTCCTCCTCCAGCTGAGATGGCTTGCGCAGAGGCAGGATCGCGGCGAGCGTGACCATCAGCAGCCGAAATGGCTCGTCGTTCTGCCACCGGACCAGCTCGACCGCGTCGAACCGCTCGGCCAGTGCCGCATCCGTGAGCAGCGCCGCGCGCGCCTCGTGGTTGCCGGTGCAGACGAGCGGAATCTGCAGGTCGTTGGCCAGATAGCGAAGCGTGTTGAGGAAGACGCGCTGCTGCCGTGGCGTGCAGGCCAGCATGTGGTTGATCTCGTCCAGGATCAGCATACGAGCACCCACCTGCCCCATGATCCGGCGGGTGAGCTGCCGGGCTCGCTGGACGTCGCCGCGCCCCGCAAAGCCGGCGCCAAGCTTCTCGAGAACCTCCCCGTAGAACTCGCCATCGGTCGGCTGTGGCGGCAGCTGAACGGCCACGACCGGGATCGTCGCCGTTCCCGTTGTGTCGTTGAACCCGCGCGGGTTCTCCGCCTCGAAGCGCTCGACGATGCGGGACTTCCCCATCCCGGTCTGGCCGTAGATCAGGAGGCACGGCATGCGCGTGCGCGGCGGGTAGCGTAGCATCGCATCCAAGGTCTTGCGCACGGTTTCCGCCTTCGGGAAGCCGAGCCAACGATCCATGCGGATCCAGGCAATTCGCTCCTTGTCGGCCCACATCGCACGCTCGCGGTAGTCCTCGGCAAGATGCGACAGATCGCTCATCTGGGCATCTCCTCGACGAGGTACGGTAGCGCCTGCCGATCACCGCCCTTATCCGTTCCCGAGGCACCCGGCAGAGCTGTGGCTCTGTCCTCCTCAATGGTGGGCTTGCCGCTGCTTCTGGCGCGCCGTGCATCAGCCAAGGCTGCCCTTGTCCTCTGGAGCGCGAGCCGTGCGGCCTTCGTCTTGTGAGCGGCTTCCGCTACGATCAGCCGCTGTGTCTCGACCGCCTGGAAGATCAGCGTCTCGTCGACCGCTTGCTGACCACGCTCGCGCAGGGTGCGAACCGCCTCCTTCTGTTCCCAGCGGGTGATCGCCGGCCGCCGGAGGTCACGATAGGGCACCTCGAGGTGCTCGCCATGCGGGAGCTCGAGCCAGATGCGAGAAAGGTCACGCGGGTCCCACCGGATCGGCATGGCCTGCCCGGGTCGCGTGTACCAGCAGGACAGCGCGTCATCCCAGTAGTGCGTATGGAACAGTTCGATGCCGTGCGGGGTCACCGCGCGTAGTTCGCAAGGCAGGAAGTCGAAGAGGAAGCTGGCGCGATCGACCGGCAGCCGCGCCAGCTCCGGCCGCCGTTCCATCGCTTCGGCCCAGGCGAGCGCCGGCGGGATGCCGATGCCGCGGTGTCGCTCTGCATGGTACGGCCCAATGATCTGTGCGGCGAGCCAGCTCTCCAACTCGCCCAGCGTCATGCACGCTTGGGCTTCGGAGTCGTATTCGCCTCGCTCCGCCACGTTGGAGAACGTCGTGCCGGGCAGAAGATGGACAGCGCCCATCACTGTCCCGATCAGCCGCTCGATATGGCCACCGAAGTGCGGACGCCGAACCGGACGATACTCGAGCGAGATCGAGTGGGCACGGCAGCCCCGTTTCAGAGCGTCGGAGCGGTGCTCGCGCGCATTGTCGAGGTGTAGCCGATCCATGAGACCCTGATTGTCCCAAGGTGCCTCCATGCCGCGCTCGGCCAACCAGGCGGTCTTGGGGAGAACGGCTTGGCGCATGCACATGCCAACCGACACGGCCGAGGGTGCAAGCATATCGAGGTGGAACCCCGGTACCGTGCGGCTCGCGATATCGATCATCAGCGTGAGCCACGGCCGACCGATGGGCTTTCGATACAGATCGTCGACGACGATCACGTCGACCAGCGTGTGATCCGATTGCACGAGCTCCAGCGCGTAGCTGGCATCCAACACGCCTCGCGTCGGCTCCCACTTGTCAGCGGCGGCTTTGGACCCTTGCCTACGGGCCGTGACGGTCTGGGGAGGCAGTCTGTCCAATCGTGCTTGGATTGCCTTGGTGCTGGGCACCTTCAGCCCGATCTTCTGCGCCTCATGTCGGAGCCAGCGGCGGAGCGCCTGCACGTTCGGCTTCTCGAGGGTGAGATAACACTCCGCGATGCCTCGGGCGATCAACTGCTCGGCAGCAGATGAGAGCCGCCGCTCTCCCCTCTCCCGCCCTCGCGGGCGCGGCAACAGCGAAGCGGCAACGGGCGACGCCCGATAAAGCTGGAGAAGCTCATGAAAACGGGCGCGACCCAGCCCAAGCTTATCCAGCGCTTCGGCGGCTGCGTTGCCCGGGATGCGGGTCAGCGCAGCAAGTGGGCGGATGATCTTCTCGCGGCGGTGCGCTTCTGCCCAATTAGCGTCGCTCGCCGTCTTCAGGTCCGCGGTTCGCATGGTACGACGCCTCGGCTGATCCAGCCTGGCAAGCGTCCGCTCTTTTGGGGAGAATGTCCACCATTTCAGGAGTGGACTGACGCCGGGCGACGCTCGCCGTGTGCGTCCACCGTTTCAGGACAACCGACACCATCGATCCCGACAGCCACAATAGTTACTAGCGATAAGCCTGATTCCCGCTAACAAGGTGGCAGGCAAAATTGTGGGTCGGAACGGAGCCGAAACAGTGATCATCGACGTGCCGACGCCGGATGAATTTCACGATGCCGGCGTCAATCAGCTCTACCTGGCATGGAAGATCACCATGGACGCGCACGACGCGTGGTCCATCGGAGTTGGTGCCAGTGGGGATGCGGAGGCGACCGACGACTATTGGCGAAGTGTGCAGCCTGCACTGTCGAACGCCTATAGCCTTATCCAGCAAGCGATGGAGCTCGGCCTCAAGGGCCGGATCGCGCGCGTGTCGCCATACCTCCTCCTTGGCGATCCAGCCGACTGGAGCCCGAAGGCGGCGAAGGGGGCAACATCGTTTGGCGAGCTGCCGAGCCTCGAGGCGTCAAAGCTCGTAGCCGTGCACAACAGCGTTGTGGACCCGCCGCTGGACCCGTCGTTCAACACCTTCTGGACTGCGGTTCGCAAAGACCGCAACCGCATCATGCATTCGGCGCCGCGCGTAACCTTCACTGCGGGTGAGGTCACCCGTACCATCCTAATGGCGGCAAACGCGCTTTTTGCGGAGACATCATGGGTTGACCGGTTGTTTGCGATGGAGGGGGAGAGCAAGTTCGCCATCTTCGGCCTGGATGACCACGTCTACAGCGCCGTTGTCGGCCAGGTGGCCTGTGCCATCGAATTCCTCACACCCGCGGAGGCGATCGACCTTTTCGGCTTCAATCCCAGGCAGCATGCCTATCTCTGTCCTGCCTGCTTTGAGGCCACGCCGTACGATTATGCGGTGGATCTCCCAAAGCTAGCCCAGTTTGCCGCCAAGGTGCCCGGCGAGACCGAGCTAAGCTGCGTCGTCTGCCAGACGACGACTGACGTTAGCAGAGACGAGTGTGTGTATCCGGAATGTGTCGGTAACGTCATCGCCATGGAGCGGTGCCTGACCTGCTACCAGCTGCAGGACGAGCATCTGAAGATCGACGGCCCACCAAACGATGGCCAGGGGGATGCTGTCTATGGCTACGACTTCATCTTTGGCCGGCCCCGCGAACGATCGGGGCGAACTTTTCTGAAGCACTATCAACGCGAAGACAGCGATGACGGTGCCATCGCCTTTGGGAAGCGAGCGCTGACGACACCTCACCTCGCAAGCTGGACCAGCGTCTCGATCTACGAGCACCAGTCCGGTATCTTTCCCTTTGGTGACAAGGCTCGAGTGCGCCCGCTTGGTCATTGGCTACGTCAGGAGGGCACGCTGTCATGGCACAAGGACGTGACTCTCTATGATCCTGTGCATGACGGTCCAGTATGATCGGCGATGATGATGCCGCGGAGCGCCGCGCGCTTCTCGCGATCGGGCCGATCGATCTGTCGCCAGCGTCAATCGATCTCGCACCGGATCTTAACCAGAGCGACCGCGCCCGGGTCGACCATTTCCTGGCGCGCGCATCGGCGGATGCGACCTTGCGTGCCTATCGGTCCGACTGGCGACTGTTCACGACCTGGTGCGACACACGCGGCTACGCCTCACTCCCGGCTTCACCCATTGTCACGGCTGCGTTCCTAAGCGAACTTGCCAGAGACGGTAGCGCCCATTCGAATGGGCGACCGTTATCCAAGTCGTCCATCGGTCGGCGGCTGGCCGCGATCGTCTTTGCTCACCGCGCCGCTGAGCTCGAACCGCCAACCGTACAAGCCGGCGCGGCCGCGCTCGATCGCGTGATGCGGGGTATCCGTAACGCCAAACGCAGCGATCGCCCGGCGAAGAAGCGGCCGGCCGACAGCGACGTGCTGCGTGACATGGTGCGCCATATCACCGGCTCCACCCTCATCGACTACCGCGATCGCGCGCTGCTCAGCATCGGCATGATGGGGGCGTTCCGCCGCTCTGAGCTGGTCGCGATCGATGTCGCGGATGTGGCCGACGATCCACGCGGGCTGCTGGTGACAATTCCGTTTTCGAAAGGCGATCAGGAGGGCAGGGGGCAGACCGTCGCTGTTCTCGACGGCCGTCGCATGGAGCCGGTGCGTCACTATCGCGCCTGGCTGGAGGCCGCAGGTATCACCGACGGGCCTGTCTTCCGCCGCCTCACTCCGCACGGCCGCCTCACCGACAAGCCACTCAGCCCGCAAACCGTGGCGCTGGTGGTCAAGGCGCGCGCAGCCGCGGCCGGCTATGATCCGGCACTGTTCTCAGGCCATTCGCTACGCGCTGGCTTCCTGACCGAGGCGGGCCGCCATGGTGCCAATTTGTTCAAGATGAAGGAGCATAGTCGGCATAAGTCGCTCGAAATGCTCAGCGAGTATGTTCGCGATCAAGAAGCGTTTCGTAATCACGCTGGCGAAGGCTTTGCGTGAAGAGCAGGCGCGGATGGGTTGGCGTTGGCGAGGATGTCGCATAGGCAGGAGGACGAGGGGGCGCTGTGAAGACCGATACATCTGATGACTTCCAGTTCAGCTTGGCAGGCCGCGTCCGCAACCTGGGCTTTGCGCCGTCGCCGCTGAATGCGCTGTTCCCGTTGTTCGAGGCAATCGCCAACGCGTTCCATGCCATCGAGGCGCGCTGGGATCGTGAGGCGACGGCGAAGGGCGTCATCACGGTGACGATCCTACGCAGCAGCTCGGACGACGAAAACCCACCGGTCGCTGGCTTCCTGATTGAAGACAACGGGATCGGGTTGAACACCGACAATTGGCGCGCGTTCCGCACCGCAGATACCGCCAGCAAGATCAGCCGCGGCGGTAAGGGGGTCGGTCGCCTTTCCTGGCTCAAGGTGTTTCAGAACACGCACGTCAACAGCAGCTTCAGCGAAGGCGGCTCAACGCTACACCGGTCGTTCGACTTCGCTGTCGCCCAGAACGACGCCAGTCCGCTGATTGGCCATGAGTTGCGGCTTGCGGGTGAGACCCCGACCATCGGCACGAAAGTGCGGCTGGAGCCTTACGTGCAATCCTACAGTGCGCATTGTCCTCGCAAGGTCGACACGATAGCCGCGCACATCATTGGTCATTTCCTGCGCAACTTCGCCAGCTATGAAGTGCCATCCTTCACGCTTGTTGATCGTGCCGAGCGGATCAGCCTGCTCGATTTTTACAGCAGCAACGTCGAGTCCGACACGCCCGAGACATTGAAAGTCGTCCTCGAGCCCGGGGAAGAACCGATCGACGTTGATATGTACCACATCCTGCTCAACAAGGGATTGCGCCTGCACGACGGCGGCAAGCACTGGAACCTGTATGTGGGCGATGGCCGTGTTGTTCGCGACGAGAAAATCGATAATCAGCTTGGGCTTGGTTACATCGGTGAAAATAGCGACTCCGTCTATATCGGCTTGGTGTCAGGCGACTACCTGAACGGCCACGTTAATCAGGAGCGCACCAACTTCACGTTCCGCGAAGATGACTATCGCAGCCTGCATCAGGCGGCGGTCGACGCTGCCAAGCGACACCTAGCGCCCTATATCGAACAGGTTCGCACCAAACAGGCCGGTATTACCTTGCGCGTCGTACGTGAGAACCCGCAGTTTCTGGCCGTCGCCAGCAATATCCCGGCTTTCGTCGAGGAGCATCTATCGCTCAACGCCAAGTCGGAGGAGGATATTTATATCGAGTTGGCGCGCCAGCGTCGACGCAAGCAACGCGAGACGAAGCGCGAGATAAAGGCACTATCCGCCGGCAATGCCAGTGAGGTCGTCGACCGGGTGCAGAAGGTTGCCAGTGCGATCAACTCGGACAAGAAAGCGTCGCTCGCCGAATATGTCGTTAAGCGGAAGGAGATCCTCGATCTCCTCGACAGTTCGCTGGCGTACGTCGATCCGGAGAAGCGAGACTACTTGCGTGAGGAGATCGTCCATGACCTCATCATACCGATCCGCTCGGATGGCGAAGCGCTCGACTATGAAGACCATAACCTATGGATTCTGGATGATCGACTAGCCTTCTATTCCTATTTGAAGTCCGACAAGCCCTTCACAACGTTTCTCACCGACAGCGACAGTACCCGCGAACCGGACGTCGCCGTTGTTTTCGATCGATCGCTGGCGTTCGACCGTGAAGGTACTGACGAACCGATTATCATTGTCGAATTCAAGCGACCCGGCCGACCCAACTACAGTCATAGCGACAACCCGGTCACGCAGGTGCTTGAATATGTAAACATCATGCGGAACGGCGGAGCGTTCAAGGATCGCACCGGCAGGTTCCGCAAACCTATTCCTCCCAGCACCAGATTTATCTGCTTCGTCGTCGCTGATTTTACGCCAAAGCTGGTCGAGGTTGTATCAATGTCGATTGCTCAGAATAAAAGTGCGGATGGCGAGGGGTACTTTGGCTTTTCGCCCATCCACAATGCCGTCGTTGAGGTTCTGCCTTACAACAAGCTGCTTCATGATGCCCGGCTGAGAAACGAGGCCTTCTTTGCCAAGCTCGGGCTGAACTAGTTACTCGGAATCACGAATTTGCGCGGATGACATAGCTGCGATTCCTATGTCAGCTAGGGAGGGCATCAAGTGGCACTACCGTCTCTGGTGGCGTATAAAGCTGGTCCCTAGTCGCGCGAACCACGTCGTTTACATATTCCGGCCATGGGCCGGCACCTGGTGGCATCGCAGCTTCTTCCTGTCGGTCCCGCAGGCGATTGCGGATCGTGCGGGCGGTGGTGCGGGTCGCCTCGTTGTCATCGTGCCAGGCGCCCCAGCGAACCCGCCAGTTAACGTATCGTGGCGCGAAAACCAGGAAGATCAAGGCCCCCACGCCGACGCCGTGTTCGCCAAGCAGCAGGATGGGAAGCGTGGCAATGGCGAATGCCTGAATCAGCGCCCAACAGGAACGATGACGGCGAAAGCCGTTCTGAACCAGCGTCGTCGGCCACCACGGACCTGCGACTGCCCATGCCGCGAGCGCGACCAACAGGCCGGTCAACACCATGCTGACGACGAAACCGATCCACAGCAGCGCCTTGGGAGCAATGAAGGTCAAGAAATCACCCATGCTGGCGCTGCGTGTCGAGGTCGCGCAGCTCGCGCAACAGATCGGTGGCCGGCGTCGAGACCACGATATCGTGGATGACCTTCTGGTCGAGGCTGATCACGTCTCCGACCGGACGTTCCGCGTAGCGAACCAGCGCAGGCTCGCTGGACGGCGTCCAACGTCGCGACGTGCCGGGCTTGAGTTCGAAAAGAAAGCGAGCAGGGGAGGCCAGGCTGATGCTCTGCGTTTGGCCATCGCTGCTCTGGCGGATGTCGGCGACCACGCCGCGATAGCCGACCCCAAGTCCGTCATGCTGGAGATCGGTCAGCACATAGGCGATCGGGCGATGACCGTGCTGCGTAGGCTTGATGATATGCGTGTAGGCCCAGCCGTGCCCGCCAAAGTCCCACCCTTCCGTAGCGACATCGAGTGCATCGTCGGCCATCAGCATGACGACTGCCAGCGTCGAGAAAATCGGTGCGCAGATGCCCCACACCAGATCACTAGCGCTCAACGCGGCTGCCTTTGGCCCACCCTGCGCGACGATCAGCAACGTGCCGATCGGATTGACCGCGGGCGTCCGGTAATCTGCGGGCAAGAAGCGGCTGACGTCGATCAGAAGCGTTTGCACCAGCCCGATAGCAAGCCCGGTCAGCAGGTGCGCGATCAGGGAAACGGCGACCCCGATCGCTAGCACGCTCAATGCGTTAACCGGCAGATCCGGGCGCGCAACGGCGTACCGGCGGGCGCGGGTATTCCAGAGCAGGATTGCGAAGAAGCCAGGAAGGAGGATTGCAACGCCTGTGACAACGGCCAGCGTCAGTGAGAACAAGGCTCAGGCCTCGACCAATTTCCGCTTACCGGTCGCCTGGTCAATGACCATCTTAGGGCGCTTGCCCGCAGCCTTCATAGCCTTGAGCTCCCGCTCGAGGCGTAACATGTCATCGTAACCGCCAAGCTGCCACGCGATCGAGGCGGTCTCTTGCTGTTCGCGAGGGGTCAGAACAGTGGCCATGTGGACAACATAGGGACGCGATCGCGCCGCGTCTATGGGTCACGGTCCTATACCAGCATCTGACGGCCTGAAGGCTTAGTCAGCCAGCGTTCGAAAGTGCGTCGATGATCCGACAATCGGCGATCGTTGTCGCGTCGCAGGTCGCTCCCCATTGCACGATCTCGGTTCTCAGCGCGGCGAGATCGGCGAGCTTGCGATCGATCTCATGGATGTGAACCGCGGCGATCGCATCGACCTCCGCGCAGGAGCCGCGCGGATCGTCTGCTAACCGCAGAAGGTCACGCACCTGGTCGAGGGTGAAGCCCAGATCGCGCGAGCGCTTGATGAACGACAGGCGATCCAGGTGGGAGCCGTTGTAAACGCGGTAGTTCCCTCCGCTGCGGATCGGCGCCCCGATCAATCCTTCCGCTTCGTAGAAGCGTACCGTCTCGACCTTCAACCCGGTCAATCTTGCTATTTCACCGATCTTCATCACAGACCCTTGACCCTCTAGTGGGATGAGGGTTCATATAGGGGGTCCGACCCAACGAATCGAGCACGATGATGGCGGACGCCTGTTGTTCAGCAAAGCGCGACACGATCGCGGAACTTGGCCGTAAGGCCGAGCAGCGACGCGCGCTGATCGTCGTCATGGTCATCAACCTATCGATGTTCGCCATCGAGTTCGGTGGTGGGCTGCTGGCCCGCTCGTCGGCGCTGATGGCGGACTCTGTCGACATGTTCGGCGATGCCGTGGTCTATGGGCTGAGCCTCTATGCACTCAATCGTGGCGCACGTTGGGAGGCGGGAGCGGCGATCGCCAAGGGCGGCCTCATCCTGGTATTCGGCATCGCCGTCCTCGTCGAAATCGCCTGTAAGATCGCCAACGGCGTGCCGCCGTCTTCGACGCTGATGCTCGGCTTCGGCGGGGCGGCGCTGGCAGCGAACCTCACGTGTCTGGCGCTGTTGTGGCGTTTCCGCGCTGCGAACGTGAACATGGCGAGCACCTTCGAGTGTTCGCGCAACGATGTCGCATCAAACATCGGAGTGCTCATCGCAGCGAGCCTCGTCCACCTCACAGGTGCCGCATGGCCCGACATCGTGGTCGGAGGCGTCATTGCGATTATCTTCCTCCGCTCCGCGTGGCGGGTGTTCGCGGATGCTATCCCCGCATGGCGTTCTGCTGACAGGTCCAGTGCCTACAATCGCCCTCATCGCGGAGAGAACGCATGACATCGGGCCGTCATGGTGATAGGTGCGTTCCCATGCTGGCCCGCGCCTGGTCCTTGCTGCTCCTCCTGCTGGCGTCGTCGCTCGTGATGACGGCGACCGTCCACGCGCGCGAAGTGCCGGGGCAGGCGACGACGATCGAATGCACAGGCGTCGTCCATGTAGATGGTGATGCCGATCAATCGCAGGGTGATGCCGACAAGGCGATCCCGCATCATCATGGAACCTGTCACGGACAGGCTCTGAGCATTCCGCAGGCCGACGCCATCCCGGTCACCTTCAATATCGAGGGCGCTCGTCCCAAGCCCGGTTTCGACGCCGTGCGGGCGCTGAGTTCCGTCGATCCGGCGTTGCGGCCGCCGAACGCCTGACGGATGCTGCCGGCCGGGACGACCCGGCCTGACGACATTCGTTAGGATTCTTCGACAATGCAGAAATTGTGCGCAGCCTTGCTGGCTGCGGCGTCGTGCGCCTCGGTGGCCCACGCGCAAGCCGGGCCGCCTGTGCCTATCGAGCAGGCTGGACCGATCTATTCGCTCGACCAGGCGGTCGTCGCTGCCGGCGGTTCGGCGCCTTCGACCTCGGCCGCTACCGCTGCCATCGAAGCCGCACGTGCGGGCCGGACCGTTGCGGGATTGCGACCCAACCCGGTCTTCCAAGGACAGATCGAGAATATAACGGGCTCCGGACCCTATCGGGGCGTGCGCGCCGCAGAGACTACGGTCGGGTTCGCCATTCCGATCGAATTGGGTGGCAAGCGCAGCGCCCGGGTCGGAGTCGCCAACGCCCAACTCTCACGCGCCGAGATCCAGGCGGCCATCATAGCCGCAGACGTGCGGTTGCAAGTGACGCAGCTCTACGTAGAAGCGGTCGCAGCCGAGCGACGGGTGACAACGGCGCGGGATCAGGCGCGGATAGCGGGCGATGCACTCCGAGCGGCGAGTGTTCGCGTCCAGGCCGGACGGGCGTCGCCGCTTGAACAACAACGCGCCGACGTCGCACGGATCAACGCCGAGGCCAACGTCGAGCGTCAGCTTCGGCTCTCAGAGGCGGCCCGGGCGAACCTGGCGCGACGGATTGGTCGGCCGATCGATGGCCGCCTCGACGACGCGTTGCTCGATCGACTGCCCGGCGCTGCGGCCTATGGGCCCGCGGCACCGGTACGAACGGTGGGAACGCTGGCGCTGGCCGCAGCCGATGCGGACTTCAGCATCGCGGATGCCGGCGTAAGGCTCGCACGCGCCAACCGTGTACCTGACATCAACGTCGGCCCGGCGCTGCGCAGGCTGGAAGCAACGAACGACACCGCGGCCGTCTTTACGGTCTCGATACCGATCCCGGTGTTCAACAACGGCCGCGCGGCGATCGCGCAGGCGACTGCACAGCGTACCCAGGCGGACGCTCTTCGCCGGGTGACGGCGCTCGACATCGAGCAAGCCATCACTGACGCGCAGGCTCAGGCGGCGAACGCGGCGACGACCGCGCGTGCGGCGTCCGGACCGGCTTTGGCAGCCGCGCAGGAAGCGGCTCGGATCGCGCGTATCGGATACCGCGAAGGCAAGTTCGGGCAACTCGAACTGCTCGACGCCGAACGCACCCTCGCCGAGACGCGCGTCGCCGCGATCGACGCGCTCGCCAACTACCAGAATGCACGCGCGCAAGTGGAGCGGCTGACCGCCCCTGCGCCCGTTGGGGGAAATCAGTGATGAAAAGCTATTATCTCGTGGGCGCAGCGACGGCCGCCCTCCTGCTGTCGGCATGCGGCGGTGGAAGCGACGCCGGAAACGAAGCCGCTGCGAACGAGGCAGCGAGCAGTGCCCCGGCGAATGCCGGGGCGGAAGCACCGGCTCAGAAGGATGCGCTTACGCTAACCTCCGAGCAGATCGCAGCGGCCGGAGTGCAAATCGGCCGTCCGATCGTCGGAGGTGCGGGAACGATCGAGCTTCCCGCGATCATCGAAGGCGATCCGCAGGGCACGCAGGTCGTGTCGGCTGCCATCGCCGGTCGGGTGGTCGCGCTCACGCGCAATCTCGGGCAGACCGTCGGCCGCGGTCAGACGATCGCCGTGATCGAAAGCCGGGAGGCCGCACAGATCAAGGGCGAGGTGCAGGCCGCGCGTGCACGGCTGCAGCTCGCGAACTCCAATCTCGCGCGCGAACAGCGCTTGTTCTCGCAGAAGGTCTCGCCCGAGCAGGACCTGATCGCGGCGCGCACCGCAGCGACGGAGGCGCGCATCGCGCTCACCCAGGCGCAGAGTACCGTTTCGGCAGCCGGCGTCGGCGGGGCGGGACTGAACCGGCTGGGAATCGCCGCCCCGATCTCGGGCCAGGTGATCGCACGGCCCGTGACCCTCGGTCAGACCGTGACGGCCGATGCCGAGCTCTATCGCATCGCCAATCTCGGCCAGGTGTCGCTGGCCTTGAATCTCAGGCCGGAGGATGCCGGCCGCGTCCGTCCCGGCAACGTCGTGACGGTCAAGGCCGCGGGCCGGCAGGCGACGGCGCGGATCACCTTCGTGTCGCCAGCGCTCGATCCCCAGACCCGCCTCGTGCCGTCGATCGCGACGCTCGACAATCGTGGTGGCACCTGGCGCGTTGGCGAACCCGTGACCGCTTCGGTCGAACTGACGGGTAGCGGCGGCAGCGGTGCGATCCGTGTGCCGACCACGGCGGTGCAGACCGACGAGGGCAAATCGGTCGTCTTCGTACGAACTCCAAAAGGCTTCCAGGCGACCCAGGTGCAGCTCGGCGACGCATCCGGTGACACGGTGATCGTCCGCTCCGGCCTGACTGGCCGTGAGCAGATCGCCACCACCGGCAGCTTCACGCTCAAGGCCGAACTCGGCAAGAGCGAAGCGGTAGAGGATTGAGATCATGATCGCCCGCATCGTCACATGGGCGGTCGAGAAGCGTTGGCTCGTCCTGCTGCTCGCCGTCATCGCCGCAACCATCGGCGCCTTCTCCCTCTACCGGCTGCCGATCGACGCGGTGCCGGACATCACCAACAATCAGGTACAGATCAACGTTCGCGCGCCAGCGCTGTCGCCCGAGCTGGTCGAGAAGCAGGTGTCGTTCCCGATCGAGACGGCGCTCGCCGGCACCCCGGGCCTTGAATACACCCGCTCGTTGAGCCGCAACGGCTTCGCGCAGATTACGGCCGTCTTCTCCGACGCGACCGACATCTACTTCGCCCGCCAGCAGGTCGGCGAACGGCTGCAGGGTGTGGCCGAGAACCTGCCCGACGGCGTGAACCCCGAAATGGGACCGATCGCGACCGGTCTGGGCGAGGTGTACATGTACACCGTCCGCCTGCAGCACCGCGCCGACGACAAGCACAAGCCCGGCGAGCCGGGCCAGCAGCCCGACGGCAGCTACATCACCCCCGAGGGCGATCGGCTGACGAGCGAGGAGGACAAGGCGACCTATCTGCGTACCGCGCAGGACTGGATCGTCACCCCGCTACTGAAGAACACGCCCGGCCTGGCCGGTGTCGACTCGATCGGAGGCTATGCCAAGCAGTTCCTGGTTGTCCCCGATGTCCAAAAGCTCGCTTCACTCGGCATCACGCTGACCGAACTGGGTAACGCTCTCGAGCGGAACAATACCAGTGTCGGAGGCGGCTTCGTCAACCGCAACGGTGAGGGACTGGCGGTAAGGTCGGACGCTCTGGTCCGCAACACCGGCGAGTTGGCCCGGACTGTCGTGGCGACCCGCAACGGCGTGCCCGTGACGCTCGATCAGGTCGCGACCGTTCGCACCGGACAGGCGATCCGGATGGGTTCCGCGTCCGAGAACGGCACCGAGGTCGTGGTGGGTACCGCGATCATGCGGATCGGTGAGAACAGCCGCTCGGTCGCGACCGCGGTCGCGGACAAGCTGAAGACGATCAACGCCTCGCTTCCGCCGGACGTGGTTGTGCAGCCGGTACTCAACCGCACCGAGCTGGTTAACTCCACCATCCGGACGGTGGCGCGCAACCTCGGCGAAGGCGCGGTCCTCGTCATCGTGGTCCTTTTTCTCCTGCTCGGAAACTTCCGCGCGGCGCTCATTGCAGCGCTCGTCATTCCGATCACGATGACGCTAACCGGATTCGGGATGCTCAAGGCAGGCGTCTCTGCCAACCTCATGAGCCTCGGCGCGCTTGACTTCGGCCTGATCGTCGATGGCGCGGTCATCATCGTCGAGAATGCGTTGCGCAGGCTCGCGGAGCGCCAACATCACGAAGGCCGACTGCTCACGGTCAAGGAGCGGCTCGCGAGCGTGGCGGCTGCCGCGCGCGAGATGATCCGGCCTTCGGTATACGGACAGGCGATCATCATACTCGTCTACGTACCGCTGCTCACGCTCACCGGCGTCGAGGGCAAGACGTTCGTGCCGATGGCGCTCACCGTCATCATCGCGCTCGCCTTCGCGTTCGTGCTGTCGCTCACCTTCGTGCCTGCGATGATTGCCATCTGGCTGTCGAAGAAGGTCGACGAGGAGGACGGCCGCATCGTCACCTGGCTCAAGAAGCGCTATGAGCCGGGGCTCGATCGGGCCATGAGGCGTCCCACGATCACGATCGGGGCGGCCGTCGGCAGCCTCGTCCTGGCGGTCTTAGCGTTCGGAACGCTGGGGCAGGTGTTCCTGCCGCAGCTCGACGAGGGTGACCTGCTCATCCAGTCGCTGCGCATCCCGGCGACGTCGGTCCAGCAGAGCCAGGCGATGCAGGTGCCGATCGAACGCATGATGTCGAAGCAGCCCGAGGTGCAGTTCGTCTATTCGAAGACGGGCACCGCCGAGCTCGCATCGGACCCGATGCCGCCCAACGCCACGGACATGTTCGTCATCCTGAAACCGCGCGACGCATGGCCCGACCCCAAGTTGGCGAAGGAGGATCTGGTCAAGCGCATCGAGGGGAATCTCGCGAAGTTCCCGGGCAACGCCTACGAGATCACCCAGCCGATTCAGATGCGCTTCAACGAGCTGATCGCAGGCGTTCGCGGCGACATCGCCGTCAAGGTCTTCGGCGACGATTTCTCCGCCATGAACCGGACGGCGGAGCAGGTCGCGTCGATCCTGCGCAAGACGCAGGGCGCGGCCGACGTGAAGGTCGAGCAGACGACGGGTCTCCCGATGCTCGACATCCGCGTCAACCGCGATGCGATGGCACGCCTCGGCGTCACCGCTCAGGATGTGCAGGACACCGTCACCGCCACCCTCGGCGGCCGCACCTCCGGGCAGATCTTCGAAGGAGACCGCCGCTTCCCGGTTGTCATCCGCCTCTCGGAGGCGCAGCGTTCGGATTTGGGGCTGCTGCAACAGGTCCAGGTTCCGGTCGCCGGCGGGTCCTTCGTTCCGCTTTCCAGCGTCGCCGACATCGGAGTCGTGGACGGGCCGAACCAGATCAGCCGCGAAAACGGCAAGCGCCGGGTGGTCGTGCAGGCCAACGTGCGTGGTCGCGACGTCGGAAGCGTTGTGGCCGACGCACAGGCTGCCATCGGCAGCCAGGTGCGCCTGCCACCGGGCAGCTATCTCGAATGGGGTGGACAGTTCGAGAACCTCCAGTCGGCCAGCGCAAGGCTGAAGCTGGTCATCCCGGCCTGCTTCGTCCTGATCCTGTTCCTCCTCTATGGCGCTCTGGGATCGGTGCGTGATGCCGCGATCGTGTTCACCGGCGTGCCCTTCGCGCTGGTGGGCGGCGTGCTGCTTCTCTTCGTGCGCGGCATGGACTTCTCGATCTCCGCCGCGGTGGGCTTCATCGCGCTGTCCGGCATCGCGGTCCTCAACGGCCTCGTCATGGTCAGCTCCATCCAGGACCTGATCCGTTCGGGCATGGATCGCGCCGAGGCGGCGCATGTTGGTGCGATGCAGCGCCTGCGTCCGGTCGCCATGACGGCGCTGGTGGCATCGCTCGGCTTCGTACCGATGGCGCTCGGACATGGTGCCGGAGCCGAGGTGCAGAAGCCGTTGGCGACGGTCGTCATCGGCGGGCTGATCTCGGCGACGCTGCTGACGCTCTTCGTGCTTCCCACCCTTTACGCGCGGTTCGGGCAGAAGGCGATCGAGCTGCCGGAGCACTACAACGAAGAGCACGAAGGCGATGATCACGGTCAGACCTTCGGGAAGACCATGGCCTGACGAACGAGGGGGGCGGCCTCGTCGTGCCGCCCTCCCATATCGATGATGGGGATACCCATGCCGGAGATCACGATTTCCCGAGTTTTCCATGGTCCGCCGCTGCGGATCTGGTCCGCGCTGATAGAGCCCGAGCACCGTCAAGCCTGGAGGCCGATGATCCAGCTCGACGATGCCAGCCAGGTCGGCGAAACCCAGTGCACGTTCGCCTTCCCGGGCTGGTCACGGTCCGTCCGTTCACCCGCCGAGGTCGACCGCCTGGACAAGCCCCGGGCTTTCGCCTGGTCGTGCGGCATTTCTCACGTGTTCATGATCGAGGAGCGCTTCGAACTCCAGGGTGACGACGGCGGCACCACGGTGTCGCACAGCTGCGTCCTCCGGGGCCTGCTCTCGCTCCCAATCGCCGCAATGGTTCTGCGTCGTCTGCGCGTACTGATGATCGAGGCCGACGACCGACTTGCGGCCTACCTTCACTGGCGCGCCGGACAGGCGGTCCGCGGAGCCGACCGGCGCCGCATAGCGCAGCACTATCGAAGGAAGGTACGATGATTGGCATCAGGATCGTCGCGATGGTCGGCTTCGTGGTCCTGACCGGCTGCTCGAAGCCCGCGCCCAGCGACCCGCCCACCCAGCAGGAGGTTCATTCCGCCGACAGCGGGGTGTCGACCGGGCAACTCGGCCGTCACCGCTATCGCTGCGACGACGGAAGCAGGCTGCTGATCGACTACAAGGACGATGGACTGCGGCTCGACTTGCGCGACGGGAACGACACTCCTCCCCGGATACTCAGCGCGCCCACGCAAAGGCTGCAATATGTCGGCGACGGCATCACGGCGACGTTCTCCGGTAAGCAGCTGACGATCATCGAGGGCACGAGCCGAACCCGGACCTGCGTCCAGGAGGGCAGCAAGTGACCCGGTCGTACCAACGGTGCGGTTCGGCCGGAACACGTCCGCGCAGACGTCAGCGGAGGGCGTGACGATGTCCGATCCGACAATCTCGAACGTCATGGCGATCCGCGCAGACATGATCGCGCGCAGTCGAGCGCTTCGCGAAGCGCAGGCGAACATGGCGCCCGGCGCAGTGCCGGGCGTCCCCTCGTCCAGTTTCGCGCAGACGCTCGACGGCGTCGTGGCGAAGGTGAATGAGACGCAGCAGCGGGAAGACGTCGCCACCGAGGCCTACGAGCGCGGCGAGACGAACGACATCGCGACCGTCGCGCTCATCCAGAACCGTGCAAGTGTCGCGTTCGAAGCGACGCTTCAGGTCCGCAACAAACTTCTGTCCGCATACAAAGACATCATGAACATGCCGCTCGGCTGAAGCCGAAGCATGCTGGAGCAATGAATATTTATGATTGTGGGCGCCACGCCACGATTTCGGCAGATCATGTTTGAGGTATGGAAGCCGCTGACGATCCTCTTCGTATGGGATGTCGCGGTCACCGCCTTCCACTTCATGACGCCGATCAAGGAGCCGCCGCTTCCGACGGCGTTATTCGGCACCGCGATCGCGCTGTTCATGGGGTTCCGAACCAACGCCGCCTATGCGCGCTGGTGGGAGGCGCGGACGCTGTGGGGCGCGCTTATCAACGCGTCACGCTCTCTGTCCAGATTCACTCTCAGCCTTTCAGCCGCAAGCAACACGGGTAATGACCTTCATCGAGATGTAATTCGCCGCCAGATCGCCTTCGCCAATGCGCTCCGCTGCCAACTTCGCAAGGAATCTGTCCGTGGCGAGATTGATCGTTCTGCTGGTGTGTTGCTGGCTGAAGCCACCGCTTACGAAAGCAATCCCGCTAATGCGATTTTGAATAGTATATCTCTTGTCTTTGCGAATGAACTATCTGCGGGTCGCATAGACACGATTCAGCAGGCAACTGTAGAACGCATCCTTATAGACATCGCCAATGCCCAAGGCGGGATGGAGCGTATCAAAAATACGCCACTACCAAATGGATTTCGATTCTTTCCAAATCTATTCACAAGGATATTCTGCCTTCTCTTGCCAGTTGCGCTAGTTGAGTCGCTTGGTGTCGCGACGCCAATTGGATCAACATTGATAGGCCTTATATTTTTGGCAGTATTGAGCATTGGAGACGATTTAACTGATCCGTTTGCAAATTCCGTCCATGATGTACCGCTCACAGCAATGTGCAGGACAATCGAAATCAATCTATTAGAGGCCGCTAGGCTAGAGGCTCCTGCGCCAATAACTCCAGTAGGTGGAGTTCTATGGTGAGCGGTATACGTAACGGATTGCCAAAATCAGCTTTAAGACTCGCGACGTTCTTGCCGCTGGCAGTTTCGGCTTTGGCACTATCTTCCTGCGATGGTGGCTCCGATAGGTCAATGGTTGGGCCCCATAATGCAAGTACGGTGCCTGGGTTTCTCGGTCAGCGCATTGTCTATTGCGATGATGGGTCGCGTGCCGATGTCGACTATCTTGTTGACGGGTTGCAAATGGCAGTAACCTGGCTGCCGCATGGCAAAACACAGATTTTGCGAGCAAATCGCACAGGAGAGGAATTTCGAAGTCGCCATTTAAAAGCGATTGTTGCCGGCAAATCAATCGCATTTACCTTTTCAAATAAAAGAATACGTGCCTGTCATCCAATTGAGGAGGGTGGCTAACGCTCATTATTGAATATTTAGTGCTGTCAATACGTATCTATAGCCTAGGCATGATCAACGCTAAACTAGGAGAGCTATGACTTTTCTCTAGCTTTTTATACGTCAACGTCTGCTTCGTACTTACCGCCGCAACATACGGGATATGCCGCTTTGCCCGCATCCGACCAAAGACCAACGTTGGGAGACCGTCATGAACGACAAGCTCGAACTCGACATTCCGATGCTGCTGCCCGACCTGCCCGATGCCGCCGACGCCTGCCTGGATCGCCTCGTCTCCACCCTGACGACGCGCGACGGTGTCGAAAAGGCCCACGTCATCACGGTCGACGGTGACGCCCCTGCAGCACTGTGCATCCATTTTGACGCCGCCAAGCTGCCGCTGCCGCGTCTGCGCGAGATGGTACGTGCGGCAGGCGCCGAGATCACCGAACGCTACGGCCATTCCATCTGGCAGGTGACGGGGATCACGCACGAACGCCGGGCACGCACCGTCGGCGACACGCTCGGCGCGATGCCCGGCGTTGTCCAGGCGAGCGCGAGCACCAGCGGAACGATCCGCGTCGAATACGATCGCCAGCGGACGGACGAGGACGAAATCCGTGCGTCGCTTCGCAAGCTCAAGGTAGGTCTCGGTGAACGGATCGCATCCGACGATCATGCCGGACACGATCACGGGACGGGCGACCAAACGAGGGAGGAGGAGCATGGCCCAGGCGACGGGCACGATCATTCGCACGCCGAGTTTCTAGGGCCAAACACCGAGTTGATCTTCGCTCTCGCCTGCGGTGCGCTGCTCGGGATCGGCTACGGCATCGAGAAGCTTATGCCCGACGCGGCGCAATGGCTGCCGACCGCCTGCTTCGTCGCGGCCTATTTCTTCGGCGGCTTCTTCACGCTCCGCGAAGCGATCGACAACCTGCGCCTCCGCAGGTTCGAGATCGACACCCTGATGCTGGTCGCCGCGGCCGGTGCTGCGGCCCTTGGCGCTTGGGCGGAAGGCGCGCTGCTGCTCTTCCTCTTCAGTTTCGGTCACGCGCTCGAGCATTATGCCATGGGTCGTGCCAAGAAGGCCATCGAGGCGCTTGCGAAGCTCGCGCCGGAGATCGCGACCGTCCGGCGGGACGGTCAGAAAAGCGAGATACCCGTCGAACAGCTGGTGATCGGCGATGTCGCGATCGTTCGGCCAAACGAACGCTTGCCCGCAGACGGCTTCATCATCAAGGGCTCCAGCGCGATCGACCAGGCTCCCGTCACCGGCGAGAGCATCCCGGTCGACAAGGTTCCCGTCGCCGATGCCGTAACCGCTCGTGCCAAGCCGGACGCGGTGAGTGCCGAAAGCCGGGTGTTCGCCGGTACGATCAATGGCGGGAGCGCGATCGAGATCGAGGTGACGCGCCGCTCCAACGAGAGTGCACTCGCCAAGGTCGTGAAAATGGTCAGCGAGGCGGAAACGCAGAAATCTCCGACGCAGCGGTTCACCGATCGCTTCGAGCGGGTGTTCGTGCCTGCCGTCCTCGCACTCGCCTTTCTCCTCCTGTTCGCCTGGGTCGTCGTCGACGAGCCGTTCCGCGACAGCTTCTACCGGGCGATGGCCGTGCTGGTGGCGGCAAGCCCTTGCGCGCTGGCGATCGCGACGCCGAGTGCGGTGCTTTCCGGCGTCGCGCGAGCGGCGCGGGGCGGCGTGCTGGTCAAGGGCGGCGCGCCGCTCGAGAACCTCGGATCGTTGAAGGCGATCGCCTTCGATAAGACGGGCACATTGACCGAGGGGCGGCCACGCATCACCGATGTCGTGGTAGTCGACGCTGCCGACGAGAACGAGCTACTGGCACTCGCCGTCGCGGTCGAGGCGCTCAGCGACCACCCGCTTGCGCAGGCGATCGTCAAGGACGGCCGCGAACGACTGGGCGCACGCGAACTTCCCGAAGCCGGAGACCTCAAGAGCCTCACCGGCCGCGGCGTCACCGCAACGGTCGGGGACGAGACAGTGTGGATCGGGAAGGCCGAGATGTTCGGCAAGGAAGGCATTCCGGCGCTTGGCCAAGAGGCATCGAGTGCCATTGCAACACTGCGCGAGAGCGGCCGCACCACGATGGTCGTGCGGATGGGAGACAGAGATCTCGGCGCTATCGGTCTCATGGACACGCCGCGCGAAGCTGCAAGGACCGCGTTGCGTCGTCTGCACGACATGGGTGTGTCGCGAATGATCATGATCTCCGGCGACCATCAAAAGGTCGCCGAGGCGATCGCGCGGGACGTCGGGATCGACGAAGCTTGGGGCGATCTGATGCCCGAGGACAAGGTGGCCGCAATCAAGAAGCTGGCAGGCGAGGACAAGGTCGCGATGGTCGGCGATGGAGTCAACGATGCACCTGCCATGGCGAGTGCGACCGTCGGCATCGCGATGGGCGCGGCGGGCTCGGACGTTGCTCTGGAAACCGCAGACGTGGCGCTGATGGCCGACGACCTGGCGCACCTGCCGTTCGCGGTCGGCCTCAGTAGGCACACGCGAGGGGTAATCCGCCAGAACGTCTTCGTCAGCCTGGGCGTCGTCGGCTTCCTCGTGCCGGCAACCATCCTGGGACTCGGCATCGGACCCGCGGTGGCGGTGCACGAGGGATCGACCTTGCTGGTCGTCGTCAACGCCTTGAGGCTGCTAGCCTACCGCGATCCGACCGGTAGGGCAGGATGACGGTGGAAGCCGTGAGAACGCCCACGTCTGAAAAGACAGTTGCGTGCAGCAGCCTGGGGATGTTGCTCGAGCATCGTCTTCGGCTGCGCCCGCGACGCTCGGGGATCTGAATCACAATGTTCGACATCATACTGGATGTACTTTCCTCCTTGGGAGGTTTCGGCGTTTTTTTGCTGATGCTTTTGGAGAACGTCTTTCCGCCGATCCCGTCGGAGGTGCTCCTGCCGCTCTGCGGCTATGTCGCCACGCGAGGTGAAATCGGCGTGCCAGCCGTCATCGTCGCCGGCACGCTCGGATCGGGTGTCGGTGCGCTCCTGTGGTACTATGCCGGTCGCTGGGTCGGCGTCGATCGCCTGAAGCGCTTCGCCGCCTCGCACGGCCGCTGGCTGACACTGACCCCAAGCGAGATCGATCGGGTTGACCGCTGGTTCGATCGGCGCGGGCGCTGGGCGGTGCTGTTCGGACGCATGATCCCGGGCATCCGCACGCTGATATCCGTGCCGGCCGGCGTCAGCGGAATGCCGCTCGTACCGTTTCTCGTTGCGACGTTCGCAGGATCCGCAATCTGGACGAGCGTCCTGGTGGTGGCCGGCTTCCGATTGGGCACCCGGTATCGGCAGGTGGCCGACCTCATCGAGCCCACCAGCAACGCCGTGATCGTTGCCGCCTTCATCTGGTACGCCTGGAGGGTCGCAACGTTCGATCCATCGAGGGGGGGCACTGATGGCCCTCAGTAATCTTCGCGCGCGTCGATCCATTCGGGCCCAGGCCCGCTCGGATCGCACCCGGATCCGTTCTTCGGCGGGCGCCTTGAGTGGCCGTGCGATCGCCCTGCCTGTCCTGCGGACCATCACAGGGCAGAAGCGTTGCCTGACCACACGATGAAGACGCTTCAGCTTCTCGCCGCTCTTCTTCCGGCCGGCCTGTGGCTCCTGGCAGCCAACCTGCTTGTACGCACGACGCGCCTTGGCAGAACCTACAGGCTGATCTCCACCCCGCATGTGCTCGTGCTGATCCGATGGATCGGAATGTTCCATCGCATCGGATTCGCGACATGGAGGCGCCGCGGAGGGAAGTGGCACTGGTCCTCACAACCAGGGCCGATCGCATGATTGTGAGGATCCGAACGTCGGCATACCGACCGGCATCGACCGCATCGTGGGAGCGACGATACGCTGCGAAGACGCCGAAGCGCCGCAGCGGTCAGAGCACGATCCGACTTCGGACGATTGGCGACGGAAGGCCGTCCCGACCGACCGGGCGAAGCCGATCGCGCGGACATTCGCGTTTGGGAGTACTGCCATGCTGGCACTGAACTACACCATCATCCCGACCATCGCGGTCATTCTGGGCGCGATTGCCGCGGTCGTGCGACGTCCCGGTGCCGCCTTCACCAGCGCCATGCAGCATCTCGCGGCCGGCGTCGTGTTCGCCGCGGCGGCGACAGAGATCCTTCCGCAGGTCAAGCATGAGGCGAGCCCGACCGCGACGTTGATCGGCGGGGCCGCCGGTGTGGCGGTCATGCTCGCGCTCAAGGGCTTCGAGGAACGCTTCGAAGGTCCCGCCGCGCTGCTGGGCGCGATCGGGATCGATCTGCTCATCGACGGCCTCGTGTTGGGACTGGCATTCGTCGCCGGCGCCAAGGCCGGCATCCTGCTGACGGTCGCGCTGACGCTCGAGGTGCTGTTCCTCGGCGTGACGCTCACGACGGAACTCGGTGAGACCATGCGCTCCAGGCTGCGGGTCGTGCTGACGGTCGCAGGCCTCGCCCTTCTGCTTCCGATCGGATCACTGGCCGCGCTGCCGGTGGCCACACTGTCACCCGTGGTGATCGCTGGCTTTCTGAGCTTCGGCCTCATGGCGCTCCTCTATCTGGTCACCGAGGAGCTGCTGGTCGAGGCGCACGAGAAGCCAGACAGTCCACTCATCAGCGCCTTCTTCTTCATCGGCTTTCTCGCGCTGCTCGCGCTTGAGGAGATCGCCGGATGAACCACTTCGATCCCGATCGGCGCCCTGCGCCCACCCATCCGAAAGGAGAGACGACATGCCCACGATGAAGAGAATGCTGGCGGTCGCGGCCGTCGCCGCGACCGCGTCGGTGAGCGCGCGACCGGTCGCGCAGACCATGCCGCACGGACGGCACCCGCGACCGGCCGCACCGACAGGTTCTCCCGCGACGCGGGCGTATCGCGCAGCCAACGCCAAGATGCACGGCGTCATGGACATTCGGTTCACCGGGGATGCCGATGTCGACTTCATGCGTGCGATGATCCCGCACCACGAAGGCGCGATCGCGATGGCGGAGGTCGAGCTGAGATACGGCCGCGATCCCGAGGTGCGGAAGCTCGCACGGGAGGTGGTCATGGCGCAGCGGGCTGAGATCTCGCGGATGCGCATCTGGCTCGCGAAGCGGGAGGCCGGCAAGTGAGCGCCGACCACAACCACGGTGCCGAAGCGCACGATGTCGCCGAAGGTCACGGGCACAGCCATGGTGCGGGCGGTCACAACCATGCGGCCGGCGCCAACGCCAAGATGCTGAGCTGGGCGCTCGCGCTGACCTTCACCTACTTCATCGCGGAGGTGGTCGGCGGCTTCGTCTTCAACAGCCTGGCGCTCCTCTCGGACGCCGCCCACATGATGACCGACGTGATGGCGCTGGTGATCGCGCTACTAGCTATAAAGCTGGGCCAGAAACCGGCCGACGACAAGCGGACGTTCGGGTATCGTCGTTTCGAAATCCTCGCTGCGGCCTTCAATGCTGTGCTGCTGTTCGGCGTAGCGATCTACGTCTTCGTCGAGGCGATCAAGCGCTTCAACACCCCACAGGAGGTTCAATCCTGGGGCATGCTGATCGTCGCGACGATCGGACTCGTCGTGAACATCGTGTCGATGCGGTTGCTGATGGCGGGTAAGGAAGGCAGCTTCAACGTCAAGGGCGCCTATCTGGAGGTTTGGGCCGACATGATTGGCTCCGTCGGCGTCATCGCCGGCGCTCTCACCATCCGCTTCACGGGTTGGACCTGGGTCGACCCAATCGTAGCGGTCGGCATCGGCCTGTGGGTCCTGCCGCGTACGTGGATCCTGCTGCGCGACACCAGCAACGTCCTACTCGAAGGCGTTCCGGGCGGCCTCAAGCTCAGCGAGGTTCGCACCGCCATCGCCGGCGTGCGCGGCGTCGCCGACCTTCATGACCTGCATGTCTGGTCGATGAGCAACGACGAGGTGAACTGTACGGTCCACCTCGTACTCGATCGCGGTGCCGACGTCGATGGGACGCGCGCGGCCGTTCAGGCGCTTCTGCGAGACCGATACGAGATCGGACACAGCACGATCCAGACTGAGGTTTCGGGACGCGATTGCGCCGAACAGGGCATCCATCCTTGAGCCTCACGGACGAACCTCAAGGGCAGGCCATGAACGACATCCCATCGTCATCGCAGCGCCGTGCCGGCGCTATGCTGGATCCCGGACGTCAGCTCGGACTGCTGACCGCCGACCGCCGGGGGGGCGAGCTCGACTATCGCACCCGCTGCCGAGGCGTCTGGTTCGACCCGAGCAGACTCGACAAGGTCACCGCGCGAAATCCCGCCTCCGCTGGCATTGATGGTCCGCGGGACAGCCCGCATCCCACCAGCGCCCGCTTCCCTGCCCGGGGGCCTGAAACCAGACCGAAGAGCACGCCCGGCATTCGCGGCGCTGGCCGCCATGAGCGAAGTCGACGAGGGGGCTTGATCGACGGCCTCTTCAACCACTGAAAAGCAAGGCGACGAAGAGCCGTCGCTTGCAAGCAGCATTCAAGCCGACGTGATCAATGGCGCCGCCAATCCAGGCGGTGTCCTGGGCATGATCAGAGCGATGTCTGCGCAGGCGTCACGCATGGATGCTCACCATCGATAAAGCCGAGCAACGGCTGCATACCGGAGTAAATTCGTGAAACTCATCAACATCGCCATCGTCGGCATCGGCAACTGCGCGAGCTCGCTCGTCCAGGGGCTGGAGCATTATCGCGGAGGCACCAACGACGCGGCCGGCCTGATGCACTGGGAAGTCGGCGGCTATGAACCCTCCGACATCAAGGTCGTCGCCGCCTGGGACGTGGATACGCGCAAGGTCGGCAAGGACGTCGCCGAGGCGATCTTCGCCAAGCCCAATTGCACCGCGGTGTTCGCCGCCACCATCCCGTCGACCGGCACGGTGGTGAAGATGGGCGCGGTGCTGGACGGCGTCGCCGACCATATGAGCCAATATAAGGACGATCGCACCTTCGTGGTCGCCAACGACACGCAGCCGACCAAGGAAGAGGTCGTCGCCGAACTGAAGCGTTCGGGCACCGACGTGCTGATGAACTACCTGCCGGTCGGCAGCCAGGAGGCGACCGAATTCTACGCCGAATGCGCGCTGGAAGCCGGCGTCGCCTTCGTCAACAACATTCCGGTCTTCATCGCCTCCAACCCCGAATGGGCGAAGCGCTTCGAGGATGCCGGCGTCGCGATCATCGGCGACGACATCAAGGCGCAGCTGGGCGCGACGATCGTCCACCGCGTGCTCACCGACCTGTTCGCCAAGCGCGGCGTCAAGCTCGACCGGACGTATCAGCTCAACACCGGCGGCAACACCGACTTCCTCAACATGTCGAACCACCGCCGCCTCGAATCCAAGAAGATCTCGAAGACCGAGGCGGTCCAGTCGGTCGCGGCCGAGCGGCTCGACGACGACAACGTCCATATCGGGCCGTCGGACTACGTGCCGTGGCAGAACGACAACAAGGTATGCTTCCTGCGCATGGAAGGCCAGCTGTTCGGCGGCGTGCCGATGAACCTGGAACTGCGCCTGTCGGTCGAGGATTCGCCCAACAGCGCCGGTGTCGCGATCGACATGATCCGTTGCGCCGCGATCGCCAAGGACCGCGGCATCGCCGGCGTGATCGACCCCGCATCCGCCTATTTCTGCAAGCATCCGCGCACCCAGATGACTGACGACCTCGCCCAGATCGCGGTCGAGAACTTCATCGCAGGCGCATGAGGCCATCGATGCTTCGTACATCACGCCTACACTTGATCGGCATGGTGCTCCTCGCGGGCGCCGTGCCGGGTCGGGCACAGTCGCAGGCCGCCCCGAAAGCCGGCGCGTCCGCGTCGTCCACAAAGCCCCCGACCGACATCTATGGCCGCGACACGCCGCGAGGCACCGTCTCGGGTCTTCTTTCCGCAATGGCCGAGCGCGATTACAGCCGGGCCGGCCGCTACTTCGAAGCCAAGGCGGACGTTCGCCGTCTGACGGAGGAGCTTCAGTCCGTATTGGATCAGAGCGGTGCGATCGATCCGTTCGTTTCGCTGTCCAACGACCCGCAGGGAAATCTGGAGGACGGTCTCGGGTCCAACATCGAACGGGTAGGAAGCCTCTCGAGAACGGGTGACGTACCCATACTCCTTACCCGTGGCGGAACGGCAACGGCCGGCAACGTCTGGCGTGTGGCGCTGAAGACCAGCATCGCCGCACGGCGGCTGCACGAGCATAGGAACACCGGCAAAGGCGGGCAACCGATCGAAATCGGGGGCGCGGCGGTCGGGGACTGGTCGACCCTGCTCGGCCTCGCGTCGCTCGTCTTCCTTGGCTTCTACGTGGTCAGCGCCGGGATCCTCTTCGTGATGAGGCGCACGATCCACGATCACGAAAGGAGCAGGACCTATCGTGTGGCTCAGGCGGCGATGCCGCCGGTAAGCCTGTTCGGGGCGACCCTGCTGTTCCAGCTATGGGCGGGATCGCTGCCGGTCTCCATCATCGCACGTCAAATCCTGCTGCGGTACCTGGGTGTTTTCGCCTGGATCGCGCTGGCGTGGTTCTTCGCCCGCATGATCGATGCGGTGGCACAGCTCAGCATCAATCGGCTCAAGGGACTGGAACGACGGCAAGCGGTGTCCGTGATCAGTCTCGTCCGTCGCGCTGCGAAGCTCGTCCTGCTGTTCATCGCGGTCGTGGCCGTCCTCGACACGTTCGGGATCGACGTCACGACGGGGGTCGCCGCATTGGGCATCGGCGGCATCGCCTTGGCTCTCGGGGCGCAGAAGACGGTCGAGAACCTGGTCGGAAGCGTGACGTTGATCGCAGACAAACCCGTGCAGGTCGGCGACTTCTGCAAGGTCGGTGACGTGGTAGGCACGGTGGAGGACGTCGGCATACGTTCCACTCGCATCCGCACCTTGGAGCGGACCGTGGTGACCATTCCAAACGGAGATTTCTCGGCGCGACAGATTGAAAACTTCGCTCGACGGGACTCCTTCCTATTCAATCCGATCATCAGGTTGGAGCACGGGATCAGGTCCGACAAGCTGCCCGCGACCCTCCACATGATGACGGAAATCCTGGAGGCGAACGAACATATCATCAAGCCGGGCGCGCGGGCGCGCCTGAAGGACATCAATCTGAGCTCCGTAGACATAGAAATCTTCTCCTACATCAGGGCGCAGGACTTCGACGAGAGCTTGATCATCCGACAGGATTTGCTCTTGAAGATCCATGCCAGCTTGGAGAAGGCTAAGGTTCCGATAGCCTACGCCACGCAGACCGTTCACCTGAAGCATGTGGATACCGACTCGGACGACGTGCCTGCGGAAGTCTCGCCGATTATAACCTGAACCTGGGACTTGCGCAGGGTGCGGGAGCGTGTTCGTCGAAGAAAGGTGCATCTAATGCGATGATGCAGGTCTTACCTGCGCTGCATCATCAGAAGCCACAGGTCCTCTCATACATGCGATGGCGTTCGATCCGGCTCATGCCAGTGGAACTATTCTTTAGCGGATTTGCATATTTCCCCTGCCGATCCGCAATTGAGGTTTGGACATGGCGGATCCTCATCAATAGCTCGTCAATCGACGGAGGCGCTGCGCGCTTCGGTTTCCCACGCGCAGCGCCTTGGCTCACGGCAACCTGACGGTCGCCAGTCCCGAGTTGCCCGTTCGGCCGTTCACGGCGTTGACGTAGATCTTCGCCTTCCCGGCTCGCGGTAGGGCGATGCGCCCACTGAACGTCCCAGGCGCCGCGGTGAACGCAAGCGGCGCGCTCGCCAGTTCGTGGCGCCCGCTCCAGATGCTCGCAGTGACGGCGTAATCGGCGGATGGCCAAGGTCCATCGGGAGTTATCGGGCAGCCGCACATCAGCTCGACCTTGGCCGTGATCAAAACCGATCGGCCCTGCGTCGATATGGTGGGCGTGATCGCGAGCCCCGGAAGCTCGACAAGCCAGCCATTGCCTGCCGTCACCGGCACGCCTGGGACGATCCAGCGCTGCGATCTCACGCTGATCCTGGATCGAGGACGACCTATGGGGCCCTCCACCTCAAGGTCAACGAGCGTCGGCTCGCCGAGATCGAGAGTGACCTTGTAGGATGCGGCATCGGCAAGCGCGATCGAAGGGCTGCGTCGAGACGCCTCCATGATCCGCTCCGTGTCGCCCGTCCCGCCCCTTGTGACGCCGCGTGCGAGCACCCTGCCCGATTTCACCTCGCGCAGCGTGATGGATGCTCCTCCCGTGTGATCGCCGACGAACTTCCCGTCCTGGCTGATTACCCGCACGACGATCTGCGTCGGCTCGGCCGCCGCGGGCGCGACCATCAAGAGCCATGCGATGCATGCCACCGTCGACTTCAGCATGATCAGGCCCTCTCCGTCCGAAGCGTCTGCCTCGCCGAGACCTCGAAGATGATCCCGAGCTGAAAGGACATGATCACGATGGCGCACGACGAGAGGATCGTCGAGTCGAACCAGATCGGATCATGAAGCTTGAACGTCCCTTTGAACATCGCGAGCCAGCCGCCATTGAAGTTCTGCATCATGCCGACGCCCAACCCGAGCGTGGCAACAGCGACTGCGGCATACCGGAGGAAGAACCGATTGCCGTACGGGAGAAGCAGAATCAGTATCCCCAGGATACCGATCGCCGAACGTTGGACTCGACAGAACGGACAGGCGTAGGTCGCCTGTGTGAGATCCAACGTCCAAGTGGCGACGCTGATCAGGATCGATACAAGCCCTGCCAGGAGCAGGAAGCGTTTGGTGCTGATGGCTGCGAGCGTTGTCTCGCTGTGACGTTGGCTGAGCATGAAGGTATGTTCCTCGCTTAGGTCGAGTCTGGTCGCGCGCCATCCGCGGACCGGAGGCGTCATGCGACCTTTCGAATCTTCCATCGGTCATGGAATTATGGTTGGAGGCGGCGGACGCAGAGGATGCCGCCTGACCGATGCCTAGCGGGTCGAGGGTGGTCCCCGTAGTGGAGGACGAAGACGTGGAGGAGCCGGCACAGTGCTTCGTACGGCGTGGAAGATCGACGTCTTGATGATGAAAGCGAGGGCGGCAGTCAGTAGGACCGGATCGACCGCCGAGCAGATCGAGGTGTCCGTGGCGGAGACCGAGCACGGTGACGCAGGGCGGATGGATTCGGAGCCGTCGCGCGTGTCCGTCGACGCACCCGGAACCTGAACGAGGGTCACCAGCGGACCAGAGCTCGTGCAAACCGCCATGACCACGTGGTTGCCCGCCCTCTGCGGCATGAAGCCGCTCGGGACGACGAGTCTTGCTGCGATCGCGAGCACCGCGAACCATATCGCCAGATGGCGCGAACATGGTTGTTGGAGCATACCCATGATGACGGGGTACATGACGTTCAACGCCGTGTCATGCAGGTTGTGGGCTTTCGACCGGAGAGTTGGTGCTTGATGCCGCGAGCGTGTTCACACCGACGACCAGCGGCGCGACACGTACGTCTCGCCCCATCCATCCGGGGAGCGGCCAAACTTTCAAATGTCCGGGATCCACAGGTAGTCCGATGGTGTGCCCTTCGCGAGGAACACGGGCCCGCCGGCACCGTGGCCGTTCGGTGCGGTAGCCCCAGCGCCCGCCTTGAAACGCATCGACGCCGCTACCGCGTGGATCGCGGCGCGAGGTTCGGCTTCCGCGACCAACGGTGTGCCACGTGACACACCGCGGGCTACTGGCGAGAAAGAAATCGATCCCGTCTTACGGGTCGACGATGATCGGGCGCTTCGGATCTATGGATCGGTGCGTATGGTCTTTTATAGCTAGCTCATCGCATGCAAAACGCACCAAAATTGAGAGTGGTACCTTTGAACCTGTAGCACACGGAAAGTGTACTGAGACCCGGTAGTGCTATACGGGTATACCCAAAACGCACCTCCTAAAAAGCGCATCTGGCAGGATCGTAGCGGTGTGACACGTAAGGACAAGCATGACATTGGAGTGGAAGATAGGCGCAAGAGCGACATTGTTGTCGTAGGCGGACGTTTTAGCTATATTGCATCGAAGTGGTGCATCGGGGCTGACGTGCTAACATGACCTTGCAAATTAATATTACCCCTAACGGGCGCATGAGTCTGCCAGCGGACGTCCGGAAGCGCCTCGGTCTGAGTGGCGGTGGTGCGGTCTACCTCGACGAAACCGAAGATGGTGTGGTCTTGCGAACAGCAAGTCAGGCAGTGGCACGTGCCCAAGCCCTGGCCAAGCAGTACACCGGCGGTAACCCTGACGCTTCTGTTGACGCTTTTCTCGCCCGACGTCGGGAAGAGAGCGGCGAATGAGCGTGGTGCTTGACGCGTCTGCGATCATCGCGATGCTCAAGGGCGAGCGCGGCGCGGCAAAAGTTGCGGCGGAAATCGGTGGCGCGCGAGTGAGCAGCGTCAACTATGCCGAGGTCGTCAGCCACTTCGTCCATGCCGGCATGCCCGAGCGCGAAGTCGATGCGATGCTTGATCCATTGCCGCTGACGGTCGTGCCGGCCGACAAGGCGCTCGCGCAGATCGCTGGGCGGTTGCGGGCGGCCACAGCCGAGGCGGGGCTCAGTCTCGGTGACCGTTTCTGCCTGGCACTCGCACGGCGCGACGGTCTGCCCGCATGGACCAGCGACCAGAATTGGAAGAAGGTCGCCGACGCCGTCGAGGTCAAGGTTGTCGCGATCCGCTGACTTCGTACGGTCAAGGGTTAGGGGAGCGGGTAGGGGGCTCGGCTCGACTGCCATGGCCCACACCGCCAGAAGGTTTCGATGCTACGCCTGATCCACACAGCAGACTGGCAACTCGGCAAGCCATACGGCCGCTTCGACAGCGATGTGCGCGCTGCCCTCAGCGAAGCCCGATTCGATGCGATTGACGCGATCGGCAAGGCGGCAGCGGAGCATGAGGTCAGGCACGTACTGGTCGCCGGCGATGTGTTCGATACCGAAGGACCAGAAGACCGTGTGATCGTGCAGGCGGTATCGCGAATGCAGCGCTATGCCTGTACCTGGTGGCTGCTGCCCGGCAACCACGACTTCGCCCGCAATAGCGGCTTGTGGGACCGTGTCCGCGCCAAGGGCGCCGCCAATGTCCGCGTCCTCGCCGAGCCGGTGCCATGCGAGTTGGAGCCCGGGCAGTGGCTGCTGCCGGCACCGCTAACCCACCGGCACAATCTCGACGATCCAACCGCGCTGTTCGACACGATGGAGACGCCAGGCGCGCGCTCGCGCATCGGTCTCGCTCACGGCTCGATCCGCGACTTCTCGTCGCGCGGCGAGGCGCAGAACCAGATCGCACCTGATCGCGCGCAGCGCTCCAACCTCGACTATCTTGCGCTCGGCGACTGGCACGGGAGCCTCAGGGTCGATGCGCGCACCTGGTACTCAGGAACGCCAGAAACCGACCGCTTCCAGCGGGATGAGCCGGGCTACGCTCTGCTCGTGACGCTTGAGGCAGGGGCGGAGCCGTCGGTATCGCCAATCCGTACTGGCAGGTTCCAGTGGCTGATGCGCTCGTGGACGGTGGCCGACGCGGAGGGCTTTGCCGCCGAGTGCGACCGGCTGCTTGCGCAGGTCGAACCATCGGCAACCCTCCTGCAGCTCTCGCTCTCGGGTATCGTCAGTTTGTCCGATCGTATCGCGATCCTTGCGCGTCTCGACAATGACCTGCGCCATCGCCTGCGCCATCTGGTGGTTACCGCCGACGATCTCGTCGGTCGGCCGAGCGAACAGGATTTGGCAGACCTGCGGGTCGAGGGAATGATAGGTACGGCCGCGGGCAAGCTGATGAGCATGATAGAGGCCGGTGGCAGCGACGGCGCCATTGCCAGGCGCGCGCTTGAGCGCCTGTTTGTGGAACATCAGCGTGGGCAGGACGCGGCATGAGCCTTCGAATCCGGCGCGTTGCGCTTTCAAACTTCCGCAAATACCGCGACCCCTTCGTGCTCGACGGGCTGACCAACGGGCTCAACGTCATCATCGAGCCCAACGAAACTGGTAAGTCGACGCTGCTGGAAGCGATGCGCGCCGCCTTCTTCATCCGGCACAACACCGCCAACCGGCTTGCGCGTAGCTATGCGCCTTACGGTGAGGCCGTCGCTCCGCAGATCGAGATCGGCTTCGAGGCGAAAGGTGAGGCGTGGGAAGTCAGCAAGCGCTTCCTGAAAAGTGCTTCGGTTGAGGTTCGGGGACCGAACGGGCGTGCGCAGGGCGAGGATGCCGAGGCGCAGCTGCAAGCACTGCTCGGTGCGCGTCGCGACACCAGCCAGGGCGGCGACGCGGCCGCCCACGGCGCACTCGGCCTGCTGTGGGTCGGGCAGGCACAGGCGCTTGAAGTGACGGCGCCGGGTGAGATCGTGCGCGACAGCGTTCGCGCTACGCTGGAAGCTGAGGTCGGCACGATCATGGGCGGTGCCGCCTACCAGCGTGTTCGTCCCCGCATCGACAGCCAGTTCGCGGAATACTGGACCAACAGCGGTCGGCCGACCGGTCGCCAGACCGCGGCACGCGACGAGCATGAGGCAGCACAACGCGCCGCGAGCGAGGCGGCCACTCGGCTTGCCGCCTTGGAACAAGGCTTCTCCGATCTCGAGGCTGCGCGAGCGCGGCTAAAGGTGCTAGACCGCGATCTTGCCGATACCACCGATGCTGAGCAGCGTCGGACGCTGGTAGGCCAGCTCGATGTGGCGCGCTCTGCCGCTCAGCTGCTCGACACACGCCGCGCAGAGCACGGCCGCCTTGTCGAACGCGTCAGGGCCCTTGAGGATCTCGCATCGCGCCTCGCAACCGCCCGCAAAGCTGTCAGCGACACGGCTACGGCGCTCAGCAAGGCACGGGATAGTCGATCCGGCTTGGTCGGGGAGCTGGCGGCCGCACAGGAAAGAGCGAGGATAGCCCGTGAGCTGCTAACCCGTGCTCGTGACACTCGGCGGACCGCTCACGCGGCACTTGATGCTGCTCGGATTCGGGCTGCGGAGCGCGAGCGCCGGGGGGCAATCGGCGAGGCACGACGGCGTTATACCGAGTTGGTTGGGCTGGAGGCCGAATACGAAGCGACGCGACAGCTCGCGACTGCGACGATCCCTGCCACCGTCATCAAGGCCCTCGAAGAACGTGAACGTGCCGTGGACAAGGCGCGGGCGGCTATGGATGCCGGTGCGACGCGGATAGAGTTCGCCGGTGATGTCAGCGGTCTGACGATCGACGGAGCTGCGGCGGAGCGTGGAGACCGCATGCTGTCTCGCGAGACGCGCATCAGACTGGGCGATGCCGAACTGATCATCCGTCCGCCGGTCGGGCTGCAAGGCGCCGAGACGGCACTCGCCAATGCGACCGATGATCTGAACTCAGCCTTGGCTGAGCACGGGGTGGAGAGTGTCGCTGCGGCTCGTGATCGTAACGAGGCGGCACGAGACGCGGTCGCCAACCTTCGCACGCTTGAAGCGCGGATCGCCGGGATCACGCCTGCCGTGACGCTGCTCGACGTCGAGGCGGGTGCTTCGGCCCTGAAACTTTTCATCGCCGGATTGCGGGAAGGCGCGGAAGGGGAGGGGAGTGGCGAAGAACCAGACGTCGAGGCGCTGACGATCGCGTCACGTGAGGCGGATATAGCGCTGGCAAAGGCTGAAGGTGTCGATGCGGTGGCATCCGAGCAGTTGCGCGAGGTGGAGGCGCGCAATGCTCCATTGATGGTTCAGGAAGCTGGCGCCGAGCGGGATGCGCTGAATGTCGCGGCCCAGCTTGCCACCCTGGAAGCCAAGTCCGAGGTGGCCTCGCTTGACGACGCTTTGCGCGATGCGCGCCAGCAGGAGGCGGCAGCGCTCGTCAACCTGCAGGATGCCGAACGCGCGGCGACTGCGCATGACGTTGTGACGATCGAACGGCAGATCGGACTGCTGGACAAGCGGGTCGAGGTGGCCCGGGCCCAGCGTACCGACCTGGAAAAGGTGATTGCCGGGCTCGAGGCGCGGATCGAGGCGGAAGGCGGCAAGGGGCTGGCCGACCGCGCCGCAGTTGCGCGTGAGGAGGCTGATGCCGCAGCTGCCAATCTGGCACGTGTGACGCAGGAAGCCGAAACGCTGAAGTTGCTTCGCGACACTTTGGAGAGCGCACGCGCCGAGACGTCACGGACGTTCGTCGGGCCTGTGGCGCGGCGTGCGCGCCGGCACATCGAACGGCTGCTGCCGGGCGCGGACCCCGGCTTTGGCGACGACCTTGGCCTGGCGTCGATTGCGCGGGGCGGATTAGCCGAGGGTTGCGGCGATCTCTCCAGGGGCACGCAGGAACAGCTGGCAGTCCTCACGCGGCTTGCCTTTGCCGACATGCTCCTCGAGCAGGGCATGCCGGTCTCGCTGATCCTGGACGACCCGCTGGTCTATTCGGACGATACCCGCCTCGATCTTATGACCGAGATTCTGACGGAGGCAGCAACGCGAATGCAGGTCATCCTGCTTACCTGTCGTGATCGCGCCTTTCGCCATCTTGGTAACCGGATTAGCCTGGCGGGAGGTCGGTAACGGAACCTAGAAATTCTGGTGGTTAGCGGACCGGCCGCTTTTGGGTAAAGCAAGGCGCATAGCTGACGTTGGCTACCGCGGCCCCCGTTCCGATTGGGATCCCATGCGAGACGGGATCCCGAAACCTTGGGGTGTCATCTCGCCCTCAACCGGACCGGCCACCAGCGGCGCATTTTTCAACAGCCCCGGTCGATTTTCTGGCGGTCTGGCTTTCCGTTTCGCCACGCTCGACAAGCAGTTCGGGAAACGGCACCCGCCTTGCCGTATGTCGTGCAACTCGCGCATTGGTAGTGCTGGCCGCCCTTCCCAATCGGGATAGGACAAACTGAAAGTCAGGCGATCGTATCCACCACACCGCCGTCAACGCGTAGCGCCGCACCGGTGGTCGCGGACGCTTGTGGAGAGGCGATGTACACGCACAGGTTGGCGACTTCCTCGACCGTGGCAGCGCGCTGGATGATCGAGGACGATCGGTGTGCCTTGACGAAATCGGCGCCGGCCTCTTCCAACGATTTGCCCGAGGCGACCGCATCCGCCAGCATCTCGGATACGCCCTCCGAGAGCGTCGGACCGGGAAGGATAGCATTCACCGTTACACCCGTACCCGCCATGCGCTTGGCGAGGCCACGCGACAGGGCGAGGTCGGCGGTCTTGGTCACGCCGTAGTGGATCATGTCCGCCGGGATGTTCAGGCCCGACTCCGAGGACAGGAACAGCACGCGACCCCAGCCCTTGTCGCGCATCCGCGGCAGATAGGCCCGGGACAGGCGTACGCCCGACAGCACATTGACCTTGAAGAAGCGTTCCCATTCCGCGTCAGGCGTCTCGAAAAAGTCCTGCGGGCCGAAGATGCCGGCATTGTTGACCAGGATGTCGACCGCCGGAAGCGCGGATACGATGGCATCGCATCCGGCTTCCGTTCCAACGTCTCCGGCTACACCGCGCACATCGGCATCCCCGACCTCACGCTTCAGCCTGGCCACCGCCTCCTGGGTGCGGCTCTCGTCGCGCCCGTTCAGGACGACGATCGCCCCGGCTGCCGCCAGCCCCTTCGCGATTGCGAAGCCGATACCGGCGGTCGAACCGGTCACGAGCGCTGTTTTGCCGGAAAGGTCGATGTTCATGCGCTATCTCCAGGGATGGCTTTTTAACCGTCGGAGGATTGCGTAACGTCAGCCCTGCGCGGCGAGTTGCGCCCGCACGGCGTCGGCCAGCGGCGTCGTCGGACGTCCGATCAGCTTCGAGAGCTGATGGCCGTCATCGAACAGCGCGCCGTTCGAGGCATCGACGTCCCACGCCGCGAGCCCTTCGGCGAAGCCCTCGGGCAGGCCGACCTGCTTCAGGATCGCAGCGTAGTCGGCCTGCGGCAGGTCGCGGTACGGGATGTCGCGACCCGTCTGGCGCGAGATCTCGGCGGCAAGGTCGGCAAGCGTCACCGCGTCGTCACCAGCCAGCTCATAGGTCTTGCCCTCATGGCCCTCGCTGGTCAGCACGACGGCTGCGGCCTCGGCATAATCGGCACGGGTCGCGAGCGACAGGCGTCCCTCGCCAGCGCTGCCGACGAACGCGCCATTCTCCAGAGCCGCCGGGATCGAGCCCGTGTAGTTCTCGGTGTACCAGCCATTACGCAGGAGGGTCGTCGGGATGCCGGAGGATGCCAGCATCGCTTCGGTCGCACGGTGCTCCTCGCCTAGGCTGATCGGCGAGCGGTCGGTGTGGAGCAGGCTGGTGTAGACGATACGCTTGATGCCCGCCTGCTTGGCGGCCTCAATGACGTTGCGGTGCTGCGGCTCGCGCTGCCCGACTTCGCTCGACGAGATCAGGAGCAGCGTGTCGACCCCGGCCAGTGCCGGAGCAAGCGTCTCGGGCTGCGCGTAATCGAACGCGCGTGCCTCGACGCCCAGATCGCTGGCCTTCTCGGGCGAGCGCACCAGCGCCACGATCGGCTCGCCGGTCGACTTGCGCTTCAGGCTTTCGATGACGAGGCGGCCAAGCTGGCCGGTCGCGCCGGTGACGGCGATGGTCATGACAATTCTCCTTCGATGACGCGTTGAGAGTTGAGATCAGTTGAAACGGAAGCCGGAGATGGCGGTCGACAGCACTTCCTCGGCATAGACCCGGGCGCCTTCGCCTTCGGCCGCGCCGGCCGCGACCATCAGGGGCAGCAGATGCTCCTCCTTGGCCGGGGGATGGGCGAACCGCGCCGAGGGCGCATCGGCCCATTGCGTAAGACGCTCGGCCCGCTGTGGGCCGTCCAGCTCCATGCTTTCGGCCAGCCACTGGTCGAACGCCTGCGAGCCGGGCGTCGAGCGCGGATCGCCATAGGCGCGCATGTTATGGAAGCTCATGCCCGAACCTAGGATCAGCACACCTTCCTCACGCAGCGGCGCAAGGGCGCGGCCCGCAGCGACATGGAGGGCCGGGTCCAGCCCGCGCTCGACGGACATCTCGATCAGCGGAATGTCCGCATCCGGAAAGGCGACCTTGAGGGGCACGAACACGCCGTGATCCAGGCCCCGCTTCGGGTCGACAGACGAGGGGATGCCCGCATCCTTGAGCAGAGCCGCGGCACGGGCGGCGAGCGCTGGTGCGCCCGGCACGTCGTAGCGCAGCTGATAGGTATGGGGCGGGAAGTTGTAATAGTCGTAGATCAGCTCGGGCCGTTCGGCGCCGGTGAAGGCGAAGCCGTCCGTCTCCCAGTGTCCCGAGACGACGAGGATGGCCTTGGGCTTCTCGGCAAGCGAGTTCGGCAGGCTGCGCAGGAACGCTTCCATACCGCTCCACACGCCGCGCGGATCGTCCATGAAGAAGCAGGGGCCGCCGCCATGCGGGATGAAGTAGGTAGGCTGGACGCTCATGGTCATACACTCCGGTGCAGGCGCCACGGAAGCCGCCTGGATCATTGTTCGATCTGTTGACCGGAATATGTGCCCGATATCGCGCAATGATAATCGTTCGCGTAGAAGGATCAGCTTCAACCACGGGTAGGAAATCATGGCTGATCGATTGACGGGTATGGACGTGTTCGTCCGGGCGATCAGGCTCGGTGGCATCTCTGCTGCCGCACGCGATCTGCACATGTCGCCGGCGATGGCGGCCAAGCACCTAGACGCCCTCGAAGCGCGGCTCGGCACCACGCTGATCCAGCGCTCGACGCGTCGGCTGTCGCTGACCGAGGCAGGCACCGACTATTTCGAAAAGGCCGAACGTATCCTGATGGAGATCGGAGAAGCCGAGGCGGAGGCATCGTCGCGGTCGATCACCGCGCAGGGACTGCTGCGCGTCAGTGCGCCCGCCACCTTCGGCGTTCTGCACCTTGCCTCACTCATCCCTGCTTTCTCCGCACGTCATCCCGAAGTGACGATCGAACTGGGCTTCAACGATCGTTACGTCGACCTGCTGGAAGAACGTTGGGATGTCGCCGTACGGATCGGGCGCCTCGCCAACAGTGCGCTTGTTGCCCGCAAGCTCGTGGCGATGCGCGTCGTGTTGTGTGCCGCACCCTCTTATTTGGCGAGGCGGGGAACGCCAACCCGCCTGGCCGATCTCGGCGATCACGATTGCCTGGGCCACACCAACGCGTCGCTTGCAGGAACGACATCGTGGGCGTTCGGCAAAGACGGGACGATCAAGGTGCCGATCTCAGGATCGATGTGTTCCGACAATGGCGAGGCCTTGGTTCGCGCTGCCATCGCGGGCCAAGGGCTGGTCTATGGGCCACGCTTTATTGCGGCAGAGGCGCTTCGCGCCGGCCAATTGAGCGAGCTTGAGCTGGACGAGCCGCCTATGATGCTGGGAGCGGCATATGCCATCACACACCCGACGCGGCGCCCCGCCGCCAAGACGCGGGCGTGGATTGACTTCTTAGCCGAAGCACTCCCCGCTCTTGGCACCGATTGGTGAGAGGCCGAGCTAGCAGACGTCCCGAGTTTTCACCCGAGGACCGCGTCTGCTATCTCAAAACATCACGGTCTTTTATGATTGTAGATATCAGTGACCCAGCGAAAGCGACGCCCACAACCGCACATGGCTGGCATCGATAACGCCGAGGCTTGGTCCTTTTCAGTTGGTGCGGCGGGGGCCGCGGGCACGGCGGACGTTGCGGGTGAGCGTGAACCGCATCACTGCCAACCCTCGATGACGATCTTGCCGCGTGCGGTAGTGCTCTCAAGCGCCTGGTGCGCACGCTTGAGGTTCGCGGCGTTGATGGGGGAGAACCGTTCGGTGAGGGTGGTGCGCACGTCGCCGGCGTCCACGAGGCTGGCGATGGTCGACAGGATCTGACCCTGCGTTTCCATATCAGCGGTCTCGAACATGGACCGGGTGAACATGAACTCCCAGTGGGTCGACACCGACTTGCGTTTGAATGGTACGACATCGAGCGTCTTGGGGTCGTCGATGAGCGCAAAACGTCCCTGCGGGGCGATCATCTCGGCGATCTGCTCGATATGCTCGTCGGTGTGCGTGGTCGAGAAGACGAAAGCCGGCGCGCCAATGCCCAAATTCGCCACTTGCCGAGCCAGCGGCTGGCGATGATCGATGACATGGTGCGCACCGAGCTCGGCCACCCAGGCCTGCGTTTCAGGGCGCGAGGCTGTCGCAATGACGATCAGCTCGGGTACCTGGCGAGCAAGCTGGATTGCCATCGAGCCTACCCCGCCGGCACCCCCGACAATCAACAGCGCATGTGCTGCACCGGCTACAGGAGTACGCACGGACAATCGCTCGAAGAGGGCCTCCCACGCAGTGATCGCCGTCAGCGGCAACGCCGCTGCCTCTGCCCAATCGAGGCTAGCCGGCTTCTTCCCGACAATGCGCTCGTCGACCAAGTGCAACTCGGCGTTGGTCCCATCGCGGCCGATGCTACCCGCGTAGAACACCTCGTCGCCCGGTTCGAAGCCGCGCACTTCAGGGCCAACCGCGCGAACGACACCGGCGGCATCCCAACCCAGGACGCGCCAATCACCGTGGATCGAACCCGAGCCAGCGCGCACCTTCGTGTCAACCGGGTTTACCGAGACAGCCTTGACCTCGACGAGGAGATCACGGCCGGTAGCGTTGGGATCGGGAAGTTCGATATCGACGAGAGCTTCTGTGCGATCGATCGTTCCGGGCTGCTGGTAGCCGATTGCGCGCATGATAAATCCTATCGTCAGAGGCTATATAGCGAATTTTGTTACCTACGGGATACGCACAAGCGACGTCGCGGTTCGACATCGTCCTCAGGCTGGCGACGGCGTGGCTGCCGCTGCCGTCTTCCCCGTGAGGTCAGTGATGACCGCGCCGATCAGCGCCCGTAGCCAGCGGTGTGCGGGATCATGCCGATAGCGGACGTGCCAAGCCATTTCCACGGGAAAGCTGCCAAGGTCGACCGGAGCCGGCAGGATCTTCAGCCGGGGGTCGTGCATCAGCCGCCTGCAGATGAGCGAGGGCAAGGTGGCGCAATAGTCGGTCACCGCCACCATCTCGGCTACCGCGAAGAAGTTTGTCACGGAGATTGCGACGTCGCGCTTCAGCTGCTGTTGCGCCAGCGCCTGGAACAGCCCGGCGCGCATCCGTCCGGGCGGCACGATGTTGACGTGCTTCATCGCCTCGAACTGCTCGCGCGTCATGGCATCGCCGACGCCCGGATGGTCGGCGCGGACGGCGCAGGCGAGCCCTTCGTCCATCAGGTGCTGGACGACGAGGTTGTCGGGCGGATCGACGATGCGGCCCAGCACGAGCGCCGTCGTGCCCGACACGACGCCTGTTTCCACAAGATCGTTGCCGTAGGGCGTCAGGCGGAGCTTGATGCCGGGCGCGACCTTCTCCAGGCGCGCCACGACAGCGGGGACCAGGACGAACTCGACATAGCCGTTCGGCGCGATGGTGAAGAGCCGTTCGGCCTGTGCGGGATCGAAGGCCTGCTGACCGAGGACCGCGTCGTCAAGCTGCGCGAGTGCCTCGGCGATCAGCGGTGAGAGTTCAAGCGCGATCGGGGTCGGCTGGATGCCGTAGCGCTCGCGGACGAACAGTTGGTCCTGAAGCATCAGTCGTAGACGCGATAGGGCATTAGACAGGGCGGGCTGTGTCATGCCCATTCGCTCGGCGGCCCGCGTGACGCTGCGCTCCTCCATCAACGCCACGAAGATCGGCAGCAGGTTCAGATCGTAGCGCACGCAGTCATCCTGTCAGACGTATATCTGACATTAGAAAGATAAACTTCTAGAATATATCAACTAGGCCCATTTCCCATCCATCGGCGACGGGCGCCGCGAACATGGAGGTTCAGATGAGCAAGGGTCAGGTTCTCGTTCTTGGATCGAACGCGACACAGCTCGGTCTGCGTGGCGGCAGTACCGCAACGGTCGGTCAGTATCTCAACGAAACGGCAGTCCCCGCGCTGGCACTGCTCGACGCCGGCTATGATATTGTTCTCGCTACGCCCAATGGGACCAAGCCGCACATCGATGCCGGTTCCGACACGAAGGACCACTTTGGCGGTGATGAGGCGGCATACCAGCGCGCCAAGGACTTCTTCGCCAGCCACCCGGCCATGAACGACGTCCGCACGCTGAAATCGGTCGTCGACGAGGGTCTGGACGGCTTCGTTGGCGTGTTCGTGCCGGGAGGTCACGCGCCCATCGTCGATCTGATGCAGGACCGCGATGCGGGCACGATCCTCCGTCACTTCCACGCGGCGGCCAAGCCGACCGCGCTCCTCTGCCACGGACCGGTGGTCGTTGTTTCTACGCTCGACGATGCTCCGGCCTTCCGCAAGGCGCTGGAGGAAGGCGATGACGCCGGGGCGGCCGACCTGGCGCGAGACTGGATCTACTCAGGCTACCGCATGACCGTCTTCTCGGCGAGCGAGGAGAAGATCGCTGAGGAGCAAGTGCTGAAGGGCGAGCTCTTCTTCGACATGGAAAAGGCGCTGCGGTCGGCCGGTGGCGACGTCTCTGTCACCGACAAGAACTTCGCTTCGAATGTCGTCGTGGACCGGGAGCTGATCACGGGTCAGAATCCGGCGTCGGACCAAGCCATGGCCGACGCTTTGATCGAAGCCCTCGATCGCGCCGCTGCGTGAGTACCAGGATGACGGGCGGGGCGCTCAGGATGCGCCCCGCTTCGGATATAACCAGGACAGGATATGGTGCCATGACCGCCAACGTGAAGATCGTCGCCGTCCTAACCGCCCGTGCGGATACCGTCGACCGCCTGCGCGCTCTGCTCGACGCCATGCTAAAGCCAAGCCGTGCCGAACCGGGCAATTTGCGCTACGATCTCTGGCAGGACCAGAGCGATCCGAACCGCTTCGTCCTCGACGAGCTGTACGCGGACGCGGATGCGGTTACCGCCCACCGCGCGACGCCCCACTTCCAAAACTACCTCTCTCAGATCGGCGATCTGGCCGAGCGCGCCACGTTTGTCCTCAACCCCGTCTCCGCGACCTAAGGGTGCTGCCATGGGCAAGCTTAAAGAATGGGTGGGGTCGGCGCTGCTGGCACAACCGTTCTACATAGAGGAGCTGCGGATGATCGGCCTGTTGGCACCTGCGCTTCGCGCGGGCCTTATCGGCCTCGTTCATCCACGCGGCTACCGCTGGCGCGGGGCCGCGACGCAGCGAAAAATCAACATCTGAAGTGAAGGAAACACAGTCATGACCAAAGGTATCGAAGGCAAGGTTGTTCTCATCACCGGCGGGAGCACCGGCATCGGCGCCGAGACCGCGCGTCTTCTCGCCGAACGCGGTGCGAAGGTCGCCATCGCCGCACGGCGCAAGGACAAGCTCGACGAGGTCGTCGCGCAGATCGCCGAGAACGGCGGAACGGCACGCGCCTATGCGCTCGACGTCACCGACAAGTCGGCGGTCCAGACCGTCGTCGCCGCGATCGTCGCCGACTTCGGCCGTCTCGACGTACTGATCAACAACGCCGGTCTGATGCCGATCCGTCCGATGGCCGAGGTCAACACCGACGAGTGGGACCAGATGATCGACGTCAATTTGAAGGGCACGCTCTACGGCATCGCCGCGGCTCTTCCCGGCTTCCTGGAGCAGGGCAGCGGCCACATCATCAACCTGAGTTCGGTCGCCGGCATCAAGGTCTTCGCCCCGGGCGGCACGGTCTATTCCGGCACCAAGTTCGCCGTCAGCGCGATCAGCGAAGGTCTTCGCCAGGAGGTGGGCGAGAAGGTCCGCGTCACGTCGATCGAGCCCGGAGCCGTCGAGAGCGACCTGAAGTTCACGACGTCGGGTACGGCTGCTGAGACGGTGCTGGACTTCTACAAGCAGGCCATCCCGGCGGCATCGGTGGCGCGTGCTATCGCGTTCGCTGTCGAACAACCTGATGACGTCGACGTCAACGCGATCGTCATCCGGCCGACCGCACAGCAGTTCTGATTTCGACGAGGAGGCGGGGCCGCGTTTGCTCCGCCTCATGGGGAACGTAGCGGCCCGCTCTTCCGTTACTCTGCCGAATAATGACTGTCGGTTTCACTTGAGGAGTCATTTATGCCCAAACTTGCCCTGTATGTACCACTGAAGGCCAAGCCCGGAAAAGAGCGTGATGTCGCCAATTTCCTGACCTCGGCATTGCCGCTCGTTCAAGCTGAGGCGGGCACTCTGACCTGGTATGCGATCGAGGAAGGTCCCGGTGCGTACGCGATCTTCGATACGTTCGACACAGAGGAGGATCGGCAAGCCCATCTCGACGGCAAGGTTGCCGCCGCACTGATGGACAAGGCAGAAGAACTTTTTTCTGAACCGCCGCAAATTCACAAGTTCACCCTGCTGGCCGCGAAATAGCCGAGCGGTCGGCACCCTAAGCTGCTGTCTGACTGCAGGGTAAGGTTCGTGTTTCTATCCGGAATGGGTGGCCCGGCCGTATCGGGAAATGAATAGATGAATATGGCAGGTCATCCGCAATAGTGGATGACCTTGTCTTCTGCACTTATCATATCTCTGAATTTAACGATAAGGCGCCGTTGATGGGTCGCGACGTGACGGCACCATTCGTTCGCGGGAGGGTGCCGAACGCGAGCGATGACTTGCCCGAGCCCGATATGCCGGTGAACACCACGAAGGCGTCGCGCGGTACATCGACGTCAATATTTTTGAGGTTATTCTGGCGCGCGCCGCGAACCTGCACGCAAGCGGGCAGCCCCGTATGCCCATGATCGGTGGCCGGCGTCGTCGCGTGAATATCCTTGCTCTTCAATTCAGTCTTCCTGCCCTATCCGCCCGTGCGGCCCGTGGTTCATCACAGTCGGGGAACAGATGAATGCTTTTCCGACTCAATACATCCAAAGGTCAGGCTGGCCCGATATTCGGCACCTTTGAAGTATTTTTCCAGCAGTGGACAAAGGTTACGATAAAACCATTTTCCCTGTTGGGTCGCGCGACGAGGCCACACACACTCCGCTGGTAAGCGCCTGGGCTGGGCGGCCCTGGTCCGTGCCGCTATCGGCATGTAACGACCGTACTTCGGCGCTTGTTACCGCATCGCGACGCGTTGCCCATTTGCCAGAGCGCGCTTCATCATGGCCGGGGTCGGGCCATGATGACGGCCGAGTTGTCGATCCGAGCGCCTCGCGCCGCTTCGGATCGGCGGGTCAGTAGTGAATGACCGTGCGGATCGACTTGCCTTCGTGCATCAGTTCGAAGGCCTCGTTGATCTCCTCCAAACCCATCGTGTGGGTTACGAATGGGGCCAGATCGATATCGCCTCTCATCGCATCCTCGACCATGCCGGGGAGCTGTGTCCGTCCCTTGACGCCACCGAAAGCGGACCCCTTCCATACGCGGCCCGTGACGAGCTGGAATGGGCGGGTGGAGATTTCCTCGCCCGCGCCGGCAACGCCAATCACGATCGACTGACCCCAGCCACGGTGCGCTGATTCAAGCGCGGCGCGCATGACGTGGACGTTGCCGATGCACTCGAAGGTATGATCGATGCCCCAGCCCGTCATCTCGATCAGCACTTGCTGGATAGGCTTGTCATGGTCCTTGGGGTTGATGCACTCGGTAGCACCGAACTGGCGTGCCAGCTCGAACTTGGATGGATTGGTGTCGATGGCGATGATGCGACCCGCCTTCGCCTGGCGCGCACCCTGAATCGCCGCGAGGCCGATGCCGCCGAGGCCGAACACGGCGACCGAGTCTCCCGGCTGGACCTTGGCGGTATTGTGGACTGCGCCGATGCCGGTCGTGACGCCGCAGCCGAGCAGGCAGACATGTTCGGGGTTTGCCTCGGGATTGATCTTGGCGAGCGAGACTTCGGCGACGACAGTATATTCACTGAAGGTTGAACAGCCCATGTAATGATAGAGGGGCTGACCATTGTAAGAAAAGCGCGTGGTCCCATCGGGCATCAAGCCCTTGCCTTGCGTTTCGCGGACAGCGACGCACAGGTTGGTCTTGCCCGACAGGCAGAAGTCGCACTTGCCGCATTCGGCGGTGTAGAGCGGAATCACGTGATCGCCCGGTCCGACGCTGGTGACGCCTTCTCCGACCTCGACAACGATGCCCGCGCCCTCGTGGCCCAGAACCACCGGGAAAACACCCTCCGGATCACTCCCCGCCAGCGTGTACGCGTCGGTGTGGCACACACCGGTGTGCGTCACCCGTATGAGGACTTCGCCTTTCCGGGGTGGGGCGACATCGATCTCGACGATTTCGAGTGGCTTGCCCGCCTCGAAGGCTACAGCGGCGCGAGATTTCATGTTGGGATACCCTCGTTGAGTTAAACCGATTGCTGGTGCGAGGCCGTCGCGTCAGCGCAAATTCGTGGGGGAGCGATCGCTCACTCCCCCCGGTATGCAGGTCAGACCGTAACGACGACCTTGCCGACCTGGTCGTTCGATTCGAGGAAGCGGTGAGCGTCCTGGATCGCGTCGAGCGGGAAAGTGCGCGCGATCCGCGGCTTGAGCGCGCCCGATTCCAGACCCGCCACGATGAACGCCTTGGCGCGATCGAGGGCGGCATCGTCCGAGACGATCTCGCTGTAGAGATACCCCTTGAGCGTGAGACTCTTGCCCAGCACGGAGAACAACGGGAACGGCGTCGGTTCGCCGCTGAGCGCGCCATATTCGAGCAGGATGCCGCCGCGTGCCATGCTCTCGGTCAGCGGCTCGAACGACGGGCCTCCGACCGGATCGAGCACCACGCGCGCACCCTGACCATCGGTTATCTCCATCACCCTCGCTACCAGATCCTCTTCCCCGGTCGCGACGACATGATGTGCACCGGCATCGATCAGGGCCTGGCGCTTGGCGCCGGTACGCGTCGTCGCGATTACCGTCGCGCCGACCATCCGCGCAATCTGGAAGGCAGCAAGGCCGACGCTGCTGGAGGCAGCAGTGACGATGACGAAATCGCCCTCGCCGAGTTTCGCCTGCTCCACCAGCGCACCCCAGGCGGTGACATACTGCATCCACACGGCCGCCGCTTCCTCGAACGTCAGCGCCACCGGATGCTTGACGACGAGGCGGGCGGGCACGTTGGCGACCTCGCCATAAGTGCCCCAGCGCGCGATATCGAGCGGGGGGATGACGCTGACGGCTTCGCCTTCCGCAAACCCGGTCACGTCCGCGCCGACCGTAACGACAGTGCCGGCAGCCTCATAGCCAAGGCGGCTCGGGAACTCGGCTTCCTGAAGGTAGGCATGGTTGCGGAACATCACCTCGGCGCGGTTTATGCCTATCGCCTTCACCGCGATCTGCACTTCGTCGGCCGCGGGCGCGGGGACTGCCACATCTTCAATCCTGAGGACGCTGGCGTCGCCATATTCGTGGATGCGGACGATGCGGCTCATTGTAAAATCCTTGATTATTGAATGATCGTTCTGTAAGGAGACGGACCACCCGTTTCAAGATATTATTTATCGATCGTTCCATATCGTGCACGAAAGATGACAGAGACGAAAGCCCGTCGCCGCGCAGGTCGCCCTCGTGTGTTCGACACTGACGCTGCGCTCGACAAGGCGGTGCGGCTGTTCTGGCAGCGCGGCTACGAGGCGACATCGATGGCCGATCTGGTGGCGGAGACTGGCGTCGCCGCTGCCAGTCTCTATGCAGCGTTTGACAACAAGGCGGGGCTGTTTGCGGCGGTGATCGAGCGCTACGCCGCGACGTTCAGCGTCCACCTCTATTCACCCATCAACGATCCGGCGTTGTCCACCTACGAGGCCGTCAAAGGCCTGCTGGAACGAGCGGCGTCATCATTCTCGGAACCTGGAACGCCGGCCGGCTGCTTCATGTATTCGGCAGCGGCAGCCGTTTCGCCGGCGTCCGCCGCCATCGAATGCCTGCTGCGCGACAAGCGTATCGCGGCGGAGGCTCTCCTGATCGAGCGTCTGCAACGCGGCGCCGCGCAGGGCGAGCTTGCGGCCAACACCGATCCGGCCGTGCTAGGCAAATTCATCAATACGGTCATGGAAGGCATGTCCGTTCAGGCGCGCGACGGCGCTACGATCAACGAACTGCTCTCCATCGCCAAAATGGCACTCGATCGATGGCCGGCCGCGATATGATCGTTACATGGTGGTCATCTGCCAATCCGCCTCCCGCGACCGAACAGTCGAACTCATCTCATTGGACGAAAGCACATGAAACACGTGACATTGCTCGGCGGGGAAGTGGTTCCTTCAATGGGTCAAGGCACCTGGAAGATGGGTGAACGTGCTGAGCGGCGATCCGATGAGATCGCCGAGCTACGCGCCGGTGTCGAGCTAGAGCCGCCTCGACGATCCGCTCGAACGTCGCCAAGGCGTCTTCGGCGAGGTCTCGCAGGATCACAGATCGGTCTGCTTCTACCCTCTCGGAAGGATTCGTCGCCACTGGTTCGCCCCCTCAATGCATTCTTAGAAGCAAGTTGAGCTCAGACGGTGGTTGATCGCAAGAACTTACGTGTCGCGCGCGCCTTGATGTGTGCCCACAGGCCAATCCGATTTTAAGGTCGCCACCTTGGTGACGGACACGAGGCCTTGAGGCCGGAACGCGACGGCCCGTGCTCCTGATCTTGGCAGCCGGCGCTACGCGTCGATTAGGAGATACATATACCACGATACCCCACCTGCGGGAGCGTCAGCACGGCGTTATTTTACCGCAAATTTCGCTCCCATCTTACGCGACAAGGGTCACGCCGGAGCGATCGGCAAGCGCCTTGAAGCGCATGGCGAGCCCCGGATCACCATCGATGCCAGACGTGCTGACCACGCTTAGCGCACCAGGCGGCACGCGATCGCCGAACAACATCATCGCCTGCGACGAGGGATAGGGGCGAGACTCCCAGACCATCCCATGCGTGGCGGCGTCTTTGCGATGCAGTGCCGCAGACCAGCGCCGCGTGTCCGGAAATTCGCGCGCGGGCGTGTCGATCAGCTGGGTACGGGCGACGCCCAGCTTCATCAGATCGGGCGCGAGAAAGGAGCGAAGCACCAGCGGGCTGGCGACCCGGAGTACCGAGCAGCGAACATCGGCAAGCCTGCTCAGCGCAAAGGTCTTGAAGGTCTGCGTGGAATCGAGATCGTGGAAGATCGTATCGTACACCGCAGCCTCAAACCCGTCTGCGGCATAGGCCGTCGGCACCCGCTTGCGCACCGGGCCGATCGGCGCGAAGCGCGAAGCGCCGAAACCCGGATTGAACGCGTCTCCGGCAAGCTTCTCGGCGTGAATGCGCCAAAGCACCGTCCCCACCGGTAGGTCGGTAACGTGGGTCGGGAAGGCGGTCGGCGGTTTCGCAACGATGCCTGTCGGAGCGAGGGCCGTCACCCGCTGATCTCATCACCTTCGTGGGCTGCCGCCTCGAGAACGGCTGCTGGTTCGTCGAACCGCTCAATGGGTGCGGGACCACCAAGCCATGAGTTGGACGATACGAACCAGAAAGCAACTTGCCATGGCGTGCGGTTCGCGGGGAGGGCCGCGAGAACCTGCCGGATTAGCGGAAGGGGTTTGCCGTCGGCATCGAACTGGAACGCGGGAAAGCGATCCTGCCCCTGATAGGGGACGGCGAAGACACGGGCCTGCGCCTTCCAGCGCGCGGCCGTCTGGTGGCGGTTCTTGGCTTCGTGCCCGGCGCGCGCGGCAACCTCGACCGAGGTAAGCGTCTCGACCTCCTGAAGGAAGCGCTGCCGGATCGCGGTGTTATCGGCCGCGACCGCAGTGTGAAATTCCGCCATCGGGTCATGCGTGTCGGCCAACACATCGAGGAGCTGCTCGATCTTGCGCTCGAGGTGTCGGGTGCGAATGTCGGGCAGCAGCTTGTCGACGATGGCGTAGAGCGCCTGCCGATCCGGATCAGTTGCAATACCGGCTTCAGCTAGCTGCTCCAGCGCGTGATCGACGGCGGTGCGATATTGTGCGGAGAAGCCCTCAACCGTGGGCGCTATATATAAGGTTTCGTCGACCGTAGGCGCCGGCTCGGATCCACGCTGTTTGGCTGGCTTGTTGCGTGCGGTCTCGACCAAGCTGGCGAACACCAGATTGGCAAAGGCACCCGGATCAACGGCGTTGGCGAGGGTCGCCATGAGCAGCTCCTACGGTTAGTCTAGCTAACATATAAGCGATCTAACCGGCTTCGTCACCCTCATTGTATTTTCCGGTAACCCCTCTTCCTGGAAAAAGAGAGTGGCCGGGCAGGGCGCGTGTTGGTTCTCCTGAAACGGGACGCTGGATATCGCACTGCTTCGGATGAGCCGGTCAGCCGCCTAATTGCGGGTACGGCCCGCCTATGACTGGCCATCACTGGAATGGCTGCTCGCTAGCACGCCGAAATGGGTCCAGGCGATGTTGATCCAGAACTGCAAGGACTGGTTGGCGCCGCTGCGCGCTCGTGGCCAATGCACCATCGGCAAATGGGACTGGACGTTGCCGACATTCTGGCGCAGTTTCATGCGTGGCTCGCCGAGCCGAAGCACGCCAGCGCGAGCGGGTGTCGCTGATCGGGTGAGTGCCGGTAGAGCGGCCTAAGTGCTTCCGCCGCAGAGCAGATTTGCTAGTCCGATAATATATCTTATGTAAAATGAGGTTTTCTCTGAGCGCGCCAATGAGTGAACAGATCGCGACGCCGTTCCCATCAGATTGCACGCTACATGCTTGTGCGGTAGCACCAATTTGAGCGAACAGCGCACTGCTGGCGTGGTCCTGGGCTAAGCCGCATGAACAATCGAGAGACGGAACTCACGTCAATTGCACTGGCGCGTCAAGCGCTGAATGTTTTGGACGATAACGGAAACGGATCAAGCCTGTTTGCCTGCAAGCTGGCGGAAGCGCTGGACCATGCCGAAGCCGATCGTGTCGGCGATCAAGTGCTAACACAGGACGTGAGCGCCGGTGCCAGCGGCTCAGCTCTTTTTAGGGTTGATGCTCATTCTCGTGAGTTGGTCGCTTCGGACGGGTCCCGTCTCGTGATCAACCCTGAAGCTATCGTGCAGGTTCGGGGGGTCGAGGCCACGACCACTGTGTCGCTGGTTGACGGCTCCGAGGTACGGATCAGCGGTGATCTTGCGCAAGTGGCGCCGGCTTTGGGCTTGCCATCTGTCGCCCTATCCCAATCCGTTGATTACGTCTCCGCGAGTACCGCACGTCACCAGTTGCGCAACCTCCTTGCGATCGTCTCCGCGATAACAAATCAAGTTCTCGACGAGGATCGACCCTTGATCGACAAGGCTCGGGATCTCGCCGCGCGGACTGCGATGCTGAGCAGCATCGGCGATCTTCTCCTGCAGCCGCAATCGCATTCTACGGATCTGCAGGTCCTTGTGTCTCGCCTCATGAACGTTGTCGGTGACAAGCGCTGCAAGGTAACTGGTCCATCAGTGCTGGTCGGTCCTGGCGCCGCGGTGACGCTTGGCCTGGCGCTTCACGAGCTGCACGTTCACTCATTCAGGACCGGGGCCTTGAGCAGCAGGAATGGCTACGTCGAGATCAGCTGGAGCGCCAACGATGTCGAGGCGTCTTACTTATGGCTGCAATGGGCCGATCGCGACGGACCGCAGATGAGGGCACCACTTTCAGCTTGGAGCGACCGCTTGCTAAGCGTGGCAACGCCGCGTCGTCTCGGTGGGCAATGCGGGATACAGGAGCTACCGTCCGGCCTCGTCTGGTCCCTCCATGCGCCACTAGAGCGCCTCGCCACCTGAAAGTCTGATTTGTTAGTGGCGTTCCTTCGATGCCTGGCTCGTCTGCTCCAGGAGCGCCTCAACTGCCGCGCTGCTGATCCGCTCCGCTGTCTTGAGCGCTGCGGCAGGCTTGAGGCTCACATTGACTGCGTCCGGACCGCTCACGTCGACGACGCCGTTGTTCGCGGTTGCTGCCGAGGCCTCATCATGGACCTCTTTCATCTCAATTCTCCTTTCCGCAACGATCAACGCTGGCAGGAGCACTCAGGTCCAAGAGCGGCCACGATCGGTCACGTTTGCCTGATTGCGGGGTCTACTCGTTCCCCGTCATCAAGGTTGACGTAAGGGATAGCTCTGGCCGAAGGCGATCTGGAGTAACCACCACAGTGGTCCCCGGACCCGCTGCATCCAGCACGCGGGCGCTAAAGTCGGGATCGACCCCGATCACGTCCGGCCCGAGATCGGGTACGACGGCCCTCCCCGAGCCTGGCAGGTCGAGGCGCAGCCAACGGCCGTCGACCTGCCGCTGGTAAGCGACCGGGCCCGTGACGTTGCCCGTCAACGTCACGGGCGCCGCCCCAATCTCCTTTCCGTCGCGAATGACCCGCACCTCACGATCAGTCGTGCTCACTACGACCGAAAGGGCAGCGGCACCTCTCTTCTCCGCCTTCCAGAGGGTAGGCTCGATCCGATCAGGCAGGAGCGGCGCCGCTTCCGTAGCCGCCATCACCGGCATCGTATCAAGCCGCGTGACGACCACCATCATGCCCAGTCGGCTTTCGGCGAAGAGCAAGCGCGCGAACGCCTCCGGCAGGCGGATGCAGCCGTGGGAGGCCGGATAGCCAGGAAGAGCGCCGCCGTGCAGCGCGATGCCGTCCCAGGTCAGGCGTTGCATGAACGGCATGGGCGCGTTGTTGTACAAGTTGGAGCGGTGGTCCGCTTCCTTCTGCAGGATTGTATAGACGCCCGGCGGTGTCTCGTGCCCGGGCCGACCGGACGACACCGTGGTGATGCCGATCGGTATGCCGTTGCGGTACACCGTCGCTCGCTGCGTCCTGAGGTTCACGACCATGATCATGGGACCGCTGGGTGCAACCTGCGGGGCCCAGAGATACTGGCCCGGTCGAAGCCGCGCCGCAGCTTGCGCCACGGTGCCGGCGGTCAGCGCAGGCGCTTCCGGCACGGACGCGAGCATAAGAAGGAAGGCAATAGACAACATGGAATGGACCATCGACCGAAGCCGGGTCGTGGCCTATCCGTATCTTCCCTCAGTCTACCGCGAAATCACCCCGTGCCGCGTGGGCGATCGCTCAGCGTGAGAGCGCGCCGAGCAGTTCGTGTCGGCGGAGCGGCTTTTCGAGAACAGCATTGAAACCGCTCGCGAGCGCCGCATCCTTCAGCCCGGCGCTGGGGTGTCCGGTGACCAGAACGGCTCGTCCGCACCAGCCACGTCGCTGCAGCGCCCGGAGAACGCCGATCCCATCCCCATCAGGCAGCTGGTAGTCCGCCACCAGCAGGCCTACGGAGGCGAGGTCGTCGCCCGCAACGCTCGCCTGCGCCGTGCCGTAGGCGCGCACGTCATACCCGCGCCAGTGCAGCAGCAGCTGTAACGATCGGCGGACGGCCTGGTCGTCCTCAACGATGACGGCGAGCGCTCGGGGGTTCTGTTCCATCGAGCCACCCTGCCCTCGTTATGGCGACAACGCTCTACGTAGATGTACGAGCTTCCCCTCCGAGGCCGGCCGCGAAGGCAAGCCGAAGCGCCTCGGACAAGCTGTGAACACCGAGCTTGGTCATGAGATTGGCCCGGTGCACCTCGACCGTCCTGGGCGAAATGCCGAGATCGAAGGCGATAGTTTTATTCGGCAGACCATCGGCAAGCCCGCGCAGAACGTCCTGCTCGCGGGGCGTCAGCGCGGCGATGCGCGTGGCAGCCTCCTGCGCCGAGGCAGCGGCCGCATCATGCCGGTCGAAGATCGCGAAACCGGCGGCGAGTGCGCGCAGCAGCGACGCCTTGTCGAACGGCTTTTCCAGAAAGTCGACAGCGCCCGCCTTCATCGCCTGAACGGCGATAGGCACGTCGCCATGTCCGGTCAGGATCACCACCGGCCAGCCGACGCCGCGCTGCGCCATCTGCTGCTGGACCTCAAGCCCGTCGATCTCGGGCATGCGGACGTCGAGCAGCACGCACCCAGGCTCCGCCGCTTTGACCTCCTTGAGGAAGGCTACGCCCGAGGCATGGCTCTGCACGTCGAAGCCCGAGGTGCGGAGCAGAAAGCCGACCGAGCGGCGGACGGCATCCTCATCATCGACAACATGGACGAGCCGGCGCTCGCTCATACCTCGTCCCCTTCCGACGCAGCCGGTAGCGTAAAGTAGAAGGCCGCGCCCTTGTCCGTGCCGGGCTCCGCCCAGATGCGTCCGCCATGCGCCTCCACGATGGTCCGGCAGATGGACAGGCCCAGGCCCATGCCGTCCTGCTTGCTCGACGTGAAGGCCTGAAAGAGCCGTGGTGCGATTGCTGGATCCAACCCCGGGCCTGTGTCCGTGATCCCGATACGCACATGAGCGCCGTCGCGGATCGTGGACGTCGTGATGTCGCTGACCTCGCCGTTGCCCAGCGCCTCCACCGCATTGCGGAGCAGATTGACGAGCACCTGCTGGATCTGGACGCGGTCTGCGAGCACATGACTGGCCGCCGGGTCGAGCGACACGAAACTGCGCACGCCGCGCTCGCGCGCGCCGGTAAGCCCGAGCCGGATCGCATCCTCAATGAGGGACGGTACAGGCTCGATGCGACGCTCGGTCTCGCCGCGGGCTACGAACTCGCGCAGCCGCCGCACGATGCGGCCGGCGCGGAGCGCCTCGTTGGCGGACTCGCCGACCGCCTCGGCCAGAAGCTCTCTGGGCGCATCCTCCGCGTCCAGCAGGTCACGCGCCGCCTCCAGGTAATTGGCGATCGCGGTCAGCGGCTGGTTCAGCTCGTGCGCGAGTGTCGAGGCCATGGTCCCCATCGCGCTCAACCGTGAAACATGGATCAGCTCGCCCTGCAACTCCTTCAACCGCAACTCGGCGCGTTGCTGGTCCGACAGGTCGCGGATGAAGCCGGTGAAGATCCTGCCGTTGGCGCCGTGAGCCTCCCCGACCGACAGCTCCATCGGGAACTCGGTGCCGTCCTTGCGCTGCCCGACGACGATGCGGCCGATGCCGATGATCCGTCGCTCGCCGGTCTCGAGATAATGACCGATGTAGCGATCGTGCCGCGCCCGGTGGTCGCCGGGCATCAGCAGGCTGACGTTGCGGCCGAGGACCTCTGTTTCCCCGTAGCCGAACAGGCGCTCGGCCGCGGCGCTGAACGACTGGATCAGCCCCCGCTCGTCGATCACGACCATGGCGTCCGGCACAGTCGCGAGCACCGAGCGCATATGCGCCTCGCTCTCGGCCAGCATGTGCTCGGCCGCGCGCCGCCCCGTGACGTCGGCGATCATCAGTCCGTAGCCGCGGAGCTTCTGGCCGTCGAACACGGGCGCGACCGTGATATCGGCGAGGAACTCCGAACCGTCCGCACGCTTGCACCAGTCTTCCAGCCGAACAGTGATGCTTGCGCCGGCTTGTGGCCATCGACCGCTCGCCGCTGGCCAGAAGGCGTCGATACTGCGCCCGACCGCTTCGCTCCTCGGCGTGCCGAGCAGCCGCTCCGCTCCCTCGCCCCAATAGGTCAGCGTTCCGTCGGGCGCCGCCAGCAACAGGGCGCGGTCGGTCACGCTCGCAACGAACAGCGCCAGGTCCTCCGCGGTCGCGGCGGGGGTGGTCTCGGCGTTGATCACTGCGTGTTCTCGATCTCGGATTCCAGCCAGCGGATGCGGCCCACGATGGCGACGAAGAAGGCGGTTGACCAGCCCAGCAGGATGATGCCGTTCGCACTTTCGATGGCGCCGAGCACCCGCCATCCCGGCGCAAGGACCACATCGCCATAGCCGACCGTCGTGTAGGACGCGGTCGAGAAGTAGAGGGCCGCTTCAAGAGAGGGCAACGCTCCGACGAACAGATAGAAGCCGGCATAGAGCCAAATCTCTATGCCATGCAGGACAAAGAGGCCGGTCGCCGCGCCCACGATAGCCAGGCCTTCCCATATCAGCCTCGCATCGGCCGGCCGCCGGCGCCGATGCAGGCGCAGCAGCAGCATCAGCGCGGCGATACCCATCAGGTGAACCGCGCACGTGATGGCGACCAGCATGGTGGCCGCGGCAAGTTCAACGAGGAGCTGCATCGGTGACGGTTGTCACGGGCGACAGCGAGATACTGCCGCCCGCGACGTTCTCGTCCTTCCCTGATCCTTTAGCGGTGGTGGACGAGCAGCAGGGGTACCCGGCACCGCTTCAGCATGCCCTGCGTCGCGCCACCGAAGATCGTCTCCATCGTGCGAGCGTGGCCATAAGCGCCCATGACGACCAGGTCATAGTGACCCATTTCGGCTTCGCACCGGAGCGCGACGTCCACCCGGTCGATGCCGATCGGCTCCCTCTTGATCACGGGTTCGATCCCATGCCGCGAGAGGTAGCGGGCCGCATCCTCGATCGGCGTGTCCATCGACTTGTCGTCGGCATAGTAGAGCGTGACGCAGCGGGCGAGCGACAGGAGCGGCATGGCCGCAGTCAGCGCCGCCTCCGCGTCCGGCGAGCCGTCCCAAGCGACGATCGCGCGACCCCGCACATCGAGCTTGCGAGAAGCCGGAGGTACGGCGAGCACGGGTTTGCCGGTGTGCACCAGCAGATCGCCGATCACGTCCCGCATGCGCGGGAGAAGCTTGCCGTCCTCGTCCGTGCTGAGCACGATCAGGTCCGTCATTCGCGCCCGAGCTTCGATCGTCTGCGACAGAAAGCCGGTCGTCTCTGTCCAGTCGAACGGGACGTCCTCGCGCTCGAGCCGCGCCCGCATCCGGACACCGTGAAGGGTCTCGCTCTCCTGCTCCTCGGCGAGCAGAAGGCCGCCGACGCCCATCGCCACATAGTCGCCCATCACCTCGGGGATGATCGTCAGGTCGAGACAGGTGAGATGCCCGCCCACCGCGCGCGCAACGTCGAGAGCCGACTGGTACCGGGCCTCCTGTCCTTCATCGCCGTGGATCAGCAGCAGGATGTTCTTCATGGGTTCCCTCCTCGTAACCGTCCGGTTAGCCGCGTGTTGCCGACTGTCGCGTAGCCGTTGATGTCCTGACCTGTGGTGGTCTCCTTCTGGAGTCCAGAAGGAGGTCAGGAGATGGGGCGGATGGAGGTCATTGCCCGGA
>JAESGE010000115.1_pt1 | contig 69028 bp, 45 predicted proteins | sample 9269601 | NCBI WGS metagenome assembly JAESGE01 (sample SAMN14515569, study PRJNA621662) | algae metagenome | isolation source: Tolypothrix brevis GSE-NOS-MK-07-07A and co-occurring heterotrophs from wet... | place: USA: Grand Staircase Escalante National Monument, Utah | collected 2006-04-16
TTGGACGTGACTAGGCTCATCGCTGAGTCTTTTCCGTGAGAGTAGCGGGTATGAATCCGCTAGGGAAGTCGGCTTCCCTTTCTAAACAACCTTTTCGGGTCGCACCCCTGTTCCCAGCTTCACCCTGTAAGAATTGAGCTTACTCAGTGTGGGCAGGTAAGGAGTCACGCTTGAATCTAGCGGGTAGGGCTTTCACCTACATCAATCTGAGAGTTCAACCTCAGTAGTCGTCTACATTGGTTGGTTAGTATATGTACGGACTGGCTACCGTGATTCTACTAACAACGAATCGCACTACCTTTGTAGTTGTGCCATTCAGAACGCAGTTTACTCCGAATGTTTTGCACGGATTTTTTACTGGGTTTGATTAGCAGTTTTAATCCGGTTTTACTGGTAGAGACTTGGTATTGTCTAATATTGAATCCGAGAAAGTCAAATCCTTCATTTAGATGGATTATTTTTGTCTTTTCATCTGATAGGGTAAGCCCAGGGGGCTTACCCTATCAGAGAGGATTTTGACTGCATTTTCTGCATCTTCTTTGGACTCACAGAAGACAACAAAGTAGAGTAGGCGACCAGCGAGTTACTAAAAGCACTTTTCTGTTCGCCCCTCCCCGAACCGGACTTGCGCCTTTCGGAGCATCACGGCTCTCCAGTGTTTACATGTCGGTAGTATTTCTTTGTTTTACGCATCCTGCATGGATGGACATGTGGCATTGACGACACACTACTAAAGTTTTGCGTTGTCGTGTTGCCATAATTTCGACCCAGTAGGGTGGTGGGGTTCTTCCTTTCTTGTGTAAATCCTTAAGCGCTGAACCAAGGCATACTCAAAACTGACTTGGGGTTGCCATAAACCCAAAATACTAATGCGACCACCACGGCTACCAACTTGTGCCATTTGTTTTTGGCTACCGATGCGACTGTAAGTGTAACTAACGGGACTCCAACGACAACACCCAGACTCATCAAGATATTTAAGCTCAACATAACCCTCTACTGCCGCTTGTTTTAGGGTATCTAGGTCTGCTTGCTTAAGTAGTCGTTTTTCTGGGTCTTGTTTTCTCTTATGAGTATGGCGGGTGCGCTTCCATTTCCACTTTTTTTTGAGCAAACGTCGCAGACGAGACGGACTCAGTTGCACATTTCGGTCTTGAGCCAATTTTTCTGATAACTGCAAACTGTTATAAGTACGGGGTTCTAACTCTAAGCAATCCTCTAAATATGCTAAGTCTGCCTCAAGCCATTTGGACTTTGCTCCACGCCCAGAAGTTTCCCACAATCCTCCCAAACCCTTATTTTCCCAACGCCTCAGTGTTGCTCGTACCGTATGTTCGTGACACTCAAAAATTTTAGCGATGGCTGGTACATTCCATCCTTGGGCATTTAATCGAATTATGTGGGCGCGATCTCTTGTTCGTTGAGGAACTGTTGTCGCTGACCGCAACTCCAAAAGCGTCAAATCTTCTAAATCTGTTAATCTAACTCGCAATGGAGCAGACATCTCGTAGTACCTGTTTTTTAGACCTTCTCTATCTTATATTTAATTGTAACCACCTACTTAGTCCACTGAAACCGATTAGCCAATCATCGGCGTAGCGAATATAACGTAGCCTACGATAGTTTGGGTCTTGTGGGTCTAAAGAGGGAACTTGCTGCATTAATCTACGAGCAGTGCGTGCCTCATCTATTTGACCAATCTTTTTCAAACGTTTCGCTTGCTGTTGTAATCTTTGCCATTCTGGATTGACTTTTCGTCTCTTGCCACGATTATATTTTGGAATTAGTTCTTTCTCGACAAATTTATCCAACTTGTCTAAATAAATATTTGCAAGAATTGGGCTTAAAACTGCTCCTTGTGGACTTCCGCTAAGGGTCGCATTATATCGCCATTCTAATAAATATCCGGTTTTGAGCAAGTTTTCAATTAACCTTAAAAAGCGATTGTCATGAATTTTCTCTCTCAATATACTGAGGAGAATTGAATGGTCTAATGAATCAAAACATTGCGCGATATCGCCTTCTATAAACCACTTTGTTCCTATCCACTTATGGTATATTTCACTGAGGGCAGTGTGACACCCACGTTGAGGACGGAAGCCATGAGAACTTGTGCTAAATTGTGGCTCGTAGTATGCCTCTAATATTAGGCGAACAACTTCTTGCAACAATTTATCTGACCAACGAGGAATACCAAGGGGTCGTTTTTTTGAAGAGTTTTTCTTCTCAATGTAAACACGACGTACAGGCATCCATCGATATTTTTCATCACGTAAATCGTGAATAATTTTATCGATTTTCGTTCTTGACATTCCGTCTACGGTTTCGTCCGTTGCACCTGGTGTCATTGCACCTGCATTGCGATAGATTTTGCCGTAAGCGAGTAGAAATAAATCGGGGTTAAATAATTGTCGATAAACATCTTCCAGTGGCAATCCCCTTTTACCACGTTCATGTATAATTCCCAACACAGTTTCGGCATTTCGCATCTCGCGTACCTCACAAGTCGAGTTTTGCAACACCTGTCACCCTTCCCCTTTTAGACGGCTTTCCCGTCCTCTGAGTATTATGGTGACTCCGTTACCCTGTACCTCTCGATACGGCGGGTAATCCCACTTTCCCTAAATGCTAGATGTATCGAGCGTGACTTAAGTGCCTTTTCCGTTTCCTTGAGTAAGGTCGTTCCTTACCGTTCACTGTAAGGAAAGTTCAGATGGTGACGACATAACCATCCTATTACAGTGACCCCGCCATGAGACGCTGTGAGTCGGGGGATGTACGCTTCCATCACTGGAAACTGAGGTTTGGGCAGTTTGGCTCTCACCATATCACACGGGTCTTGCAGAACAAAATTATAAGCGTCTTCTAACTTTTTCCGCTTTATCAACATGCTACTGTCCCCTCTGGCTTTTCGCCATTAGGTAAGTTGTTGACCCAGAGGTCTTATTTTCCTAACCTCTCCTCTCTGTGAGAGGAGTCTAGCACCTGGTTAAATGGCGCACGTCATCCGCATATCTTACCAGTCCTCTTGATGAGCGAAGTTCACCCTCTTTATTATACTTAATTCCAAGGGCTGATTCCATGCCGTGCAAAGCTATATTAGCTAATATTGGACTGACAATAGAACCTTGAGGAGTACCTGCATTTGTTGGATGCCATATTTCCTCTTCCATATATCCTGCTTTGAGCCATTGCTTGATTAATTCAAGTGCCGGAAAATCCGTTAAAAGCTCTAACAGAAAGTCATGGGAAATATTGTCAAAACACCCCTGAATATCCGCATCTACAATCCATTTCTTCCGTTTATTCGGTCGAGCCAAATTGTAGATACTGGAGATAGCATCCTGGGTGCTACGTCCTGGGCGAAACCCGTAACTTGACCTTTCAAAAGCAGATTCCCATTCGGGTTCTAAGGCATTTTTAACCATTGCCTGTATGGCACGGTCATGTATTACTTGAATTCCCAGAGGACGTTTCTTACCATTAGCTTTTGGGATGTATACTCTTCGCGCAGGTAATGATTTCCAAGGAGTGAAACTAGCGATTTTATCGACTAATTTTCCTCTGGTTTTAGCAGTTTTTACTACTACTTTATCGATACCCGGCGTATATTTCCCTCGATTATGTTGCGTTACCTTTCTAACACTTATTAAGCAGTTAGAATAGCTACGCAGCATCAGCTTCTGGAGCGAACGAACCTTTTTAAGGTTGCTCTCAGCTTTGGCTCTGAAGATTCGTTGTCTTAAATTCCGAACAATCCGATTAGCTTTGCGCCAATTAACGCTGTTCCAGTCAGTTTGTCCTTTGGTTCCGTTTACAGTTTCCTGCATCCAACATACACCTCGGTTTAGAATTATTACAACGGTCTTTGAGAGACCCACCTGCTTCCCGTCAGCACCCTTTCGGGTTAGGTATAAACCTTATCCACCGGGTTATGGATTTCCCTTGCCTTTCGGACTGGTGGCATTAGCTTTTGGAAGCATCCTCTACCCTCTGAAGAATTAGGCTTCCCTTGCGGGTCACTTACTGGAAATTTTTGGTTCCCAGACTCCATAGGGGTTATCACGTTACGCACGGATGAGATTTAATTGGATGGAGTGCCCTCTCTACGCCGGAGTATTTGGTGTCCCAGTTCAGCCAATTTAGGAAGTTGAACCTTGCCTGAATGATATTGGGGCATTCAGTACATTTATTCATCATCACTGTATCAGCCTTTTCAGTGACCATTTCTAACGACGCCTCATCAAGGGTTCATTTATATTCACCCATCCAATCTTTCCTTTGCCCGGTTACATTTTTAGGCTAAATGCTTCCTTGGGCTTTACTTCCCGCTTCACACATTGTCGTTACCAACAATGCATGGGGAAATTAGGAACAGCTTTGGACACTAAGTTGAAGGAGACGGCTCCTTACTCATCTGTTGGAAGCTTTATATGTAGGGGCTTCCAGCCATTCGTGCGTCTTCGTGTCGCACCCAAAACAGGAAAATTGTACGCTAAGGCTGAAACACTTATCACCTAAGCATTTCAGCGATACTTATTTTCTTTAACCCGCAAAGGACGCAACTGGTCAAAACTGGTCGCCTGTTTCAAATTCCAGACATAATCGCCAGTAAGATTGATATGCTCCCATCCCAATGGTGACAAATGTTGCAAATATTCTTCAGGAATATCCATTCCTTCTTGTTTCAAATAGTCCACGGCTTTTTCTAAGTACACTGTATTCCACAGAACAATAGCCGCAATCACCAAATTCAACCCACTGGCCCGATAAAACTGGTCTTCATAAGAGCGATCGCGAATCTCACCCAGCCGATTAAAAAACACCGCCCTTTTCAGGGTATGTTTCGCCTCACCCTTGTTTAGACCAGCCGTCGCCCGTCGCCGTAGTTCTGGACTCTGCAACCATTCCAGGGTAAATAAAGTCCGCTCAATCCTCCCCAGCTCCCGCAAAGCCAAAGCTAAACGATTCTGCCGAGGATAAGAAGCTAATTTCCTCAACATCAAAGAAGCTGTCACCGTCCCCGTCCGAATTGAACTAGCAAGGCGTAGAATCTCATCCCAAGATTCCTGAATCAATTTCACATTAATCTTGTCACCTAGCAGGGGTGCTAATACCGAATCAGGAGAACTAGGTTCAAAAGTATACAATTTTTTATCAGGTAAATCTCGCATTCGGGGAGCAAATCTAAATCCCAGCAAATGGCACATCGCAAACACATGCTCGGTATAACCGCTTGTATCTGTATAATGCTCCTGAATCTGTAAATCACTCTCGTGATACAACAAACCATCCAAAACGTGAGTTGCATCCCTAATTGTGGCGTTAATTACCTTAACGTGAAATGGGGCATACTGGTCGGAAATATGCGTGTAAAAAATCACGGAAGAAACAAGCGCTAATTGTTCAGACAATTCGAGTGAGCGTTGTTCAATATAGTTAGTAAAATCCGTCGTCACTGCTACAGGTATTGTGTTAGAAGAACGCATTGACTGCCATGAGCTATCCGGTAACAGATAATCCTCAAAATCTTGGAACTGCTTCGAGCCTGCTACCCAAATATCCCCAGAACGCAAACCACTGCGTAACTCAGCTAAAGCACACATCTCATAGTAGTGACGGTCAATAGTATCGCCCTTAATTACGTGTTTTAACCAGCGAGGTTTAACGAAACTAGTATCCGCAGATTCCGGCACTTTTCGACCTCCTGATATATTTAATTCTTTAATGACCTCCAAAGCTTTTATCACTGGTAAACTGGCAGATGTAGCTTTAAATTCAAAGGTTTCCAACAATTTAGGCGTATACCGTCGTAACTGTGAATAACGGTTATCAAGCAGTTCAAGATAATCAAAATCTGCGGGTCTGGCTAGTTTTTCAGCTTCAGCAACAGTACTGACAAATTTCTCCCAATCCAACACAGATTCAATCGCTTGATAGGCATCATTGGACTCATCTCTAGCTGCAATTAACGCCTTACCCACTTGAGCATACAATCGGACTTTTTCATTAATCGCTTTGCCATCGCGTTGAAACTTATCGCCGTGCTGATGCTCACTCTTGTTAAACAATTTACCCATCATTTTATCGTGCATTCCAATGGCATAATCGACCAATGAAGCACTCCATTCAATGAGAAAAGCAACTAAAATAGCATAGCGTCTCAATTCATCTAACCTAGATAGGTGAGCAGGTGTAGACTTCGCGCCAGTTCTAGTAAATTGCAGCAGACGATTTTGGTGTACTCGTTTCAAGCATCCAGAGTCGAGATTGAGATGGCGAATAAACTCCAGTCGTTCCACCACTTTTAAAAAGTTTCTTGGATTAGCCTGACCTGGTGGTTGACGTAGCCAAATTAAATCAGTCAGTTTTTTATCAGGCTCTACAATTAATAACTTATCCAGCGCCGTCTTTTGTAATGTTTAGGACTTACGCACTGTACAAACGAATCATCTTGTGTATCAACGTAAATACGTCGTTTCAGGCTTTTATAAACCACATGAATGTTGGTTGCGATCGCTAGATGGGGAACATAAAAATCAATATCGAAGCGCAGAAAACCATACATCCTATTTTGTATAATTTACTCATTGACAGAAGTTTTAATATGTGTAGTCCATCCCACCTGCTGTTTAAGGTGTTCTAAAATGAAGTCACGAGCACTCTTGTTGAGATAAATTTCTTTGGATTTCATACCAGTTTTCAATTAACTCTTCGGCTCGCATTAACTCTAAGTGCAAGAATGCACGTATGGCACTAAAAAAGTGAGTGTGAATAGCCTCAGATGTTCTCACCATAAATCGTTCAATTCCACAAACTTGTTTAATGGCTCTGTGATAGCACTCAATCCCCCAATGGATTGAATGTAATGCCTTAAATTCCATTTGATTAATCGCAATTAGTGCATCTTCATCAGGCAAGAAAAGGATGTAGTATCGTGTACCTTGGTTTTTAAAGGTTTTCCGAAATAATTTCACTTTTCCAAAACTCTTTAGATGTAATATTAAGCCAGATTCGGGTATTTCCAGATTTTGGACTTGGGTATAATCTCGACCATTGATTGACACTTTTCTATTTTTCGCTATGCCTGTAAAAAAGCCTAATTCCTTGTCTTTAAAGAACTTTAGGTTTTGGCGACTAGAATACCAAGCATCTGTAGTCACTATCTTTGGTTTCAATCCCCAACCCAAAACTTCGGCAATCATTTCTCGCAAATAATCGTTTTTTGTCTTCCCCTCCTGTTTGTTATAGAGCCGATAATTGACAGGTACAGATTTACCTGACAAGTCTGTGTAATACAAGGTTATTAATTGGATACCTTTGACTACGCGGTGATGTTTTCCTGACCAAAAATAACCAATTAATTCTGTTAGTAGCGGGTCACTATAAGCAGGGCAAGCGCATCTCAAATACTATTGACATAACTAATGTTTTGTGTATTCTACATATTTCCGTTCTTTTAGGCTATTGCAAGACACGATAATTGTAAATTTAGCGTAACAATTATCTGATCGCATCTTAACAATCCAAGAGGTAAACTCTGGTTAATTTAGCGGTAAATGCCTACGGTGCAAGCAACTCACAAATTCATGTTTTTGTCAATGATTGTTAAGGTGCGCTGACCCTGGTAAAGCACCCATCATGGGTGGAACCGGGTAAGGGCAATCCACTACTGATGCTGTACAGCATTGTCGATGACCGTAGTGGCGTATGTTACCAGGAATACCACTGTGTTCATGGGGAGGATGTGGAAGCTGCATCGAGAATAAAGAATTTACACCAGCTATGGAGCGAGAGTCAGAACAGATACAGGCAATTCGCAATCAAGCTATTTATGCTAAACCTGTAGCTAGTCAAGATGTTTCTCGATTTGCTTATCAGCGCCAGGAGTTATTTGAGTGATCCGAATCTAATTTTTGAAATAAACCTCTGGGGCTTTACCCATCACGTCTAGTAAAAAGTCTTGATGCCAAGGTTTAGGCAGTATTGAAAGTAAAACAGTAATAATTCTCGCTTGCATTTTCAAAGTAGTTGCTTTCAAAATCAACTGACAATGCTCCTGCTCTAATTTTTGAGAATCAGAATAGAATTCCGACAAAAAATCATCATTCGATTGGTAATCAATAAATAACGAGGCTACGTAAATCTCAATCGAATTAGTGTCTTCTTCTAAACTATGCGATTCATGTTCAGAATTATTCCTATTGCTATTACAAGTATCTAATAAGGATAGGAATATTTTTAGCCACTTTTTCCAACAACGACCAAACTCACTTGCTAATTTAGAAATATATCCTTGGCTAATACCAGAAACGGCTTCAACTGTGGATTGAGTAATTTTTTGTCCCTTCTCCCAAAGTTCTTTAACTGACTGCTTTATTTTCCACCAAGATTTTTCATCTTTAGAACCTGCTTCAATCGTGATTGAAGCAGCATTAATAATTTCTATTTCCTGGTTGATAAAGCTAAGGTCATAGTCAGCACAGAAGTATAAGTAAAGCTGTTCTTTAGTTCGATTATCCGCTCGTAAACGTCCTATACACTGTCTAATTTCAGCTTGTGTTGACCAATCTATAAAGCTATTAAATTCTTGACGTTCAATAGTAGACTTTGAACTAAAATCTCTATTAGACAGAGTTAAATAAAGTGCTTCTAGTGAGCCAATATTCTGGTAGGGAATGCCAAAACTAGCTAAGGCTGACACATCTTTAAAATCATTCGACCCTCGACTATCTCTAAACCAACCACCATCACCTTCTTGGGAGAATTTTACAAAGTCAATGAATTTTATATCAGGGTGCTTTACTGATAATTCTTCCCGGAGTGCATTAACTCTATTTTGGCAATATTCAGTACGATTTTTAGAAACTTGTCCCAATCCTGTGACTTGAATAATTTTTAAATTTCTGCTAACCGATACCTCCTGCTCTATTGTTAGGATTTCTTGACTATTAATATCCATCCACCAAGATAAATATTCAGGAGAAGCAGTCGCATCTAAATAAATATTCCAAGCAGCAGCCTGCGCTATCAATGTATGTCTTTCATTATGAGTTGAAATTAGCAACTGACCTTGGTATATGCGTAAAGCACCTGAGATTTGTTTGCCCCAAATTTGTAAAAATGGTATAAACCAATTGAGAAGAATATCTTGCTGAATTTTTTGTGTTATTTCAAAGCTTTTTTCACCAAAACGTTTTCGCAATGTTCTAGGTAAATCATTGAGATTGACTCCATATTCCCCAGTTGTATTGAATAGAGGTTTCAACTTGGGATGTAAAATTTCTGTAGCGACAGCAATGATTTCATCTAAATTATCTGGTGGTTTTCCAAGCATTTCTCGCACAGATATATCATTCCACCCGTAATAAGGTTGCTTGATTTCTCCTGTTAAGCATTGACGCAATAACATCCACACAGGCTGCAATTGAGTATTGATTTGGGGGTAGTAAACAGTTATTTCTGCAATTACTTGATTTAAGTCTTTGAGACTAGCAGCGATCGCAGTAATTGGTTGTACTGTCCGCATTGCTTCATCCCAGAAGACACCGCTATTTGACCAGTCGAAGTTATCAGTATCGGGGGCGCTATCAGGATGGGCGCGAATGCGATCGCACTTTAAAGCTTCTCTTCGCAAAAAGCGATGTCCAAACCCAGCACCAGCAAGAGAACGACAAGCTTCGAGTAAATGGCAAGTACTGCAAACTGGATTTTCTGTACCTTCTGGAATCGAAACATTTTTGTTCCGTAAGGCTGCAAAGATGGAACTGCGATGGCAGTTACCAGGTGTGTCAGCGAGTTCCCCATTTTTAGGCCATCTCAGATATTGTTTGCCGTTGGGCGTTAAGTCCCATACCATTCCTGAATTGCGAACATCCAGATACTTGTAATTACGTTCGATAGTTTCTGTGGTTACATTTCTGGCATGAGTAGTAAAGTACCAAAGTTTTTCTACCCCTAAAGTTTCAGGTTGAACAACCCCTGCATCATAGCTTTTGGATGTTCCCGTGGGACTTTTGTCTAAAATATGTTTCCACCCGGCGGCAATGGCTTCCTTGTAAACTTGTAACCGTTGATCTTTCTTGAAGATTATATTGGGTGGATGCTCAAAGTCACCCCATCTGGGTAATTTCCCTGGTTTGTACTCAATTGTCGCCGGAGTGATTTTTTCGTCTTCAGTATGATTTATGCTTTTGTGTACAGGATTTTGTTTACCAAAACCGTTTTTGGGTCGATAACGCTCCACCATTCGCCGAAACCACAGCTTGAGTTTGTAGAGCATTCCCCATTCTCTATCTACAGCAGCAAGGGCTTTCTGGATTGCTTCTGGGCATAGGGCAAAGAAATCTTCTGGTGTGATGGTGACGTTGTTCCAAGTTACGGCTACTTGATATCCGCCTTTGCGGCAGTACTCAACACCTCTGGCATACTGGCGGATTAAATCTAAATTTTCTGTCGAGTCTAGGGCTGGACGCAACTCAATCAGCTTGTCCTCTACTCGATGGAATGAACCGATTTTGAGTAGTTTTCTGATTTGGTGATGAATATGGCATCGGTTGAGGTAAGCAGCAGTGGTAATCAGTTTAATTTCGTTTTGGCGACCTGCTGCAAGCAATTCGTCAATGTCCAAATGCGCTTTAGTTTCTAATTGCCCCCAATCGCCCACCGCCAGATTATATCTCCACGAACAGCATCGTTGTAATGTTTCTTCATTAGCTTTAGCGATATGAGGATTGAGTACTGCCCCAGCATCAGGCATGAGGCGAATTTCTTTAGGACGCAAGCGTTTGAGGTAATCCTTTAGGGTTTTTTCACCGTAATGAGCAGCACCGGCTGTACCGATGACGGCAATATCAGTTTGTCCAGAACGCCATAAGAAAATTGCTGTGAGTAGAGACTTAAGCGCCCCCTCACAGAGAATCACTACTCTCGCTCTTTTAGTGCTGGGGTGTTTCCAGCAAAATAGTGGTAATTCCCCATTTGGTAGTTGTGGCCCCGTTCCTCCCTGACTCATACCACTTAGCCAGATGTATTTGGGGTTAGTACGCAAAGTGGCAATTTGAAAGCCAGTAATTTGAAAATCAGGGTCGATGGCTGCGATCGCTATGCCTTCCCTGCCTAAAAGTTTACCAAAGGGGGAAATGCCAGGGAGGTCAGCTGTTATGCCAAGGGGAGCATAAAGACCTGGTTCCCAACTTTTTAGCCAACCTAACGTTTCTAGCCAGTTAATTTCGTCAGTACTCAATTGCCTATTCTGTTGTAGGTGTAAGGCATGTTGAGTACTCAAAGTTGTCACGGTTGTTTGCAACAGCAGCCCGAATAGTTTATTGCGTTTCTCTACACTCAACCACTGCTTGACCTTGCCTGAGTGGCGTTGCTGTCGAAATTCTAGTTTCTTTTCTTGTGAGTAGTCAGTGCGATCGTCCTTGACAAACAAACCGCCCATGTCGTTACGCAGCAGTTTGATGAAGCGATAGCCAGATGGTGCCTCCTGTTGGCTAAAACTCCGCAAGCACTCAATTAAGCCATTGGTATGGATAGCGCAGCCGTGATGGTTGTCGCAGATGGGGCAGGGATTGCGTTTGCTAGTGTACTGACGTTTCATAGACGCAACTTACTTAAGCGGGAGTTTGAATCTCCCATGCATGAGATTTATGTGCGTCTGTAAAATAGCATTTTGCCTTTTTTTGCTAATTTAGTACTTCACTATATATATAGATCAATATGATCAGATGAGTACTTTTCGCCAAAAGCCTTGTTATATAGGCGTTTCAAAAAAGCAACTATCACACAAGGGGGCGTTATTATCACGCGAGGGGGCGTTAATTTTAGCGTGGTTGAGTACTCAGTGAAAAGCCTTGCTGTGTAAAGGTTTAAGACAAAATAGTCCTCATGTCAGAAGCCAAATATCACATGAGGGGGATAATTTGAGGTGAGTAGGAACGATTGAGTACTCGTACTAAAGATTCATCGGGAAATATGCGATCGCGATGCTGAAACTGAGTCTCTTAGCAGTTTGGGGGCTAGTTATTATTTTCTAAACGTGAGTTCGGTTTAAGGTGAGGGCAGTAAATTGTGGTCAAGGGCAATCGAGGGGTTCTTTAATTAGTAGTAATAAGCACAAAACTTACGCACAGACTACGTATTTCCGTCATTGCGACGCAAGGAAGCAATCTCAAAGTCTTGTTTTCTCGTAACAAGTGCGTAAGTCCTAAAGCAATCAATCCGCACACAATGTTGACCAAGCAATGCCTATTGGATTTGCCCCTTTCTTATCCTAAACTCATGTTATTTATGATGTATAAACAGGAAGTTATCGATTTCTACAACGCTAGGACGAATTATGATATCGAATTCAACATGTATTAACTCAAGCCAAATTTAATCAAATCGAAATTCATCCCCGACAATTGGGAACTTATCTAAGCTTAAAAAAAGCCCAGAGCAGATGGGATGGGCAATTCTGGCTACATAACGATAATCCGCTGAGGGAATTAAAACCGGAAAAAATTCGCCAGATTAAAGCGAGTTATGACGATGAGATCGCTGCACTAGAACACCGATTCATTAATAAAACACAAGACTGATAAACCCTGTTTTAACGTCTTTTACAACCAAACATTCCTTGTTGCAAGCCAACGAAACCTGGTTTTTTCGTCATGATTCCGATTACTGAATCGGTGTTCTAGAAACTGAGCAAGGCGTATGGCATGAGGAATTAATTTACTACGTTGTTGCTCATAAATAGGACTTACGCATTGACAGGAAATACCAAATGTGTAGTGTATATTTCAGGCATTAAACCTTGATTTTTCGACTCTTTTTAGGCGGTCACTATTGATCAAAGGATGATTGATAAAAGCCTGAAACGACGTATTTACGTAAAGCTCGCTGGGGGAAGCTTCCCCCAGCAGACTTTACGTTGATACACAAGATTATTCTTTTGTACAGTGCGTAAGTCCTAATAAAGCATAACCATCTAAATAGGAACGATAGCGCTCCGGTTCGATTTGTGAAATTCGGGCGCTTAAACCCCAAACTCTGGGGGTTAAGCGCCCGAACATTAACCCGAACTGACGTTAAATATTAATAAATATGCTACCTTTTAGCTACCCAACCAGACCTAAAACTTCTTTGAGCTTTACAGCATACTTCTCTGCAACCACCTTATCACTACCCTCATTTTCAATATCCCGCACCCAACTCTGACTCATCCCTACCGCACGAGCAATCTCCCTTTGACTTATATGCTTGGCTGTTCTAATCTGCCGTACAATAGCCCCAGTAAGTTCGTTTGTTGGAGTTAATTCAAAAATTACTGGCGTAGCCTCTGCCTGGGAATGTGTTTTTACTACCTTAGATCTGCTAACTATGGTGCGTGCATTGTGATTTTTTGTCTCATGTCGATAAATTTCTTTAGCAGTTTGCTGTTTTTGAATCTCAAATTTACTCAAATGCCTTTGGATTTGAACTGACACCTTCAAAATCAATTTTGCAGGCAACAAAACATTTTGAATATAGTTATCTGGCAACCTTTTAGTTCCAAGAAGCGCCTGATTTCGTTCTTTCGCAGACAAACTACTCAGTTGATCCGGCATTGCCCATAAAGGTCTGAGCCATAATGGGTAAGTTTCATCATCAAACTCTATTTTGATACCAATTTTATCTTTTAAAACTAGCAATGCCTCTTCCAGATTTTCTTTGAGTCTCCAGCCGTAACGAAAATCATTAAGTGCTTGTTCTATTTGAGAAGACGGCAAAACGCTACTCACTAAGCTATGAACTGTGTAAACGCCATTCTTGTGAGCGCGACTATTCTGAATAATATACAATGCTAAACTTGTAGCTAGCCTCTGCTGATGTGGATCTAGATCGAAGATTTGCTTGGGGATAAATCCATACTGGTACAGAGCGGTTTTTGACTGCTCACCTTGATAATTAAGGAAATTATAAGTCCAAAGACCTGGTTGCACACGGATTATAACTTCGCAAAGATCATCTTCTTTGTCGAATAAATTTGGCTGACTATATTCCTGTACGCTCACCATCCAAAGCAGGCAACGCTCTTTGATGCAAAGGTTTAACTCTCCTTCGTACCAGTGGATAACTGCACCCAAAGTCCCTACTACCAAGGCTAAGTCTGCTAATGCTTTTAATCTTTGAGATTTTGTCAGTTTTTTACTTTTATATATCTTCAGTGTTTTGATAAGTTCTGAACCTCGCAAAACAAATGCTTGCTTCCAAGGTTCTGCTTGTCCAGCTGCATATGTGGCGAACACAGCATGGAGCCTTGCTGCCATTACACCATATTGCTCAAGAATTTGATGTTCGGCGCGGTCTAAGATGTATTGCGGTTGATGCTCTTGTTTATGAAGAATGTAAAACTCAATATAACGACCCTTCCCAAATGGTTTTTGGAAGTAAAGGCTGCCATTACTGTACTCACTCCAGTCTGGGTGCTTAAGGTATGCTTGAGTGGCACTAACAATTGGTGCGCCTGTTGCGGTCATCTCGTAGTTTTTGCTTGTAAACAGCGGTGGTTTTGTAAAAGGAAGGTTTTTTGGTTTTCTAAGACGCTTATTTGTTTTTGCTGTTGGTGGTACTTCTAACCCAGAAATGCTTAGTTGATAGTTTGATGATTGAGGGTCAGCATACTCTATTTTATCCTCTTTAACCGACATTAGGGTTGCCCTCCCCAGCCACGCAAGATATGCGATTCAGAATTGGGGTGAGGGGTAAATGTCAGGATAATTTTCAAGGTGTTATCTAATGCATTAAGCCATACGGCTCTCAATGCCAACAGTTGTAAATTATTTGAGTTGTATTTAGGAATGCCTGCTTGTTTGCCCATAAACGAAACCAAAATCATATAATTTGCTAAAGAAAAAGCAAACAGCAAAGTTTGTACTGCCACATGACAGTAATGACCAAGTTTGTGTAACTATCTCCGCTAGAATCAGTTGGTCAGGCTGAAGAGCGCCCCTTTTGGCTGTTTAAGGCTCTAGGGCAACAATTTCTGTTTTGCATTACATCGAACACAGACGTGCTTGAGTTCGCCTTGCCTTTTTCAAGTAATTTCTGACACCTGAACATCGATAATATTCTGATGAATCTGCGAATTTGGGGATGTCTCTTTTTTGAGAACCGCCGCTTTCAAAACCTTTGCAACCCAGTCAACTACAACTAAACCAGATTCTTTGGCAGCATCTTGTATTAATGGCTGTAAGTATGCAGGCAGTTGTAAAGTTAAGTTAAAGGTTTCTTGTAATGGTGGTCGAGACTTGTTGATTTCATCTGACTCTGCCCATCGATGAGTCCAGAATTCGCATTCAGCTGCCCGTTGATTACCGTCCTTTTCGATAAAGCTCAATTTTCCCAGTTGATAGCAATAGAAGCTTTGGGGGTCATCAACAAACTCTCGGCTGCAATGAGCGCAGTTCCAGCAGCTGCGCCCAACTGATTTTGTAGAGTTGTTACTTAATTGTTGTTGGTTAGGAGTTTTCTTTTTCCTAGATTTGGTTACTACACTACCTTGCTGATATTCTTTAGCAACTTGGGCAACGTGGACAGATGTAACTTTGCCACTTGGAGCCGTAGAAACTGCTTTATTCCAAGCTTCCCGTTGTTTTTCGGGAGGTAGTATTGTTAGAGGACGGGTTTGGCGCTCATTCGCGGGAAGAATTTGTGCGCCATGGCGCACATTTTCATAAACTGAGGCTGCCTCAATCAGCTGATAAGCTGATCTCCGAGACATCTCCCAACGAGTAATGCAATATTCCTCAAAATTTTTGTAGTCTTGCCGATATAAACGTTGATCTTGAATCTGGCGTAAGGCTTGTCCTATTTCCCAAAATGCTCTTAATCCACGTTCAACTGTAGTTTCTAACCTCCTTAGTTCTTGCGCCTCAGCCTCGCTAATAATTTCTATGTCTGATACACTTTGACCATTAGCCTTGTTTTGCTTATTGTCTTGGTTTAACTCCACTGGCTCACAATCATGGGTGGGAGTAAGAAGATTAAGTGTATTCAAATCAACGGTAGAGTTAGAGGATGACATTGGTATGTTTTTTCCTCTGACAAGGTTTAAAGTCTTTGTGTAAATTGAAGGTATACTTAACTACGTTGTTATTAACAGATGTTTTTGTATACACATTAGCAAGTTTGCATCATGCAATAGTAAGCATTGCACAATGCAATAATAATTACATAACTGCTTAAATTTTCTTAATACTAAAAATTAGTATCATAAAATACAGAATATGAAAACCTATTATGAATAAAACATATATTGTGATGATCGATGAGAGCGTCCTAGCGACTTGCGACTTCTTTAACTCTTCTTGCGGGAACTCCCCCAGTGTAGTTCACTCCGTTCTGCTGTACGTACTTGATGCGACTAATGGTTCAAGAGTATGGAAGTACCGGATTTAACATCAAAGACGATTGAATGATGATGTTGCGCGTGTGCTTATTTGCGAAAGCTGGTCTGTATAGCCCAAAATGCCTGCATCAAAACCAAGTAAGAAAAAAAATAAGTATTCTCAAAAATTCTTCAAACTGAGATAAATTAATCACCGTGCTAATCAAATCCAGACTTGATGGTGTTCAAGTGAAAGCATCCCTTACGAATATGGAGAGTCGGGACATAAATTTTTGGTTGTTTATTTATTTACAATTACTAGGGGTAGCTGAAACCCTTGTAAATGCTAGAATTTTAGTCTTAAATTAGTTATATTTAGATTAATAATCTAGCTCCACAACGGCTGCCCTAGTATCCTTTAGTGGTTAGTATCCAGTGGTATAAATACTAAAATAAATTACGTAAGCATGAAACTCTCAGTATCATTTGCCACTTTTAATTCCGGGTCTTCTACAATGCAGGAACGCCAAAAACGATTAGCTCAGTTGATTGAGCAGCTGTTACAAGATGGCTGGACTCAAACGACCTTATCTGAAGCGATCAGTGTAGATTTCACAACTGTTTATCGGTGGTTGAAGGGTAAAAATATTCCCGAAGCTGATTCTAAGAACTTTCTGCGGTTAGCTAAGGTAACTGGTGGCGATAGTGCATCATTACAACTTTACTTAGATGGCGAAATTTCCTTATCGAAATACTGCCAAGGTTTGGAGAAACAACAAGTGGAGGGTATAAAACAACATAAAATCTTGACTTCTGAACAGATTAAAAGAGAAGTTTTAGCACAGATTTATTTACTTGATCCAGCAGATATTGCAGAAGTAATTTCTACAACTGTAGCATTTTTAATTAAGCGAGCTTGAACGAATTATCAGTAAACCAAAAAGTTTTTCTCCAAAAAGCGATGGCTACGCCCAACCCAGGCATCGCTAAATACTTGGTAGCCTACGATACTTTTTAGCACTTGCTCCTTTAACCAGCATACATAGTATGGATAATGATTATGTTTGATTGTCAAATTTTAGTAGAAGATACTGTTTCTGGGCGCGAGAAATGGGAGTCGCGGGGCATAGGACTGCTACTAACAGAAACTGCGATCGCAGAAGATGTCATAATTTTTTCAGAAGTCAGTCGAATGGCACGCTCCACCCTACAAGTATTAGAAATGTTGGAGTGCTGCGTGCGTCGAGGAATCAACGTCCATATCGCCAAAGAAGGCATGGTACTCGATGGCTCAGGGTAAGCGCATTTAATTTTGTAGTCAAAGATACAGATTATTTGACTAATATATAGATATGCAAATCGAATTTGAGTATTAAATACGTTAAGTAGTACGCTATGAACGCAAAGCGTCTATTGTACATCGGGGTCAGTCTCATGGTATTGGGTTTCAAGTCTCCTAATAATTCTCTCGTTAAAAGCCCTAAAGCATTAAGTATAGGGAATGCGACTGCGTTAGCAGCAAGTTATCGCCGATTTTTAGTATATGCGATCGCACCCATCAACAACAAAAAACCCCGGCGTTAAATACCGAGGTGATTGGGAGAAGTCCATATGTCAATGAGATACCGATACCAAAATCAATAAGTCTTAACTAACGCTCAAGCCAACCAAAACTAGGGTGGCAACAATCAAAGCGGCAAAAACACTCTGTACAACATATTTGCGTTGTTCCCAAATTGCTGGGTACTCTGCATAGTACATCTGGGGTTCATTTGCGTAGTTATTTAAAACGCCGTCTTCGTTAACTGTTGTATACATAAGTTTTTTTGGTGCTTGTTACTTTATGTAAATAAATATAACAATATTATTACAAACAGTCAATACAGCTTGACAAATAATAGTGGATGTAGGTAATAAGAAGTGCTTATGTTAGTGGCAATATGCCCTAACCCCCCATGCGGGTAAGCGCAGTGATGCGCCATCGCTTGACTTCAACATAAAAGCGATCCAGTGTGCGATGGCGTACCCACGATTTCACTAAGAGTGCGATCGCTTTTTCCTAGAAGTGAAAATTGTTAGTTGAGAGCAGCAGGGATCGCACCCCTAAACCGCGATCGTCTTTTCCTAAGCGGAAAAATTACTACTTCTTACTTGTTCTAAGAAAGTAGGTAATGAAGATTTCAATGAACTATCTACCACAATCTCCTTCCTTTTCACCCTCTGGAGGATAATTCTGGTTGTTGCACAAGCCTCATCAAATGAGCAATCAAGTCGATCTTTAACCATAAAAACTAGCTTGGTCATCTCGTCTAAAAGTTCATCACTGTACATCTGTTTTTCCTCTAATTCATTGCTTGAGCGATCGCACCCCCAAACCGCGATCGCCCGTTGGATCGCCCTTTCCTCTAAGAAATGAGCCTTCATCCCCTGGCTTGTACTCTAGCCCTAAAACACCCAAGTCTCGCGCAAATCAGTAATCCGTTCCCCTTCTTCTGTCGCAACTTTTACAAAGTAGTTTTTTTCGTCGAATTTAATTAAGACGCCGCCGAATTTTCGTTTGCCGTTCATAGTACGCACTTCAACTTCCATGCCAACAAATTCGTTTATATCACCACCGGCGGCTTCGATTTACACTCTTCGACATGGGTTCGCAAGCATTGGGTAGTGCGGCAACAGAAGCTAATTCTCTAGAGGCGGAGGCGAGCACTTGACGTGGTACGCAAGCAGATCCCAGCAGAAGCTTTAATCAATCTGCGTCAGAGACTTGACATATTACCAAGTCGTTGCCGGGAGCGTAGCCTTTTAGTTGAAGAGATGGCAACCTTATACGGGGTGTCTACTGACACACTTTATCGTGCCTTGCGTACTTTTTCGCGACCCAAGACCATCAACCGTTCGGATAGTGGGTCGCCAAGAAAGCTCTCTTCAAAAGAGATGGAACTTTACTGTGAAGTCATCGCCGCGATGAAAATCCGCACCTGCAACAAAAAAGGACGGCATGTCTCCACCTCACGAGCGATTGAGCTTTTGGAAGGTTCTGGGATGAACACACCATATGGCTTCATCCAACCAGCGAAGGGCTTGCTAAACAAAACAACTGTCAACCGTTACCTGAAAACTTGGGGGTATGACCACCTCACCATGACCCGGCAACCACCTGCGGTGCGCTTTCAGGCTGACTATAGCAATCAATGTTGGCATTTCGACCTCAGCCAATCTGATTTAAAACACGTAAAACACCCCTTGTGGGTAGAACCAGGCAGAGGGAATCCCCTGCTGATGCTCTATGGAAGAAATTGGGTATCGCTCAACAGTCTTTTCCTTAGATGGTATCATCGGCAGTCAGCGAGAATATATTGAATGGCTGGTATCTAAATGTACTACGGAGTCAACTCAAATCGGTGACATATTAGAAGCAGAAGCTATTGACTTACTCGCCATGCGGCTCAGGACGCCACTACAAATTGAACAACATTTGACGCTAGCCTTTGAAGCTGCATACCAACTTGGAGAAAAACCTGTGACAACAGCGATTGTTGAGTCGGTTTTATCAAAGCAAATTGACGATTTGGAACCCACTCTGACAAGGTACGGTTATGATGCTAGAGGTTTGGCTGAACAGTTCGATGCCAAACCTGCTGAAATCAAATTACTATTTCGCGGGCAGCTTGAACCAGCGCGTGCCCGCGAACTACAGGAGCAAATGCTGGCTGCGGGACTGCCAATTTGAGCAGCGATGGCATAGTTGCAATTAATGTGGTTCCAGTTGGATGATTGCGGTCTGGTTGCAGTTAATGTGGTCTCAGTTGTAGTTAATGTGGTCCCAAGCGTCGCCTTGGTTGCAATTAATGTGGTCTCAAAATTGTCTTGATTGCGGTCTGGAACGATTAGTATTGCGGTCCCCTACAGTTAACACAAGAACAGTTTGCAGCACAGTTGGGTGTCACGTATCCCACAATTAATCGATGGTAAATACATACGTATTTTGTTATTTTTATTTCCCAGGAATAATTAAGAAAATGTATGTATATACTGAATATAAATGTTTATTATATACAATACCGAAATATTTATGGTTTATGGGAGAATTAACTCGATGACTGGCGATCGCGCAATTCAAATAGGTAATGAAAATTACAAAGAGCGTATAGAGGGAGATTATATCCATCAACAAGGTTCGTTTCTCCCGGTTGTTAATACAAGATAAGTAAAAGCTGAGAAGACACAGTAACTGTCTAAGCAGGAACAGCGCTTTTTATATTTCTCTAGTTTTGCTGCAATCACTGGGTCGTTTTTTATATATTAGTTTCAACTCAATAAAACTATCTTTTTAGAACAAAAAGTTATGACGCTGAATCAGTTTTTACCAGATGAAACCAGTTATCCAACTGATGAAATAAACACAACGATTCTCAAGATTAGAGGTAAAACTCTGATATATGGAAATGTTATTTATCAAATTCATAATATTGCAAGTATTGGGTTAGTTGACATGACAAAGACTACTGTAACACCAATGCCAAAACTGTTTGTCTTTTTGCCTTTTGTGGGTATATTACTTTGCTTTATCCCTTCAGAATTAGCAAAAATATTAGGAGTTGTAATCATCTTTATTGGAGTTTACTTAATTTATAAACATAATAAAAATAAAACCAAGAAAACGGGAAAATATGGGATGACCATTTATACCAATGGAGGGACTAGAACAATTTTTAGAAGTAGAAGTGAAGACTTTATTAAACGAGTAATTTTGGTTTTATATAGTGTGATGAATAGTGAGGAATTCAAGGCAATTAATTTTAATTTTGAAACATTGGATATGTCTACCGATCGTTCTGTACAAATAGGAACAAATATTGGTTCTCCTGTAGTATCAGGTCACGTTGGGGGTGATGTTGTAAATGAGGTTTAAGGGTCATTAATCTGACTAGACCACAATTCAATCAAGAAGCCAAGGAAGTAAAACATGGAAGACAACTCAGTAAAAATTGGAACAAACACAAATTCTCCCATAGTAACAGGTCGTGTTAAAGGAAGTATTTCTAATCAGGTCAGAGATTCGTCTAATACATATAATCAAGACCATAAGCAAAGCCTTGCCGATGCAGCAGCCGAGATTCAAACGCTACTCGAACAATTGGAGAAAACTTACCCTGCCAATACCACTACTGGCAAAATGGCGATCGCAACAGAAGCACTGGCACAAATTGAAGGCGATAAGTCGTTGTCAGAACGTGTATTGAGTGCCTTAAAAGTGGGTGGTGTTTCAGCTTTTGAGCAATTGCTTAACCATCCAGCAGCTAGTTTTGTCATTGGAGCTTTGGGGGACTGGCAGAAAACGAAGGGTAATTAACCATAGCTTGATCGTGCTTGGACTAAACTGCGTTTAGTCCGATCACTAAGTACACAAATCAATATGTTTCTTTTAGTAATCAACAATAGCAATCACTAATGGATATTAATCGATCTTTTCAGCAATCTTTGCCTCTCAAAGTTGAAGCTCATGAAGAAAATTTACTCCAGGCGAGAAATGAAATCCAGAAATTCATCAAGCTATCAGAGGGTCTGCTATTTGGGAAGTTGGGGCTTGATGCTGCCATTGGGCTTGTTCCCATAGTAGATGGGCTATACACGGGAATAGCAAGTGTCTGGCTATTATTACAATCCTACAGAATACGAACTGATTTCCCGGAAAAACTATTAATTATAATTCTTACTTTTGCAGATATTTTAGTAGGATTATTTCCTGGTCCTGGTGACATTGTAGATGCATTTTTCCGAGTACATGCTTGGAATGGTAGCCTCTTGATTGGACATATAGATAAGCAAATTTCACTAATTAATCGTGTTCGCGAGCAATTAAATCAAGGTCTTAATCCCGATGTAAATGCTTTAGAAGATATATTATTTAGGAATGGGAAAACAAAAAGATAATTACTTATAATTAAGCAACCCCCAACAGTAGTTTAACGGGTTGTTTGTAGAGCGATCGCAGTCCCGGCTGCTTACGAAATTAGGAGAGTGGGTTAAAAATAATAGGTGTAAAGCCGAAGCATTTCTTAAAGACTGGAATTCTTAACTTGATGCAGAAGTAAAATATTAGCAACAATAACGTAGTTACAACATTTCAAAGACAACTTGCGATCGCACCCGCACACCCTCAATTCGTCCAAAGTGGTAACTCCAACTGCCCCGGTGAGGTATTCGTCCTTCCTCGCGCTCGACTGTGAAGCGCAATGTGGCATGGTGTACAAAGCGGAATTAAGTTCTCTGGTCGATTATCTTCGGGTGTAAAATTGGCATGGTGTACTGAGAGCGTCAGCATTGTCCACTCAGAGCGTGTCAGTTCCTTTGACTTTTCACCTGGGCGCAAACATTGTTGATTGCAGTGACGACAGCGCCAATGTGCTGCCGCTTTAATGGCAGTAGCTATATCGTTCCAATCATCTGCGTAACGCTCTCTGTAAATAGGCATTTCTACTCAATGTAGACTTATTCTGTTGGAGAATTTTAACAACTTTACCAAGTTTTGGTATCAGCTTTCAAAGTCTGGGAGGATGGTACTCCGGCGTAGATGTCGTCAACCTTTGCTTGACCTTTCTCAGGCTGAAACAAAACATTTTGGTAGTAAGGTTTTCCACATTTAACTTGCAATAGCAGCGTTACCCTTATTTTTGATTTTTCGCTGCCATTTAATAATTAATTCTTCTTGATTCAACAATCGAGCTAATAAATTTCTCAGTTCCTCTACCGATTTCAATAATTTGTGAGCTATATATTCTTTAACAGAATGCCAGACTAATTCTACTAAATTCATATCTGGGCTATAAGCTGGAAGAAAATAGAGTTGGATATTTGGTAATTGCTTTTCGATAGCCTCTATAATTATTTTCTTTTTATGGTAACTAGCATTGTCTAAGATAATTAAAATTAAGGGGCCATTATCCGAAAAATTAAATTCCATATTTCCTACTGAAATCCATTCCTTTTTCACAAAATCGTTTAATTTTACTAGTTGTTCATAAAAACTTTCACCATTACCTTTATCAATGAAATAACACATTCTTTTACGGTCATGAAATCTCACCCCTCCCATGACATTTACACGCCCACGACTGCGTTTTCCTGTTACTTTCTTGCTCGAACCTTTTTTACTCCAATTTTTACGTCTAATTACCCGAAGACTGAAACCACTCTCATCCCAAAACCAGACTTGCAGTTTCTCTGGACAACGTTTTGAGACTTCTAAATATCCTTGTAACTGTTCTTTAAAGGTTTCCCTTTTTGTCGGGTTTTGTTTGTCCTCTAGACTGTATTTTGCCCACAGGTAAGCATACTTTTTTTGTTTTAGTATCCTCCTGACTTGTTCGCTACTTAGCTTTATACCTGTTTTTTCTTCTAAGTATATAGCTAATCTTGCTGTTGTCCACCGTCCAAATTCATAACCTAATTCGCTTGGTTCTTTTTCAATAATTCCCATTAATAACTCAATATATTCATTGGTGGCTTTATGATAGTTTCCTTTTTCTCTGCCATCTTTAAGACTTTCTAAGTTATCTGGGTCGCCGTGAACGCACCAATATGCTATGCTTCTATATGAACAACCCAAAAATTCACTTATCTCCTGGTAAGTTTTCCCATCATTCATCAGGAGTAACATCAATATTCTCTGTATAATTTGAGAGCGTTCGCTTTCTTTTAAAGCTTTTTGTAAATTGTCTTTTTGGGATTGAGTCAGAAAACCTTTAGCAGGCATAATACTACGCTCATACACCGATATATCTAATTTAGCATTTATGCAATTTAGATGTGGAACAACTTATCTTCCACTCCAAGTTCCCTGAAGACAGAATCATGCTCTTCATCGGTGACTTTTAATTGCTGACGCATATCTCTAAGAATCAATAAACTCTCCACAGAACGGATATTTCCCTTTTCTAAAGCTTCCTGTAAAACCCCTTTATAAACTCGCACTCTATCTGTACGGTGAAAATTAGGCAGTACCTTTCCCAAAACATACACTTCATCTGGTAGCAAGTCTTGCAGTGAGCGTCCTTCCAACAACTTTGGCCAGTCTAGTGCTAGCTTGTTCAACTGCCGACGCAAACCACTTACCAAACTTTCTCGGAAATAACGCTCTTTGCTGCGCCCTAGGCTGCAATACAACCACATGCCACTGAAGATTGCCACCAACGCATTGAAGATTAGGATCACCCAGTTTGGCAGTAAGTTGAGATTGGGGCGACCCCCAAACAAAAAAAAGACGTTAAAAGATATAAAGGTACATGAGACAAATAAGACGTGCAGAACCTGTTCTGAGTTGATGTATTTGTTTTGGCGTTGCACATACGCTTTATAAGCTTTTTCTAGTAGCTCAAAAGCAAAATAGCTAGCGGCAGTAAAAACAGCGAGAGTCACAGGCGCTGCAACTAACTTGGGGATGGGAATTGCGCGAGCAAAGATGTAAAATCCAGGGTTGAAGAGTGTGTGTAACTGTCCGGATTCATGAGTCCATGCGCCAGAGAAATAGTATTCCCAGTTGCCAGAGTACAAGTAGTAGTAGAAATAGAATCCTAGCATCAGACCAAAGTAACCGTAGAAAACTAGCTTTTGGTCCGCTCTGGTTATTCCCTCCCAGTAAGAGCGCTCTGCGTCAATGTCGATACAAGGAGATTGACAACTGACGCAAGCACTCTTTTCTTTGCCAAAACTATTAACTGTCCTACAAGTAGACTGGGTGATGCTATGTGGTGATTTCAGGTGAGCGTCGCTTCCGAGTAAGCCTCGCGGACCTGTGTAAAATATTTGTACAGATGCCATTGGGCAAAAATACTGACACCAGCTTCTGCCCTTAAACAGAAAACCCACAGTTATAGCGGACGTGATTGTCAATAACAAGAAAATCCCCAACGCTAGACGATCGCTATTCACAAATAAGATTCGGATATTTAAGCCCAAGTAGAACAACCCGAATTGCAGGTATAGATAATTGCGTCCCAGCCAAGACTTTTTCTCAACACTTGCCAAATCGTGACGAACTTGACCTGTGTTTGGGTTCACAATTTTGAGATGGCGTTGGATTCCCAATGCTAGCGGAATTTGGGAGAAAAAATACAATGGACAGATCCGCCGCCAAAGTTCATGACCAAACACCAACAAAATCATAATACTAATGGGCACAATCATTGCCCAAAAGATGCGTGCTGCCAGAGCATAAGGTTGTTGTGGTAGACATATTCCCTGCACTTTGACACAATTTGAGGGGTCAAGGTATTCCTCCGGATGAAGATGAATTGGACTGATGAGATGACTAGGATTTGTCAACCAAGGTGAAATTGGATCGTAGAATAAAGAGAATATTAATGTTAGCCAGCCAACTGCAAGCAACCACCTGACTGAGTGCATCTTTTTTTCGGAAACTTGACCGTTCATATATAAAACTTACGCATTAAACATCTCTCAAAACTATCAAAGTTATCTAAATACCGAAGAACGTTTCTCCTTCTTAGGACTTACGCAATTGGCACAAAGTGCGGGTGGGGGGCTTCGCCCCCGCCGCACGGCAATTTAAATTAGACCAAACACATATTAATATCTGGACATTTTAGTTGCTGAATTAAATAATTAGAGAGCAAGAAATGGTAAGAATTACCTGCTCGTAAGTCCGAGAATTAAGTGGAAATCTTTGCCGTGAAATCTGGAAAATTTTGACGAGTCTAATTACGTGTTCAACAAAGATACGTTTGCTAGAAAACTCTTTGTTTTCTGCTTTTTCCTTTGTAGTTAATTCTCCTTTTCGTGGCTTCTTATGGGGGGTCGTAATATTCTCTCCTCCTTGATACGCCTTATCCCCTTCAAACATTTGGTCGGCTTCAAACTTTTGTTGTTGCTCACGAAACAAGCTAATGTCACTGGTTGGTCCCTTTTTTGCAACCTCTACATCGACAATATCTTTTCCTTCTGGTAACGTAATAATTTGGTTTTTAAATGTGTGCTGTTTCTTCTTACCTGAAAAATATTCTTTCTGTTCCTGATTGTCGGAAGGGCGTTCCCGTGGCTGTTCCATGCTGTCCACGATTAATTTAAATTCCTTCAATAGTTCTAAAGCGATCGCGTAGTCACTATCAGATTTTTCAACTTGTTCGAGCAGGCTAGCAGGCAATATCTCCCGTAATATCCTTAGCCAGTAATGAAACGTATCATTAGCCTCAGTTTTTGATACTCCAAAGTGTAACCCTAAAACCTCAAATGTTGGCATTTGTCTCAAGTAAAATAAACATAAACATACCTCTTCCTTTATCTCTAGTTTCGGTTTACGCCCTCCTCCTTTCTGATTTATACGCATCTTATTATGCTCTATCTCAGCTTGAATTCGTTTATGATGCATCTCGGCTTGGGCTAACAAGTCTCGAAACTGGTCGTTGGTTATTCCCAGCATTTGTTTTGCGCGGTGCGGATATTGTTGAATATAATGAAGTGGATTTTTCATTTTGGTAGACGGTCAAAATTCCGTTCTACCATTTTTTTGACACCCGGATAATATTTCGGACAGGTCTAGTAGACAAACTACCAAATGTGCTGGTAAAGAGTGATTTCTCTCTTCGCTAGCTTTACTTGCTGCGATCGCTCGCTCATCTGTCTACTGAAATTGTTCTGATACAAAAGTTGCTAACTGGGCGATACTAATTTCCTCAAAAAATTTTGTCCCTGGTACAGTAATCTGTAGTTCGGTCTCAATTTGATTCTTTAGCTCAATAACAATTAGGGAGTCAATTAGTGATGCAAGTGATTGTTGGGATTGTAGCTTGGATACCGGAAGCTGTAGGGCTTTTGCTAGTTTTGTAAGTAAGTAATTCTCCAATATCAATTGGCGCTCCCTTAATTTCATAGCAAGAAGTTGTTCTCTTAACAGACTAGTATGTGCAATAGGTTGGGCGACTCCCGATGAAACGCTTGTATACTTCGTTTCTTTAGCAACATGGAGTGCCTCCTGGTTCACTCGCCTTAACTGTGCATTCAAGACTTCTATGACAAGTAGTCCAGTTTCATCGAATACACGAATATCTCCGGAAATAGTCTCCCTGTGCTCATTGAGTTTTAGTACGGCATTTGTCCATAATGGTTGCTCAGAACGATTATGGAAGTGAAACTTTTCGACCCCAGCCAGAATGTAGCCATCAGCTATATCGAGCAAGCAGACTCCTAAGATTTGAAAACAGGCATCAACAACGCCGAGAGGAAGCTGATAAGCAGCATAGAATTCATCTTCTGTTGCAGGTGATTTTATACTGCCAAGTGCTTCTCCATATCCCAGCCAAATTTGTTTGAGCCACTGGCAAGTAGGTCCTAGGCTAGCACCTCTATCCCCTATCATTTGGTAAAACTCAGCGCTCGTAAATTTTTTTTCATATCGTGCCTGAATTTCTTCCACAGAGATAGACATTTTCGCGGAGGAGGCAAATTCTACATTCTCAAAGCAAAGTTTTCCGGTAACATGCAAGATCCAAGCAGCTTTTGTCTCAACCTCGTTGTTTGTTAGACTAAAAATTTGAAATGTAGCTTTACCAGAATGCTCAGGCTGCAGAATTAACTGAACGGGCTGCATCTTATCTTTAAATAAGATAAGTGGCTGGGAAATTAATACATCCTCTATTGTCAAAGCTTTCTTTCCGAATGCTTCCATCGCTCCAGCTAATGCCATCTCTAGATAGATGACAAAGTTCAAAAATGGTATATCATAAATCCGATGGTCGCGGACAAGCGGTAGAGAGTCGAGACTAAACTGGGATTCAAACTGAATTTGTTTTAGGGGTGAATCCAATCGTTGGTCTAACAAAGGGTGAGAAAGTTGTCGTGAAATGCTTTCGACTTTTGGTTGCCGATCTTTAATTACATCCGTCCAGTAACGTTGGCATTCAAAAGGGTAAGTTGGTAGTGGAAGCCGATGTCGCTGATAATCGCGGTCAAATGCATCCCAGTCTACATCGACACCTTGCTCATATAATGTTCCCAGACTCTGGAGGAGCTGCTGCCAATCACCTTGTTCTCTTGTCAAAGAAGGAAGCCAAAAACCTATTCCTTCTGGCAAGTAGCTTTGCTTCATGTAAGTTAATGTAGGATGTGGACTAATTTCCACGAACAATTGATATCCTTGTTTGTACAGCGTTTGTATACCTTCAGAAAATTTTAGTGGTTCCTGAGTATGATGTTGCCAGTACTGTGCTGATGCAATTTCTTGTCCGGTCACGGGTTTTCCAGTTAAGTTGGAAATTAACGGCAATTGGGGAGTAAAATATTCTATCTCCTCTGCAATGCTCTGGAATGTTTCTGGAATTGCTTCTATACAGTGCGAAACATTACTGTCTGCTGGTAAGCTTTGCATAAGCTTTGCCCGCTTAGTAATTAGTTTGAGTCCATCTTCTAAACTAAACACGTTGGCAACGCAAGCTGCAACATATTCGCCGATCCCATAACCCATAACGGCAGTTGGTTCTATACCCCAGGATTGCCATAACTCTGCAATAGCATACTCTAGTGCAAACAGGGCTGGCTGAGCGTAAGCAGTCTCATTAAGTAGCGAAAAGTTTTTAGACTGGGGATAGAGTATTGATAAGAGTGACTCTCCAAGATAAGGACGTAGTAACTCATCACAACGATCCAAGGCTTTTTTAAAAGTGAGTTGAGTGTCGTAAAGTTGACGCCCCATATCAATATAATGCAATCCTTGTCCTGTGAAAATAAAAGCTAATTTGGGTTTACTGGTGCTTAGCAAAAGTTGGTTAAATTCTGTAGAGAACTTCTTTCCAGCAACAACGTCTGCCAACTGTTGACATACCTGTTCCAATGATTCCGCGACGATACTAAGGCGGCGATTGAAATGCGATCGCCCGGTATTGGCTGTGAAGCAGATATCCCCTAATGATGCTGATGGATATGCTTTTACGTGGTGTTGAAAGCGCTTTGCCAATGAGGTTAATGCCGCATCACTCTTAGCTGAGAGTGTGAGAATATGAAGGGGTCGATCTACATTTATAAGCGCTGATTTCCGCACAGGTGCTGCCTCCAACACTACATGAGCGTTAGTGCCACTAAATCCAAACGAACTGACCCCAGCCAGGTGTCTAGAGTCAGGGTTTCCTTCTCCACCATCTGTCGTCGGCCAAGAGACTTGCTCAGTAGGAACGATTACAGGAAGATTCTGGGCAGCAATGTGAGGATTGATTTTTTTTAAATGCAAATGGGGTGGGATTATATTATGCTGCATTGCCAGAACCACTTTAATTAAACTGGCTATCCCAGCTGCTGCTTCTAGGTGACCGATGTTCGTTTTTACCGAGCCAACCATCAGAGAGTTTTTGTCTGAACGTCCCTGTCCCAAAACAGTTCCCAAAGCCTTCAATTCTATTGGATCTCCTAATGGCGTTCCTGTACCGTGTGCTTCTACGTAGTTAATTTGAGATGGTTCCACCTTCGCGTTCTTCAAAGCAGTACGCAAAACTTCTTGCTGAGCCAATCCATTAGGAACTGTGAGTCCGCTACTACGACCGTCTTGGTTAACAGCTGAACCTCGAATCACAGCTAGTATATTATCGCCATCAGTAATAGCGGATGTGAGACGCTTGAGGATCGCAATCCCACATCCTTCTCCTCGTCCGTAGCCATCTGCAGCAGCATCAAAGGTCTTGCAGCGCCCATCAGCAGACAAGGCTCGCAATTTAGACATGGCAATGGTTATATGGGGCGAGAGAATCAGGTTTACCCCACCAGCCAAAGCCATATGGCACTCACCTGTACGCAAACTCTGACAGGCAAGATGGACTGCTACCAAGGACGAGGAACAGGCTGTATCAATTGCCATGCTCGGGCCTTGCAAGCCTAAAATGTACGATAAACGTCCAGCTGCAACGTTAAAACCACTTCCGGTAGCTGTGTAAATATCAATATTGTTTGTTTCCGCAAATATGGTTTGTTGGGCATAGTCGTTGGTTGTTATCCCAACAAAGACTCCAGTTTTGCTACCATTAAGTTTATCTGATGCATAACCAGCTTGCTCTAGGGCTTCCCAGCTTACCTCCAGTAATAAACGTTGCTGGGGATCCATATTTACAACTTCACGTGGGGCAAGTCCAAAAAATTCTGCGTCGAATGCGTCTACACCAACATTCAAAAATCCGCCTTGACGCGTGTACATTGTGCCGGAAGTGTCAGGATTTGGATCGTAATATTTGTCTACATCCCAGCGTTCTGGTGGCACTTCCCGAATCGCATCACCTCCATGGGAAAGCAGTTGCCAAAATGACTCCGGATCGTTAGCTCCACCGGGAAATCGGCAACCCATACCTATAATGGCGATCGGTTCATTTTGTAGACTTTGAATAGCGTCAAGTTGGGAGCGAGTTTCTTTCAATGCGTAGACGGCACGTTGGAGTGGAGAAAGTTGGTCAAGTTTTTCAGGAGTGCTACTCATCTTAAATTATCTCTTATTAAAACTGGTAAGTAAGTCGGCGTGAATAAACACAACTTCGCGTTACGGCTGTTGGTAGTTATATCAAGTTGTTTCCGCACTGTTCCGCATTTGTTTACTTAGTTAGATTTATTTATACCAACTTACTTAATTCTTCATCAACTATGGCTTCTAATTCATTGATTGAAAGCTGTTCTATTTCTGTTAATATTGTTTGCTTCTCAGCATCCTCAAGAGATTCCGTATTATAAATAACATGGCTTTCAAAAGAAAGCACATCGCTCAGGAAATACTCAGTGAGAGCATGAATTGTTGAATATTCATAGGTTAGCGTTGCGGGAAGGGAATACCCCAAGCTCGATTGGAGACGATTTTTCAATTCTAAGGTCATCAGAGAATCCATACCCAATTCAAAAAAACCGATCTTGATCTCTGGCAATCGCAATGAATCACGCCCTAAAACCATAGCTACACAGTTTTGAATATAAGTAGCCAAAATAGCCCGACGTTGTTTTGGCACAGCCGCTTTTAACCGCTCCAAAAGATCGTGCTGTAGTTGGTCTGATGGCAAGGTGGTTAGCTGAGAGTAATGTTCATCAAAGATTTTTGAGAGCAATGGAGGTTTAAAATTGGCTGGAGATTGCTTCATAAAGTTTGACCAATTCACTGCCAGTACACCAACTTGTGCATTTGACTGGCTGAACAGCTTTTCGAGAGTTTGCAACCCTTGTTGCAAAGTAATGACACTGATCCCTGCTGCAGCCCATCGCTGCTTTATATTGCTGTTCAAACTAGCTGCAATACCAACTTCATCCCAAGGAGTCCAATTGATACTTAAAGCCGGCAGTTTTTGCAAATGTCGATAATGGGCTAGCACATCTAAAAAAGTATTAGCTGCTGAGTAACTTCCTTGACCGGGTACACCAAGTAGTGAGGCACTAGAAGAAAACATCACAAAAAATTCCAAGGGCATATTCTGCGTAAGAGAATGCAGGTTCCACGCTCCTGCCACCTTCGGAGCCATAACCTTGGCAAAGCGCTCCCAGTCTTGCCGCAGCAATACACCTTCATCCAAAACCCCAGCTAAATGCATTATCCCCAGGAGAGGTGGAAGGGATTGAGCAATGTCAGCCAGCACTGCTTGCACCTCGTTTTCCTGAGAGATATTAGCTCTTGCGACAATAATCTCTGCGCCTACCTCTCTGAGCATCCTTATTTGCTCGCTGGCATATTGGGAGGCACCACTACGTCCGATCAGTACAAGATGCCGTGCCCCTCTGTTCACCATCCACTCAGCCATCTTCAACCCCAAACCGCCAAGACCGCCAGTGATGAGATATGTGCCATCGGACCGTAAACTTAAAGTTTCTACTACAGCTTTAGCACTTTCGCTACGCACTAGGCGAGGCACATATCGCTGTCCTTGGCGAAAGGCAACTTCAGTTTCTTGATCTGGCTGACAAAGTTCTTCTAAACAGTTGGCAGCTGCTTCTTCAGGATTGCCAGGGGCCAAATCTAACAGCCCACCCCAAAGTTCAGGATGTTCTGTTGCTATTACCCGACCAAGTCCCCAAAGAGGAGCTTGAGCTACTGCTAGAGAATTTGCTTGGTATCCTACTAGTTGAGCGCCTTGGGTGACTAACCACAAACGCGGCAATTGAGAAACTTTAACTGAGCTAAGAGCCTGCACCAAATAGAGCGCACTGCCACAGGTTCGTGCTTGATCTATATCTAAGGAACTTGCAGTCGTCTGTTCTACTGAGGTAATATCTAAACTCCAGCAGTATATTATTCCATGACATGGAGGTGCATCGGTTTCCAGTACCTCCCTTAACAGCCGTTGAAAATCTTCAGGCTTTGTAGAATCGATCTTACAGCATCCCGTCTTAGAGGCTTCGTATGTTTTTCCAGAAGAGACCATGATACAAGTCTCTCCACGGGCCTCTAACAAAGCTGCTAGTTTTGCACTAATTTGGCTGTTTTGATCGGCAAATACCAACCATCGACCTTGCCGTTCTGGTAGAATTTCGGCTCCTGGCTTTATAGTCGTTGTGCGAGATTTGGGTTGCCACTTAACTTCGTGAAGCCAATTTGTGAAAATAGGAGATTCCGGCGTTGCTGATTGTGTAGGGGAGGCAGGCTCTAACCAATATCGCGAGTGCTGGAACGGATAAGTTGGTAATTCAAGACGTTGGTGCGGGTAGTCTTGGTCAAATTTGCACCAGTCTACCTCTACCCCACGAACATAAACCTCCCCTAAACTGTGAAGCAACTGTTGCCAATCAGATTTTCCCTTGTGTAATGAAGGTAGCCAGACTCCTGTTTCCCCTGGTAAACACTGGCGTCCCATCCCCAACAGTACTGGATGTGGGCCAATTTCTACAAACAGTTCACAGCTTTGCTTGTGCAGCGTCTGCATGTTCGCACTAAATTTCACTGCTTCTCGCAAGTGACGGCACCAATACTCGGCTTGAGTGACCTCTTCTTCCTTGACCAGTTCTCCGGTTAGGTTAGAAATCATTTTAATCTGAGGAGATGAATACTTGACTTCAGTTGCTATTTGCTTAAAAGCATCCAGTATTGGCTCCATCATTGGAGAGTGAAAGGCGTGGGAAACCTTCAAAGGACAGGATCTAATTCCTTCTGCTTCTAGTGTTTGAGTAACTGCTTGTACCGCCTCAGATTTTCCCGAAATCACGATGTTCTTAGGACCGTTAATAGCAGCGATGGACATTTGTCCTTTGAATGGTTCTATTGCCGCTATCACCCTAGCTTCTTCAGCAAATATCGCCACCATTTTTCCTTCCTGTGGCAAAGCCTGCATTAATCGCCCTCGTTGGGCAATCAGCTTCAGCCCATCTTCCAAGCTGAATACTCCAGCAATGCAAGCAGCAACATATTCTCCTACGCTATGACCCATCACTATTGCTGGCTCTACCCCCCACGACTGCCATAACTGGGCTAGGGCATACTCGATCGCAAATAAGGCAGGCTGAGTGAAAGCTGTCTCATTAATAAATGCATCTATCTCGGGTTGGACATATAGTAATGATAATAATGATTGTTTAAAATAAGGCAGTAACAATTCATCGCAACGCTCTAAAGCTTTGCGAAATGTCGGTTGGGTTTTGTAGAGTTCGCGTCCCATACCTATATACTGAGAGCCTTGACCTGTGAACAGAAACGCTACCTTTGTGCGACTTGCAGGTGGGATTTGCCCGACTTGCAGCCCATCTGGTGTTTCTCCCTTTGCAAAAGCAGCCAGTCGTTCTTGTATCTGTGCTGGTTCTTTAGCCACTATAGCCAAACGCTGAGAAAAATGCGATCGTCCAGTGTTGGTTGTAAAACACACATCCCCGATAGAACTTAAGGGATTGTTCTCCAGGTAGTTCTCAAAGCGATCGGCAAGTTTCTGTAACGCTGTTTCACTCTTAGCTGACAAAGTGAGAATATGAAGTGGTCTCTCTACTTCTGAGTGAATCGAGGCGCGGACAGGTGCCTCCTCCAATATCACATGAGCATTTGTTCCACTCATCCCAAATGAACTGACTCCAGCTACACGAGGACTTCTTGCTTGCCCTAACCAAGAAGTCCTCTGAGTTGGAATCATGATGGGAAGATCTTCCCAAGAAACAGAAGAATTTGGGTTTTTTAGATGTAAATGGGGCGGGATCTCCTCGTGTTGCATAGCTAGCATCACTTTGATCACACCAGCTACCCCAGCCGCTGCTTCCAAATGACCAATGTTCGTTTTCACTGAACCTACCATCAGGGGCTGCTGCTTTGAATGTCCCTCGGATAGTACACTTGCTAACGCTTCAATCTCAATGGGATCTCCCAGTGCAGTCCCTGTGCCATGGACTTCTACATAATTCACCTGCTTTGGCTCTAGCTTAGCATTAGTCAAAGCTGCTCGAATGACTGCTTGCTGAGCCAACCCATTAGGCACTGTCAGTCCACCACTGCGACCATCATGGTTGATTGCTGAACCTCGAATCATGGCCAGGATGTTGTCACCGTTGGCAATCGCATCTGAAAGCCGTTTGAGTACTACTATACCGCAACCTTCTCCTCTACCATAACCGTCGGCTGCAGCATCAAAAGTTTTGCAACGACCATCCGTTGCCAAAGCTCGCATCTTAGATAGAACTATAAATGCCCCCGATGATAGCATCAAATGCACTCCACCAGCTAAAGCCAGATTGCATCCTCCTGTCCGCAGACTTTCACAGGCAAGATGAATACTGACTAAGGAAGACGAGCAAGAAGTATCCAAGGCTATGCTTGGACCTTGCAGACCTAAAATGTATGATAAGCGACCTGCGGCAATGCTAAAGGTGTTGCCAGTGAAAAAATAGGCATTAAGATGACTAGGATCTTGAAAACCCTTATGGAGATGCAAGTAGTCCGAAGTATTGATTCCTACAAAGACTCCAGTTTGGCTACCAGCTAGTTTGTCTGGTGCTTGACCTGCATTTTCTAGAGCCTCCCAAGTTACCTCCAATAATAACCGTTGCTGGGGATCCATACTCACTATTTCTCGTGGCGCAATCCCAAAGAATTCAGCATCAAAACCGTCTACTCCTACATCTAAAAAACCGCCTTGCCGTGTATAAATTTTGTCCTCTGTTTCCGAATTTGAGTCGGAGTAGGCATCTATGTACCACCTTTCTAATGGCACTTCTTGGATAGCATCAAAACCATTTTGGAGTCGCTGCCAAAACATCTGTGGGGTATTAGCACCGCCAGGAAATCGGCAACCCGTGCCAATAATGGCAATCGGCTCAGTTTGCTGGCGCTCCATTTTATCGAGCTTATAGCGCATCTCCTCCATCGCTATAAGCGCTTGTTTTAATGGCGACATATGTGCAAATCGCTCGGAAATTTTACTCATATTAAATCCAGTTACATCTCAATAATTAAAAAACAGCACTCCTCGCAGAGAACGCAGAGGGAGGAGAAGGAGAAATAATTTCGGAGCTATTATATCCGGTTAATTAGTTATCATTTGCTTTTTCCTAAAGAGTTGCTAATTTCTGAGCTAGTAAATTTTCAACTTCCTCTTCCGATAAGTTTTCTATTTCTAGCACTATTTGTGTCAGATGATGGTTCTCTTCTTGAAACTCTGCGTCAGATTCTTCAATTGAATCCAACCCAGTCACTTCGTTGAGTAAATACTTAGCAAGGCTTTCAATGTTGGGATAGTTGAAAGCTAATGTTGGGGAGATAGAATTTCCCAAACTTGTTTCGAGCCGATTCTTCAACTCAACAGCAAGCAGAGAATCCATGCCCATGTCAAAAAAGCTTAACTTTTTTTCTGGTAGCTGGGATGGATCGAGACGCAACACAGTGGCGACTTCATTTTGAAGATGAGCAATCAAGAAAGCTGGGCGTTCGCTATGAAGCATATCCTTCAAGTGTTGTAAAAGCCTTGGCTCTTGATGCTCTGATACTTGCTTTACTCCATTAAATGAACCATTTGCCTGCGGCTGTTTGGTTAATGCTTCCAGCAACTTAGGCAGTAATTCCGCTGTCTGTCGTAATAATACTTCAGTTTCTGGATTCTTGCTGTTTTGGCGACTATTTGTTGGATGAACATTACTATCTGTTTCTACCCAATATCGTCGGCGCTGAAATGGATATGTTGGCAGTTGGAGACGGCTGCGAGAGTCGCCTTGGTCAAAGCTATACCAGTCTATTGACACTCCACGTACATATAATTCTCCCAAACTTTGGAGGATTTGCTGCCAATCCTCCTGCTTTGGACATAAACTGGAAAGCCAAATGATTTCACGATCCATTTCTAATAAAGAGAGCTTTGAACCCATCTCTATAAAGATTTCATAACCTTTGTGAGCAAGCGTTTGCAGCCCAGGAGCAAATTGCACGGGTTGCTGCATATGAAGACACCAATATTCAGGAGTTGTTATCTCTTCTCCAACTGTTGTGCCAGTGACATTAGAGATGATATTTAGGTGTGGAGGTGAGTAAGTGACTTCCTTGGCAATATTTTTGAATACTGCTAGGGTTGATTCCATTCTACCTTCTTGAGTCAAAGTCTGTATCAAACGTCCCCGTTCGGCAATCAGCTTCAGACCATCTTCTAGACTAAATACCCCAGCGACACAAGCAGCAACATACTCACCTACGCCATGACCCATCACAGCGTTTGGAGATATACCCCAAGACTGCCATAAGTAGGCTAGGGCGTATTCAAAGGCAAACAAGACGAGTTGGGTGTAGACTGTTTCATTTAACAAGTCATTCTCGTCGGCTTTTGGATAGAGAACTTCGAGTAGGGGTTGTTCCAGGTAAGGACGTAAAATTTCATTGCAGCGATCAAGGCAGGAACGAAAAGTGGGTTGTGTTTCATAAAGTTGGCGTCCCATACCTTTGTACTGAGACCCCTCACCTGTAAAAAGAAAGACAATTCCCGACGGGTTTTGCTCTTGCAGCCGCCCTTGTAAAACTCCTGTTGCTTTTTGCCCAGATGCAAAGGCAGCTAGTTGTTCCATCAATTCTGTTGATGAAGATGCCAATACACTTAACCTGTGATTAAAGTGCGATCGCCCTGTATGAGATGTGAAGCAAATATCTGCAATATCTGATTTAGGGTGAGTGGCTAGGTAATTCTTATACCGACGGGCTAATTGCTTTAATGCCTCTTCTGTTTTAGCCGAGAGAGTCAGCAAATGTTGTGGACGGTCTGCAACAGCAGATGGTACAGACTGGGGTAAGGGTGCCTCTTCCAGTATCACATGGGCATTTGTACCACTCATCCCAAAGGAACTCACTCCCGCCAGCCGTTGCCTTTTTTCTGAATTCCAGGATACTAGCGAAGTCGGTACTTTCACTGGTAATTTATCCCAATTAATGTGAGGATTGGGTTGCTTAAAGTGCAAATGAGGCGGGATCTGCTGATGTTGGAGGGATAACACGACTTTGATTAAACCTGCAATACCAGCAGCAGTTTCTAAATGCCCGATATTAGTTTTAACTGAACCAATGATTAAGGGATTCTCTGGCGATCGCTCCTCACCAAACACGGTTGCTAAAGCTTGAACTTCAACTGGATCTCCTAAGGAGGTTCCTGTACCGTGAGCTTCTACATAACTCACTTGAGAGGGCTTGACTTTAGCGTTTGCTAATGCCTTCTGGAGGAGTGTTTGCTGAGCTATCTTATTGGGAACTGTAAAACCACTGCTTGGTCCATCGTGGTTAACCGCTGAACTTTTAATGAGAGCTAGAATATTATCACCGTCAGCAATGGCATCATGAAGGCGTTTGAGAACCACAACTCCACATCCCTCACCTCGACCATAACCGTTGGCAGCGCTATCAAATGTCTTACAACGACCATCAGAGGAAAGAGCCTGTGCTCTGGATAGAAAAATGGTAACTTCTGGTGACAAGATCAGCTGTACCCCAGCCGCTAGGGCAAGATTGCACTCGCCAGCACGCAAGCTTTGACAAGCTAAATGTATTGCTACTAAAGAAGAGGAGCAGGCTGTATCTATTGCCATACTTGGACCTTGCAGACCCAGAACATAGGACAAGCGACCTGCAGCAAAGCAAAAGCCATTCCCCGTGCCATCATAGGCATTAATACGTGTATGCTCGCCGGAGTGCAATTGCAATCGTGAATAATCATTTTGACCTATCCCCAAAAAAACACCAGTTTGGCTGTCAGATAGATCGTGTGGTGCGACTCCAGCATTTTCTAGAGCTTCCCAACTCACTTCTAATAGTAAACGTTGTTGAGGATCCATGCTCGATGCTTCTCGCGGAGAAATTCCGAAGAACTGAGGATCGAATTGGTCTACTTGCTGTAACAATCCAGCATGACGGATGTACATTTTCCCAGCACTTTTAGGATCTGGATCATAATAAAGATCCATGTCCCAGCGCTGTAGAGGAATCTCCGTGATGGCGTCCACTCCATCATGTAATAGCTGCCAGAAGGCTTCTGGGTCATCGGCACCTCCAGGGAATCGGCAGCCCATTCCAATGATGGCGATCGGCTCGTTCTGAGAACGCTCAACTGCCTCTAGTTTACCCAAAGCTTCATCTAAAGCAAGAAGCAGCCGTTTTGAAGAAGATAGTTGGTTAACTCTTTCGGAAATATCCTTCATCTTAGTTACCATTTACCAAAGTTTCTAACTTTGCCAGTCTCTGGGCAATTGACACTTCAAGTTCATCTTCGGCAAGTTGTTCTATCTCTGACAAAGCTTCAAGTCGTTCGTCTTCACGTTTGGACAACTTTGCATCAACAGTCTTCGATGACTCCCAGCCAAGCACTTCCTCAGACAAATACTTGGACAATTTTGTAATGTTTGGAAATTCAAAGATTAAAGTGGAAGGAAGAGAACAGTCTAAGCTGGCTTCGAGCCGTTTGATCAGTTCATGTACTATCAAAGAATCTATACCCATGTCAAAAAAACCTTGCTGCGGATCTGGTACTTGAGATGGTTCTAGCCCCAGCGCTTGAGAAACCTCTTGTTGAATGTAAACAATTAAAATATTTGTGCGATCGCTTTTCTTCGCTGCCTCCAGTCGTTTGAATATTTCTGAGTGTTGTCCTGACTGCTGTTTTCCTGCTTTCGGTGGCTGTACTACAATTTGTTCTAACAGGGATCGTTGTCCCCTTGCCTCATAGAATTTTTTGAATAACGTCCAATCAACGTCAGCCACTGTTGTTTGGTTACAACATGACCCAAGCAGGTATCCTAGTATAGTAACCGCTTGCTCTGGTTGCAATACTTTTAACCCCATCCGGGTTAAAAAGTTCTGCTCTTCTGGCGTAGCCATGCCATCACCAGCCCAAAGACCCCAATTCACACTTAACGTTTTCATCTTAAGCCCTTGACGGTAATTGGCGAACACATCCAAAAAATGGTTTGCTGCCGCATAATGTGCTTGCCCCTTGGAACCCCACACTGAAGCAATTGAGGAGAAGTTCAAGAAAAAATCCAGATCTAGTCCTTGTGTCAGTTGATGCAGAATCCATGTCCCTACTACCTTAGGGCGCAGCACCGATTCAAAGCTGTTCAGGTCGATTTCCTCTATAGTTTGATTTTTAGAAACACCCGCTGCATGCACAATCCCACGTAGAGGTGGCATGGAGGAGTTTATCTTCTCGAACACCCCAGTCATATCTTGCTGGCTAGATACATCAGCTTTAGCGACTAGAATCTTAGTTCCTGCGTGTTCCATGCGGGTAATAGCTGCTTTAATCTCAGGAGAAAAGACACCGCGACGTCCTGTTAGAACTAGATACCGGACTCCCAGATCCACCATCCAGGCAGCAACTTTCAGACCCAAAGCTCCCAAACCCCCGGTAATAAGGTAAGTGCCATCAGCTTGGAACACCACTTCTTGGGATGGTACTGAGTCTTCATGTACTAACCGAGCCACAAATCTATTTCCCTTTCGGAAGGCGAGATGGTCTTCTCCAATAGAGTCTCCTATCTCTGCCATTAGCATTGATACTTCATCTTCGGTCGCCTCAAGGGCTAAATCGATCGCTCCTCCCCAAAGTTGGGGATGTTCTACAGCAATGACTTTACCCAGTCCCCACAAGGGAGCTTGAGCTACTGCTAGAGAAGCCGTATGAGCTTTCAGTTGCTGAACTCCTCGAGTGACTAACCACAACTTAGGTAAGATTTGTTTATTATAGTGCTTAACTAACTCCTGTATCAAATGCAAGACACTGCCACATCCCCATTTCTGTGCTTGTTCTAAATCAGAGAGAGTCAAATCATTTGATGGTGCTGTATCTAAACTCCATAAATGAATGATTCCCTTAAGAGGCAATTGGCTTTTGAGCAAAACTTCTTGGAACAAACGCTCAAAATTTTCTGGAATCGAGGGGTTGAGGCTGAAAATTCCAGTTTCTTTACTTTGATAGCTATTTCCAGCATAGATTAAGATGCAGCTTTGACCTTCTTCCTGTAATTGTTTCGCTAGGGCTTGTCCCACATCACCCGAATCCGCAAAAATGAGCCAATTTCCTGCTTCAGAATTGTTAATCACCTTTAAAACCGTCTTCGACTGACGTGGCTTGAGTTGCCAATCTATTTTGTAGAGCAAATTTTTAAAGGTTGCTGCTGTGAGTTGCTTTTGATGCTGCTTAACTAATAAATCCAGCAGTTTAGGCAAAACTTTAATTTCATTTTCTAAAAGTTCTCCTGCCTTTTCTAATTGCTCAGCTAACTGTTTTGTATTCCCTTGGTTAAGAAAGTCGATGATTGGGGTAAAGTTATTTCCTTGAAGTAAAGACAGCGACTTTTGCTGTTCATTTTCGGCGTTTGTGCTTATCCAATAACGCTTTTTCTGCCAGGGATAAGTTGGCAAGTTTACCTTATGATGTGAGAAGCCTTTTTCAAAAGCAAACCAGTCAACAGAAACGCCACGGACATAGAGTTGAGCTAAACTCAGAAGCATTTGTTGCCAGTCTTCTTGTCCGGGATGTAAACTAGGAAGCCAAACTCCCACATTTGAGGCTAAGCATTTGCGACCCATAGCTAAAAGAGTTGGTTTGGGTCCGCACTCGACAAAGACCTCATACCCTTGCTGATGCAATGTTTTGATGCTGTCGGCAAATTGCACAGGTTGTCGCAAATGTTTGACCCAATATTCAGCAGTGGCAATTTCTGCATTGACTGGAGTTCCGGTGAGGTTAGAAATCATCTCAATGCGGGGACAAGAGTATGTGACTTGTTGGGCCGCACGAGCAAAATCTGCCAGTATCGGTGCCATCAACGGTGAGTGGAAGGCATGAGAGACTGACAACTTTTTCGTCAGCACTTTTTCGGCTTCTAAGGCGGCAACAATCGCCGCGACTGCTCGAGGATGACCGGAAATCACTACATTTTCAGGACCATTAATCGCCGCAATCGCCACTTGCGCGGAGTAGGATTGAATTGCATCTCTCACCAACTCAGCATCAGCAAACACAGCGACCATTTCACCATCACCAGGCATTTCCTGCATCAACCGTCCGCGTTGTGCAATCAATTTCAAACCATCTTCCAGGCTAAATACTCCCGCCACGCAAGCGGCGACGTATTCCCCCACACTATGACCCATAACCGCATCTGGAGTTATACCCCAGGATTTCCATAACTGAAATAGGGCATATTCTAGGGCAAATAGGGCAGGTTGTGTATAGGCTGTGTCATCTAGGGGGCAACTATCTCCAAGCTGTGGGTAGAGTACTGAAAGTAGGGGTTTTTCCAGATGGGGCCGCAAAATTTCATCGCACTGCTCGAGGATGGCGCGGAAGGTAGGTTGTGTTTGATACAATTGTTGCCCCATCTTCACGTACTGCGACCCTTGACCTGTGAATAAAAAAGCGATTTTGGGTCGAGCGTTATTGTCTCCAGTCAATACTCCCGTCGGTTTTTGTCCACGAGTAAATGCGGCGAGTTGTTCAGTCGTCTGGGCGAGTGATTCTGTCAACAGACACAGCCGATGGGAGAAATGCGATCGCCCGGTACTGGCACTGTAGCAGATATCACCGAGCAATAAGTCAGGATGGGAAGTTACGTAATTTTCATATTGAATCGCTAAATCCTGAAGCGCTTCTGGTGTCTTGGCTGACAGCGTCAACAGATGCCAGGGACGTTTATTATCTACTGGTACTGCCTGTGATAAAGGTGCTTCTTCTAACACCACATGGGCGTTTGTACCACTAAAGCCAAAGGAACTTACTCCCGCAATTCGCCGTCCTTCCTTTAAAAACCAAGGTCTTAGCTTTGTGGGAACTATAACTGGCAGTTTTTCCCAGTCAATATAAGGATTTGGCTGTTGAAAGTGCAGATGGGGTGGAATTTCACCGTGTTGCATGGCCAAAACGACTTTAATCAAACCTGCTATCCCTGCTGCTCCTTCCAAGTGACCGATGTTGGTCTTTACTGAGCCAATGACTAAAGGCTCGTCTTGAGGACGATTCTTACCAAATACAGTTCCTAAGGCTTTTACCTCTATAGGATCTCCCAATGATGTACCTGTGCCGTGAGCTTCGATATAACTCACGCGATCTGGTTCGACATTTGCATTACTCAAGGCTTGACAAATCAATTCCTCTTGAGCTTTTCCTTTAGGGACTGTTAAACCACTACTGCGACCATCTTGATTGACCGCAGAGCCTCGAATTAAAGCTAAGATATTGTCGCGATCGCGACATGCATCTGACAACCGTTTGAGGACTACGACTCCACACCCCTCTCCTCTAACAAAACCATCAGCTGCTGCATCAAAGGTCTTACAATGGTTATCGGGTGTCAGCATCTGGGCACGACACTCAATAATCGTGGAGATTGGCGACAATATCAGATTTACTCCGCCTGCTAGAGCTAGATGACTCTCTTTTGTTCTTAAACTTTGACAAGCAAGATGAACAGCTAACAAGGATGATGAGCAAGCTGTATCTACGACTAAGCTTGGTCCCTGCAAACCCAGAAGGTAAGATAATCTACCAGCAGCAAAGCTGACTGCGTTCCCTGTACCAGTATAGATATCGATTGCCTTGGGAGAACTGCTTGCCAACTGGAGATAATCCTGATTCATAACACCTACAAAAACCCCAGTTTTGCTACCCAGCTGTCGTTCTGGTGGCAATCCAGCATGTTCCAAAGCCTCCCAACTGACTTCTAAAAGTAATCTTTGCTGGGGATCTATTAAAGCCGCTTCACGCGGAGGAATACCGAAAAATTGAGAGTCGAATTTATCAACCTGCTCCAAAAAACTGCCATAGCGGGTGTACATTTTCCCAGGATTAGCTTGATCAGCATCGTAGTAGGCATCAATATCCCATCTTTCTCTCGGAACCTCTGTAACAGCATCTAAACCGTCACGCAATAATTTCCAAAAAGAATTAGGGTTGTTGGCACCACCCGGAAACCTACAGCCTATGCCAATGATGGCGATCGGTTCTGTCCTAGCCCGCTCCAAAACGCTGAGATGGGTTTGCATTTCTTCCAACTTAATCAGCGCATTTTGCATTAAAGAACTATAGTCTTTGCTGGTTAAATCTTGCTTCATATTTTTAAATAGGTAAGTTGGTATGAATAAATATCGCCAGATTACTTATTTAATGAACTCTTGGCATCACAACCTATCTGGGATTGCTGTACTGGAAAAGGAGTACCTCAACCTAAGTTTGCTAGTTTTTCGGCAAGTAAAGTGGCGAGTTCATCTTGGGATAGTTCTGCGAATAGCTCAGCTTTGTTGTCTACCTCTGGTGGTTGTTGTGGTTGCACATCAGATTCTGAATAAAATTCTAAAGTAAGCACTTCTTGGATGAGGTAATCTACAAGTGTTTCTACATTTGGATTGTCAAATGCTATGGTTGGAGGCAATGAACAGGCTAAACTCTTTTGCAGACGATTTCTTAACTCGACAGACATTAAAGAATCCATCCCCAGTTGGAAAAATCCCTGCTGCACATCTATGGTTTGTGATACACTTAAATTTAAAACTTTCGCGACTTGAGAACGAACGTGAGCTACTAATAACGCCCGATACTCGCTAGCAGGAACAGCCTGTAATTGTTGGAGGAATTCAGATTCCAATAGTTGATCTGAAGGCTGCTCAGATATTTGCTGAAAATCAGCTAAAAACGACCAATCGGCAAATTTTTCTCTAAACTGCAACCAGTCGATGGGCAATACCCCAATTTGAGCAGATGAGTGTGGCGATCGCGACAATAATTGCTCCAGTACTTGCAAGACTTGCTGAGGAGCTATAGTGCCAATTCCCCGTGCCTTCATACGTTCCTCTACTTGAAGTTTGGCTGCAACTCCAACCTCCGCCACCGCTCCCCAGTTAATACTTAATCCCGGTAGCCCCTGTGCACGGCGGTAACATGCCAAGGCATCTAAAAATGCATTAGCAGCAGCGTAATTAGCTTGCCCTGGTGAACCTAGTAGAGCAGCAGCAGATGAAAACAGCACAAAAAAGTCTAACGGTAGATTGTGAGTCAAACAGTGGAGATTCCAAGAGCCTGTGACTTTGGGAGCCATGACTTTCTCAAAGCGTTCCCAATTTTGCTGTTGTAGAATGCCATCATCCAAAACACCGACTGAATGAATAATCCCTCGTAATGGCGGCAGAGATTTCTCAATTTCTGCCAGCACCTGCGTCAGTTGCAAACTATCAGATATATCTGCTTTAGTCACAACGACTTTAGCACCACCCTCTTTTAGCTTGCTTAATTGACTGCTGACTGCTGCGCTCACATCACTCCGCCCTACTAGTACTAAGTGCCGTGCCCCATTTTCTACCATCCAATCTGCTACTAGTAAACCTAAACCTCCCAAACCGCCAGTGATGAGATAAGTACTATCCTCACGGAAGAGAGTTGGTTGCTCAATCTGCAAAGATGCCATGACTGAGGATTGGGAGACAGTTGTGCGATCGCCAGTAGATTCAGCATGCTGTTTTTGGTTAACATCCACTTCCAGCTGCTTTTGTACTTCACTATTTTGGGTTTGGCGACTATGCACTAATCTAGCCACATAACGACTTTGATTTCGGAAAGCGACTTGATTTTCCTCAGCCGGTGACCAAATTTCGGCAAATAGAACTTGTGCCTGATGTGCCATAGCCTCTGGATCTAAATCCACGCACACACAATTAAGTTCTGGGTGTTCTCTGGCAATCACTCTTCCCATTCCCCACAAGGTAGATTGAGCCAGGAAAGGAACATCTCCATGACAAGCCGGAGATTGACATTCTGGAATGACTACTGGCACCCCACCTCGGGTAACTATCCATACCCTTGGCGGTTGCAACAATCCCGCCGACTCTACCAGTGCTTGTACTAAGTATAAAAGACTGCCGCATCCTTGCTCAAACGCCTTCTTAGAATCAGGACTTGCTTGAGATGTATCTAAGCTCCATAAATGTACGACTCCATGCAAAGACGGTTGAATTGTTTTCACGACTTCTAGCAATTGCTGATAGTCACTCAGATTGCTGGAGTCAATCTCAAACTCTTGCTCGGCTAATTGTTTATACTCATTACCCGCAAAGATAATTGTACAAATTTCTCCTTGGGAGCGCAGAGTTATTGCTAACTGCTGCCCTAACCTTTGGCTATCTGCTAAAATTAGCCAATTCCTCGGCTGTGATACCACTACCTCTGATTTAGCCTGTATAACTTGCTGTCGCCACTCTACCTCATAAAGCCAATTCTGCAGATGTTCCTGAGTTGCGCCTAAGAGGGTTTGACTATTGATTTTTCTTCCTTCAAAGCCAATAACTTCTGCAATAACTTCTTCAGTTTGGTCGATGAGTCGTATATTCCCTGTGAGTTTGTTTTCTCCAGACTCTTCTTTTTGCTGTAAATAGGTATGACACCATAACTGAGAACTACTGGGATGACGATAAAAATAGAATTTTTCTATACTAAATGGAACAAAAGTTTCTTCTCCCTCAGTATTAACAAGAACTGACAAAAGCTGGAAGCAGGAGTCAAGTAGACCTGGATGAAGTTGATACCTCTCAATATCATCTAGTCCTTCTGGAACTTCCATCTGACACAAAGCTTCTTTGTCTCCCTTGTAAACTGAGCTAATCCATTGAAAGCGTGGACCAAGTTGAATTTGGCGTTGCCATAAATTATTGTAAATTTCTCCACTGGTGATTTCTTGTGGGCATCGAGCTTGTATCTCTTTAATAGAGACTGGTAAGAACACTTTGTTAGAGACAACCTCTTTTTTCGCGGGTTTGATTCTCCCAGTTGCATGCACTTTCCAATCACTATTATCAGTTTCTAGGCTGATAAGTTTAAAAGAAGCTTCTAACTGATTTTCTGGAGTTATTAGCAACTGGATGGTAGTTACTTCTTCTTTTGAAAGAATGAGAGCCTGAGGAAAGAGCAGATCTTCTAGTATACATCCTTCAGCTTTGAAAGTTAGTTCACTAGCACCTAAAAGCAAAGATATATGACACGCTCCAGGTACGACGACTTTTTCGTAAATTTGGTGGTCTTCAAGAAAAGACTGGGTATGAATACTAAACTGAGATTCAAACAAAATTTCTTTAAGCAGTGGAGACTGCAACTTTTTATCCAATAAAGGATGAAGCGCCTCGGACTTACTTTGGGAAGAGGCTAGCAACTTCTGCTTCTCCAATGTAGTAGACTCAATCAAATAACGCTGCCGCTGAAATGGATATGTTGGCAATTGTAAACGGCAACGGGAATAGTCCCGGTCAAAAGCAAACCAGTCAACAGAAACGCCACGGACATAGAGTTGAGCTAAACTCAGAAGCATTTGTTGCCAGTCTTCTTGTCCGGGATGTAAACTAGGAAGCCAAACTCCCACATTTGAGGCTAAGCATTTGCGACCCATAGCTAAAAGAGTTGGTTTGGGTCCGCACTCGACAAAGACCTCATACCCTTGCTGATGCAATGTTTTGATGCTGTCGGCAAATTGCACAGGTTGTCGCAAATGTTTGACCCAATATTCAGCAGTGGCAATTTCTGCATTGACTGGAGTTCCGGTGAGGTTAGAAATCATCTCAATGCGGGGACAAGAGTATGTGACTTGTTGGGCCGCACGAGCAAAATCTGCCAGTATCGGTGCCATCAACGGTGAGTGGAAGGCATGAGAGACTGACAACTTTTTCGTCAGCACTTTTTCGGCTTCTAAGGCGGCAACAATCGCCGCGACTGCTCGAGGATGACCGGAAATCACTACATTTTCAGGACCATTAATCGCCGCAATCGCCACTTGCGCGGAGTAGGATTGAATTGCATCTCTCACCAACTCAGCATCAGCAAACACAGCGACCATTTCACCATCACCAGGCATTTCCTGCATCAACCGTCCGCGTTGTGCAATCAATTTCAAACCATCTTCCAGGCTAAATACTCCCGCCACGCAAGCGGCGACGTATTCCCCCACACTATGACCCATAACCGCATCTGGAGTTATACCCCAGGATTTCCATAACTGAAATAGGGCATATTCTAGGGCAAATAGGGCAGGTTGTGTATAGGCTGTGTCATCTAGGGGGCAACTATCTCCAAGCTGTGGGTAGAGTACTGAAAGTAGGGGTTTTTCCAGATGGGGCCGCAAAATTTCATCGCACTGCTCGAGGATGGCGCGGAAGGTAGGTTGTGTTTGATACAATTGTTGCCCCATCTTCACGTACTGCGACCCTTGACCTGTGAATAAAAAAGCGATTTTGGGTCGAGCGTTATTGTCTCCAGTCAATACTCCCGTCGGTTTTTGTCCACGAGTAAATGCGGCGAGTTGTTCAGTCGTCTGGGCGAGTGATTCTGTCAACAGACACAGCCGATGGGAGAAATGCGATCGCCCGGTACTGGCACTGTAGCAGATATCACCGAGCAATAAGTCAGGATGGGAAGTTACGTAATTTTCATATTGAATCGCTAAATCCTGAAGCGCTTCTGGTGTCTTGGCTGACAGCGTCAACAGATGCCAGGGACGTTTATTATCTACTGGTACTGCCTGTGATAAAGGTGCTTCTTCTAACACCACATGGGCGTTTGTACCACTAAAACTAAAAGAACTTATACCTGCAAAACGATGCTTTTCTTCTCTACGCCACGGAATTTCTGTAGTTGGTATAACTACAGGTATTTGACTCCAAGGAACACGAGGATTTGGCTGTTGAAAGTGTAGATGAGGCGGAATTTCACCATGTTGCATGGCTAAAACAACTTTAATCAAACCTGCTATCCCTGCTGCTCCTTCCAAATGACCGATGTTGGTTTTTACTGAACCAATCACTAAAGGCTGGTCTTGGGGACGTTCTTTGCTATATACATTAACTAGTGCCCCAAGTTCAATCGGATCTCCCAAAGATGTCCCTGTACCATGAGCCTCAACATAGCTTACCTGGGCGGGTTCAATATTCCCATTAGCCAAGGCTTGACGAATGACTTCTTCTTGAGACGGACCATTGGGCACTGTCAAACCCCCACTAGAACCATCTTGATTAACTGCAGAGCCTCGAATAATAGCTAGGATATTATCTTTGTCTGCTAGGGCATCCGACAACCGTTTGAGAACAACTATTCCACAACCTTCTGCTCGAACATAACCGTTCGCTTCCGCATCAAAAGTTTTACAACGACCATCAGGTGCCAGCATCTTTGCTTTTGATAAATTGATATTAAGCTCTGGTGAGAGTAACAAGTTGACTCCCCCTGCCAAGGCTAAATGACTCTCTCTATTGCGTAGACTTTGGCAAGCCAAATGCACTGTTACCAAAGATGAAGAGCAAGCTGTATCAACTGATAAACTGGGTCCAGTAAAACCCATAAGATACGACAAGCGACCTGAGGCGACGCAATGAGAATTGCCTGTAGCCAAGTAAGCATCAATTTCCTGAGGATCTCTAGTTAGCAACCGATACATGTAGTCACTACTACAGATGCCAATAAATACTCCTGTTTTACTATTAAACAATTGTTCGGGCACTTTAGCAGCATTCTCTAGTGCTTCCCAACTTACTTCCAGTACTAAGCGTTGTTGTGGATCAAGACTGATAACTTCCCGAGGGGAGATGCCGAAAAACTGAGAATCGAAGTCAGATATTTGACCTAAGAATCCACCATAGCGAGTATACATTTTGCCTGGAGCTTCAAAGTTTGGGTCATAATATGCCTCAATGTCCCACCGAGATTTTGGCACCTCTGTAATCGCATCTACTTTATTTTTGAGCAACTGCCAAAAAGCTTCTGGATTATTAGCACCTCCAGGAAATCGGCATCCTATACCAACGATCGCAATTGGTTCTGTGTTGGCACTTTCTAACTGAGCCAGTTTTGCCCTCATCACCTTGATCTCAATCAATGCCTTCTTCATTAATAGCTGGTGGTTTGTATTTGCTATATCACTCATTGAGCTTTATCCTTTTCCGTATTTGCTATTTCTTGGCCTAACAAGTCTGCGATTTCATCTTGGGATAGCGAGTCCAGAAAAACTGATAGCTCAGTTCGGGCGTCTGCGTTTTGTAACTTTCCTCTTGACTCATCGTCAAACTCCATCTGCAACACTTCTAAAGCCAGATAATTAACCAATGCTTCTACTGTTGGATAATCAAATATTAAAGTTGAGCGTAAAGATTGCCCGAGACTGACATCCAGCCAATTTTTTAAGTCAACCGCCATGAGGGAGTCTATGCCCAAATCAAATAATCTTTGACGTGGCAAGATTTGCTCTGGTGAAGTCAAACCCAAAACTTTGGCTACTTGAGAGCTTACATAAGTCGTTAATAGTTCCCGACGCTTATGAGCAGGAGTAGCTTTTAATTTTTCTAGCAACTCATATCGCAGCTTTGACGGTTGCTGAAATACTTGTACAAAACTCTCGAAAAACAAAGTTGACGATGTCTGCAACCACTTGCTCCAGTTCATTGGCTGCACTGCCACTTGAGTTGCATTATGTCTAAGTAATTCACTCAGTATTTGTAGTCCTTGTATAGGGAGAATATAATCCAAACCCCGATCCACTATTTGCTCTTGGTTTTTATCTCCCAGTGCTGCTGCCATACCTAGCTTTGCCCATGGTCCCCAGTTAATACTGAGTCCAGGTAAACCTAAGGCCCGACGGTGATGAACGAGAGCGTCCATGAAGGCATTGGCGGCTGCATAGTTTCCTTGACCTAATGAACCGAATAATGAGGCAATTGATGAGAAACAAACGAAAAAGTCCAGTGGCAAGTCCTGTGTTAATGTATGCAGATTCCATACTCCTTCCACTTTCGGAGCCATTACCCGCTGGAAACGTTCCCAGTTTTGTTGCAATAGTATTCCATCATCTAGAATACCCGCAGCATGTACGACTCCTCGCAAAAGAGGCATTGATACTTTCACCGTCTCCAACAAACTGGCTACATCTTGAAAATGAGAGACATCGGTTTTGACAACTAAAACTTTAATCCCAGCATTCTCGAATTGGCTAATAACTTTTTGTGCTATGTTTGAGGCGTCATGACGTCCGGTTAGCACTAGGTGGCGTGCTCCTTGCTCTACTAACCACTGTGCTACCTGAAGTCCTAGTGCTCCTAACCCTCCGGTAATCAAGTAACTACTTTCTTTTTGAATAAAAACTTTTTCAGTGATATAAGTATTTTGTGTTAAAACTTCTCTGTCAAGGTGCTTAGTATTGGTAATATAGTGCTGGGAAGGTTGATTTGCAGAAACTTGATCGTCATAGTGCGTACGTTGCAATCTAGCTACATAACGGGTTCCCTGACGATAGGCAATTTGATTTTCTTGATCAGGAGACCACACTTGTGTGAATATTGCTTGAGCTTCATCTGTCGTCTCTCCCAATGGATCTAAGTCCAGGCGCATACAGTGAAGGTCGGAATGTTCCAGATCAATGACTCGACCTAGTCCCCATAAAGGAGCTTGTTGCACTTGTAAGGGTGTTGACGTACCCACTGGTTGAGAGCCTTTAGTTATCAGAGATAGATGAGGCAAAGAAGACCATCCAGCTTGTACTAATGCCTGAATTATATGCAGTACACTGCCACAGCCCAAAACTTGCGTTTTTTGTAAAACACTAGGGGAAGATACTTCATCTAATGTCTTTTCCAAACTCCACAAATGGACTATTCCCCGGCAAGGAGGTTGATTATCCCTGAGCATTTCTGAGAATAAATCTTGGAAATCATTTAGATTCGACGGGTTGAGGTAGTAATGTTCGAGAGAAAAATTTTCATAAGCTTGACCGGGAAAGATTAATAGACAACGATCACCACGCTCTTTAAAAAGTTGAGCTAGCTTAACTCCGATGCCTCCAGCATCAGCAAAGATTAACCAGCTACCAGGTTTTTCTAAGAAAAAAGGTTGTGGATTTTCTTCATAAACCTTGGGTTGCCAAGTAATTCTATACAGCCAGGTTTCTAAATCTTTTTGAGTATTCCCCAACAACTCACGACTGGTTTTCTTTAAAGAAAGCTGCTCTACTTGAGCTACAATGGCTCCAGTTTCATCATATATATATATATTGGCTGTGAGAGTTTGCTGATTTGATTCCTGGATTGGATGCAACTGAACATAACTCCACAAGTTTATTCCAAAACTGCAGTAAATCCTCAGACGCTCTAAACCCGATAGCAAATAGGTTTCTGATTTAAGCGAGTCAGGAAAAGCCGCCATAACAACTTGAAAGCAAGCATCGAGTAGTACTGGATGAAGCTTATACTCTCCTGCCTCTAAAAATAATGCTTCTGGTATCCGAATCTTGCCTAAGGCTTCTCCTGTTAGCTGGATTTCTTTCTTTACTAAAGGCATTTTCCATAGACATTCCAGAGCTTGAAAGGTAGCTCCATAGTTAATTGAGCGTTCTTGACACTGTTGATAATAGTCTGAAACCAAGATTTTTTGAGAGCATCTTGCTTCCAAAGCAGCCAAGTTAGTATGAGACTTTTGTTGGTCTTTTTCCTCCACAAGGACTTTACCAGTAGCATGAAGCGTCCAAGATGGCTCTGAGTCATTTTTATCCCATTGGTTGAGACTAAAAATTTGGAAGAAATACTTTGAAGCTTCTTGAAAAGTCAAAATTAATTGGATTGTCTTGGCTTCTTTTTCTGGCAGAATTAAAGCGTGAAGGATGAGAACTTCCGCTACCACCAAATTGTCAGATTGTAAAACGGTAACTCCAGCAGAATAGGCCATCTCTAAGTAACCAGTAGCTGGAAAAGTCGCTTTCTCATAAACATGTTTATCGCCCAAAAAAGCTGGGACTTTTTGACGGATTTGTGACTCGAAACAAATTTGCTGAGAACCTGCTTGATATAGCCGTTGACCAACTAATGGGTGAAATCTTCCATCATTTTTGGTAAGGAATCCTGGTTTTTGACTAACAGTGTCAGTCGCTTCAATCCAATAACGCTGTCGTTGCCAGGTGTATGTTGGTAGGGGAAGATGCCGTCGGTGATAATCTCGATCAAAGCTTGACCAATCGACTTTTACGCCACTAATATACAACTCCCCCAAACTTTGTAGTAGCTGTTGCCAATCATCTTTTCCCGGACGCATACTGGGCAACCAAAAGTGTTCAACTTCAGAATCTGACAGGCTGCGTCCCATACCTAACAATGTTGGCTTTGGTCCAATTTCTATAAATACTTGATAGCCTTCCCGAGCAAGGGTTTCCATCCCAGCGGCAAATCTAACTGGTTGCCGTACATGGTGACACCAATATTCAGGAGTGACTATTTCCGTTTTATCTAAGCCACCAGTAACATTAGAGATTACGTTGATTTTTGGGGATGAGAAGGTGATTTCTGAAGCCACTTTTTCAAAAGCCGCCAACATTGGCTCCATTAAAGGAGAGTGGAAGGCATGGGAAACATTTAACTGTCGGGTTTTGATTCCTTCTGCTTTTAAGGCAGCAATAAAGACCTCTACTGTCCCGCACTTTCCGGAAATCACAATGTTCTCTGGTCCGTTAATGGCGGCGATCGCCACTTCTTGAGAGTATGGTTGAATGGCGGCTACTACCTGTGCCTCAGGGGCAAACACTGCTACCATCATACCATTTTTAGGTAAGGCTTCCATGAGCTGTGCTCGCTGAACAATCAGCTTTAAGCCATCTTCTAAACTGAATACCCCGCTAACACAGGCAGCGACATATTCACCTACACTATGACCCATAACGACATCCGGAACTATACCCCAAGACTTCCATAGTTCAGCTAAGGCATACTCAAGGGCAAATAATGCTGGTTGGGTGTAAACTGTCTCGTGTAGAGGCGAACTCATCCCAAGTTCAGGATACAGAACTGAGAGCAGCGACTGTTCGAGATCAGGACTCAAAATGCGATCGCAAAGGTCAATAGTTCGTCGGAACGTAGGTTGAGTTTCGTAGAGTTGGCGTCCCATATTCACGTACTGAGAACCTTGACCGGTAAAGAGGAAGGCTATCTTAGGTGAATTTCGACTCTGCACAATTCCACTTACTAGTTTGGGAGCATTTTCCCCCGTTGCAAAAGTACCAAGTGCTCCTTGTAACTGCACATTAGATTCAGCTATAACGGCAAGTCGATGAGTAAAATGCGAACGCCCAGTATTTGCAGTAAAGCAAACATCGGCTAATAATGTTTCTGGGTGAGATTGAAAGTAAGCGTCGTAACTTTGTGCCAACTCCTGTAGTGCCTTCTCACTTTTCGCTGATAGGGTAAGAATGTGCAGAGGGCGTTCCATGTCACCAGTTACCACATCTACTGTGGGCGCTTCTTCTAAAACTATATGACAATTGGTTCCACCAACGCTAAATCCACTAACTCCAGCTAATCGCGGCTCTGTACCAGTAGACCAAGACTGGCACTTAGTCGGGATGCAAAATGGTGTTCCTTCTAGAGAAATATATCGGTTCAGCTGGTTTAGGTGTAAATGGGGTGGTATTTCCCGATGTTGCAGAGATAATATTACCTTAATTAGACTAGCAACGCCAGCTGCTGACTCCAAATGTCCGACATTAGTTTTTACAGAACCAATCCAGCAAGGTCGATCTGGAGAACGTCCTTGCATTAATACTGTTTTGAAGGATTCAAATTCAATCGGATCTCCCAAAGAAGTACCAGTGCCATGAGCTTCAAGGTAACTAATTTGTGCTGGTTGCACAAGAGCGTTTTCCAAGGCTTGGCGGATAACTGCTTGTTGCGAAAGTCCATTGGGAGCGGTGAACCCATTGCTTAGACCATCTTGGTTAACTGCCGATCCTCTAATAACCGCCAGAATATTGTTTTCATCTTTAAGAGCATCCGAAAAGCGTTTAAGAACCAATATCCCACAGCCTTCTCCTCGGACATACCCATTTGCACCAGCATCAAACGTTTTGCAACGGCCATCAGGTGCCATCATGTTTGCTTGAGAAAGAATAATGGTTGTGTGTGGAGACAGAATGAGGTTAACTCCTCCTGCTAATGCGAGATGAGACTCTTGATTGTGCAAACTAAGGCATGCAAGATGTATCGCCACTAGTGAAGCGGAGCAAGCAGTATCCACTGTTATACTTGGTCCGCGCAGATCTAGCAAATAAGACAGACGATTTGCGACAATAGAGTAACTAGTACCAGTACCGCTGTAAGCATTTAAATGAGCGAGATCTTGGCACATCAGGCGATCGTAGTCGCAGTTACCAACTCCAACAAATACCCCAGTTTGACTGCCAGCTAGCTTGTCTGACATGATTGCAGAATTTTCTAAAGCTTCCCAAGCCACCTCCAAAACTAGTCTCTGCTGAGGATCCATTTGTTGTGCTTCTCGCGGAGAAATACCAAAAAAGTTCGCATCAAATTGGTCTACATTTTCTATAAAGCTACCCCAACGGGTACTCATTTTTGTTGGCTTACTTGGTTGTGAATTATAAAACGTGTCAATGTCCCATCGTTCTGGTGGCACCTCAGTTATCAAGTCTTTGCCCTCTTTTAACAAATGCCAAAAAGATTCTGGGTCTTTAGCACTGGGAAAACGACACCCCATACCAATAATTGCTATAGATTCCATAATAAGCTGCTACAATTTTAATTTACATATATTTCATAGGTAGGAAAAAAAATAATTTATCTCCCCCCTTTTTCGGATTTCACTAAAACAGCAAGGTAGAAATAGATGCTTACAACATAATAGGATTTTCAATCTTTTTACTGATAAAATCAATGGTTTGTTGTACTGTCAAAAGTACTTCATCTACTACTTTAGTATGAATTTCAATGTTGAAGGCTTCTTCTAGAGCGTTAAATAATTCTAATATGTCTAAAGAATCTGCTTCTAAGTCATTCACAAAGTTTGATAGAGGGTTGATTTTATTTGCTTCTATTCCTAATTTATCTGCAACAATAACTCGTAATTTTGCCAAAATTTTTAGTTTTTTTAAGCGATTGAGTTGAATCGGTTCTTTAACTTCCTCAATTAGCTTACCTATCTCTTTCAAAACTGTTACAATACGCTGGTAACACTGCTCTTCCTCACTATTGAGAATACATTCGTGATTTTTTAGCCAGTTTTTACAAATTTGATAACTTTCAAGGTGGACGTTCCAAAACTCCGGTGGTAAATCCTTAAAGTCATGGTTTTTCTCGCTCCAAACAAGTCCTTCAGGGATGCTCTGCTTTGAATTTATATATTTTAGTGGTTCGATCATATTATTCACAGTTTTGCAAATGTAATTACGCTCAATAGGTACAAAACTCCACCCGCTCTCCCTTTGCCCTGGGGAGGGTGCAAGGTACTATGGTGTACACGCAAGTCGGAAATAGCTCACAAGGAGCGAATTTTAGCGTCAGTTTTACCCAACCCAAGCCCTCCCCAAAGCAACGGTGAGGGCGCGGACTGTTCGAGATCCTCCTTAACAAGCAGGGCTGTTTCATTCCCTAAAAGGTGTAAAATTACAAGCATCAAAGATTTACCTCTAATGATGTTGACAAACTTTTGTCCTTTGTGGAATGAAACAGCCCTGCCTTAACAAGGGCAATTACGAGGCTAAATGTTTAGCCAAAGTCTCTATATTAGGGTAATTGTAAAGCAAAGTAGGAGAAAGGTCTCGTTCCAGCCAAGCCCCCAGTTCACCAGTCAGAATTGCTGAATCAGCTGAGCCTAAAGCGTAGCGCTCAAAAAGAAGAGTGCAATCTACCTTGTGTGATTCCATTTTCAGCAGTTTAGCTACATAAGCGACTAACCAAGCTTTAATCTCTTCGTCTAAAGGTAGTTTCTTTTGTTGATCTATGGGTGGCAGTTCCGCTATTAGTTGGCTGTACTGTTTCATCGCTTCTGGGCGACTCGTTCCCTTCAGTTGATGCCATGCTTGCCATTGAATATACTTTCGTGGTTGTAGAATTGGGTCTGGCTCCTCTTGTTGGCAATCCCCTTCCATCGCCTGTTGGTAGAGACTCTCAATCTCTATTTGTTGCTTGCCTTGGGGCAGTTTAACATGACCAAAGCGTACTAAATTAGCCATGTTATGAAATTCTACTTCTGTATCGTCTAAATCATTCCATTCTCTGACAATATTAATTCCATAATCATCACATCCCGACACTAAAAAAGAAAAATGCCTTTTTATATTGTGGAAGTTTTCGTCGATGAAATCATCTTGCATCCGATGCGGATAAATCTGCACACTGGGACGAACGTAACGTGCGTTAATACCTAATCGGCGTTGAGCGGAGTTATTGCCACGAGAACAATGCATAACCCTTTCAGTGAAGATAATCACCTGACCCGCCTTAGCTGGTGCTGCTTCCACTGTCCATTCATTTTCATTGAAGTCAAATACTGCTGAGTATTGTCTTCGCCCTTGCCAAACCATTTTATGGTTTTTCACACCTGCAAACATTCCTTCTTCAGGAGAGACTTGCAATCGCCTAAATTTTTTCTCATGGGTGCCATTGGCAAAATTCAAGCAACCTTTCTCGATAGTAGCATCATCTATTGCCACCCAGACTGTTAGATTTAAAAAATTTTCATCTTTGGGATAAAGCAGTGCTGGCTTCTGAGGGTCATAAGCACTAGGATCGTAAGAATTATAAACTTGATGCCACTTGATCTCACCTTCTCCTGGCATTTTGCAAAAGACATTTGTATTCCACAACAGGAGATTAGGTTCACCCAGTTGGTTTAACAGGCTAACAAGTTTGGGATTTTTAAAAAAGTTAGCTATTGGTTTGTGGAACAGATGAAGGTCACGAGATGTGTTGAGGTTCATTATATTGTTGTAGAAGGTCATCATCTGTTGACCTTCTACTTCTTTAACAGAACTATGAGTTTCTAAGCATTGTTTAAGAGCTTCAAACTCTGAAGGCAAAAATACATCAAGAGGACCAACCCATCCTTTCTGTGCAAAATGCTTTATTTGACCTTCAGTCAACTTAATTTGGTCTTGAGTCAACATATACATACCCTTTCTATTTTTTAATCCAGGACTTACGCAACTGGTACAGCGATCGCCTACGAAACTCTTGCCGAGTAGCCAAAAACTAAACAAGAAACTAGGACTTACGCATTGAGAAAATAGCCAATAAGTGGATTAAGCACAAGGAAGGAAATTTTCAGGCGATCGCTTGTGCCAGTTGCATAAGTCCTGTAATCAACGAATGACTTACATCTCTATCTTTACCTACTCCCCGCTCCTCCCTCCTCTTTCTTGAGAACAAGCACAAAATAAAACTTGAAACCTTTTACGACGCAAACAAAGTTGTATTTATTGGAGATAGATTTCAATATTTTTCTGAGTAGGCAAACGTAGAATTTTAGATTTATACTTTATTTTATCATACTATTAAAAATAAAAAATCATAATTCCTAAATTTCAATTTTTAATAAATTCAGATTTTTTAAAAGGTTGAAGGATAAAGGGCAAGCTGCTTTTGCCTAAATTTGGAACTAGCGGCATAATTGTAGTTTAAATAGAGGTATTTTAGTCGCTAAAAATGCAGCAGCTTACAAAAGTTTGCCTACGCCTCATGCCTAACTTTCACAAATAATTATTTATTTTCTCCATCTGACTTATTACTTATGTGAGTTTTCTAGATTGCTAGCACCTATATTTAAGACTTCAAGAGTTCCCTCTAAAAACTTAGTTCGACAGGCATGACGCATAATTTTGCCACTTGAAGTTTTGGGAAGGCTTCCTGGCTTAATTAATACTACAACATCAGTCCGTAGCTCATGTTCCATCATCAACGCTTGTCTAATATCTCCAATAACCTCATCCAGATCCAGCTTCCGCAACCAAGTTCGTTCCACCTCGTGAACAACAACCAGTTGCTCCTGATTATCTACCTCAACTCCAAAAGCTGCTCCACAGCCTATACGTAATCCTAGATGGCTTTGTTCCACTGTCAGTTCAATATCTTGAGGATAATGATTGCGACCTCGGATGATAATTAAATCCTTGAGGCGACCGGTAACGAACAACTCTTTATCCTTGACAAATCCCAGATCACCAGTACGTAGAAATGGACCTTCACCTGTATCTGACAAATAAGCTTGAAAGGCTTGCTCCGTTTCCTCAACTCGCATCCAGTAGCCTTGAGCCACAGTAGAACCTGACACCCAAATTTCACCCACTTCTTCAGGTGGACATTGGGTTAATGATTCAGGATGAACAATGATGATTTTCGTATCGATCTTACTCCATCCACATCCAACCAGAGTTCGTACCATTTGAGTGTCTTGAGTAGCCTCCTTAACCCTATTCTTTTCCAGCGCTTCTGCTTGAGCTCTAAAAGATTTCGGTGAAGCCCCTACCTGCACAGCAGTCACTTTGAGAGTTGCTTCAGCAAGACCATAGCCAGGACAGAAAGTAGTTATGTTAAAACCACAGGGAGCAAAAGCTTTAGAAAACCGTTTGATGAGATCGTATCTCACAAGTTCTGCACCATTTAAAGCCACACGCCAGCAACTAAGGTCTAGGGTAGTTCGTAGTTCCGGAGGAATCTTATCTATACAAAGCTGGTAAGCAAAATTAGGCGCACCACTATGAGTAGCCTTGTACCGCGAAATTGCCTGCAACCATCGCAAGGGACGTTGAAGAAAAGCCATTGGACTCATCATATAACAGGGAAACCCCTTGTATAAAGGTTGAAATATCCCATAGATAAGTCCCATATCATGAAAGGTAGGAAGCCATGTGACTATTACACTATCTGATGTATGTTCCCATCCCAGGTCGAGATCCTCCAAATTACACAATAGGTTGTTGTGACTTACCATAACCCCTTTAGGCTGACTCGTGGAACCCGACGTGTATTGAAGATAGGCTAACGTTTTGCCACTTAGTGGTATCTTGCTGAAATTTGTCTCCAAATTATCAACAATGTTATCCGTAACTATCCATTGCAGCGCTGCCAATTTCGACATTTGAGCAAATCGCTCTTTCATGTTGAGTAGCAAAGATGTTGTGGTAAGTGCTACCTTAGCTTCAGCATCTAATAGAATACTCTGTAACCTAGATTGTTTTTCATTGTGCCAGTTTATGTTAGTTGGAACCGCCACCACCCCTGCATACAAACATCCAAAGAAAGCTGAAATGAATTCCAGACCTGGTGGGTAGAGCAGTAATGCCCGATCGCCGTCAGTCAACCCCTGCTTCTGAAGCTGAGCTGCGATTACCCGCGACTGCTGTTCCAATTCTCCGTACGTCAAGCTTCCTGTCTCGGTTTCCCCATTATAGAGGAATGTATAGGCTGTTTGGTTAGATTGATGTGTTCCTCGATAGCGCAGCAGATCTACCAATGTCGAAAATTTCTGCTTAGTGTTCATCATATTTTTTGTCCCATGAACTTTTTCTCAACCTCAAACTTCCAAAAGGTCGGGATTCTATGTAACGAGATCAGCTATTTCCAGAAAATTTTGCAAAGATGGTTAACACTGTAGCACTCATCACCAGTCATAGTCGTGAGTCCGAGAGTTAGGACTCACGACTATATGGGTTGGTAGCACAATTTTTTATTTATGAAATAAAGTAAACAGAGAATTTGTTAAGGGTACGCCCAGTGAGCAGCACAGTCTTGAGAGGCTCCCTCAAAGAGTGACTGCGTTAGCAACGAAGGAGCGTCACCTGTAGGGCGATATTAAAAAAAGTGCCTTTATTTCAATCCCCCAAATTTATTTATGGGGTTGCACTCAGGACTCCTGAAAACATACCATCTATTTTGTTGTGGACTCAACACACTTGCTACTTTTTTTTATCCATATTTAATTTAATAATAACACATTAACAGAAATTTAAACTAGTATTTATCTCAAAAAAAACTCCATTAGTCTTCAATTTTTTTGAAAGTTAAAGTGACATTGTGACCTCCAAAACCAAAGTAATTAGAAATAGCAACGTGCACTCTTTGTCAGTAAACCAAAAAGTTTTTTCCAAAGAGCGATTGCTAATCGCACTTATGTATGGCAATACAATAAAAACTACTCAAATCATAAAAAATGCTTATACTACTCTGAAAGTATTCAAAAACTGAAATGATGAAAGTAGTGTGTAGCATATTGGCTGAAAAAATTGACTGTTTCATCTCTATGAGAAGCCGCGCAAAGCGTATCTACAGAAGAACTGGCTTTAACGGACTCAGAAACCCTTGACCTGACTTTTCCCGTTAAGTCTCAAAAGGCTAGCTCACAAAGGATTTTGGATAAAGCACAACACATAGGGTACAGTAATTGAAATTGGGTGCTAAAGGTGACAAATTATGTTGGACTGGTGGGAGAAAAATTTTGCGACTTGTGAGTTAGGCGATCGCCGATTGAATGAGCGTGCAATGTCAATAGGCTATGCTCTAAGCCTTGGATTCGGCAAGGCGCTCTCAGAAATCTTCAATGGAGCAACCGTACTCAAGAGAGCCTACGAGTTTTTGCCAACCCAAAAGTGGAATTTGCCAAACTAATCGAACCGCACTGTCAAATGACGGCGGAAATAGTTGCAGAGGAAAATGTAGTTCTGTGTGTCGGAGACACAACTTTTCTTGATTATGACAGTATTGTGACTAAAAGAGAAGGTTATGGTCCGATTGGTAAGGGAGGTAATGGTTTAATATTGCATAGTGCTTTAGCTATAGATCCTCAAAAAGGTCAATCAATAGGTCTGTTGTGGCAAAAATTATGGAACCGAGAGGTGAAACACCATTGGAGTGGATGCTGCTGACTACGGAAATAGTCGCAGATGAACAGATGGCTGCTACAATTTTACGTTGGTATTCTTACCGTTGGCGGGTAGAGGAATATCACAAAATTTTCAAGTCGGGATGTCAGGTGGAAAGATATAGACTTGCTGCTGATGGGATGAAAACCTTAATTGGCTTCCTGAGTGTGATTGCTGTAGAACTGTTGCAGTTGACTTATCTACACCGTACCCAGCCAAACGCCGACGCTATTGAAATTCTCAATCCTCTTCAGGTTCGCATTTTGAAAGCTAAATCACCCAAAGTACCCAAGATATTAACACTTAGTTGGGCTGTGGAAGCGATCGCTCGTTTAGGGGGTTACTTAGAACATCGACATAAAACCCCTATTGGTATCCAGGTACTGTGGCGGGGCTGGTTAAAATTGCACGATCTCTGTGAGGGTTGGCAGCTTGCTACAGAGACTTAACGGGAAAAGTCAGAACCCTTGACAAGGTTATTAAGTGTTTAGTAGAAAATTTCTAAGAGTGAAAATCAGGGGGTATGTGACCAGCAAAATTTGTTTGAGATTCGTTCCTTATGCTGCCAGCAGTGGAGATAGTATCGAGAATACAGCCAAATTATTAAAGAACGTTCCCACAGCCAATGATATTAGATATCATCTCAATAAAATCAACAATTTTGAGGAATTAGAGGCGCAAATAAATCAAGCGCTGTAAGAGGTAGTCTTGTTTAGTATTTCAAACTTTTAAAAGCTGTTCGATTAGGTCGGCAGCACGTTGCGGTCCGTTATATTGCTTGAACTCTGCTTGCAACCGCTGTGTGTTGTGCTTGTAACGTGGATCGCGCAGGATGGTTTTCACGGCATTACGGATCTGTGCTTCTGACGGGGTTCCCGTTTTTAGGTTGATGCCCACACCAGCCCACGCAACACGCGCTGCAATTTCCGGCTTCTCCTCCGTTGCTCCTGCTACGATGAGCGATACCCCGTTGGATAATGCCATCTGCACGCTGCCAAACCCTCCATTTGTCACCATTACATCCACGTGCGGCATGAGGTAGTAGTATGGGATAAACTGCTCTAAATGCACATTGTGCGGCAGCGGGTCAAGCTTGATATTTTCAACAGGGATGCCGCCTGTAGTTGCAACGACGAGTACATCCTCAAGACTTAGTGCCCGTATCGCCGGAATGAGAAGATTGCTCAGATCTGAGTTCGCCAAAGTGCCTTGAGTAATCAGGATTACTGGTCGCTCGCCGTGCAGATCGTCCCACCACGCGGGCGGGTTAAACTGCTCCACTGGTGGACTGATTAGGGTACCAACAAAATGCGTGTTTTCATACAGATCGCTACGAGGATACTCAAAATCGGGAACAGTTCCGAGCAGATACAAATCCGGTGGCTGGGTAATTCTTTCCAGTACACTCTTGTTGAGTTTCGGTAGATCCACGCTTGCACGGATTTTATCTGTGTAGGCTCGCACATCACGTAGAACAATCTTATCTATCAAAAAATGCAAGATGGCATTGCGTAGCCGTCCAAGCGGCGAGCTATTTGGTGGTAACGCTAGGCCGATAGGCGCGGTATCTTTGCTGCTTAAAGAGTACATTGAAACAGCAACAGCTACCATTGGAATGCTCGTTTTTTCATGCACAAAGCCCACACCAAAGCATACCTCATCGGCAATAAGTAGATCAGCAGGAAACTCATCCAACAGTCCATAGATATCTTTCATTTGTTTGGGAGCTTGCTCAATAAAGAGCGTTTTCAGGGTGGCGATCAAAGCCGACAACCCTTGCAAACTATGAAGTTGCGGAAAGGCTTCGTCTCGACTCATTCCGCTAAAATCATAGGCTGCCTGCATCGGTTTATAAATGGCTCCAAATCGCTCAATTTTGGGTTGGAATACCTTGCCAGCGTACCACCAGACTGTATGTCCACGATTAACTAACTCGCAGGCAACTGAAGCTACGGGGTTAAAGTGACTCTCTACTGGTGCTGTCGCTATCAAGATACAAGCCATCTGTATGCTCCTGTTGTAAATACTGAGATAGGTTTCTCTATTCTATATTGTTGATCCCAACGATAAGTTTAGTTGGGAATGGCATGTCTGTTAAGCACCGCCCAACTGAGCAAGTTTCAAAGCTTCTGTGGTAAATCAATCTAGCTTTGCGCTGCGTCGGCGTGTAATTCGTGTTTGCAACTGCTGCTCAACTGATGGAGGAACTGCTACTCCTGCAAGCATCGAATAGTCTGGCGTAACCGTCCAATCATAACACTGTAGTAAAGTAGCCAAGAAAATCTTCATTTCCATCTTGGCGAATTCCATTCCAATACAAGCGTGTTCACCACCCCCAAAACCAACGAGAGAGAAAGGGACTTTCTTATCTTCCTCACGAGGAGGTGCAAAGCGCTCTGGATCAAAACAACGGGGATCTTTATAAATCTCTGGTAAAAAGTGCGTTAAGCCTTGAGCAACCATGATAGTCCAACCAGGAGGAATTCGATATCCAGCATAGTTAATCTCTTTGACTACTCCACGAAGTAGCACAACACCTGAAGGATTGTAAAACCTTTCAATCTCTTTCAAGAAATAGGTCATGTAATTGAGATATTTAAGATGTCCGACGTTGAGTGGTTCATCAAGAGTTACTTCCACAAGTTCCTCCTGTAATCTCATTCGCAATTCAGGACGAGCGGCAAGTTCAACCATTGCCCATGTCAAAGCAGTTGCTGTTGTGAAATGAGCGGCATTGATTAGATGAATTAATTCATCAATAACTTGAGATGTCGATAAAGCATTGCCTAATTCATCAACAGAGGCAAGAAACAAGCTTAATACATCATATGATGTATTAAGTTTGCCTTGACGCTGACGCTCTTCAATGATACCTTGTAAAAATGCTTTTAATTGACGGCGCGCAGTTTGAGAGCGCCCATATTTTGTGAAAGGTAAATTAACTCTTAGTAAGGCTGATACTCCATTTACGAGAGTATTGTACCAATTTTCAACTTGCTCAATTTGATCTTCAGGTTGTACACCTAGTAAAAGCCGAATGCCAATTCGGAGCGCAAGTTGATTGAAGCTGGCTTTTAAGAAAATCACGTCTTGGGTTGCCCAGCGCTTTAGAGAATCCTCTATAACCTGTTGCATGATTTCAAAATAGGATGCGATCGCCTTGCCATGAAAGGCTGGAGCCATCAAGCGACGAGTTTGGCTATGTGTGTCACCATCTTGGAGCATCATAGGACGACCGAAAATGTGTTCCATGAACGGTTGCAACCCTAGGTAAGACGAGACATAGTCAGCTTTATCCTGCAAAATCAACCGATTGGCTTCGGGTCCTACAAGGACTGCGTAGTTCTTGCCCAAGATCCGCAATTTAAAAACAGAACCGCAACGCTCATATTGCTTTGTTAACGTCCAGCCCTGAGTTGCCATCAACTCTAGTGTATCTCCAATGATCGGTAACCCCATGCAATGAGGCATTTGTTGGGCTAATTTCAGTTCCGTCATACGTTTTTTTCAACAACATTTTAAGTGTATCCTTGTTCTACCAGTTCTATCTAAATAGCGGCACTTAAAACTCTCGCTATACCGAAATTGTCTAGGAATTTGCATTTTGATGGAATACAACAGCATGTAGGAGCAAACGGTCTTTTGCTCTTACATGGCAGTCATAACGCGACTTAAACATTTTTGAGAGCAAAATAAGCCTCAAACCCATGCAGGGCTGTTTCATGCCCTCGACGCTTGTAATTTTACATTTTTCAGGTGATGAAACAGCCTTGCCGATGCCTTGGGGGTCGCCGCCGGGTCAAAGGTTTAAAAGTCTTAACTGAATTGTATTGCCTTTAAGCAGACCAAGTTTGATAAAGATTACGTGCCCAATTTAAAGGTTCTTCGTTGGTAAGTTTAATCTTTGGTTCAAATCGAGGATAGAGATTTTCTAGAATCTCAACATCTTGTTTATTCAGTTTATTAATTGCACTTAACAATTGTCTATCAGTAATGAAGTTAAAGATTCCCGTATAATTCCCAAAAACCGCAATAAATATATGAGTTGTATTCTCTGTTTCTGGATATATTGCGAACACATCGCATACTTTACCTAACGGAGTATCAGCATAGAATATTGCTAGGCATGGAAAATAGTGATCGAGAGAGGCTTTGACTATTTTAGGATAAGTCAGCAGTATCGGATTTTTTAAGTAGTCCTGGAGCGTGTTGTCTTCTCGGATTTGATGAAAATCAATTTTTGTAGTGTATCTATCCACCTCATAAATATCTTTTATTTCAATGTCTTTGATTTTAAAGAGTTTCCGATGAGCTCCTTTAGCGTGATTGTAATCGTTATTAATTTCTAGCACATCAAGGAAAGGTGCATTAATTGTTATGTCTCCACTAATACCAGCAAAGCGAAACTCTTCTTCCAGCTTCTTTAAAACATCTGGTAACGGTATTTTGGGTTCTTTATTGACATAAGTCCAAATCCAATCACCTTGAAAATAGAGTTTTAAAGGTTTAGCAATTGGTTTGGATATTTTCTCTTTTGGCAACCTTGCTCTTCCTTCTGAATCAAACTCCAACGCATGATAGGGACAAGCCAGAGTATTTGTCTTAGGGCAAATCCAACCTTCGGAAAGCTTTGCACCTTGATGAGGACAGATATTTTCTAAGGCGGAAACTTCTCCTTTTTTGTTCTTCCACAGCACATAATCCTGCCCAGCAATTGTAAACTTTTTAGGTTTATTAACAGAGAGCATAAATTTGTGACCAACCAGCCAAGGGGCACCAGGTAAATTCCAACTCAATGTTTATCCTCCTTTATGACAAAAAGCACCGGGAAAGCTCCTTCCTTGCGAACGGCATCTACACGTCATTTGCACAATCGATAATTGAAAAAATAAAAGCTGGTAATGACCCCTTCCTTGTGAACGGCATCTACACGTCATTGGTCACTTGGAAGGCTTCATAGCACTTTGTTGCATACAATTGTGTAAAAGTGAAATAGGTTTTTTAGTAATTAACCCAGCTTCCTGTTGCCAGCTCGCTATTTCTTGAAAATTCCAAATGCTAGAGTCACTAGTAAGTGCATAAAATAAATTCCAGAGTCCAACAAGCGCTTGTCCGCTTTTATTTAATGAATAAGGATTTGTCATCACATATTCTTGAATGACAAGATAACCACCTGGTTTGAGAGCTTGTGCAGTACGTTGAACTAGTTTACGGTTTGTGGCTTCATCAAAATGATGAACTAGATTTGAAATCAATATCAAATCGTAAACGCTAGTTCCAAGATCGTCTGTGAGTACGTTACCGACTTTATGTATTACACGATCGCCCATTCCCTCTTTTACAAGGAGAGGTGCTGCAAATTCTACTGCTTCAGGAAGATCTAAGATAACAGCGTTCAGGTTTCGATAATGACGGCAAATCTCAACGGAATAGCAGCCATGAGAACCCCCAACATCAAGCATATTACGCGCACCTCTTGGTACGGGTATACGTTTTGCAACTTTAGGAGCAACTAAATTTGCTATTGATCGCATTCCGTATTGGTAAAGTTTCCAGTCATCAGAAGACATTTGCTCATGCATTAATACAGGCTTTCCTGTTCGGATAAAGTCCTCCATATGTGTTACTAACTCCCAATCTACAAATTCGTAAACTACGAAGTCATGGAGTGAATAAGGAGCTTCTTTGAGCAACCATTTTCGAGCAAATGGGGTGAGAGCATAAAGTTCTCCGTTTTTGTAAAGGTAACCCATAGTGACAAGGGCATTTAGAAGCTTTTGTGTTGCCTCAGGATCAGTCGCACAACGAGCGGCAACTTCTTGCGTAGAGAGTGATTCTGAAGCAAGAGCTTCAAACAAATTAAGTTTTGTTGCTACCATGAGCGCTCGAACAAATATAATACCGCCACCAATCTCAATAAGAGGTGTTGGCACATATCCTAGTACTAGTGCGAGCCACTCGAATACATTCTCAGGAATGACACCGATTTTCATTAGCGCACGATCCTTTTTTATTCTGTTTTCTAATTAGCAAATATTCCTTGTGGGAAGCTATTATCAGCCGACAAGACTGGGACAGGTGAGGAGGATACCTGATTTAAAGTGCCATCTTTTGGGTTAACCTTCAGTACGTATAGTCCATTGCCCTCAGTTGTATAGGCTGCTATCGGCTGAGAAACCACATGCAGAAAAGATTCTGTCGAGTCTAAAGCGAGCTGAGCACCACTACCAGTACCTTTGAGTGTTACCTTCTGAATCTCTATCGGTGTAGTCGGGTCTTGTGCAATATCATAGACACTAACACTGAAGTCACCAGGGTTAGTTGTGTAGAGACGGGTTCCAGCTCGGTTAGTAATAATCCAGCAGATTTTAATACCTGAATTCGGTACAGTCTTTAAGAAAGTTAGCTCTCCAGTAACTTTATCATAGGAGTAGACTCCCAATTTATTATTGTTCAAAAAGCCAACATACAAGATTGGTTTATGGGGATGAGATTGGAGTCCAATTGGGACAGATGGTGTGCCATCTGGAAGTAACTCTGATGTAGGCAGCAGTTGTGGTGAATTCGGGCTTGAAAGCAGGCGACCGTTCGGGAGAATTTGATATGAGCGGAGTAAACCGCTCCCAACATCTGCACCAAATAGCAGACGTTTGTTTGGAGAGATAAGTGCTTGCGTTGGTACGGAACCTTTGGGAACTGAGATAGTAGAATCACTGAGGGGAATGAGTCTGCCCTTCTTAGTAACGCGGAAGGCAGTATAATTTGGTAGAAAACCGCTTGCTTCCTGAGTAGGGTTCTCGGGGTCTAAGTTCTGATTAACCACGTAAAGAAAATCGTCTGCCAGACCTAGGCTAACCGGTTCGACGCCGCCGGATGGGAATGGAGAGCCTTTTACAGGAAAAAGACTGCCATCTTTTTTGATGTCAAAGACAGCGATCGTGCTCGATCCCGAATTGACAGCAAAAAGCCGCGTATGTTCGGGGTTGACGATCACTTCTTGGTCGGACAGAAAAGTTGTAGGGACGAGAGGACTCACGACAACGGGAACATTGGCAATTCCTGCGCCTTGAGTGGGAAAAGGAGAAGTGGGTAATGGTGTTAGCGTACCAAAAGCATCGCGTTGGAAGCCCAGAACAGAGTTTCCATTTTCAGTTGGAATATTGCTTTGTGTGTAAACTACATCAATCGAAAGACGCTGCTGAGCGTTGACACCTTGAATTAAGAATCCGCTCAGCAGCAGGACGGTAACGAAACCTGTGATGGCAAAGCAGATTCTGCGGAGTTGGCTACTAGCTCTGGGAATTTTAGAAATAAGAGTCATTGAAGTTATCCTGATTGATGACTGAATTGTTAACACCCAAAAATTATCTGATGTTGCTTGCTCTTCTTATTAGCCTACTAATTGGCACTTTTCACGCTCAAATTTAGATGTGCTTACCGTTACTGAAATACCCCATGCATAAATGCAGGGGGTTCTAACTCACTACGCGAGTTTCGTTTACCCGGAATGGTTCCGACTCCTCACGCGCTATTAGAGCGCTGGACATCTGCTCTGACCCATCATTACTA